>ENA-OWPA01000284-OWPA01000284.1-bioreactor-metagenome-genome-assembly--contig:-NODE-284-length-82878-cov-4.754616_pt1 | contig 82878 bp, 70 predicted proteins | sample MGYA00238139_ERZ651803 | MGnify/ENA primary metagenome ERZ651803 (study PRJEB26909, sample SAMN07631231) | bioreactor metagenome | isolation source: Switchgrass digestor | place: USA: Dartmouth... | reverse complement strand
AAAACATTTTTCCTATATTTTATTTCTTCATCTAATTCCATCTTTCAATTCCAACTTGGTACGATTAAAACATGAAAATATCCCACCAGTAATTCAAGAAGGAATAACTTTCAATTCCAACTTGGTACGATTAAAACTTTATCCGATGCAACAGTCGCTTTTGTCACATCAATCTTTCAATTCCAACTTGGTACGATTAAAACCCCTCTATTTGCCCCAAAATTGCCTTTATTTTGTTTTGGTATATAATTTATCATCCTTGTTGTTTGAAAGGAAATTTGACCAAATTTTGAGCGTCTGATAAGCAATTTATATTGACCTGGTTGTGTTATCTTTTATAAAAAATACGGGGCATAGAGGGCATCTGCCCCGATATCTAACAACAGCATTGCCGGAACCAAGGAGGCGTGCTTTAATCGTACCATGTTGGAATTGAAACCATTCAATATCGGTCTACAAGCGAAAAACTGCTTTAGCTTTAATCGTACCATGTTGGAATTGAAAGTAATTCGGCTTGTAACATTAAAGCCCGGAACATAAGTTTTAATCGTACCATGTTGGAATTGAAAGCGGGAAACCGGGGCATAGTTTTTTATTGTTCAAAATAGTTTTAATCGTACCATATTGGAATTGAAACATCATAGTATCTGTTGAAACGTCAATTAATTCAGAAGGCTTTACTCTTACCACATTGTAATAAAGCATTTAATACTCATTTCCTGTTTTAAAGTCCTATCATCCTTGATATCAGCCATTTTACACCTTTGCAAATCATGGTTAACATCTGAAATATTTCGCACCCTTTAATACCCTATGTAATATATTGGTGGTGAAGGATAAACTCTTGAGGCTGAGCTGGTTGCTGTATAGTGAAATTCGGCTCATGTTCGTCAATTGTTTGCAGGAGGTGTTTGCGCTGGAATACATAGTTGAAATCAACGGCCTTGGGATGAAGTACCAGTCTTTGAACGGCGAAATCAATGCAATTGAAAATATCGACCTATCCGTAAAAAAGGGTGAGTTTATCAGCATTGTCGGCCCCAGCGGGTGCGGCAAATCTACGCTCTTGTCAATAATATGCGGGCTTCTTACGCCCACATCCGGACATGTACTGATAAACGGCAAGAGTCTGAGGGGCCCTTCCAGCGATGTGGGATACATGCCGCAGAAGGACCATCTTTTTGACTGGAGGACCATACTTCAGAATGTCCTTCTGGGGCTTGAGATCAGAAAGATAATGACGGATGAAAACAAGCAATATGCCCTGAACCTGTTAAAAACATACGGGCTTTATGAATTTAAGGACAAATATCCTTATCAGCTGTCGGGAGGGATGCGGCAAAGGGCTGCGCTGATAAGAACCCTGGCTACAAAACCCGAAATACTGCTACTGGATGAGGCATTCTCCGCACTGGATTACCAGACCAGGCTTGCGGTTACCGACGATATATACAAGATTATAAAAAAGGAGAACAAGACAGCTATTCTTGTAACCCATGATATTTCAGAGAGCATAAGCATGGCTGATAGGGTGATCGTCCTTACCAGTAGGCCCGCCAGAGTTAAAAATATACACGAGATAAAGTTCGACTGTGAAAATAGGAGTCCACTGTCCTGCAGGGAAGCTCCTGAGTTCAGGTACTACTTCAATGCTATATGGAAGGAGCTGGATATACATGTCTGATAGCATAAGAAATGAAATTTCGAAAGAAAGGAAAGAATACCTACGCAAGCTGAAATTAAGGAAAACGGCGATTTTGACTACACAAATAGCGCTTTTGGTATTGTTCTTTATTTCCTGGGAAATCGCTGCAAACTTAAAGCTCATAGATCCTTTTATAACGAGCCAGCCGTCCAGGATGGTGAAGACATTCCAAAACCTATATAAGGGAGGAGAACTGTTCCAGCATGTAGGTATAACATGCCTGGAAACCATCGTGGGTTTCCTGCTGGGAACCATTACCGGCACTGTGATTGCCATAATTTTGTGGTGGTCGGAGTTCCTTTCCCGAGTCCTGGAACCATATCTGGTGGTTCTGAACAGCCTGCCGAAGGTTGCCCTGGGCCCCATCATCATTGTATGGATGGGTGCGGGACCTGGCTCCATCATAGTTATGGCTTTGGCCATATCCCTTATCGTAACCATCATGGAGGTTTTAAACGGCTTTCTTACGGTGGATCAGGATAAGATAAAGCTGGTGCAGACCTTTGGGGCAAACCGGCTTCAGATCCTCACCAAGGTAGTGATCCCGGCCAATTTCGGAACAATAATAAATTCTCTTAAGATCAACGTAGGGTTGTCCTGGGTAGGTGTTATCATGGGAGAATTCCTGGTGTCAAAAGCCGGCCTGGGATACCTTATCATCTACGGCGGCCAGGTGTTCCAACTGGATCTGGTAATGACGAGCGTGATAATTCTGGCCATAGCAGCTACCTTGATGTATCAGGGAGTGGCTTATCTTGAAAAGCTTCTGGTAAAAAACAATGGGCATTGATTGAACCGGGAGTTTTCCAGGATTTTAAAAGACAGGTGCGCCTTTTAGGGCAGACATCTGTGAAATCAAAAAGATTTAATTCCAATGGAAATGCTTTAAGAAAGCATAAGCTTTTGAAGCCATAAATGGTACAAAGTTATAAATAAAATAGGAGGGTTGAAAATGAAAAAAATTATTGCACTGTTGCTTGTTATTGCCGTTGGTTTCTCCTTTGTACTGGCAGGGTGCAAGGAAGAGGGACCCAAAAAGGTAAGGCTTAGTGAGGTTACACGTTCTGTGTTCTATGCGCCTCAATATGTTGCGCTGAGCAAAGGTTTCTTCAAAGAAGAGGGATTGGAGATTGAGCTTTCCACCGGGCAGGGAGCTGACAAGGTCATGACGGCTGTATTGTCCAATCAGGTGGATATAGGGTTCTCCGGTCCGGAGGCTGCAATCTACGTATACAATGAAGGCAAGGAAGACTATCCGATAGTGTTCGCACAGCTTACCAACCGGGATGGGTCTTTCCTGGTAGGTAAAGATCCGGACCCCGATTTCGACTGGTCCCATGTAAAAGGCAAAACCATAATCGGGGGAAGAAAAGGCGGAGTACCCAACATGACCCTGGAATATGTCCTGAAGAAACATGGAATAATGCCGGGGACGGATGTAAACGTTGATACAAGCATACAGTTCTCGGTCATGGCAGGAGCTTTCACCGGAACTGATGCTGAATATGTTGCCCTGTTTGAGCCTACGGCATCACTGGTGGAAAAAGAGGGCAAAGGCTATGTGCTCACTTCCATAGGCAAGGACAGTGGTGAAATATCCTACACGGCCTACTATGCGAAAAAGAGCTACATAGACAAGAACAAGGATACTATACAGAAGTTTACAAACGCCATCTACAAAGGCCAGTTATGGGTGAAGGAGCATACTCCGGAGGAAGTGGCGGAAGCGATCCAGTCCTTTTTCCCGGATACCGATCTTGATCTGCTGAAGATGGTTACAAAAAGATACAAGGAAATAGAGGCATGGAACACGGACCCGATCCTCAAGAAAGCTTCCTTTGACTTGCTGCAGGAGGTTATGCAGACGGCAGGAGAGCTGGATGAGACAGTTCCTTATGAAAAACTGTCGGATACGAGCTTTGCAGAAAAGGCTATTAAAGACATCAAATGATTTATGGAAAAGCGGAACAATAAATTGTGTACCTAAGGGTACGGAGGAAATAGAAAGTATTGGATAAGCCAAATAAAGCCAGGTATAACCGGACATGGAATAGAATATGCAAAACCGGCGGACAAAGCATTTCGCCGGTTCTGTATATTAATCAAATGTCAATAGATGTTTACTATGCTTTTTTTGCCCCTCCAGGCGAGTATGGATGTAAACACCAGCAGAATGACACTGCCCGCCAGTATAAAATACTGATAGGTCATCAGAATGTACGGGTCGATGAGCTTTGCAAGAACTACGCTGGTGCTGTTGAAAAGCATATGAATGAGGATGGGAGCCCATATGGACTTCATTTTGATGCAAGCCTGAGCAAGGATAATGCCGAGGAGAGTTGCATAAATGCCCTGGGTGAGATTCATATGGTATGCTCCAAACAGGACTGCCTGAATTATAACTGCGGCAGGTAGGGGAATATTGCGTCTTAACTCATTTAGTATCAGGCCTCTGAAAATCACTTCTTCTATAAACGGACCGACGATGCCGATGGCGATGAGAATTACAACAAAGCTGTTGCCGTCAAAAATCTGGCTGAACATCTGTTGTACGGAAGGGGAAAGATCATTTAATGATGTTATGGCTACCAGATATTCTATTACAAAGTTCAGGGATATTCCCATTAACACTGTAATTGCCATGTCTTTGACGGATATTCCGGAGAAGCCGCAAACCCTAAAAATGTTTTGCTTGCGAAGCCACAGTATGAATGCGTATATGGGGAAGGAAACCAAAGCTGCAATGGTCATGAACCACACAGAGTTCTTAACAAAGGTGTCCATAAACGCATCCGAACTTCCATATAAAAAGACATCAGGGTTAACTATAATCTCTTTTATCATGTAGAATATTCCAAATACAAGTCCTATATAATTGGAGATTATAAAATATACTGCCATATAAAGAAGTATAAATGCAGACATTTTTAAATATTTCATGGATCAATTCCTTTCAATATGATATTGCTTAATATTGCATCAGGGAGATTCCACATATTCTTTCAAGAGAGACAGCGTATTTCCTATGCCCTCCCTGTGGGTTCTCTCGTATCCATGGGATGCTGACACTCCGGGACCTATCAAACCATGTTTCAGGTCATATCCTGCAGAAAGCGCGGCATCCACGTCCGAGCCATAGTAAGGATATATATCCACCGCATAATTCAGGTTGTTCTTTTTTGCCAGTTCAATCAGTCTGGTGGTGATATCGTAATCATAAGGTCCCTGGGAATCCTTGGCGCAAATGGAGACCTTAAATTCATCAGCTTGAAGGTCGTCGCCGACAGCACCCATATCCACCGATATCATTTCTTTCACATTGTCCGGAAGTCCGGAGCAGCCTCCATGACCTACCTCTTCATAGGTGGTGAAAAGCAGGTAAACCTTTCTGTGCAATTGCGGGGCGGTATCCTTTATATATTTGGCAAGGGCGATCAATATTCCTGCACTGGCCTTGTCATCCAAGTGCCTGCTTTTTATAAATCCGCTCGCGGTATACACCGTTCTTGGATCAAAGGAGATGAAATCCCCTGTGTTTATCTCCAGCTTCAAAACATCTTCCTTTGACTTTACCTTTTCGTCCAGTACCACTTCCATGTTGGAATCATCCCTTTTCGTATCCGAGACATCCTTATTTACGTGAACTGCGGGATTTACAAGCTGTATCGTTCCGGAGTATTCCTTACCAGTCCTTGTATGGACTATGCAATTTTCAGTTTCAATATAGTTTCCTGGATACCCGCCTATTTTTGAGATTCTGATCCGGCCATTATCCTTGATGGCCCGTACCATGGCACCTAGAGTGTCCACATGGGCAGCCAGCACCAGGACATCACCGTTTCCTCCGAGATCAACAAGTACGGAGCCTTTATTGGTCAAAACAGGCTTATATCCAAGGTTAACAAACTCTTCCACAAGATAATTCTGCACCCGCTTTGTAAAACCGGTGGGGCTGGGTATATTGCAAAGATTTATCACTTGTTGGACTGCATAATCAATATATCCGTTCATAGGAAACCGCCTTTCTTATATGTGATATATACCAATTATATCACTTATGCAATGCTTATGAAAATTAATTTGTTGTGCCATTTTGCTTCTTATCGCTTCTATTTCCTTGACTCGGAGCTTGTGCATTAGAAAATGCCAGCGCAATGAGTAAATTATGTATAAAATATCCTGAATCTTTGGCATATTTTATGGAACTTTTCATGATTAACCAAGTCTAATAAGTAAAACTATTTTAAAGAGGTGTTACTGGATGAAAAGGTATGTTGCAATGTTTTTAACTTTGGCTATGCTTTTCGTCTCACTTATGCCGATGCAGGCTTTCGCAGAGTCTGACAAAGGCTTGGAGGCGGCCATAAAAGGTGTAAAGTCAAAGATTGACATCCCCGAGGATTTTATCTTCAGCAAGAATTATGACGTTTACACACAGCAGGATGGTAAAAAGATATGGTACCTGAGATGGGAAAGCAAGGATGATCTCGGAGGAAGCATAATGGTATCGGCTGATGAGAAGGGCACGATATATTCCTATGAGCATTATAAACCTTACAATTATTCCGATAGAAAAAAGCTTCCCAAAATCAGCAAAGATGATGCCTTAAAGGCTGCAAAAGCTTTTGTAAAAAAGGTCAATCCCGAAGCGGCTGCCAATGTTAAGTTGGAAGATGAAAACCAGCTTTTATACATGAGTTCTGATTATTATTTCACTTTTTACAGGACAGAAAAGGGAATTCCGTTATATGAAAACAATATCGGTATTACAGTAGACCGCGATAGTGGTGAAGTAAGATATTACTATTATAATTGGAATGACGGCCTGGTATTCCCGGACAGCAGCAAAGCAATAGCTCCGGAGGCTGCACAAAAAGCCTTTAAGGAAAAAATGGGCCTGAAGCTGGTATACAAATATTCTTATGACTACGAAAATGAAAAAATCAATATATTCCCTGCCTATGTTCCGGTATATGACAGCATGTATGCCATAGATGCCTTGACCGGCGAAATGATCCAGACAGGTTATTACTACGTATTTGCCGGAGGAATGGGCGCAACTGCCGACATGGCATTAAAGTCTGTTGCTGAAGTAGAACAAGTAGTTCTCAGCCCTGAGGAGCTGGAAGCAGCGGAAGAAGCCTCCAAGCTGATAAGCAAGGATGATGCTGAAAAGGTTGCAAGAGGATTATCCGTACTGGGCCTTACCGATGAATATAAGCTCACAAATGCATGGCTTTCAAGGGCTTGGCCGAACAGGAAAGATTTCCTGTGGAGTCTCAGCTTTGCAAAAGAAGACAAGGATGGCAGAGATTACAGATATGTCAATGTAAGCATAAATGCGGAAACAAAAGAAATAATGAACTTCTATACAAGCATGCCTTATGATGCAAAAGCGCAGGCCAAGTATGATGAGGATGATGCAAAAGCTGCTGCGGAGAAATTCCTTAAGGAGTTTAAGCCGGATCTGTTTGAGCAGACAAAATATGAAGGATCAAACGGCAGAGGCATAGTCATACCATTGGCTGAAGACGGAAAAGAAGAAAAACCCCTTCAGTATAGCCTGGTATATACGAGAATGGTGAACGGCATACCCTTCCCGGACAATTCACTCAGGGTTGGATATGACGCTGTGAACGGCCGGATATACAGCTTTGATATGACATGGTTTGATGAGAAATTCCCTACCGTAAAAGATAATGTTACTCCTGATAAAGCTTATGAAACATTATTTAAGAATCTGGGCTTGGAGCTCCAATATAAGTTCGTCTATAATAATAACAATAGCCTGTATGAAAAAGTAATCTATGCTCCGGATTATAACAATGTGGAAGTGAAGCTGGTCTATGCCTTGAATACGAGGAAACCTTGGATATTCGATCCTGAAACCGGAGCAATATTGAATCACGACGGTAAACCGTATGAAGAGGTGAAGGTCGCAGAATACAGCGATATAGACGGGCATTATGCCGAAGATGAGATAAAAATTCTCGCAGCCTATGGAATTTCCCTCGATGGAAATGAATTCAGGCCTAATGACAGCATAACCCAGAAAGATTTCCTTACCCTTTTATCCAAAACCCTGCAGGATTACTATGTACCCGTATCTGAAAGGGGCGGCGATAAGGAAACGGATGCCCTGTACTCTTATATGATGAGACAAGGCATAGTAAGAGAAGGAGAGAAGGCTCCGAATGCGGTTTTAACCAGAGAAGACAGTGTTAAATTCATCATCAGGGCATTGAAATATGATAAGGTTGCAGACATTAAAGGCATTTACAAGAGCATATTCAAGGACGAGGATGAAATCAATCCTGATCTCATAGGATATATATCCATCGCTCAAGGCTTGAATATTATCAGCGGATATGACGGATATTTCAATCCCAAGGGCGAACTCACCCGTGCCCAGGCTGCAATTATCATATACAAATACCTTCAGGTATAAGGCAAAATATTGAATCGAATAATGGTTGGGCCGTATAACAGCCTAATATAAAACCGGCAGGCACCTGCTACAATGCAGGCAGCCTGCCGGTTTTTTGTGTCTTAAGGATGCCTCAAAAAATATTTTCGCCAGTTTGCCGCAATTCCAAAGAAATTATATAAAGTGAGCACCATCCTGTATTAATTGAGAAATATTTGGCAATCATATAATATGTATCATTCCAAGGAGGAATTTTGGAATATCCGGCGAATATACACTGTAGGATTTAAGATAAACTGTGCAATATCAGAAACACTCCTTGTGAAGTTCTTAAGAAAGCTTTGATCTTTCAGTTGCTAATGTTTTCATTTTTGCAGTTTTGATTTGAACTATTGGATATCCACGGTCATAGATTTATGAAAAAGGAATGTGTTGAATGATTTTCGCCTATGTGAGGTGTTAGCGTGCTTATTGATACCAACATAACCATAGCTTATAAATGTTATTTCTGCGGAACCTATGAGTTTTTTAACATATCGGTCTTTGAACTGCCGGACAAAAGAGAGCTTAAATTAAAATGCCGGTGCGGAAAATGCAGTGCGGTCATATTAAAGGACAGCCCGAAAAAATATGCGCTCAGGGTAGGATGTATCGCATGCGGAAGGGAGCATACATATAATGTGAGCAGAAGGGAGATGGTTTCAAAAAGCATTGAGGTTTTTAACTGCCCTATTACTGGCATACAGCAATGCTTTGTCGGCAACGACCATGAGGTGAGGAAGAAAGTTGACGGAGTTGAAGAGGAACTGGACGAATTGGTGGATATGCTGGGATATGAAAGCTACTTTAAAAATACCCAAGTGGCTTTTGATTCGTTGAATAAAATCCACGATATTGCAGAAAAGGGCAATTTGTATTGCACATGTGGCAACAGGGACATTGAACTTTTTCTGTTTACAGAGAAAATACTGTTAAAATGCAGTATATGCGGAAGAAGTATTGAAATTGGAACCGGTTCCAACGAGGATTTGAAGAAATTGCTTTCTTCAAATCAAATATTGCTTGGCTGTGAGGAAAGTAAGGCATGAAGGGAAGGAGAATGGGCAAAAATGCATACATAGTTTGCAGTAATTGGTTTTATAATATTACATGATGGGTAATTATATATTCAGGTTATTATTGCTGAGGTTGCTTGTATGGCAAGGTGGACGGTAAGCTGGACAAAAAGTTGTTTTGACAAAAAATATATTTGATGTTATAATTTTATCAGTGGTATTCACAAGTCTCCCCATAGGTATTATTTCTAATTTCGTAAGGGTTCACTTGTTATATCTATTATATATGAAATCCCGTTATATTTAATATATATAGAAAAAGTTTATTAAGGCGGTGGAGTATGGAAGATATTAATCTTAAGGGAAAAACTTTGGAAGATTTGCGTTATATTGCAAAAATGATGAATATAAAGAATATTTCGAGGCTGAAAAAAGATGAATTGATAGAAAAAATTCTGGAAGAAGCCAGAAAAACTGAGAATGTTGACAATAAATCAAATATAGAACAGGAACAGCCACAAGAGGCGGTTCCGGAGGTTGTTGTAAAACGCAGAAGAAGAACTGCGGCTTCTAAAGCTGAAAAGGCCGATATACCGGTGGAAGAGCAGCATGAAGCGGCAAAACAAGACCCCGGAAGTATTGAAAGCGGCCGGGAGGCTGATAAAGTTGAAGCTGCCGAAGTAAAAGAAGAAATTAAAGAAGAAGTCAAGGATGAAGATAAGCAAAAACCGTCAGAGGCTTTGGAAGAAGCCGGTACGGTAAAAAAGACAAGGCGCGGCAGACCGTCGAAAAAGGCTGCCAAAGAGGAAAAAACTGAGCCGGAAAAGGCTGAGGAGGAATCTCCGAAAGATACTTCCAAAGCAGATTTGGAGATTAAAGAGCCTGTTGAAGAGCGGGCTTCGGAGCAAACTGCTGCAGAGGCACCCGTTGCCGAGCAAATAGAAATTCAGATGCCGGAAGCCGGACAGACTGAGGATGTGAAAGCCGAGACTGAACAGCGTGAAGGTGAACAGGCTAAAGCGGAGCCTCAGACCAGAGAAAGGGTTAGAAGAGAAAAAACGGCGCAAACTGCTGAAACAAAGACAGAAAACAAGCTGGCGGTTGAGCCTGAAAAAGAAGCTGAGAAAAGTGAAAAGATTGTTGAAAGGCAGCAAGAGCAAAGACGGGAAGGATTGGTGGCTTATCCAACCCCCATTTACGAAAAGATCGAGAGCGATGATCCTGTGGAAGGGGTGCTGGAGGTTCTGCCCGACGGATATGGCTTTTTGAGAAGTGATAATTACCTTTCGGGATCAAGAGATGTTTATGTTTCTCCTTCGCAAATCAGGCGTTTTGGATTAAAAACCGGTGACAAGGTAAAGGGAAAAGGCAGGATACCAAAAGAAGGAGAAAAGTTCCAGGCGCTTTTATACGTTCAGAGCGTTAACGGAGATCCGCCGGAAGTCGCTTCCAAGAGAGTGCCTTTTGAGCATCTTACGCCAATATACCCCGATCAAAGAATAACCCTTGAGACGACGCCAAGGGAGTTGTCCACAAGATTGATTGACCTGATAGCGCCTATAGGGAAGGGACAGCGCGGAATGATTGTTTCCCCTCCTAAAGCAGGTAAAACCATTCTTCTGAAAAAGATAGCCAACGCAATAACAGCTAATTATCCTGAAATAGAACTGATAGTTTTGCTTATAGACGAAAGGCCGGAAGAAGTAACCGATATGCAGAGGAACATTAAAGGTGATGTGTTGTATTCCACCTTCGACGAAGTTCCCGAGCATCACATAAAGGTTGCTGAAATGGTTTTGGAAAGGGCACAGAGGCTTGTAGAGCAGAAAAAGGATGTAGTAATCCTTCTGGATAGCATCACAAGGCTTGCCAGGGCTTATAACCTGACTATACCGCCAACAGGAAGGACTCTTTCCGGTGGTCTTGATCCGGGAGCTCTGCATAAGCCCAAGAAATTCTTCGGAGCAGCCAGAAACATTGAAAACGGTGGAAGTCTTACCATTATGGCTACAGCTCTTATTGAAACCGGCAGCAGAATGGATGATGTCATTTTTGAAGAATTCAAAGGAACCGGTAACATGGAGCTGCATCTGGACAGAAGATTGTCGGAAAAGCGTATTTTCCCGGCGATAGATATTAACAGGTCCGGAACCAGAAGAGAAGAGCTGCTTTTAAGCCAGAAGGAATTAGAGAGCATCTGGGCTATAAGGAAGGCCATGAGCAATATGGGTACGGCGGAAGTGACGGAAATGTTGATCAACCGCCTGATGCAGACCAAGACCAATGAAGAGTTTATAAACGGCATCAACCTTGCATTCTTGGAAAAAGAAAAATAACACTTGCATGGACAGAGCTTTTATGTTAAAATACTTTTTGTCTTTCTGTAGGAAATACATAAGTAGATATAAATATATTTAAATATAAAGGCTAGTTGAAAGAAGGTGAAAAGAATGAAGGAAGGTATTCATCCACAATACGGAGAAGCAGTAGTAAAGTGCGCATGCGGAGAAACTTTTGTAACAGGTTCTACTAAAAAGAATCTGCATGTTGAAATATGCTCAAAATGTCATCCTTTCTTTACAGGAAAACAGAAGTTTGTAGATACAAGCGGTAGGGTTGAAAAGTTCAAGAAGAAATTCGGTATTGAAGATAAGGAATAATTGGCACTGGATGCAAAGGCCGTGCTTTAACAAACAACCCTGATAATTGATTGAGAATGACCGGTGGTATGTTCTTGTTCCTTTAGATGTGGGCAAGGACGCTATAGGATGCGAACTGTCCGAAATTGCACCTGTGAAGTTGAAAGACTGACAGGATGACGACAAAGGGATTTCCAATCGTAAGGTTGGGAGCTTGTGGTTTTAGCCGCAAGAGGTTCACAAATGCATAAGAGTATGATAAACTAGAGGCTGAAAGTAATTTCAGCCTTTTGTTTTTAGTTGTTTTGGTTTTGGTCTTGTTAGTGAGGAGAATAAATTATGAAGAAGACGAGTATAGGCGGTCAGGCTTTAATTGAGGGCATATTGATGTTAGGGCCGGAGAATGCTGCTATAGCCGTAAGGAAGCCGGATGGCGAGATAGTTATAGATAAAAAGCCCCTTCCTAAGAAAAACTGGTTGTCCAAAGTACCTGTCGTCAGGGGTGTAGTTAATTTTGTAAAGCAGATTGTTTTCGGAATGAAAGCATTGATGTATTCTGCGGAGTTTTATGATGTGGAGGAGGAGCAGGTCAAGCCTTCCAAATTCGAAAAATTTATTGAAAAATTGCTGGGGAATAAATTCAAGGACGCTGCCATTTATGCGGCGGTAGTGGTTGCAATCGCTTTCAGCGTAGGTCTCTTTGTGCTGCTGCCGAATTTTCTGGCCACTCTGATAGGTTTTAAAAATCCGGTGGCATACAACCTTTTTGAGGGAGTAGTCAGGATAGTTATATTTTTCCTGTACCTTAAGCTGGCTTCCATGATGAAGGACATACAGAGGGTATGGGAGTACCATGGAGCCGAGCATAAAACAATACACTGCTATGAGCATGGGGAGGAGCTTACGGTGGAAAATGTCAGCAAGTATTCCACAAAGCATCCGAGATGCGGAACATCCTTCATGTTCCTTGTGATGATAGTGAGCATACTTGTGTTTTCGGTGGTTCCCCTTGGAAACATTTGGTTTAATGTCCTGACAAGGCTTGCTTTAGTTCCTCTGGTGGCGGGTTTGTCCTATGAAGTGCTCAAATTTGCCGGCCGCAGCGAGTGGAAGATAATGAAGATAATAAATGCTCCAGGTATGCTTTTTCAGATATTTACTACCCGGGAGCCGGATGCCAAGCAGATAGAGGTGGCTATAGCCGCGTTCAACAATGTTCTGGTACCGGACAAGGACGCGGACAATTGGTAAAGGAATGTTGGGGATAAATTGCCAACGACCGGCAGCCAACGGCTGATAAGCGACGTAAGGTGGTATTATGGTTTTAAAGGATGTTTTAAGCAAAGGTATTGAAATATTGAGGAATGCAAAAATAGAGACCCCGGAAGTGGATGCCGGGGTCATACTTTGTTCTGTTCTGAAATGTGACAGGGTGTTTTTGTATACCCACAGCGACGATGATCTTGATGACGGTGTCATGAAGCGTTTTTTTGATGCTATTTCCTCCAGGTCATCCGGCATGCCCGTGCAGTATATAACAGGACGCCAGGAATTCATGTCGCTGGAGTTTAATGTGAACTCCCATGTGTTGATACCCAGGCATGATACTGAGGTGCTGGTGGAGACGGTCATGGCTTTTGCAGAAAATTGCAGGCCATCCGGCCATGCACTGCAAATCCTGGATATCGGCACAGGATCAGGATGCATAGCGGTGAGCCTTGCATACTATATTGAAAATTGTCATGTTACTGCCGTTGATATATCGGAGGAAGCTATAAAAACAGCATATGAAAATTCTGAAATAAACGGTGTGAAGCACAAAATTGATTTTAAAAGGAGCAATTTGTTCGAAAGCCTGAAAGGGGAGCGCTTTGACATAATCGTATCCAACCCGCCGTATATTCCTGCCGGCGACATAGGTGGTCTCCAGAAGGAAGTGAAGGATTTTGAACCTCTCACAGCTCTTGATGGGGGAGAGGACGGATTGAATTTCTACCGGGCGATTATCGCCGAGGCGCCGGACTTCTTGAAGCCTGATGGCCTTATCGCCTTTGAGGTGGGCTATAATCAGGCCGGTGCGGTTTCAGAAATGCTTAGGGATTGCTTCTATGGTGTAGGGACTGTAAAGGATCTTGGCGGCATAGACAGGGTGGTATATGGAAGGTGTAAGGGTTCTATAAATGGGTAATTATGAAGCATTTTAGAAGCCTGAATGTCTTCGGGCAATACAATAAAGGCTAGAGGCCATAAACCTGGCCAATAAAATCAATAAAGAATATAGACTATAAAACCTTTAATGCATAAAGCTGCTTTTAAAGCTCCAGGCATTTTACCTACCGTATCTAAATAATTTGCCTTCAAAATCAAGTTTATACAATATCTGCTTTTAATCCCATCTTTATAATAACTGTATACAAAGTTCATTAGTACATTCATGAAATCCGCTGATAAAGCGTGTTGCCGGACACATGATATCAGTAAAGAGAAGATTAGCCGAGTAGCGTCAAAAAATCAAGATAGTTCAACTTAAACAGGAAATTAGGCTGAAATTGTACTGAAATTAGGCTTTTGGCTAAATTGACTTATATCGGGACGGTACTTATAATTAATCACATGTGTTTTTGTATACAGTATGTAAAATTCATTTTGACGAATATGCTTGAACTACCTAAGATACCCTGTTTTGGACATCCTTGTATGAGGACTTGCATATATTTGGAGAGGAGCAGATAATGTGGGTAAATATATATTATTGTGTATAGCTATTTTACTTCCCCTGCTCAGTGGGTTGCTTTGTTATTACATAAAAAAGCCTGCTGGGAGGAAGATAATCACAGGCATCACTGCAATAACTATGTTTTGCGTAGCCGGCGAATTTACCGCCCTTTTGCTTAAGTCGGGAGGCAAGCTGGTTATAAGTATGGAGGGTATGCCTTTTGATATCGGCTGGTTGATTAAGCTCTTCGATATTGCATTGATGGCATATATAGCTTATATAGGCGTTACGTTGAAAAAGCCTTTGATAGTTTTATTGACACTGCTTCAATTCATACCTTTCACAATCTTCGAAATTATCATGGTTCCGGTGGAGCCGGAAAATGCCTTCGTGATAGATTATCTGTCCCTCATAATGATTCTCCTGATTTCAGTGATCGGACCAATCATTACTATCTTTGCCACAGGATACATGAAGGAACATGAGCATCATTTAGGGCTTAAGGCATCAAGACAGCCCAGATTCTTCCTGATACTCTATGTTTTCCTTGGAGCCATGAATGCCATGGTAATGACGGATAACCTGTCATGGATGTATTTGTTCTGGGAGGTAACCACCCTGTGCTCCTTCCTCCTGATATCCCATGATGGAAATGCCCAGGCTGTCAAAAATGCAGTAAGGGCATTATGGATAAACCTTCTGGGTGGTATAGCTTTTCTAAGCGCCATTATAGTGATTTATCAAAATATCGGAACCCTTTCGATTTCTGAAATTTCCTCTGCACCGCACGCAGCAGGCATGAGCGGGTTGCTGCCTCTGGGTCTTGCATTGCTGTGCTTTGCCGGGTTTACAAAATCGGCCATGTTCCCATTCCAGAGCTGGCTGCTGGGTGCCATGGTAGCACCTACTCCTGTATCGGCTTTGCTGCACTCCAGCACGATGGTAAAAGCCGGAGTGTACCTGATAATAAGAATGGCTCCTGCTTACAACGGCACCATGCTTGGAAATGTTGTGGCTGTGGCAGGCGGATTTACCTTTGCGGTAGCTTCCGCAATAGCCATAAGCCAGAGAAACGGGAAAAGAGTTTTGGCATACTCCACCATTTCTAATCTGGGCCTTATTATTTGCTGTACAGGCCTGGGAACCAATGCGGCACTGGGCGCTGCCATGCTGCTCATGATATTCCATGCGGTTTCCAAAGCCCTTCTGTTCCTTTGCATAGGCACCATTGAACAGGGTATAGGCAGCCGCGACATTGAGGACATGCAGGGGCTTATGAAAAAAATGCCCTTTACGACGGTCATTACGGTTATAGGCATGGTATCGATGATGCTTCCGCCTTTTGGTGTGCTTATGACAAAGTGGCTCGCTATCGAGGCTGCCGTGGGACAGCCCATGGTTCTGGTAACGATAATTCTGGGAAGCGCATTTACAGTAGCCTTTTGGGCAAAATGGATAGGCATCATACTAACCATGTCCTACAAACCCAAGCTATACAAGGAGGATCTTTCCTTCTCCGTGAGAAGTTCACTTATTGTGCTGGTATCGGGGGTTTTGGCGGCAAGCATGGGCATAATGCCCATATACAACAGGTTTGTAAAACCGCAGTTGGCGCTATTTAATGTTGATAGCAGCACCGCCCTGACAGGAAACCAGGGCGGATTATGGGTGCATAATTCGGATAACCTGATTGTGGGCGGATTTGATTCAATAGTGCTATTTTTGGTGATATTTGCCATAATGACGATAATACCTTACCTTTTGCACAGGACAAGGCCTGAGGATGTGAAACCGCCATATTTGTGCGGCGAAAATACGGAGGACAGGCGCGGAATTGAATTTACCAGCCCCGGAGACAAAATAGACAATGTAGTAGTGCATAACTACTATATGTCAGGCGTTTTCGGAGAGGAGAAAATGACCCTGTGGGCTAATTTTGCCGCAGTGGCAATAATCTTGATTATGTTTGGGGTGATAATATAGTATGGGAGCTATAATCAATAATATTGGAATTTCAGCTGTAGCAGTGATTATTGCCCCTCTGCTGGGAGGACTGCTGAGCGGCCTGGACAGAAAGATAACCGCAAGAATGCAGAATAGAATGGGACCGCCTGTATTTCAGCCTTTCTATGATTTTTTCAAGCTGCTGGGCAAGGAAGGCATCACCGTAAACCAGACCCAGATGGCATATGTTATAGGTCATTTTCTGTTTATGGCTGCAAGCCTTATCATGCTTGTGCTAAGACAGGATATGCTGATGCTGATATTTATAATGGCTTTTTCGAGCGTTTCCCTGATCATGGGGGCCATGAGCGTGAGATCGCCTTATAGCAAAATAGGGGCTCAGAGGGAAATCATACAGATCATGGCTTATGAGCCTGTCATGCTGCTTATGGTTGTAGGAGTCTATCTCACAACAAAGAGCTTTATGATAGAAAGCATAATAAAACATGATACACCTTTGCTATATAATCTTCCCATGGTATTCCTGTCCCTGCTGTTTGTCATGACGATAAAAATGAGGAAATCACCCTTTGATTTTTCCGCTTCCCATCATGCCCACCAGGAGCTAATCAAAGGTTTGACCACTGAATTTTCAGGACCGCAGCTGGCAATAATAGAATTGACCCACTGGTATGAGCTTGTTTTGCTGTTCGGTCTGATATCCTTGTTTTTCGCAAAACCTTTTTGGGTAGGAATATTGATAGCGGCTGCAAGCTTCTTCATGGAAATCGTGATTGACAACATAAGCGCCAGGATGACATGGAAATGGATGCTGAAAGCGGTATGGCTGTTGGGCATAGGCGCAGCAATGACGAATATAATATGGCTTTATTTAAGATAAAAGAAGGGTGAGGTTTATGAGCATAATAAAAAGATCCAGAAGAAAGTCGCCTTGGGTGCTGCACTATGACTGCACCAGCTGCAACGGATGCGATATAGAAACTCTGGCATGCTTTACTCCCATATATGATGCAGAACGCTTCGGCATAGTGAATATAGGAAATCCCAAGCATGCGGACATACTTGTGGTAACCGGATCGGTAAACAAGAGGAATCAGAGGGTCCTTAAAAATATATACAGTCAAATGCCTGAGCCAAAAGCTGTGGTAGCAGTCGGAGCATGTGCATGCACAGGAGGGATTTTCAAGGAGTGCTACAACGTACTGGGCGGAGTGGAAAATGTTCTCCCGGTGGACGTATTTGTTCCGGGATGCTGTCCGAGGCCTGAGGCTATAATAGACGGAATACTGCTTGCCGCAGATAAGCTGGAGGAAAAGAAAAAGCTTAAAAAAGCGGGAGCATAAAGTAATGCGCCGCATTGGACGGGCGGCGGAGCAGGAGGAAGGTATGATGGAAAATATTGTTGAGATGCCGAAGGAACAACTCATCGGTACGGTACAGAAAATGATGAGCGAGGGTTACAGGTTTGTAACCGCCACATGTGTGGATAACGGCAATGAAACCTTGGATGTGATTTATCACTTTGATAAAGAATATGAACTAATTAATTACAGACTGACTGTCGGCAAGGATGAAGAGATACCCAGCATATCTAAAATATATTTTGGGGCCTTCCTGGTGGAAAATGAGATGAAGGAGCTTTTCGGCCTCAAAATTACTGATATTGTGATTGATTATGGCGGTCATCTGCTGCTTTCCGACGATGAGCTTGATGCACCCATGGCAAAGCGGCAAATAGTAATTGAGAAGAAAGGGGAGAAGCAGAATGCCTAAGACGGTTATCCCCTTTGGTCCCCAGCACCCGGTGCTTCCGGAGCCTTTGCATTTGAAGCTCGTAATGGAAGATGAAAAAATTGTGGAGGCCATACCGGCCATAGGGTACGTCCACAGGGGTCTTGAAAAACTCACAGAGAAAAAGGAGTTCACCCAAAACGTATTCGTAGTTGAGCGGGTATGCGGCATTTGCAGTGCCATGCATGCTCTGGCATACTGCCAAGGCATGGAGAAGCTGATGGGCGTGGAAGTTCCGGACAGAGCCAGATATTTAAGGGTCATATGGTCGGAGCTGCACAGAATGCACAGCCATTTGATGTGGCTGGGACTCCTGGCTGATGCCTTTGGCTTTGAGAGCCTTTTCATGCAGCTTTGGAGAAACCGCGAGAAGGTTATGGACATAATGGAAGAGACTGCGGGCAGCAGGGTTATCATTTCTGTCAACATCATCGGCGGCACCAAAAGGGACTTGAGCGAAGAAATGCTGGCTAAAATTCCTGCTGTGCTGGATGAGATATACAAGGACTTAAAACAGGTTGAGTCGGTTTTCTTAAATGATTATACGGTAAAACACAGGCTGGTAGGTGTAGGCGTTCTGAGTGCGGAAGACGCCCATGCCCTGGGAACCTTGGGTCCTATGGCCAGAGCGAGCGGCATAAGGATGGATCACCGCATGACCGGATATGCAGCCTATGGAGAGCTGGATTTTGAGCCTGTGGTGGAAAAGGGCGGCGATTGTTACGCCAGGACGGTGGTAAGGCTTAAGGAAGTGTATCAATCCATAGATCTCATAAAGCAGGCCATTGGAAAAATCCCGGAAGGGGAGATAAATGTCCCGGTAAAAGGAAATCCCAACGGCGAAGTCATCTCAAGGGTGGAGCAGCCGCGGGGAGAAGTCCTTTACTATATGAGGGCTAACGGTACAAAATTCCTGGACAGGTTGAGGTTAAGGACTCCGACCTTTGCAAACATTCCTGCGCTGCTTAAAATGTTGCCGGGAAGCCAACTGGCAGACGTTCCGATACTCTTGCTGACCATAGATCCATGCATAAGCTGCACGGAAAGATGATTGGGGCGCCACATTAAAGGAGGAAATAGCATGTTTGACATGATAAGAAATGTATTAAAGAATATGGTTTCAAAGCCGGCAACCCGGAATTACCCTCTGTATAAAAGGCCATCGTTTAAGGATACCCGGGGAAGGGTTGGGGGTAATGATATGGAAAAGTGCATTTTTTGCGGCATATGCAGCAGAAAATGCCCTTCACAGGCCATAAAGGTTAACAAAACGGAAAAAACCTGGGAGATCGATCCGTTTAAGTGTGTAATATGCGGAGAATGTGCTTCCGTTTGCCCTAAAAAGTCCATTTATATGGATGAGCAATATACCCCGGCGGCGTACCGGAAAGAAAAGTCAATCCTTGTTCAGCCGTCTGAACCTGCCGTATCCGACGACAGAGTCATAGCATAAGTGAAGCCTAACTCCGATACAACATCCGGAGAGAAGGAATCCTGGGAGATGGATTTGCATGAAGAATAGGGGACATTCCAAAACTACAGAGGGCAGAGAACAGAAAATGGGGATTGGATAGCGATTCCTTGTGCTAGCTTTTTCGATAGCGGAGTTCCGAGTTAAAGAGATAGTAGGCTTGTTGCGGGGCAAATCAATTCACTTCGTTCAGATGATTTGCCTTATCCTCCACTTCGCTAACTATCTCTAATAACTCTCCACAACGCTATCTCAAATATGCTAGCCCAACAGGTGATAAACCATAAAGCTTGCTGTTCCTGATTTCTATATTCTGGCTTCTGTTTTTTCGGTATGTCCCCTTTTTATGAAGGAGATAATTTGATGTATGCATGAATATTCCGTTACAAAAGGATTGATAAGGACAGCGGTTGAGGAAGCTAAAAAGGCAGGAGCGGAGAAAATCAATGAGATAACACTGGTAATAGGTGACCTCTCCACCATCATGGATGATTCAGTGCAGATGTATTTTGATATACTGAGTGAGGGCACGATAGCTCATAAGGCCCGGCTTGTTTTTAAAAGAATCCCGGCAGAGTTTCAATGCAGGGAATGCGGCGAAAAATATATAAAGCCAAAGAAAGGCTTTGACTGCCCCAAATGCGGTGGCATGGGAACTCCCACCGGCGTCGGCAAGGAGTTTTACATTGAAAGCATGGAAGTTGAGTAATCAATGCTTCAAGGAGATATTTGAAAACTTGCCAAAATGGTGTACTATAATTAAGTACAATTTATGGTTTTATGAATAATCTATATAATGTCATAAGTATATTTTGGTGGAGGGAAATATGTTTCTGGTGGAAATCATGGACCTTATAGGAACTGCAGCTTTTGCGGTTTCAGGCGTACTGGTGGGAATAAGGAACAAGCTTGATCTTTTTGGGATTTTTGTTCTCGCAACCATAACTGCCTCCGGAGGCGGACTGATAAGGGATGTGATCATCAAAAAAGGACTGCCGGTATTTTTTACGGAACCGAAATATCTGATAACAATAGTCATTTCAACCGTTATCGCCTGTGTCATAGTTCACTTCGCATACAATTTTCTGAACAAAATACAGACGCTGATACAAATATTTGATGCCATAGGGCTGGGTGTTTTCACCGTCCTTGCCACCTATGGAAGCATCCTTGCCGGCGTACCGATAATTGGCATTGTTTTTACTGCTGTTTTGACCGGTGTCGGAGGAGGGGTGATGAGGGATATCATGGCCAATGACGTTCCCCTTGTATTCAGGAGCGAAATTTACGCTCTGGCCTCAATCATTGGTTCTTTGGCCTTTTATTTCCTGTATGGCGTTCTGGATGTTACTGTGAATGTGTACCTGTGCATTTTTGTAGTGTTTGCCATAAGGATGGTGTCCATGCACTTTAAGCTAAATCTGCCCATCATAAGCATAAAGGATGGGGCTATGGGAGGAACTGGTTATGAAAATAAAGGTTATGAAGAATATAATGGATGAGAATCAGAAGCTGGCAGAAGAAAACCGGAGATTTTTTGAAAGCAAAAAAGTTACCGTATTCAATGTCATGGCATCCCCGGGCGCCGGAAAGACAAGCATCATTCTCAAGGTCATTGAAGCTTTAAAGGATGAAATGGATATAAGCGTGGTGGAGGGGGATATCGCCTCCAGCATTGATGCGGAGAAGATTGAGAAATATGGTATACCGGTGGTGCAAATCAATACCGGCGGAGGATGCCACCTGGATGCAAATATGATTAAGGCTGTGACGGAGGAGCTGGAGATCAAAGATCATTCCCTTTTATTTATCGAAAATGTCGGCAATCTGGTATGCCCTTCGGCTTTTGACCTGGGAGAGGGAATAAAGATGGTCATAGCCAGCGTTCCGGAAGGGCATGACAAGCCATACAAATATATTTCCATGTTTGAAGCTGCCGATGTGGTGATACTAAATAAGAGCGACCTCATTCCATACATAGATTTTGACCTGGACAGCTTTTGCAAAGGGGTCCGGGCGCTGAATGACAAGGCTCCGATTTTTACAGTTTCGTGCAGGACCGGTGAAGGAATTGTTGATTTTATAGATTGGATAAGAACACAAAGGAAGGAAACAGCTTAGGCATTCCGGAGAGGAAATGCCTAAGCTGTTATCATTTTTAACATCTGGGAGCTAATGTGCTTTGCTAGGACAAATTAACTATTTGCCTTCCTTATACCAAGTCTGGTATGCGTCTAAATTTTCTAGATATATATCAGTTGTATCTGCAGTCTTGTAATACCAAGTATAATATTCGAGTTTAATAGAAGCACATATCATTTTTATAATTTTTGAATAAATACCCGCTGAAGCATTCTGCCGGAACTTTACTTTTAGGCTATAGTATCAGCCGGAGCCATCTTGAACTTTATATATACGTTTTGGAAGCAAGAACATAGGTAATTTTGATGCTAACATATGCATTCTTAAAATAGGAATGTTTGAAATGTGACCAAAAAGTATTAAAAAATTTTAATGAAATTATGTTTTTGTATACAAAGTACTTGAGCGATGCGGCGGAAGCCGCTTTTTTACTGGGCTTAGTTTATTTTTTAACAATGATTTCTCTTTAAAAAATCTACCCTGTATGTTATTATATATTAGACAATATAATAATCTTCTTTTACCTGGAACTATATAATTTATATTGAAACATCGATTTTAAAGGTATTGGTTGGGGATTGGATGTTTCAAAAACCAATATAAAGCAATAGTTCTGTCAATATAATTACAAATGGGGTCATGCTTATGTCTATGAGGAATATGTTTAAAGGTGGTGTAGCGGTGCCACACTACAAGAACACCGCCGGTTGCAGTACCGTCAAAATGGGTGTTCCTGAAAAGGTTGTAATTCCCATGGTGCAGCACATAGGAGCGCCTTGCGAACCTGTCGTTAAAAAGGGTGATAATGTCAAGGTCGGACAGGTCATAGGATCATCGGACAAATATGTGTCTTCTCCTATTCATTCCAGTGTGTCGGGAGTGGTCTCCGATATTTCACCCAGGCTTTATCCCGGAGGGGTCAGCGTGATGACTGTGGAAATAAAAACCGACGGGAAACAGGAAATCCATGAAAGTGTCACCCCTCCCAAGTATTCCAGCAAAAAAGAATTCCTGGAGATTATAAGGCAATCAGGCCTGGTTGGCCTTGGAGGTGCAGGCTTCCCTGCTCATGTCAAGCTTTCTCCACCACCGGATAAACCTGTTGACACCCTTATAATAAACGGGGCGGAGTGTGAGCCGTTCATCACTTCCGATTACAGGCATATTATTGAAAATTCGGACAGCATCATCGACGGCATTAAAATGCTGATTGACGTGCTGGAGGTGAAGCATGTCTGGATAGGAATAGAAGACAACAAGCCCGAAGCGATAAAATTGCTGTCCGGAATAACCGATGAGGATAGCACGATTGATGTTGTAAAGCTGAAGTCCCGCTACCCGCAAGGTGCGGAAAAGATGCTCATTTACTCTATAACAGGGAGAAAGGTTCCCCCTGGAAAGCTTCCTGCGGATGTAGGGGTTATCGTCATGAATGTCAATAGCGTATCCTTTATCTCCCAGCATATGAAGACGGGTATGCCTCTAATAAAGAAAATTGTTACGGTTGACGGTTCCGCAGTTAAAAATCCGTCCAATGTTGAAGTTCTTATAGGCACTCCGCTGGAAGATGTTTTTAATTTCACGGGGGGATTTAAATCTGAACCGCGCAAGGTATTGATGGGCGGACCGATGATGGGGATAGCGCAGTTTTCGCTGCAGGCTCCGGTATTGAAGCATACCAATGCCCTGCTGGCTTTTGACGAAGCTGATGCCAAGGTTCCTCCCGAGAGTCCGTGCATAAGGTGCGGCAAGTGTGTAAGCGCATGTCCGATGAACCTTCTGCCTCTTTCCCTTAACTTTAATGTGCTTAAGGGAAACATGGATGAATTGCATAATTTGCATATAAATGATTGTATCGAGTGTGGAAGCTGCTCTTATGTGTGCCCTTCCAAGAGGCACCTTGTACAGTCGATAAGGCTGGGCAAGGCTCAGCTCAGGCAGGCAGCTGCGAAAGGAGGAAAATGATTTGGAAAACAGTTTACTGGTGACATCCTCACCACATATTAGAAGCAAGGATACCACATCGAGGATCATGCTGGATGTTGTAATTGCTCTCCTTCCGGCTGCAGTATCCGGGGTATGGTTTTTTGGGGCAAGGACAATTCCGGTCATATTGGTCGCAGTATTGGCCGCTGTGGCATCAGAAGCCATAGCATGCAAGGCTTTGGGAAAAGAGCTTACCATCGGTGATTTCAGTGCGGTGGTTACAGGCATGCTGCTGGCGCTGAACCTTCCTCCGACAATACCTTTGTGGATAGCTGCTGTAGGCTCTGCATTGGCAATCGTGCTGGTAAAGCAGCTGTTCGGTGGATTAGGCCAAAATTTCATGAATCCTGCTCTGACTGCAAGGGTAATACTGCTGGTTTCCTGGCCGGTACAGATGACAAACTGGATCATACCCGATGCAGTATCGTCGGCAACACCCCTTGCCATGATCAGAGGGAAGGAAGCTGTGGAAGGATCTTTGCCGAGTTATCTGGATCTTTTCCTGGGCAAGGTGGGAGGCAGTATTGGTGAAACGTCGGTGCTGGCTATATTGCTGGGCGCTGCATATCTTGTGTACCGCAGGGTTATCACTCTGGAAATACCACTTACCTTTATCGGCACCCTGGCTTTATTTACCTGGATATTTGGCGGCAATGCGCTATTTACCGGAGATTATTTGTATCACATGCTTTCCGGTGGTTTGATGCTGTCAGCGTTCTTTATGGCAACGGATTACACTACATCCCCCATCACTTTCAAAGGCAGGGTCATAATGGGGATCGGCTGCGGCCTGCTAACCGGAATTATACGTCTATATACGAACTATCCTGAAGGAGTATCTTTTGCCATACTTCTTATGAATATACTTACACCTTTGATTGACAGGTATACTGTCCCGGTGAGCTTTGGAGGTGAAAAGAAAGTTGCGTGACATATTAAAACCATCGGTTGTATTATTTATTATATGCCTTGTAGTCTCTACAGCTCTTGCTTTTACCTATGCGGTTACAAAGGAAGTGATCGAGGAAAGAGCAAAGCTGGATAGGGAAAATGCTAGAAGAGCAGTGCTTTCCGAAGCAACAGCTTTTGAGAAGATAGAAGATTTGGAGTCCCTTATAGGGGGAGAAGCGGCGAAAGACAAGGTGAAGGAAGCTTACCGCGGACTTAAAAACGAAGATTTTGTAGGTTATGTTTTTACTTTGGTTACCAAAGGCTATGGCGGTGAAATGACTCTGACCATAGGCGTAGATAAGGAAGGAAAGGTATCCGGGGTTAAAATCGGAGATAATAGTGAGACTCCGGGTCTGGGAGCAAAAGCCAAGGAAGAACCTTTCATCTCACAGTTCTTAGGTTTGACGTCCGGTGAAAAGCTGTCCATAGTTAAAGGCAAAAAATCAAAGCCTGAAGAAATACAGGCCATCAGCGGCGCAACCATCACTACGAAAGCCGTGACTGAAGCAGTTCAGGCAGCAATAGACGCTGCAGCGGAATTGATGGAAAAGGAGGGGGTAGAAAAATGAGTGCTTTTAAAACCTTTACCAATGGACTATTAAAGGAAAATCCTACTTTCAGGCTCGTTCTGGGTACCTGCCCTACTCTGGCCGTAACTACTTCCGCTATTAACGGCATAGGCATGGGGCTGGCCACTACAGCTGTTCTGATAGGCTCTAATGCAGTTATTTCCCTTACAAGAAAGGTCATACCGGACAAAGTTAGGATTCCGGCATTCATAACCATAATTGCAGGCTTTGTTACCATCGTCCAGTTCCTGCTCAAGGCGTATCTCCCGGATTTGGACCAGGCCCTGGGGATATACATCCCGCTTATTGTCGTAAACTGCATCATCCTGGCCAGGGCCGAGATGTTTGCCAGCAAAAACAACGTGGGGCTTTCGGTTCTTGACGGTATGGGCATGGGCTTTGGTTTTACGCTGGCTCTTATGGCTATCGGGTCTATCAGGGAATTGCTTGGAAACGGTACGATATTTGGCATTACAGTTACCGCCAAATTGTTTGATCCCGCCATCATCATGATACTTCCTCCCGGTGGTTTTCTCGCCTTTGGTATCACCATGGGACTTTTGAATAAATTATCCGGCAAGAAAACGACAAAGACCGGATGTCAGTCCTGTGAGCTCCGTAAGAGCGGTGCCTGCGCAGGCAGTAAGGAGGTAGGGGCATAATGAAGGAAATGATCATCCTTATAATCAGTGCAATACTGGTTGAAAACTTCGTACTGGTAAAATTCTTAGGGATTTGTCCGTTCCTCGGGGTTTCAAAGAAGCTTTCCACGGCCATTGGAATGAGCGTTGCCGTAGTTTTTGTAATGACCATAGCGTCGGCAGCTACCTGGCTTGTTAACGAGTATCTGCTGGCACCCTATGAGCTGGAGTACCTGCAGACTATTGCTTTCATTCTGGTGATTGCCGCACTGGTACAATTGGTTGAGACAGTAATGAAAAAGCTCATGCCTCCGCTTTATAAGGCTTTGGGCATATATTTGCCTCTGATTACGACTAACTGCGCTGTGCTTGGAGTTGCCCTGCTGAACATGGAGAGAGAGTACAGCCTTTTGAACTCAGTTGTATACAGCTTTGGAGCCGGCCTGGGCTTCACCCTTGCCCTTGTGATATTTTCAGGTGTAAGGGAGAGGATAGAGTATAATGACATACCGGAATCGCTGAAAGGCTTGCCGATTACCCTCATAGCGGCTGCGCTGGTTTCAGTGGCCTTTTTCGGCTTCCAAGGCCTGTTTTCATGATGTCAATTGATATTAGGAGGTTATTTAAATGCTATTGGATATAATAATACCTGCTTCCATCGTCAGTGGAATGGGTCTGGTGTTTGGACTGGGACTGGCATATGCCTCGAAGAAATTTGAAGTAAAGGTGGACGAAAGGATTGCACAGGTAAGAGAGGTTCTTCCCGGCGCAAACTGCGGGGCATGCGGTCAAACCGGGTGCGACGGTTTTGCGGAAGGGGTTGTTGAAGGCAGGTGCAAGGTTAACGGCTGTCCTGTAGGGGGCGACGAAGTGGCAAAGAAAATAGGTGAAATACTGGGAGTGAAGGCTGATAAAGTGGAACCCAGGGTGGCAAGAGTGATGTGTGCCGGAACTTATGACAAATGCAGGACTAAGTTCTCCTATTCGGGAATTGACGACTGCGCTGCCGCTGCCAGCTTGTTTGGTGGTCCTTCTTCGTGCTCCTACGGTTGTGTGGGGATGGGTACCTGTGTCAAAGCTTGCGCTTTTGGCGCCATAAGCATAGAGAACGGTGTAGCGATAGTGGATGAATCCAAATGCACAGCCTGCACAAAATGCGTTGCGGCGTGTCCCAAGCATATAATCGAGATTGTGCCTCTGCACTCCCAGTATACCGTGAGGTGCAGAAGTTATGACAAGGGTGCCGTAACAAGAAAGAACTGTGATGTGGGCTGCATAGGATGCACAAAATGCGTTAAGGCATGCCCGCGAAATGCAATAGCGATGGATGGAGCATTGGCCAAAATCAATCCGGAGTTGTGCGATAACTGCGGTGAATGCATCAAGGTATGCCCCAGCGGAAGCATCAACCGGTATGTATGTATTATTGAATCGGATGCCAGCGCTTAAGGGTTAATCCTTGCGGCTGTTTTTGATCATAATTTTCGGTTTCGGATATGGGGGCTGTCTCAAAATAAAATAAATATTTTGCGGCAGCTGCCTTTTTTATTTCAGATTTAGTGCTCGATAATCCAAAGCATGCAATTTTTGGATAAAATATGAGGTCTCCCTAACAGGAGGTCTTTTCCTTTTTTGTGCCAGTATACTCCATTGGGTTATGGATAGCAATAACCTCCCATTGCCCACGGATACAGGTTTGCATAAATCTCGGGACTAAAATATCATGATGCCAAGTCCGGAGCTTTTCGGAGTCTCAAACAAGAAATCTTAAAAACTTCAGAATGCGGTAGATACCATAGGATATTTCTGCAAGCAATACTTGATTTCTATTGCTAAGTTTGCGTATACTTGTACAGTAAGTGGGGTAACTGTCGATGCTGTTACTGCCAAATTATAAACGGCTGCATAAACACTTGCATTTTACTGCATAACTACTCATGCTTGAAAAGCGCAACTAATAATGAAAATAACATACTTGTTTTCGTGTTAACACTAATTAATAAAGAAAAATGAAAGCTTTTAAGAGCAAAGAAGTGCTAAGTCTACTTGCAGAAATGAAAAATTGGACGATATAACATTGTGCATCTTTTATTCTATAAAAATATGAAAGGATAGTATTATGTATAACGAGATAATACAGGAAATATCCAGTCTTAATAAAGATGACATTAATAAAATTGTGCTAAGTAAGTCAAAGCATGAAATTCAGAAAGCAACGGTTAGGCCTATACTATTGAAAAACAACAGAAAATGGCAAATTGAGAAAATTATTAATAATCAGGCCTTCCACTCCAACATTGAATATCATGACTTGGAGAGCAATGTCTTGTCGTTGTTGGAAAAATATGAGTTTTGCGATATTAACATCATATTAAGGGGAAAAACAATCTCTTATCGTGTGTCCAAGAAAAAGAAATTGTTCAGAAATGAGCATAAAACGGCAGTGAAAAACAACACTATCCTCTCCCATGATGTTCCCAAAAAATATATTTTGGAAGAGGGCATGCCGATTCTACCTTTAGTTGATTTAGGGGTATTTGACAGCAATTTTAATGTTAAAAAATCGAAATACGATAAATACAAGCAGATTAACCGGTTTGTCGAGATAATCGCCGATGAATTTAAGAGTTATGACAAGGACGAGTTAACGATTATTGATTTTGGATGCGGGAAGTCCTATTTGACCTTTATCATCTATTACTATTTTGCATTTGTAAAGAAAATCAATGTTAAAATCATGGGGTTCGATTTGAAAGATGATGTTGTTAAACACTGCAATGCTATCGCAGAAAAATATAATTATAAAAATATTCGTTTTATAACCGGAGACATTTCAAAAATTGAAACATGCCAGGAACATGTAGATATGATTATTACTCTACATGCATGCGATACTGCCACGGATTATGCTTTGTTTTTTGCTATAAAAAATAAAATAAAGCATATATTTTCCGTCCCATGCTGTCAGCATGAAGTAAACCAGCAAATATCGAACAAGAACGAATTTTCAATAATACTGCGGCATGGTTTATATAAAGAACGATTCTCCGCTATTCTTACCGATGCTATCCGTTGTGAAGTTCTTCAGGATCATGGGTATGAGGTGGATGTTGTTGAGTTTGTTGATTTTGAAAATACGCCAAAGAATGCTATGATCCGTGCGAAATATAAAGGTAAACAAGTATCACTAGAAAATAATATGCATCTGAAAAAAATAGTAGAAGAATTCAGCATTAGACCTACGATTTTAAAGCTTTTTGGAGAAAAGTATTTAAGAGATGGTGAATAGCCTTAGAGCATATAGGAACTATATATGCTTATTATGCAGCGGCTACATCGATGGGGGCTTCAAGTGTGCTGGATATTTCAGTTTTGACGAGAGTTGTTATACAAAGTAAGTGTTGCAAAATAAGTGTGAACCTTGGGACTTTCGGTAACTCCTTGCATGTTCCTGTACCAATATTATTCTGCAAATAAAGTTTGAACTTTGGAAGTGCCGTATGCCGAACAGTACATACCGTGCTGTGGGAGGTAGGCTACCCAATTAATGGGTAGCCTCCTGCCCGATAGATTTTCTGTTTTATTACCCATTGGATCCTTCATTCTGTTTCCCTTAGCCGCTCTATAATGGTAGATTTCTTATAAATGGAATGATAAGCAACCTCAGGTGTTATCACACAGATTGCTATAATTATAATGCTTACTAATATCACCGGGAAAAAAGGATAGCTATATGCCGCATAGGTGGCCTGCTGCCGGAATAAAGTGAAAATACCGAGAGTAACAGCATTTCCAATTGTAAAGACCAGAAGCAGCGTTATTACAGCATACCCAAGCCCTTCGCGCACTAACAGCTTCCTAACCTGACGGCGGCTCATGCCTATGGATTCAAGTATAGCTAATTCATGTCTTCGAACCATAATTCCAACGGACATTACATTTACAAAGTTGAGTACACCTATCAAAGCAATGATGAGAGCTAAACTTACACCGAGGACAAACAGTACCATTTTGGCGCTGCTCAATTCCCTCATGGCTTCCAGCTTTGATGTCAGGTATATTTCGTTATCGTCATTGGTAAATTGCTTTAACAAATTAAGAGCTGGTTGCTCATATTCTTTTGAAACATCAAGATTTATTTCCGATATAACCGGTTCCTGGTATATTTTGGCCATTAAGGTATTTGAGATAAACACGGTGGGAGCAAAACCTGAACCGATGTTTTTAAAAGAATAGGGAACGAAACCACCCAGAGGAATTTTTATACTTTCTCCGCCGGAGGTTTTTTCTAATCCTGATTCACTCTTTTTAAGGGGTGAAATGGTCAACTCACGAACATTTGAGAACAACTCCGGATTGTCAGTCGCAATCAATGCAAGCTCTCCCCGGTCAAAAGCATCAATGTCAATAGGTTTGTCCAGCGTCTCATTCAGCTTTGTGAGCACTTCACCATCAATACCGGCGATGAACCCTCGAAAGTTTTCCCGAATCTGTTCTTCATTCAAATTTCCAATACCGTTTTGCATACTTGCATAGGCTGCTATATATTCACCGAACATGTCTGGTGTATATTCAAGGCGTACCCATTCCAGCGTCGTTATGTTTAACTTTTCAAACCCGGGCAGGGATTCCAGACTTTTCATAAAAGCATCATCAAATTTTTGCTTTAGGCCTTTTGCATCGGGTAATGCAAAATTTTTCAGTGCAAAGTCGCTTTCGTACATGGCTTCAATATAATGGTTTATATTCATGCCGGAAACCAACGTTGTTATGGCTATAAAAGTTGTCATACCCAGAGATAGGCTGAGCAATACAACTACCGCACGCTTTTTTTCCCGGAAAATGTTACGTAAGGCCATTTTATAAAGCTTTCCACGGGTTGGCTTATATACATGGTTACTGACATAGTCTATACCCGTAAATTTCTGTGCCTCTATAGGTGAAATAACTGCTGCTTTCCTTGCCGGCTTGAATGCGCCTAAAAGGGCTGTAAGCAAGGCAAAAAATGCTGCGCCAAGGTAGATAAGAGGAGAAAAGGATACAACCACACCCGTGGAGGTAGCTCCCAACATTGATATTGCTACTGGAACGGCAACTAAAGAAATCAGTAGAGCAAGCAAAGCTCCAATGGGTATGCCAATCATGCAAAGACGCAGGATCTGCCCAACAACAATACGCTTAATTTGTTTTGGTGTTGTTCCCAGTGTTTTAAGAAGTCCATAGAAACGCACATCCTGAGAAACAGAAATATACATGACATTGTATATCAAAAGATAGCCTGTAAAAATCAAAAAAGCAATCACCGCCGATAATGCAATCAGACTGGCTATTGTTGCCTCTTTACCGGTTTGATATGCTTGCGCCGGAACGACCGGTTGATTCTCAGTCAAATTCAAATCAACTTTAAGTTTTTCACAGTATTCCAAAACCCGAGAGGCATCATCAAACATCAGAGTAGCTGTTCCGTCTGTTTCTATCGTTTTTCCATGTTTTTTTGACAGTTCTTCCGAAACCAGGATGATGTCTGCCCTATTCATTGACTGTATAAGAGCATAACTTGTAAACCATCCGGACAGGCGAAAATTCTCGCTGATCAGCGCATTACTGTCCTTGCTGTCCGTATAGTAGGCAATAGGTATCTCCATGCCAATGGACGGATTGGTTATGCCCATTTTCTCCAGAACCCCAACTGATACCATGATTTCATTTTCTTTTTGAGGGTAGCTGCCCACAATATCGGTATAAGCGGGAGAACGTAATTTTTCCCACTCTGTTTTATCAAAGTAGTGTAAGGTTAAACTTATTCTCCCCATTCCTTCTGTATTTTTTACATAACCAACATTGTTGCCTGTGCCGACAACTTTAACATAATCCAGTCTTTTAAGCTGTTCCAATTGTGAAGCGGTGGGGTGGCCGACTGCGGCATGTGCCACGGTGCCAAGGAATCGTATTTCCTCCATCTTCTTGGACTCCAAAAGGCTCATGCCAATGCTGAAAACTGAACCCAGTAGAAAGGTTGTGAGCGAAATCGCCATGATGATAAAGAGGTTTCTTTTTTTATTGGCCTTAAGGCTTCTATTTGTGAGCCTTCTTATTACAGCTCCGTTGTTGTTTTTCATTTTTTGCCACGTCCCTCCCGGATGATTTTTCCATCGGATATATGGATGATCCGATCTGCGAGTTGAGCAATATGTTCGTTATGGGTAATCATAATCATGGTTTGATGAAATTTCGTAGAGGTCATTTTCAGAACGCCTAAAACATCCTGGCTGGTTTTGCTGTCCAAATTACCTGTAGGCTCGTCTGCAAGTAAAATGGATGGTTTCGTGGCAAGCGCCCGGGCAATGGCCACGCGCTGTTGTTGACCACCGGAAAGCATATTGGGCAGGCTATTGCGCTTTTCGGAAAGTCCCAACGTGTCAATGATTTCATCTATATATGTTTTATCTACCTTATTGCCGTCTAATTCAATAGGCAGCACAATATTCTCATAAACACTTAAGATCGGAACGAGATTATAGTTTTGGAACACAAAGCCTACATTGCGCCTGCGAAATACGGCAAGCTGTTCGTCCGACATTTTGCTAAGCTCGTACCCGTCAACCACCACTTCTCCTTCAGTCGGCTTATCAAGACCGCCAAGCATATGCAAGAGGGTGCTTTTGCCGGAACCGGACATGCCGACAACCGCAACAAACTCGCCTGCATCAACAGATATGTTCACGCCGTCCAGGGCACGGACAATGTTGGGTTCTTTCCCGTAATATTTTTTTAGTCTTTTGGCTGATAAAATAGACAACTGTTCATCCCCCTTTCGTTTGAAATGAATTATAAAATACAGTTCTTACATACTTCTTACAAAACTTGAATTACTTCTTACAGTTTTGTAAGAACAGGGAAAATGAAGTATATTCGAAAGGCTTTGAATCCACCAGGATATATCCACCCTGCTTTTCCATGATTATTGCCGCAAGGTACAGGCCGAGCCCTGTACCTTCATAGTTTTTTGTGTTTTGTCCTCTATAAAAGCGCTTGAATATCAGGTTAAACTCACTTTTGTCGATGCCTATGCCGTGGTCGGTTATTGTAATTTTTGTATAGAGGGATAATGGCTCAACGGATATTTCGATAGAACCGTTAACAGGCGAATATTTTATTGCGTTTTCGAGAATGTTGTTGAGAGCTTCTCTGGTCCATTTTCGATCATGGTAAAGCTCTATATCGTCAAAGGGAGATACTACTATGTCTATGTTTTTCTTTGCGGCGATAGCAACCACACTGCTTATGCTTTCATATATAGTTTGCCGGATGCCGGTTTTTACAGGAGCAAGCTGGATAGCTCCTATCTCAAGCCTTGACATTTTAATCAGGCCATCGGTCATCCATTGCAGTTTTTCCGTTTCCGACTTTACACGTGTTAAAAATTCTTGTTGCTCCTCTGAGGATAAACTGCCTTCGATCAACAAATCTGAATACATTGAGATATTGGATAAAGGTGTTTTCATCTGATGAGACATATCGGAAATGAGCCCTTGTATTGTTTCTTTTTCCTTTCTGGCCTGTGATATTTCGGAAATGTATATATCCATAATCCGTCTTGCTTTATGTGCAAGCTTCGATACACGATCATCTTCTGCAATTCCTATAGACAAGCTGTCATCTTTCGCCAGGATGTGATCTAAAATCTTTTCTACAGCATTTAAGGTGTCAACAGCATACTTCCGGCAGCATAGGATGGTGATGGTGAGAGCGGCAATAGCAGTTCCGGTTAATATATAGGGCAAATAAGTCAACTCTATCACTCCTTTACCCATACATAGCCGATCCCATATATTGTCTTTATTATCTTTGGGTTTTTAGGATCATTTTCTATTTTTGCCCGCAAACGGTTAATGTTCACAGATAAAGTGTTTTCATCAACAAAATTTCCCTGTTTATCCCATAGCGAAAGTATCTGCTCTTTGGTTAGAACTTGTCCTGCATTGCTCATAAAATAATTGATAAGTCGAAACTCCGTCGCGCTTAACGGGATTTCCTCATCACCACGATAAAGTTTGCAGAGGTTAACATCTAGCTTAAATATGCCGGATTGAATGACGCTGTTTTTATTAGACTCCAGTCGACGAAGAACGGTTTCAACGCGTGCACGCAAGACCGAAAGCGAAAACGGCTTTGTTATATAATCATCAGCGCCGGACATCAAACCCTGTACTTCGTCTGTTTCCAAATCACAGGCTGTGAGCATGATAATGGGAATTTTGGAATAAGCTCTGATTTCTTTACACAAATCTATCCCATTGCCATCCGGAAGCCCTAAATCCAGTATGATAAGATGGGCTTCATGCTGTTCCAATAGCCGTTTCCCTTCCTTGATGCTGTTTGCTGATATAACCTGGTAGCCGTTTTTCTCGAAGGCGAATGCTATGCCACGGCTTAAATTTTCGTCGTCTTCAATCAATAAAATAGTTTTCATATATCTCCTCTTTTGCAGATGAAAGTGTTTTAGGCATTTGCTCGGTTTTGGGCATCTTTATTTAATCCGTGCTCCTTATGCTTTTTAAAATTTTAAATATCTGTTCCTCATATTGCTTAAAAATGTCTATTCTAAAACTCACGTTCGCGCCTAGAAAGCCTTCTCCAAGAATAAGATCCATCTCCTTTGTGCCGTTATGCTCCAGGATATACAACGTACCCCTCAAGCCGCTGTCGGTAATAAATTCCTCTTTCTTTACCCCATCTGCATAGGGCAGACTTATATGCCCTGACTGGCCATAAACATATATGCTCTCATCTTTATTATCATCAAAATAAATTATGATTCCTGAATCTATACTGGTTTCTGTGATTTCCGTTTTGAGATTTTCAGGATAGTCCACACTAAATTTATATCTCTTGTCCGTGTAGGTTTTTATAGAATCCCCCAAATCCTTTTCAGAGTCTTTTGTTGTATTTGCATTATCGTCTTTTACACTTATTTCTTCATCCTTGCTGGAATCAGTTCCAGCTCGATCAGTGTCACGCATATCATTATTGCTTCTAGCAGGTTTTTCTGATACACATCCTGAAAATGCAATAAATAATGTAAAGATCAAGATTGCCATTCCTATCCTTTTTGATAATTTTATCATATACATCTACCTCTTTTAATTTTTTTTAAGAACATAATACAGTCGCTTGGATATCCGCCTTTCTAACCCAGCTGTTCTATACAAGTGCTTTAAAACAGTACCCTTTTATTTTTATATAGATGATAGCTTCATTTTGCATAAATGCAATGTACATTCATATTGGGATTACATCTCTACAGATATATTTTTGCATGTTTTACATTAATTTGCAATGTTCTGAAGGTTTTGTTTAAGCTGGCTTTAAATATCGCATTATATTTTAGCAGCAAAGCTGACACTGATGCTTTGAATCAGCGAGGCAGGCGATTATAGGAAATCCTCATTCTCTAAGTATAAATAATTATTTTCATATTGACTACGTGGTCAATGCGGTATATAATGAAGCTGTGATTGACCGGGTGGTCGATATAAGGAGGTCGAAAAAATGAATGCCATTGAAATAAGAAATTTAAGCAAATATTATGGGAAGTCAAGGGGTATTGAGGACATAAGCCTGGATATTGCGGAAGGTGAGATTTTCGGTTTTATCGGCCCCAACGGGGCGGGTAAATCAACTACCATCCGTACGCTCCTTGCGTTTATATTCCCGAACGGCGGAAGTGCTAAGATTTTTGGAATGGACTGCATCAAGGATTCCGCTAAGATAAAAATGAACATAGGCTATCTTCCGTCGGAGGTAAATTATTACGATGACATGAAGGTTAAGGACTTGCTTTTTTATTCAGCCAAATTTTACAAGAAAGACTGCAGCAAGAGGATTTATGAGCTGAGCAGCATTCTGGAACTGGATCTCAATAAAAGAATAGACTCCCTTTCCTATGGGAACAGGAAAAAGACGGCGATAGTGCAGGCTCTGCTGCATGAACCGAAGCTTCTTATTCTGGATGAACCTACAGGAGGCCTTGATCCCCTCATGCAAAACAGGTTCTTTGAAATATTGAGGGAGGAAAACCGAAAAGGCACCACCATATTCTTCTCCTCCCATATCTTAAGCGAAGTGCAGAGGATGTGCGATAGGGTTGCCATCATAAAGGAAGGCCGAATTTTGAAGGTGGAGACGATAGACAGGCTGGCCGGCGACAAGTTTAAAAAAGTTAAAATTGATTTTGCCAATGGCGGAAGGATAAATCTTCCGGGCATGGTCAACGTGGAGACTAAGGGCAAATCCATGGAGTTTCTCTTTGGCGGGAAAATGGATGAATTGATCAAGAGTCTATCGGAGCTGCAGGTGGAAAATTTGTGGATAGAAGAGCCGTCATTGGAAGAGATCTTCATGCACTATTATGAAACCGGCAGGAAAGATTAAGATGCACCCTGCCGGCACGGGATGAAAAATTAAGGAGGTTGTTGGGATTATGGCAATTTTTTTTAGAGAGCTCGCAAGGAACAGAAAATCATTTATAATATGGACAGTCATTCTCATAGCATCAAATTTGGGTATGATGGCCATGTATCCGGTGGTGGCGGAACAAGCCGGATCATACAACGAACTGATGAAGAAGCTTCCCAAGGAAATGCTGGAGGGCCTTGGCATGGATAGACTGAATTTCAGTCAGATTCTGGATTTCTTTGCCTATATATTTCTGTATATAATCCTTTTTGGCGGAGTATATGCAATGATGCTGGGTTCCAGCATCATATCGAAGGAAGAAAGCGATAAAACCATAGAATTCCTGCTGGCCAAGCCGGTCACAAGAAATGCGATAGTTACTGCAAAAAGCCTCTGCGTGCTGTTTTATCTGATTCTTTTCAACGGTTTGTTTATTGCTGCCGACTATATTGTGTTTGAAGCAATAAAAAGGGACGCATTCGACATGAACAAATTTTTGCTGTTGCACTTCGGATTTTTCATGCTGCAGCTTACCTTTGCTTCTGTAGGATTGCTGATATCGGTGTTCATAGTCAAGGCAAAATCGGTTTACCCTGTTACTTTTGGAGTGGTGCTGGGAGCATTTTTCCTAAACATCGTATCCGCAGTTTCCGACAAGCTGGAAAACCTGAAATACCTTACTCCCTTTAAATATGTAAATCCGTCGGACCTTGTGGCCAGTGGAAAAATAGAGACGGTTTACATGGTCATAATGGTGCTGGTCATTATAATATCCGTTGTCCTTACCTATGTACTTTACAACAGGAAGAACATTGCTGTATAAAGGAAGGAGATATTAAATAAACAGGGATGTGGTTTTTTGTACGAAAGCTTTGAAAATCTGCCGGAGGAAAAGAAGAAAAAAATAATCGATATCTGTATAGAGGAGTTTGCAGAAAAAGGCTATACCAACGCATCGACAAATGCAATAGTGAAGAAGGCCAACATTTCCAAAGGCATACTATTTCACTATTTCAAAAACAAGAAAAGCCTTTATTTGTATATAATGGACTATGTGATAAAGAGCTTCATGGACAAATACCGCCAGTACAATATAAATCCGTCGGACGATATATTTGACAGGCTTATGCAAACCGGAATCATCAAGCTTAAAATGGCATATGATGAGCCGCTGATGTATAAGCTGTTGTTCGATATATTTATCAATACGCCAGATGAGCTTAAGGAAGAGATTCAGAACCGGTTCAAAAATATATATGCCGAGGTTCTTCCCACCTTGTATGAAGGACTGGACATGTCTAAATTCAGGAAGGATGTTGATGTTAGGAAGGCAGTGGAGATTATAAGCTTATTCCTCGATGGGCTCCAAAAAAAGTATATGGCGGAGTTCAAAGGCATGGATGCCGATGAAGTATTGAGGCGGGTGGATAAGCTTACCGATGAATACCGGCAGTATTTTGAAATACTCAAAAAAGGGATGTATGAAAATGAATGAAGCAGCCAATCGTCTGCCCTGAATGCGAAAACGACAGGCTGCTTCACTCCGGCATTTATTTTATTTTAATAAGAGCCATGGTTATGTCATCGCAAATATCATCAAAGCTTTTAGCGCTGGAAAATTCCCCGGCGCTGTCGACTATCCTTGCCAGGATACTGCTAGGCTCAGAATCATCGTTTAATAAAATGTTCAGAAGCCGTTCTTCTCCAAACTGTTCTCCGTCTTTATTCCTTATTTCCACAATGCCATCGGTGGAGAAGAACAATCGGTCACCTTTTTGCAGGTCAATGACTCTATCCTCGTACGTCGGCTCATCCATCCAGTTGCTTATGGGTATGCCGGGGACTCTCAGCAATTCGAACCGGTTCTTATTGAACACAACCGGTGGTACATTGTGCCCTGCATTGGAAAAGATCATTCTTCTATTCTTCAAATCTATGATGGCATAAAATACGGTTATATACATGTCGCTGTCGAAACCGCTTCTGTTAAAGTCGGTATAAAGGTTCTTAAGCGTTTGGGCCGGGGATGGCATGCTTTTATTTATTGTCGACCTCAAAAACATGGTGAGCATTGAAGCTGATACACCATGGCCGGATACATCGGCGATATAGAGGCCGACATGAACGTCGTCTATTTTAAAAATGTCGAGGAAGTCCCCTCCCAGGGTTTCGCAGGGCTTGTATATAAAGGAGAAATCTATTTTATCCTCCGGAAGGTGCTTTGGAAGGAAGTTGCATTGCATTTTCTTGGCTATTTTCAAGTCATCCATCAGCTTTTTATTCTGCTGGATTATCTTGTTTTGCATATTTTTGATTTCCGTGATATCATGCAAAACTTCCACCACAGCTATTATCTCACCCTTGGAATTTTTAACAGGAGAGCTCATGACGGAAAAAATTCTCCCGCCTATTATTTCCTCCTTCTTCTGGGTTTCGCCTTCAAAGACTGCCTTGCGCGAAATACAGTTCTCACAAGGGTAGTCTTTGCATACGACTTTGTAGCATTTGTCGCCCGGCCGGTAATTTTTAAAAGCTTCCCGCATAGCTTTGTTCATATATATAATATTGTTATCCCGATCTATTACCCTTACCCAGTCATATATTCCGTTTATGATATCATTAATGAATGTGCTGTCTATTTTTATGTTTTCAATACTATCCTTGACATTTTCTAAAGCCATCTGTCAGCGACCTCTTTCCTACCTCGTTTTGTTTAACTAATAATATCAAAATAAATTACTTTTAGCAATTTGTTTTACGGGTATTTTGACAAGATGGGGAAAATGGCAATCAAGCCATAAATTATGCATAGAGGAGACCGATGGCAAGAACCAAAAATAATTGCTGCCTAGGAGTATTTTTCGAAGTAAAATGCAGATATTATGCTGTATAAATATGGGCAATGTGGAAAAAGTAATAATAATGCCTGCTAAGGTAATAATATTATTAGTAGGACTAAAAAGGTATTCTTAGACAAAGAATGCAATGATTGGAGATTATTATGCTGCTAAGACCACAAGTACTGCACGAATGCATAAATACTGAATGTGAGTCGGCCTTAAAAGCTTTTAGCGATATATTGTACATGATTATAAAAAAAGGAATTATAAATGGATATAAATCCATAGTTTTTGTATGCATTGGAACAGACAGGTCTACGGGGGACAGCCTTGGGCCTCTGGTGGGATACAAAATCGGCAAGCTTAAAATGAAGAACATCCATGTCCACGGAGACCTGGATAATCCGGTACACGCAAAAAATATAGACGAGACAATGAAAATGATATATGAAAAATACAATAAACCTTTTGTGGTTGCGATAGATGCCTGTCTTGGGAGAATGGAGCATGTAGGCTACATCAACATTGGGGAAGGCCCTATCAAACCCGGATCGGGTGTCAATAAAAATTTGAATCCGGTAGGGGATATGCATATAACGGGAATAGTTAATTTTGGCGGGTTTATGGATTTTCTCGTGCTTCAGAATACAAGGCTCAGCCTTGTAATGAAAATGGCAGATATAATATCCATGGGAATAAGGTATGTCCTGAGGAAAATGAGCACTAGTTCCGAGATCATGTCCTTATTTTACGATTGTGAATGATATTCGGCACGTTTTTTTCAGACATTTTTGCCTCCCTGGCTTATAATATAATAGAGTACAATCGTGGGAGGATGTCTTAGTATGAAATATAGAAATAATAAGACTATAGGAGTTATATTTGTAATACTTGGAATTCTGTTTTTATTGAATAATATGAATTTAATCGGAATACCCTTTCCTTATTTTAGAATAGGTTTTATCTTGCGGAAATTCTGGCCTGCTGTGTTTTTTATTCTGCCCGGCCTGTCTCTGCATTCGGTGTTTTTTTCCGGCAAAAGGTCAAGCGCAGGGATTCTGGTACCTGCCGGCATTTTAATCACTATAGGCGTGGTTTTGCAATTATGTCTGTCGTTTAGAATATGGGGTATTTTACTGCCTGGATTAATACTTTCTGTGGCCGTAGGGCTGTTTGAACTATATCTTTTCGGGAGAAGGGACAAGGGCTTACTGATCCCTGTGGCAATACTTACCATAACGTCCCTGTTCTTCTTTGATGTGTTTTCCGGAAGATTGCTGTTTGGCACAAGCATCTGGCGCATCATCATACCCCTTGCCCTTATAGTTTTAGGGCTTGCCATATTATTGGGGAATAAGTCGTCCCATGACGGCTTCAGATAAATAAATGAATTTTGCTTAATTAATTAGGGAAAATAAGAGCATATCAAAAAGATATAAATAAATATTAATGAACAAGCTTCATCAGATTCATGTTATACGATATAATAAATTGGGTAATATACACATTAGTAAATAAAAATTACTTTTCTGCCTGTTTCGGCAAACAGAGCAGCAGAGCAAATGAATGAAAAGGAGCTGATAGTAATGGATAAGTATGTATGTACAGCATGTGGGTACATATATGACCCGGAGGTAGGAGACCCTGACGCAGGTATAGCACCAGGAACAGCTTTTGAAGATCTTCCGGAGGATTGGGTTTGCCCGTTATGCGGTGTGGGTAAGGACATGTTTGAAAAGCAATAAATGGCTTTATTAAAAACAGCAGATTTTTATCAGGGATAAAAAGAGGCTCATGATTAAAGAGCTTCTTTTTACTATATATGGGGGTGAAGGTGTATGGCGAGGCCTATAATAGGAATAACGCCCGGATATGATGAAAAAGGCGAAAAGATTTTTGTTAAAGATGGATATTATAACGGTATAATTAAAGCCGGCGGGTTACCGTCAATATTGCCGTTAGCTGATGAAGAAGCGGTGCTGGAGGAATTTTTCGGCATTTGCGGCGGTTTTCTTCTGTGCGGTGGTCCGGACATGGATGCCCGGCGCTTTGGAGAAGAAAATCTGCCTTGCAATGGAGAGATATCTCCTCTCAGAGATTCTATGGAGATATATATAGCAAAAAGGGCCATAGAGCTTGGCAAACCTGTTTTTGGCATATGCAGAGGAATCCAGGTTATGAATGTGGCCTTGGGGGGAACCCTGTACCAGGACATATCTTCACAGAACAGGGATAGGCGTGTGTTGAAGCATTCCCAGGATGCTCCCAAGTGGTATCCCACCCACGAAATATTTATTGAGGAAGGAACAAAGGTGTGGAGGGCATTCATGAAAGAAAAGGCCGATGTCAACTCCTTTCACCATCAGGCGGTAAAAGATGTGGCACCGGGATTTAGAGTCACCTCAAGAACCTCCGACGGGATGGTGGAGTCCATAGAATATGAAGGACATCCCTTCGCAGTAGGTGTGCAATGGCATCCGGAGGTGATGTGGGAAAAGAACGATTTACATCTGGAGCTGTTCCGTGAGTTTGTCCGGCAGGCATCGGAAACTGGATAATTTCCGCATATTATGTTAAAATATATGCAAACGGCACCAACCTGCCAAGTGAAATAAAGGCTGCAGGGATGTGCAGCTGATATTTATCAGGGGGATTTTCTCCCGGGAGACAGGGGCAGGAGTCGTTTTTCTATACTAAGGCTGAAATTTTAATATTTTGTAGATGGAGGAGCCAATGAATTCCAGCTTGGAAGAGATTACCGGCAAATTAACGGATATATTGGGGACCAGAATATTTAATGCTCTGGCGAATTTCCTGAGCATAATACTGATAATACTGGCTTCCATTGTTATAGTAAGAATAGGTGGATTTCTGATCAGGAAATTTTTTGAGAAGCAAAAGGCTCTTAAATATAACGCCGGAGAAAAAAAGATAGATACAATTACCACTCTGGTTATAAGCATTTTCAAATATGCGGTATACATATTGTCAGGAGTTATCATACTATCCGACAGGCTCGGTATGAAGTCGGTGCTGGCAACTGCCGGTATAGGCGGCGTTGCGATAGGCTTGGGCGCCCAGAGCCTTATATCGGATGTGATATCCGGATTTTTCATTGTAATGGAAGACCAGTACGGTGTAGGAGACACGATAACCGTTGACAGCCTGACCGGCACTGTTGAACAGATGGAATTAAGAGTCACCAGGCTGCGCAATACCAACGGAGACCTTTATATCATACCTAACAGTCAAATAAAAAAGGTGATTAACCATACCAGGGGAAACAAGGCTGTTATTGTGGATATTCCCGTTGCTTACAGCAGCGATATAAACAAAGCCTTTGATGCGGTAAACAATGTGTGCCGCATGGTGAAAAGCCAGTTTGATATCTTTACGGAGGAGCCCAAACTGCTGGGGATTACCAACATGGACAAATCCGGGATGGTTATGAGGGTAATTGCCAAAACCTTGCCCAATGAGCAGTGGGAAGTGGAAAGAAGGATAAGGAAGCTTGTAAAGGAAGAATTTGAAAAGCAGGGTCTGCAATTCTAGATAAAGCTAAAATGGCTATTGACGGGAAAAATGATGACGGGGGTGATGCAGGTGGCAGATAAATTTTGCATCGGTGATATCGTCGAGCTCAAAAAGCTCCATCCTTGTGGGAGCAAGCAATGGGAAGTCACAAGGACAGGAGCCGACTTCAGAATAAAGTGCCTGGGATGTCAGCACCAGGTAATGCTGCCCAGAACCAAGTTTGAAAAAAGCGTTAAAAAGATATTAAAGTCCGGATTGGAGCAATAAAGGCTGTTAGAAATGAGTTGAATCCGGAAGATAAAAAAACGGCTGCCGTTTCAGCCTTCGCAATCAATGCCTTGCCTTTGGAGGGGCAAATACTCTTGTTGTGCAATATAATTGCACTTTACTGTTTTGCGGTAGATTCTTACTTTAAAATATCAAAATTTTTGTTTTGTTAAGTCAAGTCGATGATGTGAAAAAGGATATGCGGTTTGATTTCCAGCGCTTAGGCTGGGCCGTGTATTCTTTTTTTTTGTTCTACAGATAATACTAACACAATAAAGTCAAAACTTGTGGATAAGGGTGATTAAATGTTTGAAGAAAGAAAAAGAGGCGGCTTTTTCAAAATATTCATAACGGCGCTGATAACTTCCCTGGGAGTGGGAATCGTGATGCTCTATGCAGGAATGCTCCTGGCACAGAGGTATTTAACTACTCCGGGAAGTCCACAGATTGAGCAGGATATAAATAATTTGCCCGCCCCACAGCAAATTGCGGTGGAAGTGCCCGCTGCTTCAGAGTCTGTGGTGGCTGCCGTAGCAAAAACGGCTACTCCTGGGGTGGTAGGGGTCTCTGTGCTGAAAGTGGACAGCAATTCCATCTATGAACGGAATACCGCAGAAAATTGGAACATCGGCTCGGGAGTTATTGTGACATCGGATGGTTATATTCTTACAAACCATCATGTGGCCGGTGGAAAAAACAAGAGGATTGTTATTTCCCTTATAGACGGCAGAAATATTGATGGTACCACCGTATGGTCCGACCCTGTGCTGGATCTGGCCATAGTCAAGATAGACCAAAAGGACCTGCCGACCATAAAGCTTGGGGATTCGGACAATGTGCAGGTAGGGGAAACTGCGATAGCTATAGGAAACCCCCTGGGGCTTCAATTTCAAAGGACTGTCACTTCAGGCATCATCAGCGCTTTGAACAGGACGATAGAAATCGATAACAACTATATGGAAGACCTTATTCAGACGGATGCCAGCATAAATCCCGGTAACAGCGGAGGGCCCCTGCTGAATTCCAAGGGGGAGGTTATAGGCATAAATACCGTTAAGGTTACGTCTGCCGAAGCTATCGGGTTTGCAGTGCCGATAAACGTAGCCAAGCCGATATTGGCGCAGTTGATTGAGAATGGAGAGTTTAATGAGCCATATATGGGGATATTTGCCTATGACCGGGAGGCGATAACCTATATGGATAACAACTATAAACTGGACAGCGGCATTTATGTGGTTCAGGTGGATAAAGCCGGGCCTGCCTATAAAAGTGGAATAAAGGAAGGATGCATAATTACCAGTGTCGATGGCAGAAAGATGGATACTATGATGGATTTGAGATGCTACATTTACTCCAAGAAGCCTGGCGACATAATAAATGTGACCCACTTATCAAAGGGCAAGACAGAAACCGTGCAGATACGCCTGGCTGCCAAGATAAAGGATGGACTGGTAACACGCTGAAATCTATATTCTAAAACATCTTTGCACCGTTTCGGTGATAAGGGGGCTTATGGCCGGCACCTGGCATTTAGAATGTGCGCATGCATGACGCATGCCGGATAAATGTCACAGAAGTGTAACTCTTTGCCTCCGGGCAATAATAATATATGTATAAAATGGAGACAATTTATCTGAATGTTAGTCGATACTTTTATACATATAATATTCCGGAGGTATTAGAAATGGGTAGCATAAATGAGCACAGCACTAACCAATTTGAAAAAACTATAAAGGAATATCTGAGACAAGCCAGAGAGAAGCTGGAGAACGACCTGTCCGGTACCCGGGAAGCCATAAAGCTGATAGCTGATGAGAGAACCAAGGATTTCATAATGGTGACGGATAAAGGGCTTGATAAGGAGGAGAGAACACTTCTTAGGAAACTCATCATAAACAGCATGTACCAGTCTTTTTGTTATGGTTATGGAATAGGGAAGATAGAAGGAAAGACAGACAGCAAGGTCTTTTTGTGACTTCAAGAAAAAAATAAAACGTAAAAATTCAATATTATAACAGTAAAAAAACGTGTTGACATACCAATATGCGATTGATAGAATTAATAACAATTATATTTAAACAAAAATATCTGTAAAGGCCATGAAGGAATAAAGATGCGGCTTAGGTGTTCAAGAGAGCCGGTGGGTGGTGCGAACCGGCACGCTGGCTGTATGTATAACTCGTTCCGGAGCTTCGCTGCTGAACATTACTCCCCCTTTTAGGTTAAGTAGGCAGCGACGTTAACTGCGTTAAGGTTTAAGTATTGTTCAAGACTACAGGCATAATATGGTATGTCTTGGCTGTACTTTTTGAGGGCGTACCGGCGATGGTGCGCTGAAATTAGGGTGGTACCACGTAGGATATTATTCCCCTTCGTCCCTGCTGATTAGCTTTAGCAGGAAGCGAAGGGGTTTTTCATACAGACGGGCAAGATTGACAGTCAATGGTGTAAGGGATGGTGGAAATGAAGCTGACAGGTGCTCAGGCAATTATAAAAGCATTGGAAATGGAAAAGGTGGATGTCATATTCGGATACCCGGGAGCAGCTATATGTCCTTTTTATGATGCACTCCTGGACTCAAAAATTCGTCATGTACTTACGAGGCATGAGCAAGGTGCAGCCCATGCTGCCAGCGGATACGCGCGGGTGACCGGGAAAACCGGCGTGTGCGTAGCTACATCAGGCCCTGGAGCCACTAATCTTATAACCGGCATTGCCACGGCATATATGGATTCCATACCGATTGTAGCTATCACCGGTCAGGTGTCGACAGACGCCATAGGCAGGGATGTTTTTCAGGAGGCCGACATAACCGGGGCTACGGCACCGTTTTGCAAGCACAGCTACCTTGTAAAGGATGCCTGCGAGCTACCCAAAGTGATCAAGGAGGCTTTTCATATAGCTTCTACCGGCAGGCCCGGGCCTGTGCTTATTGATATACCCGTGGATGTGCAGAACGCGGAACTGGATTTTGAATATCCCGAATCCGTAAATATTAGAGGCTACAAGCCTACATATGAAGGACACATGATGCAGATAAAAAGGATTGCGGAAGCTGTAAGAACAGCAAAATGTCCGGTTATCTGCGCCGGTGGAGGGATAATCAGCAGCAATGCGTCGGAGGAACTGGTGGAATTGGTGGAAAAGTGCGATATTCCAGTTGCTACGACGCTTATGGGGATAGGCTCAATCCCTTCGGATCACCGGCTTAATGTCGGAATGCTTGGGTCCCACGGCGTTTATGCTGCCAATTATGCCGTCTATCATGCGGATCTTGTGATCATCATGGGGGCGAGGGTCGGCGACCGGGCAATGGCTAAGGTGAATAAAATAGCCGAGAAGGCAAAGATTGTCCACATAGATATTGATCCTGCAGAAATAGGAAAAAATGTAGGGGTTTCCATCCCCGTGGTGGGAGATGTCAAAACTATTCTCAGGCAACTGCTGGGGATTATTGAAAGAGGCGAAGTGGACCAATGGGTGGAAACTATAACGCAGATAAAGGAAAAGCATTTTTCCCGCTATGATGAAAGCATGGGACAAAGCTTTGTAAAGCCTCAGTATGTGATCTCCCTCCTGTCGGATATGATGGGCTGTGATGATATCGTAACCACCGAAGTAGGCCAGAACCAGATATGGGCGGCTAACTGCCTGAAGGTAAAAAAGCCGAGGACTTTCATATCTTCAGGAGGTATGGGAACCATGGGATATGGGCTGCCTGCTGCGGTGGGAGCCAAAATCGGAAAGCCCGAATCAAAGGTTGTTGTGATCGGCGGTGACGGCAGCTTTCAGATGTCCTTGCAGGAGCTGGGAACCATAAAACAGAATAAGCTGGGGATAAAAATAATCATTTTTAACAACTCCCGCCTTGGCATGGTTCGGGAACTGCAGAAGAATAAATACTGCGGCCGTTATTCCCAGGTGTTTCTGGATGAAAATCCGGACTTTGTGAAGCTCGTGGATGCCTATGGAATTAAGGCAGAGCGCATAACCTGCAATAAAGAAGTGACGATGGCTCTTAAAAGGATGTTCGAAGATGACAGGGCGTACCTGCTGGAATGTGTTGTGGACCCCGATGAGCCCACACTTTAGCAAAGCATTTTTATAGGATTGGAGGTTTAGAAATGCCAAAACATACTTTATCGGTTTTAGTAGAAAATCATGCCGGCGTATTAAACAGAGTGGCAGGATTATTCAGCAGGAGAGGCTTTAATATAGACAGTCTTGCAGTAGGCGTAACTGAGGACCCGGAAGTATCAAGAATCACGATAGTTGTCAACGGTGATGAATACATCGTGGAGCAGGTATGCAAGCAGCTTAACAAGCTGATAGATGTAATCAAGATAAAAAGGCTGGATGAACACGAGTCTGTCAGCAGGGAACTGGCTCTGATTAAGGTTGGGGCCAATGCTTCCACCAGGTCGGAAATAGTCCAGCTGGTGGAAATATTCAGAGCAAAGATTGTCGATGTATCTAAAAGCACTTTGACAATTGAAATTTCCGGTGACAATGAAAAGGTGTCCGCCATGGAGGATATGCTAAAGCCTTTTGGAATAAAGGAAATTGTAAGAACGGGTGCAATTGCTATCGAAAGAGGCAATAAGTATATAAAAGTTAACAATAATAATGAGGAGTGATATAAAAGTGGCAAAGATGTATTATGAAGGGGATTGTAATTTAGGATTGCTGAGTGGAAAGACTGTGGCTGTTATAGGATATGGTAGCCAGGGGCATGCCCATGCGCTGAACCTGCATGAAAGCGGAGTAAACGTAGTTGTAGGCCTGAAAAAGTCATCCAAGAGATGGCAGAAAGTAATGGATGACGGGCTGAAAGTGATGGAGACCGCCGAAGCAGCAAAGGCTGCCGATATCATCATGATACTCACGCCGGACGAAGCTCAGCCCGATATTTATGAAAACAGCATCAAACCAAACCTGGAGAAGGGCAATGTGCTTATGTTTGCCCATGGTTTTAACATAAACTTTAAACTAATAGTGCCGCCGGATTATGTGGATGTCATAATGGTGGCGCCAAAAGGCCCCGGGCATACGGTAAGAAGCCAGTATACTGAGGGTAAAGGCGTTCCGGCGTTGATAGCAGTTTATCAGGATGCATCCGGGATGGCAAAGGATTATGCTTTAGCCTATGCGGCAGGAATAGGAGCAGGCAGAGCCGGAATTCTTGAAACCACCTTCAGAGAGGAAACGGAAACCGATCTGTTCGGTGAACAGGCAGTGCTTTGCGGTGGTGTAACCGAATTGATGAAGGCAGGCTTTGAAACCTTGGTGAATGCCGGGTATCAGCCGGAAATAGCTTATTTTGAGTGCATACATGAGATGAAGCTCATAGTGGACCTGATAAATCAGGGTGGTTTTTCACTGATGAGGTATTCCATCAGTGATACTGCAGAATATGGCGATTATATGACCGGTAAGAGGATAATAACCGAAGAGACAAGGAAGGAAATGAAGAAAGTCTTGGAAGAAATCCAAAACGGTGAGTTCGCCAGCAAGTGGATTACTGAGAACAGGGCTGCGGGCCGCTGCCATTTCAATGCTATGAGAAGGAATGAAGCTGAGCATCAATTGGAAAAAGTGGGAGCAGAGCTCAGGAAGATGATGAGCTGGTTGAAAAAATAATCACCTGAAGAGGTGAGCTTATTACATAAACCGGCAATTGGCGAGTGGTAATCACCGTATTGCATAATTTGCCGAAGAAACAGGGGACATTCCGTAAAACTCTTGCCTTTAAAGCGGCGGTATGTCCCCCATATATAGATATTTATGAATATGAGATTGATAAACAGAGATTAAAGTTAGAACACGGTTCCGATTAGCAAGCGCTTTTTCGCAACTTGACCGTTGCATCGGAGCCGGTAATGGGATTGATGATAAAAGAAAGACGGAAGTAAGAAGTATGGGAGGTCGAATGTATGCCTGTTAGGATTAAGATTTTCGATACCACATTGAGGGACGGGGAGCAAACCCCGGGAGTGAATCTCAATATCCAGGAAAAGCTGGAGATTGCGAAAAGACTTGCAAAAATGGGGGTCGATGTTATTGAAGCCGGTTTTGCTATCGCATCCCCCGGGGATTTCGAGGCGGTAAAGGCCATCGCAGAGAATGTTAAAGGGGTAAAAGTGGCAAGCCTTAGCAGAGCTTTGGAAAAGGACATCGACAGGGCATGGGAAGCGGTGAAGAATGCTGAAAGTCCCCGCATCCACACTTTTTTAGCCACATCGGATATACACATGAAATATAAGCTTAGAATGACGGAAGAAGAGGTGCTGCAGAGGGTTGAAACCATGGTGGCTTACGCAAAACGCTATTGCAGTGATGTGGAATTTTCCGCTGAGGATGCCAGCAGGACCAGGGTGGAATTTCTCTACCGCGTTATAGATAAGGCGATTAAAGCCGGTGCTACAGTGGTAAATATACCGGATACGGTGGGATATGCCACACCGGAGGAATTTGGAAACCTCATCAAGAACATTAAGAATAATGTTCCGGATATCGATAAAGTTGATATAAGCGTGCACTGCCACAATGACCTGGGCCTTGCGGTTGCCAATACGCTGGCGGCCATCATGAATGGCGCTACCCAGGCGGAATGCACCATTAACGGTCTGGGTGAAAGAGCCGGAAATGCGGCCATGGAAGAACTGATAATGGGCATAAGCACAAGAAAGGATTATTATAACAACATAACCCATGGAATAGATACTACCCGGATTTACAGCATCAGCAGGTTGGTAAGCAGCATGACCGGAGTTAATGTGCAGCCCAACAAGGCCATTGTTGGAGCCAATGCCTTTGCCCATGAATCAGGTATTCACCAGCATGGCGTATTATCAGAAAAGAGCACTTACGAGATTATGACACCGGAGTCCATAGGACTCAAGCAGAACACAATGGTGCTGGGCAAGCTGTCCGGCAGGCATGCTTTTGAGGAAAGGCTCAAGGAGCTGGGATACAACCTCTCTCCGGAGGAGCTTAATAGGGCTTTCAATGACTTCAAGATTCTGGCCGACAAGAAGAAGACCATCCTGGATCAGGATATTGAAGCTTTGGTGAGGGAAAAGGCTCCGGGCATCCAGGAATTCTTTGAACTGGACAGCTTCCAGATAAGCAGCGGAAACAAGGTTATTTCAACTGCCATGGTGAGCCTCAGGAGGAATGGCGATGTCATAACTGAGGCAGCCACCGGAGACGGACCCATCGACGCAGCCTTCAACGCCATGGAGCGGGCTGTCGGGTTTAACCTTGATCTGCAGGATTACAGCATTAAAGCGGTGACCGAAGGAAAGGACGCTTTAGGAGAGGTTACGGTAAGAGCGTCAAAAGATGGAAAGATGCTTATCGGAAGAGGGGTAAGCACCGACATCATGGAAGCCAGCATTAAGGCATACCTGAATGTCATCAACAGGGCACTAAGCGAATTGGGAGAGGAAATTATAAAAGTAAAAGCGGCCCTTTGATGACCGGCATATTGCTGTCCTGGATTTCGGCTCCTGATGAGCACGTTGATATAAAACTAGATATATGCTATTAAAAAGATGAATCACACAGACTTTATAAGTCTCCCGGACGCGCTTTACACGCTTTGCACGGCCTGTTATATGCTCCGGGAGTCTTGTTAAATTCAGGCGTAAGGTGTATTTTATATTGTATATAAAAGATGTGAAAAAGCCCTATTGATTATTTGGCACGATATGGTTATGGCATTGGGTTGCTAACCTGCTTCCTTCGGGGATTGGATGAAAACTTTGTGATCCCCGTCGGATAGGGTTGCTGTTTTATTAGTGTCAGTTTGGCTCCTCTTATAAAGCGGTTAAAGGTTAAAATAGCTATGCCGCTTGTGTTACCTGGTGCAGAAAAGAGAGCCCTCCTGACGCTTTATTGAAAAGACTTAACGGAGACTGATGGATTTAAACCGGCCGGAGAAGGCCGGGGCAGCCTGAGATTTCCGATGAAATACGGCTTTAGAGGCATGATTGTTCTATTGGGGGTGTTTATATGAAACAGGTATATATATACGATTCAACGCTAAGGGACGGAGCACAAGCCCAGGGCATATCCTTTACGGTTATGGATAAGCTTAAGATTGTAGAAGCCTTGGATGATTTCGGAATAAGTTATATAGAGGCAGGAAATCCGGGATCAAATCCTAAGGATCTGGAGTTTTTTGAGAATGTGAAGAAGATAAAGCTCAAGCATGCAAAGATAGCTGCCTTTGGAAGCACAAGGAGGGTAAATGTCAGCGTTGAGGAAGACGCCAATGTAAAATCCCTTTTGGTGGCGGACACCCCGGCTGTGACCATATTCGGGAAAAGCTGGGACTTCCAGGTGCTTGATATTCTTAAAACCACGCTGGATGAAAATCTAAGAATGATATATGATACCATAGCTTTTTTCAAGAAGCATAACAAAGAGGTAATATTTGATGCGGAGCATTTTTTTGACGGATATAAATCCAACAGGGAGTTTGCTATTAAATCCCTTCAGGCAGCCTATGATGCAGGGGCAGATTGCTTGTGCCTTTGTGATACCAATGGAGGAACTTTTCCGTCGGATATTCAAAGGATAACTTCCGAGGTTGTAAATAAGTTTGGCATAGCAGTGGGTATACATACCCATAATGATAACGGAATGGCTGTAGCAAACTCCATAATAGCAGTAGAGGCAGGTGCGGTTCAGGTCCAGGGAACAATCAACGGTTTTGGGGAAAGATGCGGAAATGCCAACCTGTGCACCATTATTCCCAATCTGCAGTTAAAGATGGATTACAGCTGCATACCGGAAGAGAACATGGCTAAACTCACGCCTACGGCGAGATATATAAGTGAAATAGCCAATGTCATCCATGATGAAAGATCACCCTATGTCGGAAAGAGCACCTTTGCCCACAAAGCCGGCATGCATGCCGATGCGGTGCTTAAGAACACTGTAGCTTATGAACATATTGATCCTAAACTGGTAGGAAATAAGAGGACTTTTCTCATGTCCGAGGTGGCGGGGCGAAGTGCTGTTCTGCATATGATCAGAGCAGTTGACAGCAGCATTACAAAAGACTCCCCGCAAACTGCTCTTATACTGGAAAGACTGAAAGAGCTGGAGCATGAAGGGTACCAGTATGAAGGCGCGGAGAGCTCCTTTGAACTGGAAGTGCGAAAGATCCTGGGCAAGTACCACCACTTCTTTAAGCTGAGGGAATTCAAGGTTATAATAAATGAGCCTTCTCTGGAGGGTATCAACTCATCGGCAATGATAAAAATCGAAGTTGACGGACAGGAGGAAATTACGGCCGCCGATGGGGACGGTCCTGTAAATGCCTTGGATAAAGCCGTAAGAAAGGCATTGGAAAGATTTTATCCTCAGATAAAGGAAATGAAGCTCACGGATTACAAGGTTAGGGTTTTGGATTCAAGCTCTGCTACTGCTGCCAAGGTAAGAGTACTGATAGAATCCACCGATGGCAGGGAAGTATGGACCACCATAGGCGTTTCCACAGACATAGTTGATGCGAGCTGGAAAGCCCTTGTGGATTCAATTGAATACAAGCTCATAAAGGATACCCACTGCTGACAAATATTTATATATTGATAAAGGCTTGGCGCAGGTTTAGAATATAACATGAAGTAAAATCAAGTATAAAGGGGAAGTGCCTTTTGAAGCTTGTAGGAAAGATCATAAAAGAGACCAAGATCATAAAGCATGCGACAGTGGAAAAGGTTGACCATAAAATGTCATACACCGATTTGCTGGAGGATTGCCTTGTAAATCTGTGTTCCAAGCTGGACATACAGGTGCCTTTGTGGCTGGATAAGAATACCAGGGAGTTTGTGAACTTCAGAAAAACTATTTTTACCAACGAGCAATTTATGGACAGTGTGAATTTCGACAGGTTTGAAATAAAAGCTGAATAAACAGAAATTCTATGAATAATCACCTTCACATATAGATATTTATGGAGGTGATTATTTTTGAATCGTAACCTTTTGATCCTTATATTCAGCGCGATTTTGGCACTTCTGGTCGGCTGGCAGGCTTACCTGGATTATGCCGACCGGAGGGATTTAAATAAAAGTGCGAAAGAAACAGCGGCAAAGCAAGACTACTGTATATTTATTGAGATAGAAGACAAAAAGCTCTATCTCCTGCAGGATGGAAAGCCGATAAAGGAATACCCTATAGCTTCCGGGACAGCCGATACACCATCCCCGCTGGGGTACTGGAAGATCATCAACAAGGGCGACTGGGGCGAGGGTTTCGGCGGAAGATGGATGGGGCTGAATGTACCCTGGGGTACATATGGCATTCACGGTACTACCAGGCCCAGCTCCATTGGTCATGCAGCAAGCCACGGTTGCATCAGGATGCATAACAAGCATGTGGCTGAGCTTTACAGCATAGTACCCCATGGCACACCGGTGGTGATAGTCAATGGGTCCTTTGGTCCCTTCGGTAGAAAATTTACCGAAATCAATCCGGGGGACAGGGGGGCCGATGTGATGGCAATCCAGATGCGGTTGAAAGAGTTGGGCTACTTTAAAGGATGGGTTTCGGGAATATATGAGGATGATCTTAAGTTTGCCGTGCATAATTTTCAAAAGAAAAACGGGCTTAAGGTGAAAAATGCTATAACCCGGGATGATTGGCTCAAGATGGGGTTCAGGGAGTTTGAATGATTCGGAAAGAAGTCCATGGGTTGAAAATTAATCATCACATAACAATCAATACATCCGTTATTAGCTGAATTCATTTCTAGGCTATATAGCACAGTAAATTGACTCAGGCAGGAAACATAATTGCTTCCTGCCTGTCATTACATCTAATCCATTATATATTTTGGAACTCCCATATCTAATTCGGGTTTGATTTTCTCCAAAAAGTCATTTAGCGTCATAAATCCTAAGTTACCTTCTTTTCTGGAACGGACCGATAAACCTTCCTTTTCAACCTCCTGATCTCCTATGATAAGAACTATTGGGATTTTTTTCAGTTCCATCCTGCGAACTTTTGCCCTCATCTTATCATCGCTCAGATCAAGGTTAACTCTTAACCCAATTGTTTTTAGTTTCTTTGATAGTTCCTTACAGTACTCGTAATGGTTGCTGCTGATAGGAACAATTCCAATCTGCACCGGAGCATACCATAACGGAAAATCACCATTGTAGTGTTCTATGAGCATTGCAAAGAATCTTTCCAAACTACCGAATAATGCCCTGTGAACCATCATTGGAGTATGCTTTGCTCCATCTGCTCCAATATATTTCATGTTGAATCTTTCAGGGAGATTGAAATCAAATTGTATTGTGCTGCATTGCCATTCCCTTCCCAGGGCATCCCGCAGCTTCAGGTCAATCTTTGGCCCGTAGAAGGCTCCGCCACCTTCGTCAATTTCATATTCCAAACCTGCTGCAACAACTGCATTTTTCAAGGACTCAATTGCGGCATTCCAATCCTTATCATCTCCAATTGACTTCTTTTTCGGCTTTGTTGCAACATAGGCTTTAAAGTTATTAAGGCCAAAAGATTTTAAAATATATAGAGAAAACTTTAATGCTTTGACAACTTCACTGTGAACTTGCTCCGGTGTGCATATTATATGGGCATCATCCTGAGTAAAGCCGCGTACTCTGGTAAGCCCCTGTAGTGTCCCCGAAAGCTCATATCTGTATACTGTTGCGTATTCTGCATACCGGATGGGCAAATCCTTATATGACCTCAACGAGCTATTGTATATCATTATGTGAAAAGGGCAGCTCATTGGCTTTAGGTAATACTCTTCATTATCTATCTCTATGGCATTGTACATGGATTCCTTATAAAACTGAAGATGTCCCGATGTTTTCCAAAGCTCTGCGCGGCCTATATGGGGCGTATATACCCAATCATATCCATTCAGAATATGTGCTGTCTGACTGAACTTTTCCAGAAGGTAACGGATCATTGCACCTTTTGGATGCCATAGAACAAGTCCTTGTCCAATATCTTGAGAAGAACTGAAAAGGTCAAGCTGCGCACCGAGGGTTCTGTGATCTCGTTTGCTGGCTTCTTCAATTTTGTCGATGTAGGCTTTTAGTTCCTCTGGTCTTTCCCAGGCTGTTCCATATATCCTCTGGAGCATCGGATTCTCTGCATCACCTTTCCAATATGCCCCTGAAACCCGCATCAACTTGAATGCTTTCAAATTCAGTTCTTTAAGAGAAGCGACATGTGGTCCCTTGCACAAATCAACGAACTCTCCGATTCTGTATATGCTTACACCGGAGTTCTCAGGATTTTGCGCCAATTCATTTATTAATTCGAGTTTATATGGTTGATCATTGAACATTTGACGAGCTTCGTCAAAACTGATAGATTCATTTAAGACTTGATACCCATTATTAATAATATCCCTCATTTTTTCTTCTATGATACCCAGGTCTTCCGGAACAAGGGATCTTGGCAGTTCAAAATCATAATAAAAACCATCTTCTATTACAGGTCCAATACCAAACTTGACTTCACCAAATATTTGCTTGACGGCATAGGCCATCACATGGGCCATAGTATGCCTTATATTGTATAATTTTTCATGTTCAATTTTATTCATACATCATCCCTACCTTATCATAATTTTTGTTTTATGATAGAGTAGCGACGGGTTATGATTCCGGAGCAATCTGAGAAGCATATGATGTTATCATCATACGTAAGACATATGGAGATATATAACATTTTTCTCATAGCCATATTCACCGCCTTTCGAGTAAAAATAAAACTCTCATCCTCTAATGGGATGAGAGTTAACTCACACGGTTCCACCCAAATTACAGCTATAAAGCAATTTTAGCTGTCACTCATTGTGATTATAACGGAATCACCGGTTACACTTACTTTAAATTCAGTGCACTGTTCAAAGGTGGTTTTCAATTTTCCATGCTTAGAAGTGCTCTCAGCCGCTGACACTTCATCTCTTATAAGCTGGGTAAAATCTACTCGTCCTTATCATCACATTTATCGTTTTTTTTTCTTAGTATTATACCAAATACACCTTGTACATGTAAAGCAATTTTTTCCATAAAGAATACATTTTAGTTTGACTATTGCCAGCAATATATTATCATTGCAGTTTGCTTATGCTTTGCATTCTTTAAGAGTCTTTCCGACGATATCCCAATCGTAATTGCCGTATACTTTTATAAATTTCTTATCGTATTCAAAAATATAAGAAAACCTTAATGGAAATGCTGATAGTTCAAACTCGTCATTTTCCAGGGGATCCGTTTTATTATACTTGAACCAGGAGGGACGGCAGTAAAGAGCATTATTTTCACAAAGACTTCAATCTTTTCTTTGCTGTTCTCACCTGTAAAATATAAATGTCCACAATATTTATCTAGTTCGGTTAAAAGAACTTCTTTATGAAGTCACCTTATCGCACCCTCCCATACGTTTTCTCAAACACATTTCATACAGAATAATGGAAGCTGCTGTGCCAACGTTCAGAGAATCACATATCCCAAACATCGGAATAGACAGAACATTGGGATTAATACCGTACCACTGCTCAGATAGTCCGTAACGTTCACTCCCTAAAACTAAAGCCGACCTTCCTTTATACTCATAGCCTTTATATGATTTATCTCCGTTAGAATCCGCTAAATATATGTTAAAGCTGTGTGCGGTAAGCCAATTTATACAGTCGTCTACATGTTTGAATTCAACAATGGGAATGACAAATGCCGCACCCATGCTGCTTTTAATTAGATTGGAGTTGGTTATGCGAGATCTTTTGTTGCATATAAAAACCGCATCCACTCCCGAACCATCGCATGTACGCAGAATTGTGCCTATATTACCAGGAGTCTCCAATCCGTCCAATACTGCAATTACAGCATCATCTCTAAAATTCCACTGGTCGATGTCATATGTGGGAAGTTTACCGATAGTCAAAAAGCCATCAGGCTTATCCCTTTCACTAAGCTTTTGAAAAACCCTTTGCGACACCATATAAACTTTTTCAGCTTTATCCAGGAATGAACCTACTAAAGCGACAGCTTCATCGCTATAAACATATTCAGAGCAGAAGAGGAAAGCTTTAATTTCAATTTTTGCATCCAATAGCTTCTGGTGTGCCCAAATCCCTTCGACGGCGAACAATCTTTCTTCATCCGGATAGCTGTCCCGAAGGATTAACTTAATCTGGCTAATATCATCACTAAGAATTCCAACATTTTTAATTTTATGCTTATACTTCTGTATCAATGTATTTACGCATAAGCTGCTCATAATAATCAACCCTATATAAAATCGGTTTGAATTAAGCTGATTGAAATGGAGGATTGCTGCTCTGAAAGAATTCAAAGCACATGACAATCAATGCACCCATATTCACTGAATTCATTCCTAAATCATATGTTTTTTATCGTGCCTATTAATGATTATAGGTGAAGCAGCTTGCTGACAATATATCGAGAATATCTATTAATTGTTTTTTACACAAAAAGCCCGCAAGGAATTACCCCCTGCGAGCTTTTAAAATTTATTTATTGGAATAAACAATCTTTTTAACACTATCAAAGGAAAGACAGTATTTATCACAGAGCTGGTCAATGGTATATCCTTTGCGGAAACTTTCCCGAATATCATTGTTACGTTGGTTTAAGTATTTCCTGATCCCGGAGCATTCACCCCATCTCTTGCGTGCTCCTTTTGGCTTTGGGATGTAGACCAATTCTCCATGAATATATTTCTGTATCTCCTTAAGCAAATCTTCTGGAAAAACATCATCAGCCTTTACATATTTCATTCCGACTCCACTCCTTAAAATATTTTAAATCTTAAGGAAGCAAAGCCTGCATTATGAACAATTTCATTAAAATGCTGGAATGAAAGCCGGCGATTGCTTATAGGCTCCATGCAAATTAATCGCCATTGTTCATATTGTAGACTTTGCATGGAGCATTTTGTTCAAGAAGCCAACAAACCGAGTCATAGTATCCCTCCCCTCCTAATAGTACCTGTGCTGTAGAAAACATGATTAAACGCGATAACCACCTCCAAAACAAAAAAGCTGTATCGGTAAGAAATACCAATACAGCTTACTGTTCCGCAGTATAATAAACCCCACATCAAGATGATGCAGCGTTCATCCATAAACAGGCAACATACTGTGAAAGATATCCCTTAACCCAAATCGTTACCACAAAAAAGATAAAAGCAAATAGACCTACTTGCGAAGATAGGTTTCACTGTTGCGTTTTGTTGTGGTATTTTGATTAGTTAAGGGCAATAATCATTTCACAATACGCTCCTTATTTCAATATATTTACATGATAGCAATTTTTCCAATACCAGTCAACAAATATTACCTTACATCTTTTTTTGCTTCAAATGCAAAGGTATAATAAGTGAGCCGGGTTTCCTTGAGCTTTCTAAGGAATACAATGCGGAGCGGGAAAGGCTTACATTGAGACTTGCGGGACTAAACAGCAAAAAAGAACAGTCTGACAGGATGAGTAGAGAAAGGGAATTTTTTATTAACTATGTAAAGAAATTTACCAAGTTTGAAACCCTTGATAGAACGGCACTTGTCAGACCAATAATCAAGATTTACATATATGAAGACCGAACAATACACATCCATTACAATTTTAGGAGCACCAAAGAAGCCTGATTATTCAACAGGGTTCCCATTCTCTTGATTTATACCTCACAGGGATATGCGGTTATTATTTAAGAACATATATGAAAGTGAATAATATTATCGTACAAAAATGATTTCGGTAAGGTGTTGATATGAATGAAATGGGAAGAGGTAAGAAAATTATGCCCCAATACTTATGTATTATTGGAGGAAATCAAGTCCCATATTGACGGTAATAAAAAGTTTGTTGATGAAGTGGCTTTAATCCGAACGATTGAATATCCCAAGGAAGCTATAAGGGAACTTGTAAAAGTTAAAGGCAAACAGTTTGCTTACCATACGGGCAATGATATTATCGTTATGGAAATTGTAAAAAAGCCTGGTTATAAAGGAGCCATTGACTATGCAAATTAGGCTTGAAGACGGGCTATTGATGACTTTCCATACAAATAACCATCAATGGTGCTTCAAAGACTATAGATAATATCATCAATCCATTATAAGATCTCTTCTATATATGCTGAAAATTAAAATCAAGTAAAACTTACTTGATTTTAATTTTAATATGCATTTTATATTTAAAATATGCAAAGTATATTTAGCATAAATATTGAAAAAAATGATAAGTAGAAATATAATATTTAGAAAAATGAGGTGAAGGAATGGCAATTACATCTGTAGAAAATGTCATTAAGCTGCTATATTCATATAATCCCTGGTGGCGTGTTGGAACAATGCCTCAGGATATGGCGAAGCCTATTAAGCGTTTTGCATACTATGAGTCCATGCGCTGGCTGGAGCATACTTCAGTGAGAAGGTTTATACTGCTTTCCGGGGCCAGACGTGTAGGAAAGACAACCATCATGTATCAGATGATACAAAGTTTGCTTGATAAGGGTGTGCAGCCAAAGGCTATTTTGTATGTTTCCTTTGACCACCCGATACTGAAGTTTTACTCCATTGATGAGCTTGTAGAAATTTATACTACCAACATTTATCCGGAAAGCAAATGCTGGATGTTTTTTGACGAGATCCAGTATGCAGATGATTGGGAGCTATATCTAAAAGTGTTCTATGATAGTAAGCCGGACATATACATTACAGCTACCGGGTCTGCCAGTCCGGTTATTGAAAAAGGTGCCGGAGATAGTGGAGTTGGGCGATGGAACATTATCCGGATACCTACATTATCTTTCTATGAATACTGCAAATTAGCCGGCATTAAGGATGTTCCCAAGCTGAACACTGATGTTAAGCCTACATCCCTTGCTTCAATGAGCGAAAGTACACAGAAAGAAATCATGCACCTGCTGGAGCCTTTGCAGAAGCATTTTACAAGATACCTTGCGGTGGGTGGTTTCCCGGAGCTTGTGCTTTCCAACGATGACTTTGACGCGCAGAGAATACTGCGTGAAGATGTGGTTGATAAGGTACTCAAAAGGGATATTCCAAGCCTTTTCAACATAAGGAATTCTGCGATATTAGAAAAGGTGTTTCTATATTTATGCTTTAATTCTTCCAACATTATCAATACTTCTACGATAAGCAAGGAGCTTGATGGCACTCCAAGAGCGACCATCGACAGTTATATTGAATTCCTTGAGAGGGCTAACCTTATTTACAGGAGTATGCCGGTTGGATTGGCCGGTAAGATGATACTGAAAGCTGCCCCAAAGATTTATATAGCCGATGCTGCCATTAGAAACGCTGTCCTAATGCTGGATATTAATGATTTGGTATCCAACCCTGATGAGATGGGGCTTGTGGCTGAAACAGCTGTATATAAGCATCTGGCTTCGTTCTACTATCCTTACCATGCACGTGTTGGATATTATCGTAAGTCCGGGCAGATACCCAAAGAAGTTGATGTTGTAGTGGATTATCCGAACGGAAGGATTCTTGCAGAGGTCAAGTACCGGGAGAATCCGGTAATAAAACAGGACGATGCCATTGTGGAATTGGCAAACAGTGAAAAGGATAAGATTCTGGCTGCAATTGTTGTGACAAAGACATCAGACTCTTACGGCATATTGCCATATAAAACAAAGGTGCCTATTTACAAAATTCCTGCTTATGCTTTTTTGTATCTCCTGGGGCATGCCGAAGAGAAGTGGTATAGGGAATAACCAAAAGCTTCTGGGTTTTGATGGCCTTGTTTTATAAGCATATAAATTACTTATGTTTCTCTTGAAATGCTTTATAAATGTGGTATAATACATTCAATATCTGCAAATACGAACATTCTCGTAAGCAAACTATCAAAATGTTCGATTTGATTGCTGAATACGGAAAATGGAAGCTTCGCTTGTATCTATAAGCGCAGTTTGGATCCCTTTTTATTTTGCATTTGATGGGAGGAAGAGAATGGATACGAAAAAATACCTGGAGATATGCGAAAGAAGCGAAACAGGTCCTAAGGTTAGCAAAGAGGACTGGGATTTGGATTATATCATAGACGGGGTCAGAGAGCTGGTGGAGGAATATGATTTTTCCTGGGACAAAAACGTTCTGATCCCTAATGATGACAAGTTGCTGGATCAAATTTTTGAAGCAAGCAAAAGACTTATATGCAAAACAGGAGTATATAACATAAGCACCGGCCGCGTCATAAACCTTACCGAAGATGAAATTGAGGAAGGCTTAAGGCAGATGAAGAAAGAGCTGGTAATGGGAGAGGGAAAGGACGCGGTTACTCTTTATGCCCGAAACATTGAGGACAAAAGAGCTCCGCTCATCTGGGCTGGCAACCCGGGCTGCCCTACACCGGAAGAGATATTCTATGAAAATGTCCTCAGCTCTGCGAAGGAGCCCATAGTCGATCTTTTGACCTGTGGCTCTCTGATTGATGTGGATGGATTCAAGGTAAAAGGGAACCATCCCACAGAGGTGCTGGCTACCTGCCGCGAACTTAAGTATATCCACAAAGCCCTCAGGGAAGTGGGAAGGCCGGGTATGGGATTGCTGGCTGCGGAAAGCGCTGTTACAGAATTGGGAGACATCGCAGCAGCAAATCACAATGGGCTTCGTCCTTGCGATGCACATCTGGTAGCCTTGTTCAATGAGCTTATCATAGACAACGGCAATATGGCCAGAGCAGCCTATTCTCTGGAATACGGAATGAGAAATGCCTCCCTGGCATGTGCCATGGTGGGAGGTTTGGGAGGTGACGCTCCCGGGGCAACCCTGGTGATGATCGCATCCATTATGGCGGCAAACCTCGTGTGCCTGGCAGACTACCACCTGTGCCATCCGATACATATACGGGATGTCGCCACCACGGCAAGGGGCTGCTTGTGGCTGCAATCGGTTTTATGCCAAGCCTTTGCTAAAAATGCGCCTGCTATTATAGTATGTGATATTTGGCCTAAGAGCGGAGCTATGACGAAGGAGTTGTTATATGAAGTGGCGGCCAATGCCATAGTGGTTGCCGTCAGCGGAGGGCATCTTGAGGGTGTTGGTTCGGCAGACGGCAAAGTGCCCAACGGTACCGGCCTTGAGGTCAGACTTATGGGCGAAGTGGGTAAAGCAGTTACAAATCAGGGTATGACGAGGGAAGAAGCAAATAAGATTGTTTTAAAGCTTTTGGAAAAGTATGAGCATGTCTTCTCGGAGCCTGAAAAATATGTGGGCAAGAGGTTTGATCAGGCATATGATATGGCCACTGTCACGCCTTTACCCGAATGGGAGAGGATGTACCTCGAGGTGAAGGACGAGTTAAAGGATATGGGCTTGAAACTCTGATAGGCCAGATATTTATGCAGCATGGAAAGGCTGGAAATTCCAGCGCTGCAAGGCTGAAGGAAGCGAAGTTTCATTGATTGACATTATGCGACAGTCATGATAAACTATTTTAAAATTAAATATTAGCAAATAGTAACGGGCTATATAAATCCACTAATATGGTGTGGATGTCTCTACGTGGTAACCGTAAATTACCTACGCTATAGTGTCCCTTTCTATTGCAATTTTGTTGTTTGTATTGGTAAGGAAACCTGGCCTTTGTCATAGGACAAGCTGGGTTTGCCATTTTCAAATAATGATCATATTTGCAAATGGATGGAGAACACTAGTTCCCATCCATTTTATTTTGGAGACATGGCATCATCCCACCATACTTTTGTACAAAAGCTTCGATGACAGGAGCTATACTTATTCACCAAAAGTCACCGTTTGTTCTGGGATATTTGCGTATCCCCGGCAAAATTGGAGGTTCAACCATGGAGAAAACCATTTTATTGGAAATGAAAGGCATCACCAAGAGGTTTGGAAAAACTCTGGCCAATGATAATGTTAATCTGCGACTGTATAAAGGGGAGATCCATGCGCTTTTAGGAGAAAACGGAGCTGGTAAAAGCACCCTTATGAACATATTGCTGGGCATTTACAAGCCCAATTCGGGAGAAATCTTCTATAAAGGGAAGAAGGTATCAATAAAAAGTCCGAAGGATGCTGCCGAGCTGGGTATCGGGATGGTACATCAGCATTTTGAGCTAATCCCTACCCTGAGTGTCGCGGAAAACATTTTCCTGAGCATGGGAAGGGGCGACTTCATACTAAACAGGGCAAAAATGGAAGAGACCATCCGCAGATTTTCCGATAAATTCGGTCTGGCTGTTGACCCCGGAGCAAAGGTATGGCAGCTTTCAGTGGGGGAGCAGCAGCGGGTGGAAATAATGAAGCTCTTATGCCGGGACTGTGAGATCATGATTTTGGATGAACCCTCCGCCGTGCTGACGCCGCAGGAATCCAGAGAGATGTTTAAAACCTTGAGGAAAATGGCAGATGACGGTAAAACGGTGATCTTCATTTCCCATAAGATGAATGAAGTTATGGAACATTCAGACCGGATTACGGTTTTAAAAGGCGGGAGAGTGGAAGATGAAATGCCGGCAGGGGATGCGACCGTCGAACGCCTTACGAAAGCAGTGGTGGGTTCAAGGACTTTGAGTAAAACAGTGAGGAAGACAACGAAGGAAAATGCCCATGTGCTGCTGGAAGTGGAACATCTGCATGTCAGAAATGACAAAGGTCTTGATGCTTTGAAGGATGTCTCCTTCAGCCTCCGTTCAGGCGAGATATTTGCCATTGCCGGTGTGGCAGGAAACGGTCAAAGGGAGCTGGCGGAAGCCCTGGCGGGACTTCGTAAGGTTGCATCCGGCAAAATCATGATGAACCGCAGGGATATTACTAAAATGAATGCAAAGCAGAGGATATCGATGGGGATTTCCTTTATCCCTGAGGATAGATTAAAAATGGGACTGATTCCGGGAATGAACATGAAACAGAATGCCATATTAAAAAAATTCAGAGAACCGGAGTTCAGCAGGTTTGGTTTTTTAAGAAGCAAGCCTATAAAGGCTGTTACGGAAAGGTTTATCGAAACTCATGATATAAAAAATGGCGGAATGGATTTGCCGGTGAGCATGATGTCCGGTGGAAACCAGCAGAAGCTTCTGGTAGCCCGGGAGATCCACTGCGAGCCTGCCCTTGTTATTGCAGCTTATCCGGTACGGGGACTGGACATAGGAGCGGCGGAAGCAATCAACAATATACTGATGGAACAGCGTAACAGAGGAGCATGCGTGCTGCTCATATCGGAAGAATTGGATGAAATTTTTGAAATGTCGGACAGGGTAGCTGTTTTATGTGATGGAAAGCTGATGGGGATACGCAATACATCTGAAACGGATTATGAGGAAATCGGACGGTTGATGTCCGGAGAGCCTGCCTAAGGAGAGATATATATGAGCATTGGTACGATTCAGATAGAGAAAAAACATACGGTGCCTCTTAAGAACAAGATACTCAACCCTATTGTTTTTGTTTTAATCGGCCTGGTTTTCAGTTCGGTTTTAATCATAGCGGTTGGTTTCAATCCCATTGCCGTGTATTCTAAAATGCTATCTTATTCTTTCTTAAATTTAAGGGGAATCAATGGAAGCATTAAGGCGGGACTTCCGCTGATGCTTTGCGGACTCAGTGTTTCCATTGCCTTTAAAATGAATCTGAACAATATCGGTGCGGAAGGACAATATGCTATGGGAGCCATCTTGGGAGGTGCATTTGCCCTTTTCGGGCCGGAACTGCCCATGCCGCTCCGGATAATGGTGATGTTTCTGCTGTGTGCGGTAGGCGGTGGACTGTGGGCTGTGATTGCAGCAGCGTTAAAGGCATTTTGGAATGTGAATGAGACCATTGTCACCTTAATGCAGAATTACATAGCCTTATTGTTCCTGGATTACTTGTGTTATGGACCCTGGATGGCAAAAAAACAGACAACGGCCATCTCCGAAGCCATACCGAAGGAGATGTATCTCCCCAACATCGGGAATAGCGGAATCAGTACGGGCATACTGGTGGCGCTTGGGATCGCAATACTTCTATACATATTTTTAAAATACACGACGGCCGGATACCAGATCGAAGTGATCAGAAACAGCAGAAGGTCAGCGGAATATGCAGGCATAAACGTAAAAAAATACATTCTTATAGTTTTGACAATAAGCGGCGCCATTGCCGGCCTGGCAGGTTTTGTCCAGATCACCGGCATAGTGCACCGGGTGCAGGCACAGCTCCCGGGCGGCAGTGGATATACCGGGATTGTCATAGCATATTTGAGCCGCTTCAACCCCATCGCTGTGATTATCGTTTCCATCCTTTTGGGCGGATTGGAGAACAGCTGTGCTGCAGTGCAGCTCATGGGAGTTCCTTCGCAGATTGCGACCATGCTGCAGGGAAGCATTATGATATCTGTGATTGCAGGAGAGTTTTTTAATCATTATAAAGTATCGTTCAATAGAAATACTATGATCAGTCAAAACAAGACGGAAGGGGTTGCACAATGACTGCATTCATAACATCCATTTGCGCAGCAGCTATTGTTTATGCCGTATCAATTTTATATGCTGCAATCGGTGAGATTTTTTCACAGCGTGCGGGAATCATGAATCTTGGCATTGAAGGCATAATGCTTATGGGAGCGGTATCCGGTTTCCTGACGGTTTACAATACTAATAATCTGGTGCTGGCTTTTCTTGCGGTAATCCTTGTGGGTGCAGTGCTGGGACTTGTATTTGCCTTTCTTACCGTTACCCTGGGGGCGGATCAAACGGTGTGCGGCATGGCGTTTTTGATTTTTGGCAGCGGCTTGAGCGGATTTATAGGGAAAAATGTTACAGGCATAGCTTCTGCCGTGAAATTTGAGAAAATAAACATACCGTTTCTTTCAGACATTCCGGTGGTGGGGGATATCTTCTTTAAGCAGGATTTGTTGGTTTACCTCATGTATCTGATAGTTCCCCTCAGCATTTTCTATATTTACAGGACAAGACCGGGTATGATCCTCCGGGCTTTGGGAGAAAACCCGGCCGCTCTGGATGCGGCAGGCATCAATGTATTTGCCCTAAGATATGCCTATGTGATTTTCGGGTGTGCGATGACCGCCATCAGCGGAGCATGCATTTCCCTGTCCTACACAAACTTTTGGAATGAGGGAATGACAGGGGGAAAAGGCTGGATTGCTTTTTCTCTGGTGGCCTTTTCCGGATGGAATCCGGCCGGCGCTGCCCTGGGAGCACTGCTTTTTGGCGCAATCAGCATCATCGGCATAAATATGCAGATTTATCTGCCGGGAATCCCTTCCCAGTTTTATAGCATGCTTCCATATATAGCAACGGTGGTGGCGCTTATTATATCAACCGGAAGCTTTCGCAGGAAGCATACGGAAGAGCCGGCAGCCTTATGTCAGAAATATGACCGGGAAGCCCGGTAATAGGATGATAGATATGAAATTTTATGTAAACATGAGTTAAGGAAGCTAAGCATTAAACAGAACAAGCATTGATAAATCAATGTTAATAATACAAGTACCAATAGTATCAATTTTGAAGGAGGAGTACATAATGAAGAAGGAAAAATTAAAGTTAATCAGTCTATTGCTGGCAGCAGTATTTGCAGTTGTGTTTCTTTCCGCTTGTTCCGGCAAATCTGCGGATCCGGACAAAGCCGCATCGGGTCAGGGAGGTAAAACTATTGATTATTCGAAAATAAAAATCGGTGAGATCACTTCCCTGGTGGTAAATGACGGAGGTTGGTGCCAGGCGACTCATCAGAGCATCCTGGCAGCTATGAAGGAGTTGGGAATCCCGGAAGAGAATCTGCTGGTGATTGAAAACGTGGCAGAGGAACAAGTGGCCGTTGCCAATGCTTACGAAGCGTTAGTCAGCGAAGGTGCCAATCTGATCATCGGGGCAAGCTCCGGATATGCGACGTTCCTGTCTGATCTGGCAGCCCAGAATCCTGATGTCATTGTAGCTCAACATGGAGATAGGACGGAGAATCTGATCGGCTATCAGATACGAAATTACGAAGGCATGTTTCTGGCCGGTTATGCATGTGCTCTGATGTCCGACAATGATCTCCTGGGCTTTGCAGCCAGCATGTCGGAAGCTTCCGTTCGTGCCGCCATCAATGGCTATGCTTTGGGAGCAAAATATGCAAACCCCAACGCAAAGGTGCAGGTAGTCTGGGCAAACAGCTGGTATGACGTGGACCTTGAAACCCAAAGTGCCCAAACCCTGATCAACCAGGGAATCAAATACATGGGTATGGAAGCTTCATCTCCTGCGATTCCCCAGACCTGTGAAGCCAAAGGCGCTTACTGCATAGGCTACAATGTGGATATGAAGGCTTTGGCGCCGAAAGCAGTTCTCTTCTCCTATGTATGGAATTTCAAGCCGATCTTTGAAAAGATCATTACATCTGTAGCCGAAGGAACTGCCACAAGCAGCGATTACTACTATGAGGGTGGGGAATGTGCATCCATAACAGAGTTTAATGATGATCTTGTACCGAAGGATGTGCAGGAAAAGGTGCTAAAGGTGAAAGAAGATATTGCAAACGGCAAAATCAAAGTTTATGGCGGAGAACTGAAAGACAACAAAGGGAATGTATTGGTCGCCGCAGGTGAAACCATGAGCGATGAAATGATAAATACACAGGAATTCCTGGTAGAAAACGTAATTGGTGACTGGAGATAAAGAAAGATTTGCTGCAGAGGTATTATCTTGATCAGCAGAATTGACTTATATGACAAGGTTAAGGAACAGGTAAGGAATAGGCACTCCGAACAAATGGCCGGCCCCGGGAGGATATGATACTTTCTCCCGGGGCTGTTTCTAAAGATACAAAAGATACAGACCTTGGGATATTTTTGGCTTACACATGATTTGAACCGAAAAACCGGAAAAATAATGATGATGATACGTAAAAACAAAGGTGGTATATATGGAAAAGCATTCATTGAAAAAGAGAATTGATACGGCAGCAGGAAGAAGGCCTGCAGACCTGGTGATAAAAAACTGCAGGATAGTTGATGTATATAATTCTACCATTATTGAGGGAAAAAGCATCGCCATTTCGGATGGCTGCATCGTGGGAATCGGTGATTACCAGGGTGTGCATGAAATCGATGCCCAGGGTCAATATGCAGCTCCTGGGTTTATCGACAGCCATATCCATATTGAATCTTCTTATGTCACCCCGGAGGAAATCGGCAGGCTCCTGGTTCCCCATGGCACGACTACCATTATCGCCGATCCCCATGAAATAGTCAATGTATGCGGCATGGAGGGCATGAATTACATGCTTGAAGCTTCGAAGGGGACAAAACTTGATATCCGGTACATGCTTCCCTCCTGTGTGCCGGCGACACCCTTTGAAAATGCCGGAGCTGTCATCGATGCTGCAAAGATGAAAGAACCGCTTAGGGATTACAGAATCCTTGGGCTTGGCGAATTCATGAATTATCCCGGAGTTGTGGAAGCGGACGATGAGGTGATGAACAAACTTTTGATTGCCATCAATGGAGGAAAGCTGATCGATGGACATAGCCCGGGTCTTACAGGAAAAGAACTGAATGCGTATGTAGCTTGCGGTATACATACGGATCACGAATGCTCCACGGAAGAAGAGATGCTTGACCGCCTTTCCCGAGGGCTTTATATCCTCTTGAGGGAAGGTTCGGCCTGCCATAACCTGCGCACGCTGCTTAAGGCTGTCACCCCTGCCAACAGCCGCCGCTGCCTGCTGTGCTCCGATGACAGACAGCCGGAGACCATTCTTAAGTTAGGGCATCTGGACAATCACCTCCGGATATGTGTGGAAGAGGGGATTTCCCCGGTTACTGCCATTCAGATGGCAAGCCTGAATGCAGCTGAGTGCTATGGGCTGCATGACAGGGGAGCCATAGCTCCCGGACTGCGCGCAGATATCGTGCTGTTAGATAATTTAAAGGATTTCAATGTTCAGAGGGTGTTCATACAGGGAGAGGAAGTGGCAAGGGAAGGGAAATATCTGCCGGAGATACGCCGCTGCGATATCTCGGCCGTGCAGGGAAGCTTTCATGTCAAAGACTTTTCTGTGGAAAAGCTAAGGCTGAAGCTCAATTCCAGGCATGTAAACGTTATCGATATTCTTCCCGGGGGCGTTGTCACTGCAAAAGGAATGGCAGAAGTTGCTCTGGACGAAAAAGGAGAATTCATATGGCAGCCGGAACAGGATATAGTGAAAGCGGCGGTTGTGGAACGCCACCGTGGCACCGGAAATGTTGGTCTGGCTTTGATCAGGGGCTATGGAATCCGGTCGGGAGCCGTGGCATTATCGATTGCCCACGATTCTCACAACATCATAACTGTGGGAACCAAGGATGAGGATATGGCCTTGGCGGTGGAAAGCCTTGTGAAGCAAGGTGGAGGTATTGTCCTGGTAAAAAACGGAGAGATCATAAATTGTATGCCGATGGTGATAGGCGGTATTATGAGTGATAGGTCCGGAGAATGGGTAAGTGAAAAGCTGTCCCAAATTCATAAGGATGCGTATGAACAGTTGGGGATAAGCAAAGCGGTAGAACCCATTATGACGCTGTGCTTTATGTCCCTGCCGGTGATACCGGAAATCAAGGTGACCGATAAGGGGCTTTTTGATGTTACCCGGCAAGCGTTTATTCCCATTGAGGCAGATATTTGATTTGGGAAAAAGGAGATCTATTCCCGATAGCTTTGATCATATGGTTTGAATACGAATTCATCTATATAGTTTAGGAAGGAATTCAACTAATAATGGATGTACCGATTGCTATGAGCTTTGAATCCTTTCGGAGCAACAATCATCCATTTCAATTAGTTGAACTCAAACCGGTTTTATACAGCGCTGCGTTTTTCTACGCAGTATCATAAAGGCAAAGCAGAATTAGGCAAGGCACTGGCTTTATATTAAGGTACGATTATTTGTAAAACGCGAACCTCACACACAATAGAGATTCGCGTTTTGTCCTATTTTTAATACCGGTTGTCCCAGACATCTCCTGCTTTTTATGTTATTATGTCGCAATTTAAATCAATTTTTGATGTGCTGTCTGAAATACCAGCACAATCACTCGTGCTTGTATAGGGAAACCAATAATGAAAATAACATTTTCATTCTCATATTAACGAGTCAAATTAGGATTAGTGTAATTATATGCCGACCTTTCTTCTTTCATAGGGCATCATGCCTTTCCTCCCTATTCATGGGTCATCTTTTCCACCATGCGCACCAGGTCATCGGCATCCCTTTGCGTTTCTGCCCAGGTTAACAGGTATAATCCCCGGGAAGAGAGATTTTCCAGCATTACTTTGACTTCATGGGGCTCCACATGGATGATGAGGCCTTTGCCTGCTGCCTGTATTTTTCTGAGAACATCCAGGTATTCTGTGGCACGAGGCTGGCCTGCTACGTTGGTCCACTGGATAGCATGTATTCCTGCGACGGACAGCAGCTTATCCAGGTGACTTGTCTGCTCGACGCCGTCCAGATGATAAAGACAGTAATCCATCCAGGAGGATTGGGTTTTGAGCTCATCCATGATGTATTGGTCAAACATTTCCGGAGACAGCATGACCGACATATCACACTGCAATTGCCCGTGCCTTCCGGGAGCCCAGGTCCCGAGCCAGCCTACCGAACAACCTCCGTCATTGTTGTCACACACTATCCTGTAAACTTCCTCATTGGTTCTGAGCCATGCGGCTTGTATCTTTTCCAAGGCAGCCTTAACCCTTTCCGGCTCCAGCAGCATATCCATGAGGAGGTTTTCGCTGCCCCTCAAGTGGGCCAAAGCGTCAGCATTACCGCAGTTATCCGGCATTGAAACGATAAAATTCCCTTTAGCTTCGCTTACATAGTATCTGGTGAGGTCTATGGTTTTCCGGTAGAGAAAGCTGTTTTCATCAAAAATGAGTTCATCCTCATCCCAGTCATGGATGATGGGGAAAAACCAGACGGTGTTTTCAAATCTGAACCGGGCATTCTTAAAATAGCCTGCATGTCCGGCGGCTCCCAAGTCATTTATCAGGATGGGAAAGGCATCACCGGCGTAATATGTATTTTCAAAGATGTTCTTATACCGCTCCAGAACCATTTCACCATCAGTCCAGTATTTGATCTTGTCCTCCGGCTTTTCGGGAAGCTCATAATATTTGTATGAAGCGTTGTCTTTTGGTGCGGTTACCCATATGCAGCACCTGTCCAGGATTTCCCTGTTCCAAAAGGCACGCAGACGTTCCTTTGATTTGGACCAGTTGTTTGTATACTTCATAACCAGCCTCCTTGATTGCATCCTTCATTTTACTGCCGTGAATAGCTTGGGGTGAAGGTTTAATAAACAAAGCTGTGATGGATTAATATCTCAGACGTGGCGCAACGTTAAACTAGTGTATATAGATTATCATAAACTAATTAAATTTGCAATAATTTTCTTGGAAAAATATTCCTTGATTCTTGGCGTTATATATATGCGCTGCCGGATATTACGGAAATGGGAATACATTAAATTTAGGCTTGTTTCATGGTTTTCTTTAAGCTACGTAAGTTTAAATATTTATGTAATACATACCAATAAGTGCAATATCATAGTAATGCTTTATAATTTTTGGAAGGCATATTGCATTTTTGTAATTTATATTGTATATTATTAGTAGGTGAAACGTAAAACCAAAAGATAATAAATAAAGAGAAAGATACAAAAACGGGTGGTTAAGATGTCGACCTTGAAAGACGTGGCCAGAGAAGCAGGCGTTTCTGTTACGACAGCTTCCTATGCCCTGAAAGGCAGCAAAAAAATCAGTCATGAAACCACGGTGAGGGTGAAGGAAGCGGCTAAACGGCTTAATTATCTCCCGTCAGGAATAGCTCGTGGCTTAAAGGCCAGCAAGACCTGGAACATAGGGGTGTTTCTCCATGGTTATTCCGGACCGACATATGGTGATGTTTTGCAAGCTATTCATGATGGCGTATCAAGCGCAAACTACGAGATGATGGTTTGTTCCACCAGTGTCTCAGACCGCCTTTTGATGGAAAGGCACATGGACGGAGCAATTATCCTGAATTCTTTTATTCCCGACAAGACTTTGGAGAGGGTTCAAAGCCCGAACTTCCCGGTGGTTGTCATGGACAGGACGATTGAATTGCCTAATGTATCCTGTGTAGTTGCAGACAATGTTGCAGGGGGTTACATGGCTGTCAGGCATCTGCTGGATTTTGGATATAAGAAGCTCGCTTTCATCATTGGTGGGAAAGAAAGCTATGAAAATGCCGCACGGGTTGAGGGAATAAAGAAAGCGCTTTATGAGGCAGGAATTGATTTTGGAGCAGTTCCTGTCGCTATTGGAGATTTCAAGGAAGAGACGGGGAAAAGCAGTATGAAGAGCCTGCTTAACCAATATCCCGATATTGACGCAGTTTTCTGTTTAAATGATGAAATGGCCATTGGTGCAATGAATGCCATAAAGGAAAGTGGAAGGCTCATTCCACAGGATATTGCGGTTATTGGTTTTGATGACATACCTCTCGCATCTTACACTACACCTGCCCTGACTACGATACGTGTAGACCGACGGCTTTGGGGTTATCTTGCTGCAGTGAACCTGCTGGAACTGATCGACCGCAAAGGTTCAGGCCGGATTGTAAAGATACCGGTGGAGCTGATCCGCAGAGAAACGGTCGGAAAGATAAGCGTCGGAATTACATAAGGCGGATATGTACATATTATGATCTCATTTTACTGATAACTATTGCCGGTTTTTTGCTGCGGCACGAACACATAGCAAATTAATACTGCATCGTTGCTCTGGAAAATACTGGTCTAAAGACTGCTTCAACTCCTTCACACCACTTAAATCAACTTATTGAGTCCACAGCAATATAGTAGACATAATTCTAAGCCGATTTGCCACATTCCAGGAGAAGCAAGCTTTTCAGCAAGTGTTTTCCTAGTAATATCACAGCAACGGAGTAGATTTAATTCCTTCTTTGCATTTCGTAAATTTTAATTAACTACAATTGCATATGAGTATGAAATCAAGGAGCGAAGCCATGAAGAGGTTATTCCAAAGTGATTATGGATATTTTACTGAAGATGGCAGGGAGTATGTTATAACTACTCACAATACTCCTAAACCGTGGTGCAATGTGATAAGCAATGGGGATTATGGGCTTATGGTTTCCCAAACCGGGGGAGGCTACTCCTGGAGGGGAAATGCCGGACAAAACAGGATTACCCGGGCTTTTCAGGATTTGATCAAGGATAACTGGGGCAAATACATATACATAAGGGACCTGGACAGCGGCAAGTACTGGTCGGCCACATGGAAGCCTGTTGAAGCGGAATATGAATATTACAGGGTGCGCCATGGCATAGGCTATACATGCTTTGAACAAAAGGTTGATGGCATTGCCAGCCGCCTGACGCTATTTGTAGCACCCTATGCGCCGGTGGAGATAATGAAGCTGGAGCTTTGCAATGAAAGTGAAAAAAGCCGAAGGCTGGATGTAACATCATATTTTGAGTGGATACTGGGTTTTGCCCCGGATGACCACAGGGAATTTCATAAATTATTCATTGATACCCGTTTCTGTCCGGAAGCCAATGCGCTTCTGGCCGACAAGCACCTCTGGGGATTTCCCGATGAAAAAGGCAGGCACAATAATGTAAGCTGGGATTATACCGCTTTTCACGCTGTATCTGAGAACGTGAAATCCTATGATGCCGATAAGGAATCTTTCATAGGAATGTACAGGGATGAAAGATCTCCGGTGGCAATGGAGCTGGCTGAGTTGGCTCGGAATACCGGACGTTTCGGCGATGGCGCTGCTGCGTTGCAGACTGAAATAACATTGGGGGCATCTGATTCCAGAACAGTCATTTTTACTATAGGAGCTGCTCAAAAAGGTAAGGAAGATGCAATTAAGCTTGCGACTAAGTATACATCAAAAGAAGCAGCGGAAAAAGCCTTCGAAGAGCTGGGCCATTTCTGGGCTAAGTTCATAGATTCCGAAAGAGTGAAAACTCCGGACCCTGCCATGGATATCATGACCAATATCTGGCTTAAGTATCAGGCAATTTCATGCCGTTTATGGGGAAAATCAGCCTATTATCAGGTGAGCGCCGGTTATGGCTTCCGGGATCAGTTGCAGGACTGCCAGATTTTCCTGTCCAGTGAGCCGGATTATGCGAGAAAGCAGATACTTATGCACGCTGCCCAGCAGTTCAATGAGGGGGATGTGCTTCACTGGTGGTTTACGATACGGGGCGGCGGGCCGAGAACTAAATGTTCCGATGACTTGCTATGGCTTCCGTTCATACTGGATGCATATCTAAAAGAAACCAAGGATTTTAAAATACTGGATGAAAGAGTGCCCTATCTGGACACGGGGGAAGACGACTTATATGGGCACTGTAAAAGAGCTATTGAAAAGACGTTTTTGCGTTTTTCACCCAGAGGGATTCCGCTCATAGGCGATCACGACTGGAATGACGGGTTGAGTGCCGTAGGCAACGAATGGAAAGGGGAAAGCTTCTGGCTGGCTGAGTTCTTTTATGTAGTGCTGAAGAACTTTGCTCCCCTTGCCGACATGCGGGGAGATGATGCTTTTGCTGCGAAATGCAGAATAGTCATGGATTCCATGAAAGATGCGGTAAACCGCCATGGTTGGGATGGTGAGTGGTATTTGCAGGCTACCACCGACGAAGGGGAGGAAGTTGGCTCATCCCGGAATGAGGAAGGAAGGATATTCTTAAATCCGCAGGTATGGGCGGTGATATCTGGCATTGCTGATGAAGAGAGAGCAAGGAAATGCATGGATAGCGTTACCAAGTACCTATTAAAGGATTATGGGGCACTGCTTCTATATCCGGCCTATACCCGCGTCAGAAGGGATATAGGATATATCACCCGTTATGCGCCTGGGCTTCGGGAAAATGGAGGGGTTTATACCCATGCAGCTACATGGGCGGTGTGGGCCTATGCGCTGATGGGAGACGCAAAACGAGCATATGAAGCTTACCGGCGGATATGTCCCCCAAACCGTTCCGGCAACCTGAAGTCATATATGGCCGAACCCTATGTTACACCCGGGAATTCCGATGGGCCAGTTTCTCCGTACTATGGCCGCGGCGGATGGACATGGTATACCGGATCAGCACAGTGGCTGCACAACGTTGCTGTAAATTGGATTCTAGGAGTAAGAGCCACTTTTGAAGGCTTGGAAGTCTCACCCTGCATCCCTCCTGAATGGAAGGAATACAGCATATGGCGTAAATTCAGGGGAGCTACTTATAGCATAACAGTTAAAAATCCAAACAGCAAATCGACAGGTGTAACAAGCATTTCAGTAGACGGAAAAAGGATAAACGGCAATATAATCCCTGACTTTGGCGACAATTCCGTACATGAAGTTGAAGTCATCATGTGACGGAAATATGCTTCACACCACTGGCTATATTCCTATTTAGCAGGGTTCACGTTTTCAGGTTTGCTCTATCGTAGCATTTGCCACTTAATTAAATTGATTTGTTGTGCTAGCAAATTTGAGATAGCATTGTGGAGAGTTATTAGAGATAGTTAGCGAAGTGGAGGATAAGGCAAATCACCTGAACGAAGTGAATTGATTTGCCCCGTAACAAGCTTACTAGCTCTTTAACTCGGAACTCTGCTATCGAAAATGCTAGCACAATGAGTTAAATTATTTCAAATATATTAAGGAGGAGAGGATAATGAAAAGAAAAATTGCTCTGCTAATGGCAATCATCATGGGGGTGACAATGTTCCTTGCTGCATGTGGCGGTACTAAAACGTCCCAGGACACGTCATCAGGGACAACAGTCAGTGAGACAGGCTCATCAGGCAGCACTTCAGATGGTGCAACGGACACAAAAAAGGCCGATACTCCCGCAAAAGAACCGGTTGTAGTCAAGTGGGCTACCTGGGAGAACAGGATTATGGCAGAAGAAATGGCTGCAAAGTTCAATGAAAAGAATCCTGATATCAAGGTAGTTATTGACGATTTCGGAGGTTGGTTTGGTAACGAGCAGCTGGCAAAAAGGGCTGCGTCCGGTGAACTCCCCGATGTATTCAATATTGAAAATCCCGTCATACCGCTTCAGAACAAATGGCTGCTTGACTTGAAGCCTTTTCTGGACAAGGAAACCGACAAGAAGTTCTACCAGAACTTTGTCGATACCGGTACCTTTGAGGGTATGGTGTTCATGCTGCCTTCATACATATATATTCATGGTATTCTGGTAAATAAATCGCTGCTTGAAGCCAACAACATCCCTGTGCCGGATTATGGCTGGACGATTGACGAGTTCAAGAACATACTTATAAAGACGACAAAAGGTCAGACCATGGGCATAAATGGCATTATCGACATTGTCAAGCATATCCCGGCTCAAATCAATGATAACCTGGGATGGGGCTGTTGGGATGGTTCAAAATATGCCCTTGGAGATGAATGGAAGTATGCCGTAGATACTGCAAAAGAACTCTACGACAAGAAAGTGGCAATATGGCAGTTGGAAGAGCAGTTCTCGAATCTTCCGGAACAGTCTGAAGGAGCCGATGGGGAGTCAGTTCAGGACAAGATAAAAAATATGTACAAGGAGAGATTTGGAGAAGAGGATGCCTATAGTGTATTCCTCAAAGGAAATGTAGCCACATGGCTGGAGTTCTCCTGGGGACTGTCTTTCGACAAGAATGAGAAATTCGGAGGCTTCGACTGGGATTTCTATCCTTTCCCCGTCAAGGATAAGGGAGATAAGTCAAGACCCGGCCTGGTATGCGACTCCCTTGCTATATCCGCCAAGGCAAAAGATCCGGAAGCAGCTTTCAGATTCATCAAATATATTTCCTTTGACCCCAGTTCTTTTGACGACAGGGTGGAAATAATGAACAATTATAATAAGGAAGAAGCAATGAAGAAATATCCTGAAATAACCGAGGATAGATTCCCTGAATTCCTTACCTTTAGCCATGTGCCTGCCATCAATGACCAAGCTGTAAGAGATAAGTGGTGTGACCTTAATAATGTAAAGCCCGGCCTCAGAGAAATGGTCAACAATATGGGAACAGGCTATATTGACGGCTTTAAGTTTGTACCGGATTTTGATACCGCATATCACAAGACCATAGAAAAGGCGATTAAAGAAGAGATTTTTACAGGCAAGAAAACTGCTGCCGATCTTGCCGCAGAACTGGAGCAGAAAGCTACGGAAATAACCCAGACGGCTATTGCGAATATGAAGAAATAGCAGGAAGGCGGAATCCATCAGGTCAAGCGGGGTGCACAAATTCTTTTGTGCACCCTGACATAAAATCACCGCAGCATTTTTATGAAGGGAATGAAAACAGTGAAAAACGCGGTAAAAAAAGCGTTGTGCCTTTTATTATCATTGGCATTGCTTTTATCTTCGGCCTTTTTATGCCGTAAGGCTCATGCTGAAATTCTCGAACCCAACTATTACAAGGTTTTATCGGAAGTTACCGTTGATATGGTAAAATCGGGAGGAACAACCGTAAAACCTTCGGAAATCATTTTATCGAATAGCAACTTAAAGCTGCTACCCGAGCAGGAAAGCATGAATTATGGGGATGAGGTCATACTGATGCCTCCGGAATCCATCCTTACTTTCGATGTTAATGTTGAGCAGGCCGGAGGGTATCACATAATGCTGGATTATTTCATACCTGAGGCTTCCATGCGGAATCTCAGCATAGCTTTAACCGTTAACGGAGAGTTTCAGTTCTATGAAAGCAGAAACATAAAACTTCCTGCGGTCTGGAAGGATAAGACCCAGGAATATGATCAGGACAGGTACGGAAATGACATCTATCCAAGGCCGGAAAGGGTATTCAAGTGGCAGCAGGCTGTTTTGAACAACAGCATATACAGCTTGTCTACGCCGCTTGTATTTAATCTTAAGGCCGGTAAAAACACAATAACAATTGAAAACAATCAGGTTGAAGTGATGATCGGCAATATCAGCATATTGCCTGCTCTTAAAGTGCCAACCTATTTAGAATATAAAGAAATGCACAAGGACAAAGCCGTCATAAAGGATGCCATGCAGACGATTCAGGGCGAGGCTTACACCGAAAAATCCGAATCCTATATCAGGGGAGGAAAAAGCAATAATTACAATTTGTATCCTTATGACCCGGGAAAAAAGAAAATAAACCATCTGGATGCCAATGTGTGGCAGGAGCCGGGCGAGTCGGTAACTTATACCTTTGATGTAAAAGAAGATGGTTTATATAGTATTCACTTTAAATATGAGCAAAAGGACAAAAAGGATTTTCCTGTGTTCAAACGCATATATATTGACGGTAAAATACCCTTTGAGGAATTCAACGAATATTCATTTCCCTTCACAAGAAACAGTTTTAGAAATGAAACTTTGAAGGTAAACGGAGAAAAGGTTTTTCTTTACCTTACCAGGGGAAGCCATACCCTGACCTTGGAGTCTACAGCATCACCATATTTTGAAACCTACGAAAACCTTATCCGGGTCATCAGCATGATTTCGGATATTTCTCTGGAGATCAAAAAGATTACCGGCAACAAGGTGGACAAGAACAGGGACTGGAACATAGAGGAGTATATACCGGACATCAGGCAGGATCTGCTGGAAAGTGCTTATGTGCTCAGCAGCGAATATAAAAAGCTTTCCGGGATAGTAGGAAAAGAGAACAGCTCCATACTTTCAAGCCTGAAGGTAGCCGTAAAACGGCTGCAAAAATACGCCGAAGATCCCGACGACTTGGTGAACAACCTGGATCAATTTTCCCAGGGGAGTTCTTCCATATCGCAGCAGGTTGCATATATACTGCCGGAGCTCCTGATTCAGCCTATGGCAATTGACTGCTTTTACATAACGGGAGTGGATAATGAACCGCCACCACCAACGGTCAACTTTTTATCAGCTTTTGTTGAGGAAATCCGGAAGCTGATATTGTCGTTTCTTACCAAGGATGAAAATGTTCAGAAAATAGAAAAGGATAAGCTTAATGTCTGGGTTAACGGATCCATTCCCCACATTGAGGTGCTGAGGGAAAAAACTGATAGTGAATTTACGAAGATGACGGGCATCCAAGTAAACATATCCGCCATGAAGGATGAGCAAAAGCTTTTGCTGGCAGTTTCAGCCGGAAGCGCTCCGGATGTAGTTCTGGGGGCATCCTCCTACCGGCCGTTTGATTTTGCCCTGCGCGGGGCCTTATATGACCTCAGACAGTTTGAAGATTTCGGACAGTTTATAAAGGATTTCCCTTCAGAGGCATTCGTTCCTTTTGTGGTGGATGATGGTTGTTATGGCATACCTGAAACGGCAAACTTTTATGTTTTGTATTACAGGAAAGACATACTGGAAAAGCTCAAGCTGGAAGTACCGGAAACGTGGGAGGATACGCTTAAGATACTTCCGGTATTATCCCGCTATGGAATGAATTTTAATACTCTTATTGCCAATGTCGGTGCAATGAAGCACTTTGGAGCAACAGTGCCGTTTATCCAGCAGTTTGAAGGCAAAATATATTCCGATGACGGTTCCAGAGTGGAGTTGGATGATCCGAGAACCATAGAAGCTTTTAAGCTGATGACGGACCTTTATACCCGCTACAGCTTGCCGGAGAGCATTGCAAACTTTTACAGCAATTTCAGATATGGGGTCACTCCTATAGGCATGTCGGATTTCAATACATATATCCTTTTGAAAAATGCGGCTCCGGAAATAACAGAGCAATGGGGCATTGCACCGGGGATCGGTGTAAAAAACTCAGAAGGGAAAATATTAAGATACCAGCCTGTTATAAGTACGGCATCCATAATCCTGAAATCATCAAAAATGCCGGAGAAAGGCTGGGAGTACATTAAGTGGTGGATGAGCACCGATACCCAGGTCAGCTATGCCAATGACATGCAGCTGCGGTTTGGACCGGAATATATATGGAATACGGCTAACTTCAAAGCTTTTTCCCAATCGACGGCTTTTGATGAAAAAGATAAGAAGGTTATCCTGGAGCAGTACGCCCACATCAAGGAGATTCCAAGAAACCCGGCGTATTTTGCAGTGGAGAGGGAATTATCCAATGCGTGGAACAAGGTGGTATTCAGCGGCATGTCCCCCAGAACTGCAATTGACCAGGCTATAATAACTTCAAACCGGGAGATTGCCAAAAAACTTAAAGAGTTTGGTTATATGGATTCCCAGGGAAATTTAATCAAACCGTTCGAAATGGCCACCGCTGAGAAAATTGAAAGTTGGAAGGAGTGAGGAGTATGAGAAAAATCGGAGCAAATATGTCCATCCCAATAATGCTGGCGCCCTATGCCACACTTTTCATATTTTTTATCGCCGTACCTGTCTTTCTTGCCATCATACTCTCTTTCAGCTACTTCAATACCATAGAGTTTCCGAAATTTGTCGGCATGCAGAATTATATAGCTATACTCACCCAGGATGAAACATTTATGAAATACGTCCTTCCCAATACGATCAAATTTTCGTTGATCGTAGGACCTTGCGGATATATGCTCCAGTTTCTGCTGGCATGGGCCCTCGCCCAGATTCCCAAGTGGCCAAGGACGATACTGGCGCTGGCCTTTTACTCCCCTTCCATCACATCGGGGGTGGCAATGGCGGTAATTTGGAAAGTGATCTTTGCCGGGGATCAATTCGGTTATCTGAATAGCTTGCTTCTTTATCTCGGCATTATTGAGAAACCTATACAATGGCTGCAGTCTCCTGAGTTTTTGATGAAGATAATGATCGGGGTTACATTATGGGGAAGCATGGGCATAGGCTTTCTGGCGATGCTCGGCGGCATCATGAATATAGATCCGCAGATCTATGAGGCTGCATATATAGACGGGGTTAAAAACCGTTTTCAGGAAATCATTTATGTCACAATCCCTTCCATGCGTCCTCAAATGCTGTTCGGAGCCGTTATGGCCATAGTCAATACCTTTAGTTCCGGAACCATCGGTGTGGATCTGACCGGGGCAAACCCAACCCCGCAATACTCCGGTCAGCTTATGGTCAACCACATAGAGGACCATGGCTTTTTGAGGTATGATATGGGTTATGCGACGGCGCTATCGGTAGTATTGCTGCTTATGATTTACTGTTTTTCCAAGCTGGCCAACAGATTATTTGCAGATAAGGATTAGGAGGTAGCGGCGTATGAGTTATCAGGGAACCAAAATTAATCCTTCCAGGTTCGACAAAAGCCAGATCAAGTTCTTTCTGGTGCTTGTCCCATTGGCAGCCTTTATGGCACTGCCCATATTGTATATAGTGACTACGGCTTTCAAACCATTGGATGAGCTTTTTGCCTACCCGCCAAGGTTTTTTGCCCGAAGGCCGTCCCTGGAAAATTTCAGGGATATCGCCTATGTTGTTACTTCTTCCGGTATTCCTCTTTCCAGGTATATTTTGAACAGTGTTGTCACTTCGGTAATCGTGGTGGTGTTTTCCGTAATGATGTCGGCTTCTGCCGGATATGTGCTTTCCAAAAAGAAATTCAAGGGCCGAAAACTGCTTTTCACCATTAACACGGTTGCCCTCATGTTTGTGCCTGCTGCGGTGAAAATTCCCCGTTACCTGGTCATAGAAAAGGCCGGCTTGCTGGATAGCTTTTTTATACTGGTACTTCCGCTTTTGGCCATGCCGGTGGGTTTGTTCCTGGTCAAGCAGTATATTGACCAGGTGCCGGACTCCTTGATAGAAGCAGCAACAATAGACGGAGCGAGCGATTATGCAATACTGCGCAGGGTTGTAATGCCGGTAATCAAGCCGGCCTTGGTCACCGTTGCAATCCTGGCTTTCCAGTCGTCCTGGAATACAGCGGAGCCATCAACCTTTTATGTCAATGATGATGCCCTTAAAACTTTTGCCTTCTATATGTCGGCCATAACTACCCAGACCGGCAATACAGTGGCAGGACAGGGCATTGCGGCAGCGGCATCCCTTATCCTGTTCATCCCCAACCTTGTAATATTTATACTGATGCAGAGCAATGTCATCAATACTATGGCTCATTCGGGCATCAAGTAGGAGGTGGGATGTATGCGCAGGATAAGAAACATCATCATATATGCACTGCTGACGCTTTTTTGCCTGCATGAAACGCCGGTATTTGCATCCACCACCCAGTCCACCGGTTATACGGTGACATATACCATCAATCAGAAGTTTGAAATAGGCCAGGACGCCTACTTGCCGTCGGGAGCCTTTCTTGACCTGGGCCTTAAGGAGCCCCAGGATTTGTATATAGCCGACGACAAGATGTATATTGCCGATAAGGGAAATAAACGCATATTAGTGGTGGACCTTCATACGAACACGGTAACGGTGGTAGGGGAAGGAATCCTTGAGGAGCCTACCGGAGTTGCTGCAGATAATGAAGGCAGGATATATGTAGCTGATTTCGGCAAAGCCGAGGCATATAGATTTGACGGGGATGGAAATCTGGAATTTACATTCACTAAGCCTGAGACTCCCAACTTTGGAAAAAACTCAAGCTTCAGGCCCAAGAAGGTTGCGGCGGCGGATGACGGGGGAGTCTATCTGGTGAGCGAAGGTTCGACTGCCGGAATAGTGCATATGAACTCCTCCGGAGATTTCCTGGGATATTTCGCCTCCAATGAGGTTAATATCAGCTTTTTTCAAAGGCTGCAGGACCTTTTCCTTACTGCTGAGCAGAAAAAAGCTTT
>ENA-OWPA01000283-OWPA01000283.1-bioreactor-metagenome-genome-assembly--contig:-NODE-283-length-82973-cov-7.437548_pt1 | contig 82973 bp, 76 predicted proteins | sample MGYA00238139_ERZ651803 | MGnify/ENA primary metagenome ERZ651803 (study PRJEB26909, sample SAMN07631231) | bioreactor metagenome | isolation source: Switchgrass digestor | place: USA: Dartmouth... | reverse complement strand
GGAAAATAAAACTTACTCCAGTAGATAAAGAGCCTGCAGTGCTTGCAGCGAAAAACCTTTGGTTTACCTATCCGGGGGGGAGGGAGGTGATCCGGGGGCAGTCCCTTTGTGTGAGAAAAGGGGAATTTGTTGTTATCCTTGGAGCCAATGCCGCAGGTAAAAGCACACTGCTCAAACTGCTGGCAGGTGTCCTGAAACCTGATCGAGGGAGTGTGCAACTGCTGGGTCAGGATACCCGTCATCTATCTCTCATGGAACTGGGCAGAAAAGTTGGTTATCTCTCCCAGAACCCCAATGACTACCTTTTTCAGGATACAGTAGAGGATGAACTCCGTTTTACTCTAAACAATTTTCAGCTTCCGGATAACGGTATTTGTGATGAAATATTGAGAAAACTCAACCTTTATGCTCTGCGGCACGCCAATCCCAGGGACCTGAGCAGTGGGGAGCGCCAGCGGGTGGCATTGGCCTCAATACTGGTAACTGAGCCTCGTCTTTTGCTGTTAGATGAGCCCACCCGGGGGATGGATTACAGGCTGAAGGCAGAACTGGGTGGTTTTCTCCAGGGGATCACCGCTAGCGGAGGTAGTGTGGTGATGGTAACCCATGATGTGGAATTTGCTGCAGAATACGCTGATCGGGTTGTGATGGTCTTTGATGGGATGATCGCCTGTGATGGCCCCCGGGAAGTGCTGGCTGAGTCAATCTTTTATGCTCCCCAGATGGCCAGAATGTTTCGTGGTATAGCCCAGGGTGTGCTTACGGTCCGTGAAGGCCTGGAAAAGGTTTCAGGGGGTGCCTTAGGTGTCTGCCAGAGCAGGTAATAAAATATTAATAATGAGTGTGATCCTCGCGGGGGCAGCTGTAGTAGCGGGTTTAATAATGGGAAAACTACAGCTTATCCATGAAAATTGGGGGATATGCGCAGCACTTCTTCTTTCAATTGCTTTGCTCGTATTTTTCGCCAGTTTTGAAGGGAGTAAGGTTTCCTCCCGGGAGGTTGGAGTGATTGCAGTTCTGGCTGCTCTTGCTGCTGTTGCCCGGGTGCCTTTTGCTCCTATAGCCGGAGTGCAACCCACAACTTTTCTGGTGATGGTTTCAGGCTATGTATTTGGCGCCCGGTCGGGTTTTATGGTGGGAGCGATAGCTGCTCTGGCTTCTAATTTCTTTATGGGGCAGGGGCCCTGGACACCTTTCCAAATGCTGTTCTGGGGGTTAATCGGCGCCAGTGCAGGGCTTTTGGGTGTGGTCAGACCTAATGCTAGCCGTGCTGTTATGGTCTCTTTTGGTATTATCTGGGGTTATCTCTTCGGCTGGCTGATGAATTTATTTTTAGTGGTTGTCTTTATCAAACCCCTGACCTGGAAAACGGTTTTCCTAGCCTATGCGGCCAGTTTTCCTATGGATACTATGCATGCGCTGAGCAATGTCTGTTTTTACCTCCTTTTAGGGCCACAGGTGATCAAAGTGCTTAGGCGTTTCCGGGAGAAGATGACCTATGTTGAAATATAAACCCATTGTCACTTCCCGGCAGAACAGCCGGGATTTTTTCTGGTTATGAAAAAAGGATTTAAGCTGTTAAATGTCGAAGATATAATATATTATGGAAGTTAATGCCCGGTTATGGATAACCTGGCAGCTGTTCATCGGAGAACAACAGTATTTTTCTTATTTAATGGGTTAATATTATCGCAATGAAGCCACGGAGGCTTTTGCCTTGATGAATCAAGGATGCCTTGGTGGCTTATTTTCATAATAAAAGTAAGCTAGATGAAAGAGTATATCTTTTAAGAGATTTTAAAAAATGATAGGAGGAGTCAATATGCAAAAGTATCGTGACACCACCAACCTGGTTGTCAAGGGGCATGAGGGATGGTTGGAATTCAGGTCAACACACGGGCATCACGATTCTCCGGTAGATGTCCTCTACAAATGGGGGCATAACATGAAGGTTGATGGCTTGTGCCGTCGGGAGATCCTGAAAGCCTTCCTTATTGCTCCCAATGGTGAGAAAAGCGAGCTGGCTATAGAGGGTCCAGAGGATAAGGAAATGGCTTATAAGATCACATTTACCCCTGATCAAGCTGGTTTCTACAGGCCGGTGGTTGTGGCAGAGGGTATTACAACAGTAACTGTTGATGGCAAATACTTGAGTGTGCCCAAGAAAGACTGTGAGTTCCCCCTGGAGTCTATTGCTTATACCCAGTATTCCAGTGCTGTGATACCTGTAGGGCACGATCTGGAAGGGGATGTGCAGCCTGTGGGAGGCAATCTGGAGTTGCAGCCATTATATTGGAAGCATTGGAGAGCAGGGGATACCATCGAGATCCAGCTTAGAATTAATGGATCACCGGCTGCGAATACACAAGTGGCTCTGATCAATGGTATGGCAGAGGCGGATGAACCACAACTGAAGGATTCGGATAGTGAAGGAAAGGTTGCTTTCACCTTTGACAAACCGGGTTATTATCTGGCACTGGTCAGATATATAGATAATGATGATGTTAAAGAAGGATACTACGATCGCAGAACCTATACAACTACATTATTTATACTGGTGACCAAGTAGCTTATTAGGTAGCTTGAGTGCACGATACTGCTTGCATTTAAAATAGTTCCCGGACTGGAAGATGTCAGGGTGTCCAGCAAAATGAAACTTGTCATCAGGTTGGCTGGCTATTATAATTAAATCGGTTGACCAGGGGATTTTGCCTGTTTGGGCATCCTAATCAATACAGTGGTCATCCATGAAAGGATGGAGCCAATGAACAAATTTATTCTGCCGGAAAACACCGGAGTAGCAGCATTAGGATTGAAAATCGGCTTGATTGTACCCAATGATGATATTGCTGCTATAACTGCTGATGCTGTTAAAGATATCGCAGTTGATGGTGATATTATCTGCATCACTGAGGCTGTAGTCGCCAGGTCACAAAACCGTTATGTCGGCTGTTCTGAACTGGCTGAGGATGTGCGGCAGAAGTTGAACCTGAAAGCTGGCAGCACTGTTGCCTTGATCAGTCCTATAGCCAGCCGCAATCGATTTACCTTGATATTGAAAGCAATCGCTATGGCGACCAGGGGAGGGAAGGTGATCGTTCAATTCCCTATTCCCTTTGATGAGGTCGGCAATGAGGTAATCAATGAGGAATTTGCTACAACACGTCTGAAACTGAAGAAAACACTGCAGAGCCTGCGAGAAGCCAGGGGTAACACACCGATGCTCAATGTTTTGATCAGGGAGATTATTGCTGCCCTGAAACTGCAGGAGATCGGATACCATATTATCAGCATTCGTAAAATTACAGGCAAAGGAATTGCTGACCTCACTGTGAGGATGCCTGATGGAAGAATCGCGGTTGTAGAAGTTACCTTTTCCGATCTGAAAAAAGCAGCCAAAAAAGCGGTTGGTATCCAGCGGGATGTCCCTGAGGCAGAGAAGGCTTTAGCTATTGCTGTTAATCTGGAACGCCATAATCTGACCATAGTAGATGCCAATAAATATCTAGAGCAAACCGATATAGAGCTTGAGACATTAGACTTTTCAGATCAGCTTGACAGCTATTACGAACCTGATGTGATTTTCTCCAATGAACGGGGAAACAACACCTTTACCCATCCTATCACAAAGGTTGATTATCAGGATTTGTATGTCAGCACAATTGAGGAAGCAGGGGCGCGCGGAGAGATAATCTATACCAATAACCCTTTTAAAATCTATGATATGGGCTATATAGACGGTGTTTGTATCGGCGCTGTTCATGAGCGGGAAAAGCTAAAAGAGGAGTTCCTCTCCTTTGGGGCAATGGTACCGGTGATCACAATTCAGGATGTAGGGCCTGCACCCTGGGGAGTGATCGGTTCCAATGTTTCAGATTTTAAGGGAGGGGTTTTGAAACTGCTGCCTGAAGATCCCGATGGCTCAGCTGATAGAATTAAAGAGAAGATTTATGAGGTAAGCGGTAAGGATGTAGAGGTGCTTATCTTCGGGGATGGTGCTTACAAGGACCCTGATACAGGTATTTACGAACTGGCTGATCCCCATCCTGCGATTGGGGTGAGCAGTGGTCTTAAATCTGCAGGCCTGCGCAGCGGCACCAAACTGAAACTAGTAGTCGATACCCTTTACAGACAAGGATATTCCAAGGAAGAGATTAGAGCTGAAATAGAGAAGAAACAGAATGATGTTGTTACCGAAGATTTGGGGACAACACCCCGCAGTGCAACCAGCATCATCGCCACACTGGCAGACCTGGTTGCTGGTTCCGCTGATGCCGGTACACCAATTGTGCTGGTCAGGGGATTTAAATTGAACAAATAATTCAGGTAGATTGCTATCAGCCGGTTGGGTTGAAAAAACTCAACCGGCTTATTTTTTAACAGTATTACCGCAGGGTCAATATAGAGTTTAGCTGGCAATAACAGTGAACATATATCAACAGCCATATTTCAGGTAACAGGGGCGTTACCGAGGCAAAAAGAGGATTTTTCTTTATACTTATAAAGGGATATAATCATTTTACGAAGAATAATGATCTATATCGCAGAAAGCAGAAAGAGGGTTCCATAATGGGTATTAATGCCAGAGTGCTTGATCATGCCCGCCATCCTCGCAATTGGGGAGAGCTCGAGGATGCCAATGGTGTAATGATCAATGTACAGGACTGCGGAGATATAGTGATGTTCTTCATCAAAGTAGAGAACATGGTGCTGGAGAAGGTAAATTTTCTTGTACAGGGCTGTCATAATCTCATCGCTTGCTGCAGTATCCTTTCCGTTTTAGCCCAGAGGAAAACCGTTTGGGAAGCCATGGAGATTACACCTGAACAGATTTTAATTGCCCTTGACCATGGGCTTCCTCCTGAAGAACGTCATGCTGCCAGTTATGCCTGTGATGCACTCTATGGTGCAATACAAAATTACCTGAACAATGCAAAAAAGAAAGCCAACCCAGAGCTTCACCGCAGCATAATGGGTGAAGGATGGCGCTCTCTTTATCTCCAGGCGCAGCAAGGCCAGCATTATTTGGAGAATCTTTATGAAAAGCGTAAAAAAACCGGACAGTAAGTGTTAATTATACAGTGGACAACCTGTTATGGAGGAAAACCCTTTTGCAAGTATGATTGTTTATTGGCTGTGTTGCAGCACAGCTTTACAATCTGAATACCAACAAATATAATCTGAAGAAAATAACTGACCATGACCTGTGAGGAAACAGCCCCTATGGCTGATTGCATAAAGAAAACACAGTGCTTTTGCAAAAAGCAGCATCAGGTTCTCTCTGATGAGAGCAAGGAGGCGGGTGATCATGCAGGATAGATTAAAAGAATTGATAGCGGCCTTAGAAGGAAAAGAAGCACTTGCATTGGCCAAAGAAATGTTGGATAGTGGCGAAGATCCCATGGCTGTTCTCGAGACCTGCAGAAAAGGTGTCGAGATCGTGGGCAAGCGTTTCGAGGACGGCAAGTCCTTTATTCCTGACCTCTTGATGTCTGGGGAGATTATGCAGAGCGTATCTGAACTTATCAAAAGATATATTCCCCTGCGTGTAAAAGAAAAAAAACATGGTAAGGTACTCATCGGAACAGTTGAAGGGGATATTCATGATATTGGAAAGAAAATAGTTGCTTTTATGCTGGAAGTCAATGGCTTTGAAGTGCTGGATATCGGGGTTGATGTTCCTCCGGAGCTTTTTGTTGAAAAGGTAAAGGAATTCAAGCCGCAAGTGGTCGGGCTCTGTGGGTTGCTAACCCTGTCTTTCGAGCCCATGAAAAATACTATAGAGGCGCTGACAAATACAGGGCTTAGGGAGCGAATAAAGATCATGATCGGCGGCAGCCCTACTGATGAACAGGTGGCGAAATATGTGGGTGCTGATGCTCATGGTAAAGATGCTAATGCAGCAGTGAATCTGTGCCGCAGGTGGATGGCGGTGAGTGATAAATAGTGCTGACAAGTGAATATTACTTCTTAAGTAATAATAGTTAGTATTATCTAAATACCAGTGTTGCAATATACTATACAATGTATTTAGGGTGGGCATGGATGAAGCTCTCTGCAAATTTGGCTCAAAACATAGTCAATAACAGCATGCAAATTATCAAGAAAAACATCAATATTTTGGATGAGAATGGGATTATTATTGCCAGTGGGGATCAAGGCAGGATCAATACCTTTCATGAACCCTCTCTTGAGGTAATTAGAACCGGTAAAACTATTGAAGTTGACAAACACCAGAGTTCAAAGATAGACGGGGTTTTACCTGGAATCAGCCTTCCTATCACTTTCGGAGATAAAATCATTGGAGTTGTGGGGATCACAGGTGATCCGGAGGAGGTCCGGGTCTTTGCTCAGCTTTTAAAAAATACAGTTGAGCTTATGCTGCAGGATGCCTTTCTTAGGCAGCAGTTGCAAGTGGAGACAGGGGCTCGGGACAGATTTATTCATGACCTGTTGAAGGGCCGCTTTGAGTATGATATGGATTTATTCAGACTTAGGGCCAGAACCCTGGGGTGTGATATTGAAGTGCCTCGGGTTGCTATGGTCATAGATATCCTTAAGATTGGCGGGGTCCCGCTTAAAGAATGGGTGCGCGGCAATGATGGGAGAGAACTGAAACTGGAGAGTATGACCACTGATGTTCAGAGAAGACTGAGGCAGCTTCATGAAGAGACGAGCATGATTACTAGGGTTGGCCGTGAGCGCTTTGCTATTCTTTATATTGTGCCTGATGATTTAAAAGACGAACAGTTAAAGAAATACATAGATTGCATAGCCAGAAAACTGTCCGATATGTTGGATAAGGTTTTTAAGATGACTGTTTCCATAGGTATAGGCAATAAAGCAAATAATTATGAGGAGTACTCTAGGAGCTATCGGGAGGCATGTTTGGTCCTGAAGATTACCAAAAAAATATGGGGAACCCCAAGCATTTATTACTGGGATGATATAGGAGTAAATATTATACTGGAGTATCTTCCTGCAAATATAGAGGAAATAATAACAAAGACTATCAGAGTCCTTGATGATAATTTAAAGGAAACAGTTAGGGTATTTTTTGACTGCAATCTTAGTGTCAACAAAGCTGCCAATAAACTATTTGTGCACAGGAACACCTTGACCTATCGCCTTGACCGGGTGAACAGCCTGACAGGACTGGACCCCCGAAACTTTTATGATGCAATGTATCTGTATCTAGCAATTATGTTGGAGAAGTACAACAGTTGATATAGTATCGGTTGTTTCGGGGGAGTGTTGCTTTTTATCGAACTGTGATTATGCCTTTATAAATCAAGCCGCGGATGATGTCAATGGTAGCGGTACTATTATCGTCGAGGATCTCCAGGGCGCCGTCCACTCCCACCAGTGCCGGAATTTTTAAGTTTAAGCTGGTTATGGCAGTATGAGATGTAAGGCCTCCTTCCTCTGCGATGATTGCTCCTGCCTTCTTTATGAAAGGAATATAATCCTTGTCTGTGGAGCGGACTACCAGTATATCTCCCGGTTGTATCTTTTTTTTCGCTTCTTCAGGTGTTCGGCAGATCCGTATTTTACCTGTAACCACATTGCTGCCTATTCCTGTTCCTCTGGCAAGCACCTCTCCGATGATCGACACTTTTATCAGGTTTGTTTTGTAGGGAATTCCTGCAGTTAGAACTACCAAATCTCCATTTTTAATTAAGCCCTCTTCCAGGCTCCGCTTTATCGCTTCTTCAATTATTTTATCAGTGCTGGTTTTTGTATAACCAACGATTGGTTTGACTCCCCAGACAAGAGATAATTTTCTGCAGATGCTTTCATCGGGGCAGGCTGCTATAATCGGAGCTTTTGGCTTGTATTTGGAAACCATCCGGGCTGTAAAACCAGATTTGGTAGCTGTGATAATCGCGGATGCTTTTAAATCCGCAGCTATTGTGCAAGTCGCATGGGCAATGGCATCAGTTACCGTGTAGAATGCAGAATCAGAACCTTGTGAACGGCTGACGCAGTCAAGAGCATCCTCTACTCGCCTAGCTATACTTGCCATGAACTGTACCGCTTCCACCGGGTATTTTCCTGAAGCTGTTTCTCCCGATAGCATGATAGCATCAGAACCATCGATAATAGCATTGGCTATATCGCTAGCTTCTGCTCTGGTAGGACGGGGATTGTCGATCATAGACTCCAGCATTTGAGTAGCAGTGATTACCGGTTTGCCAACCTGATTGCATTTGGCGATGATCTTTTTTTGAATGAGCGGTACTTCCTCACAAGGGATCTCCACTCCGAGATCTCCCCGGGCGATCATTACACCGTCCACCACTTTTATAATGTCATTAATTTTTTGAACACCTTCTGCATTCTCTATTTTGGCGATGATGTCGATATTAGCATTTTTTGACTCCAACATTCTTCTGATCATTAGAGCATCTTCGGGGCGCCGCACAAATGAAGCAGCGATAAAATCTACCCCCTGCTCGATCCCAAAGTTGATATCTTGAATGTCTTTTTCCGTTAAAAAGGGAAGATCTAAAGATATGCCGGGGATATTTACTCCTTTCCGGTTGCTCAGTATTCCACCGTTGACAACTAGGCAACTGATCTCCTTTTCCTTTGTTTCTATCACTTTTAGTTTGATGGCACCGTCTGCGATTAGTACTATGTTGCCCTTTTTCAGAGCCTGAGGCAGTTTATTGTAGGAAACTGGTATTAAAGTGCTGTCACCAACAATGTCTTCTGTTGTCAGGGTGACTTTTTCTCCTTCCCGCAAGATTACCTTTCCATTTTTGAAAACTCCAGTACGGATTTCAGGCCCCTTTGTATCTAACATGATTGCCAAAGTTTTACCCAATTCAGCTGCTACCTGTCGGAGTACTGTTATTCGCCTCTGGTGTTCTAGGTGGCTGCCGTGGGAAAAATTCAACCGGGCAATATCCATTCCGGCTTCTATCATTTTTTTTAGTAATTCAGGTGACTCACATGATGGCCCAATTGTGCAGATAATTTTTGTCTTTTTCATATATTATCTCCTTCTTTATTATGATCCTCAATTCTTCATCGTATGTAAAAACATATATCTTCAAACAGGTCCCTATGAGTTAATTAATTGTGGTTAGTGATATTGTTCTGGCGCTAAATTTATTATAAGGAAGCCGTACAACTGAAAATATTATCATTACTAACAAACTGACCGATATGAAAATTATTATTTTTGTGCACAATGCACTCGCAAATGATTATTTTTGGAAATTGAGCAGTATGCACAAAAACCGTCAATAGGGTGGCTATTGTTTTGGTTATAATGTGAATTGTTTTAAGTTAGGCGCCATCTATAATTGGACATAAGAGTAGTATGATTTGCACAGTCTATATTCACTGGCAAAACTGTCCGATCTGCCAAACTCTATACACTATTAAGCAATTCTGGTAGTAGGACACAAATAATAATTGTAAAAAACAAGGAGGTTAATATTCATGCAGACAAGAGCTTTTCGTGGTCGTGACTTTATCAACACGCTTGAGTTCACCAAAGATGAATTGGAAACAATCCTAGAAACAGCTAAAACTCTAAAACAGGATGTGGCGATGGGCCGTGAACACCCGTTACTCAAAAACAAAACCGCGTTTTTGATCTTTTATTGCCGTTCAACACGCACCCGGAATAGTTTTGAAACAGGCATGACTCAATTAGGTGGCCATGGCAACTATCTTGATGTAGACAAGATCTACACTCCGGCTGTTGAAGGTGAGGAAGAAGCTTATGTGACTGAGAGAGTTGCTGATACTGCCCGAGTTCTTTCCAGGTTTGGGCATGGTATCGTCATTAGGATTTATGGCGATGCAGTCAAATGGGTTTATGGCGCTGGTAATAAGTACATCCGTGAATTTGCCGAGTGGGCAGATATTCCAGTAATTAACGCAGAAGATGATGTATATCATCCTACACAGTCCTTAGCTGACATGCTAACCATCAAAGAAAAGCTTGGTGACCCCCGTGGCAAAAAGCTGGTTGTCAGTTGGGCCTATTCCCCAAGTGTGAAAAAGCCGGTCGCTGTTCCTCAGTGCCTGATGGCAACTGCCAGTAAATTCGGTATGAATATCACCTTTGCTCGTCCGGAAGGCTTTGAGCTTGATCCCATGATTATTGATGCAGTTAAAGAAAATGTGAAGAAATATGGCGGCTCCTTTGAAGAGACAGACTCCATGAAAGATGCGTTCAAAGATGCAGATATCGTCTATCCGAAATCCTGGGCCAGCATGAGATACTTCCCACCAGCAACAGAAGCATTTGATGAGCAAAAACAGCGGGAGTTGTTTGACAAGCACAAGGATTGGATTTGCGATGAGGAAATGATGAAGCTTGCCAAGCCTAATGCCCTTTACATGCACTGCCTCCCCTGCGACCGGGGTTATGAAGTAACAGATGCAGTAGCTGATGGGCCTAACTCCGTGATTTTTGATGAGGCTGAAAACAGGCTCCATATTCAGAAAGCAATTCTCTCTCTGTTCTTGAAATAAATAAGAAAAGGAATGGCTTGTCAATGAGGAAACCGGGATTTCCAGTTTCCTCATTGACAAAGGCCAGTTAATTGGAGGGTGGATCGATCAGATATGGATTTAAGAATTAGAGAAATCGATGCAAGAGAAATATTGGATTGCCGTGGCAACCCAACTGTCCAAGTTGATGTCATATTAAATGACGGTACTATGGGGCGTGCCGATGTGCCAGCAGGTCGTTCTACTGGTGCAAATGAAGCGAAAGAATTGCGTGATGGTGAGAAGCGGTATGGAGGAATGGGAGTTAGAAAGGCTGTTGCCAATGTAAAAGAGATTATCCAGCCTGAAGTAAAGGGTATGGATGCTTCAAAACAGCGGGAACTTGATGCTGCTTTGATTGCCCTTGACGGAACTCCTGACAAATCACGGCTCGGTGCTAACGCCATCCTTGGTGTATCTTTAGCTGCTGCAAGAGCGGCTGCCAATGCTCTGCATATGCCCCTTTATCGATATATTAATGTCAATGCTCATGTATTGCCGGTTCCGTTACTGAACTTAATCAATGGCGGCAAGCATGCGTCCAATGACCTGGAATTCCAGGAGTTTTGCATCTTCCCGGTAGGAGCAGAGACATTCTCTGAAGCCATGGAGATCGCAATGGCAGTTTACGAAGAACTGAGAATGATTATTATAGATAAGTATGGTAAAATAGCTGCTAACGTTGGTGATGAGGGTGGTTTTGCCCCGCCAATTATCAAGGTGCGGGAGGCAATGGATAACCTGGTGATGGCGGTAGAGAGAACCCCTTATGCGAATAAAATTGTTTATGGTCTGGATTGTGCTACAACACATCTGTACAACCCGGAAACCAAAAAGTATACTCTTGAGGGTAATGAGCTGACAACAGATGAACTGCTTGCTTTCTATAAAGATTTGTTGAAAGATTATCCTATTGTGAGTATGGAAGATCCCTTTAGTGAAGATGATGTGGATGGTTTTGTGAGAGCTACAAAGGAACTTCAGATCCAGATCGTTGGCGATGATTTTTTATGCACCAATCCCAAGTTAATTAAGGAACGTGTACCCCTCGGCGCTAGCAACGCATTATTATTGAAGGTGAATCAAATTGGTACCCTTTCAGAGGCACTTGATGCTGCGGAATTGGCATACCGCAATAACTGTGGTGTTATGGTCTCTGAGCGTTCAGGTGAAACAGAGGATCCATTAATTTCCGATCTGGTAGTGGGTATAAATGCAGGGCAGATCAAAACTGGAGCAACCATTCGTGGAGAAAGAACCGCGAAATATAACAGGCTGCTGCAGATCGAGCAGGAATTGGGTTCCAGTGCTGTTTATGCTGGTAGGAACTTTAAGATTCCTTTCTAAGTTTCAAATAAAGATAAATAGACATTGAGCGGCCGCGTAAGCACGGCCGTTTCATATCACTGATAGATTTAATGTGGGACGGAGGGGAGATTATAAGAATTGAGCAAAACGGTCGTTATAGCATTGGGCGGCAACTCCTTTATCAAAGATAATGACAAAATAAGTGTTGCTGACCAATTAGAAGTAATAAAAAATAGCTGCAAGCCTATAGTAAAACTTGTTAAGCATGGTTTTAATGTAGTGATTACTCATGGCAATGGTCCCCAGGTTGGCTTTAATCTGCTTAGGTCCGAGGCTGCGCGGGACCAGATTCCACCACAGCCCCTTGACGTAGCAGTGGCGGAAACTCAAGGGGCACTTGGTTATATGATTCAGCAGGCCCTTAAAAGTGAATATGTCCGCCAAGGAATCAATAAGGATGTTGTTACTGTAGTGACTCAGGTGTTGGTCGATGCAGATGATCCAGCATTCCGAAAACCTGAAAAACCGATTGGCCCCTTTTACAGCAAAGAGCAGGCAGAAAAGCTGATGAATGAAAAGGGGTGGAATATGGTAGAGGATGCTGGAAGGGGGTACAGGCGTGTTGTTGCGTCACCCCGACCAGTAAAGATTGTAGAATACCAAGCGATCCGGGCGCTAGTGGAAAAAGGATATACTGTTATATGCTGTGGTGGTGGAGGAATTCCGGTCATCGTTGATTCAGAAAGTTTAGAGGGTGCAGCAGCGGTGATCGATAAAGACAGGGTTGCCAGTCTGCTAGCTTGTCTTTTACAGGCCGATCTGCTGATTATTCCTACAGGTGTTAGCAAAGTATCTTTGAACTACCGCAAACCAAATCAGATTGACCTTGATCATATTTCTCTGGATGAAGCTAAAGCACATTTGGAACAGGGGCATTTTGCAGCTGGAAGTATGAGGCCAAAGATGGAGGCGGCGATTTCTTTCCTTGAGTCAGGAGGAAGAAAAGCGATCATAACCTTGCCGGAAATGATCGAGGATGCGGTTTTGGGGAATGCCGGTACCCATATCCTAGCCAATTGAGCAGAAAGAGTTGAACTCTTGGTGTTTGCTGAAAAGCCTTCATAAAACATCGCTATAAATCGACATTTAAGAGTATCTAAGGCAGGAGGAGAAAGGATGAGCTATATAAAGAACAGGGAGCGGCTTATCGATCATGGCTGCAGAAAGGCTAGAGAGATTACAGTTGAACTTATTGAAAAGGCATTGGCCAAAGCTGATCCCTATCTTGCGGTTAAAAATCTGATTTCATTGGACAATAATATTCTTACTGTCGGAAGCCACACCTTTGATCTCAGCAAAAGTGGAAATATATATGTTGTGGGAGCAGGAAAGGCCACATATCCCATCGCTAAAGCTCTGGAAGAGATCCTGGGAGATAGGATTGATAAGGGTATAGTCATCTGCAAGTATGGCCAGGAAGGCCAACTTGATAAAATTGATATGCGTATGGCTGCCCATCCAGTTCCTGACGAGGCTGGGCATGCTGCAGCAAAAGACATTTATTCTTTGGCAGAAAGTACGAAGCCGGGAGATATCGTATTTGCGGCCTTTACCGGAGGCAGTACTGCTTTATTGCCATATCCGGTTGATGGTATCAGTCTTGAAGACAAAAAAGTGGCTTTTCAGGTGCTGCTCTACAGTGGATGCAATATTTATGAGATGAATGCGGTGCGCAAGCATTTATCCAGGATCAAGGGTGGCAGACTGGCCAAGTTGATTAATCCAGAAGCACATATCATTAATCTTACAGTTTCTGATGTGACCGGTGATGAACTCGACTATATTACCTGCCCTACAGTACCTGATACCTCCACATTGGAGATGGCCAGAAATACTTTGACTAAATATTCACTGTGGGAGAAAATGCCTGAATCGATTCAGGAATTTTTAAGAACAGCTGGCCCCGAGATGGAAACACCTAAAGATCTTTCTGACCACAATATCTATAGCTTTATTTTAGTGCCGAGCAATGCCGCCTGTATGGGGGCTTATAAGGCTGCAGAGGAAATGGGAATTAAAAACCTGATGATCCTGTCTACTGTTCTTGAAGGCCAAGGGCACGAAGTTGGTGGCACTTTTGCTGACATTGCTAGAGAGATACTGAACAGCGGCAATCCTATGAAAGCCCCTTGTGTATTGATCGGTGGTGGAGAATCAACAGTGAGTATAACCGATGAGTGTGGCAAAGGAGGACCGAACCAGGAGTTTGCTCTTGGTGCCGCATTACGGATGGATGGCTTGGATAATGTTGTCATTGCCAGTGTTGATACTGACGGTACAGATGGCCCCACAGATATTGCCGGCGCTATGGTTGACAAATTTACGTTGGAGCAGGCCCGCAGCCAAGGGATTGACCTTTTTGCTGCTCTGAGAAAACATGATGTATCTGTACCCCTGGAACAGTTGGGTGAAATTATTATTACAGGGGCAACTGGTACGAATGTTAATGACCTTAAGCTGATGGTCATTGTATAACAGAGAACGGGAATTACTGAAAATCTCTTTTCAGTAATTCCCGTTTTTCCCCCCTTAGAGAAAAAGCAGTGAGATTTACAAAAACTGATAGAGCTGAAACTTGGTGTTTTGTATCCTGACTATATATATTTAACCAGTTGGTTTAACGGCTGGAGATATATGGTGAATTTGTAAACCCGACTGCAGTAAGGGATTGAACCAGGTTGTTCAAAGTAACTAGCGGTTAGCACAAAAACAGTAAACTAATAGGCTGGTTGTTTTGTCAAAAAATAAAATTGTTTAGTGCTTTTTGTCACTATATAATCTAGGTACATAAGCAATTAGTTTTATTTAAGGTAGTTATAAAGGGAGGAGGGGCATGTTGGCAGATTTAAGAGTAGATTTTGCTGGTTTGGAACTGAAGAATCCACTGATGCTGGCTTCTGCAACCCCTGGTTGGGATGGCCAGCGGCTAAAGGAAGCAGGAGAGGCGGGTTTTGGCGCTGTTATAAGTAAATCAATCAGCCCCAGGGATGCATGGCTTGAACATCCCCGCAACGGGCGTATGGTTCTGTATCGCGTCGGGAACAAACCAGTGGGCATGATTAACATGGAGTTGTTCACCACCCAGACAAAAGATGAGTGGTTTAATAAGGAGTTCGCCCTTGCAAAAGAAGGTGGAGCTAAGATCTGTGCCAGTATACTGGCGATGCCTGATCCGGATATAACCGCAGAGCTTGTTGAAGAAGTGCAAGAAACTGGGTTGGTAGACTTTTTTGAAATGAATGTATCTTGTCCTATGCCTTCTAAAGGTGTAGGTATGCATATCGGTAAGAACGCTAAGACATTATATGAACAGATCAAGGCGGTTAAAAGTGTAGCCAAAATTCCTGTGATGGCTAAGTTCACCCCCGGGGTAAGTGATATTGTAGAGACTGCCAACGCTGCTGTTGAGGGTGGAGTTGATGCAATAGCGATCAGCAATACTGTGCGTTCTTTTGCCGGTGTGGATGTTGAAACCGGCAGGCCAATACTGCGGAGTTATGGCGGGTATAGCGGTCCAGCTATAAAACCGATTACGATGGCTCTCCTCGCAGAAACAGCCCAATCGGTTGATATACCCATTTCAGCGGTGGGCGGTGTCAGCAGCTGGCGGGATGTTGTGGAATACATCATGCTCGGGGCTACCACAGTACAATTGGCTACATCAGTGATGTGGAAGGGCTGGGGAATAGTTCAGGAAATACTGGACGGTCTGGCTGCTTATATGGATGAAAAGGGATACAAGAGTATTGAAGATTTCAGAGGAAAGGCACTGCCTTATATCACAACTGTCGAAGAATTATGCCAGGAACCTGCACTGAAAGCAGAGATAAATCAAGATTTATGTACAAACTGCGGTACATGCCATCGTGCCTGTTTTTATGATGGTGTCAAGTGGGATGAAGGCCACACCTGGATCGACCAGGACAATTGTGATGGGTGTGGGCTTTGTGCGCAGTGGTGTCCGAAAGAAGCTATCACTTTAAAATGATTGTCCCATCTAAGTCACTGAAGACAATTCCAAATGGGAGATGTTTAGCATGAAATACGATTTAATTATCAAAAATGGTCACGTTTTTGCTCCACAGGATCTGGGTATTGTAGATGTAGCAATAAAGGGAGGCAAGATCGCAGCACTTGGAGATTTTGATACAGAAGATGCTGAATCTGTGATTGATGCTTCAGGCAAACTCATTTTTCCAGGGCTTGTGGAGACCCATGCTCATATGCTGCTGCCCCTAGCTGGGACCGTGACAAAAAACGATTTTTATACAGGTACTGTTGCTGGGGCCTTTGGCGGTGTTACCACTCTTATTGATTTTGCTGATCAAAAGAAGGGTAAACTGCCCATGGAGGTAATTCAGGAGCGAATGGAGCAGGCCACTGGGAAATGTGTGGTGGATTATAGTTTTCATTGTTCCTTAACCGACATAAATGAGAAAACTCTGGAGCAGATGGCTGATATTGTAGATATGGGGATTACCTCCTTTAAATTTTTTACAATTTATAAAGAAGATGGTTTGTATGTTGATGATGGTGAGATTTTAAGAGCTTTTGAACGTGTCCGTGAACTAGGTGCTTTAGCTACGGTCCACTGCGAAAATGAGGCTATTGTAAGAAGAAGCACAGAAGCGCTTATTGCTGCCGGCAAGGAAGCACCGCGTTACTATCCATTATGCAAGCCTGAGATATCAGAAGTTGAAGCTGTTCAGAGAATGATTCTGTTAGCACGACATGTCGGTGTACCTCTCTTAATTAGGCATGTTTCCAGTGAAGGTGGCGTAAAGGCTATTCGTGAAGCCAAAAAAGCCGGTCAGGTTGTTTATGGTGAAACCTGCCCACCTTACTTGACCTTTACCAGTGATGTTTATCAGCGTGATGATGGACGAAACTTCATTGTCCATCCACCGATTCGAGAAGAGAAAGATAGGCAGGAACTATGGAGAGGTTTGAAGGATGGAACCATTTCGATCATCGGAACCGATGATTGTGCCTTTACAAGGGAACAGAAAAAAATATCTGATGTTTTCTACAAGATCCCGGGTGGTCTGCCGGGCATAGAGGTGCGCCTATCCATAATGTACAATGAAGGGGTGCTGAAAAACAGGATCAGTACAGAGCAATTGGTTGAAATAACCAGCACAAACCCTGCCATGGTCTACAACCTTTATCCTAAAAAGGGTGCAGTAATGGTTGGAAGTGATGCTGACCTGGTTGTATTTGATCCTAATAAAGAGATGACCATTACCGGAGAAGGGACCCATGATATGGCCGACTGGAGTCCTTTTGAAGGATGGAAGGTTAAGGGAGTACCACAAGTAACCATCAGTAAGGGTAAAGTCATTGTTAAAGATGGAGAGTTTTTAGGGAAAGCCGGCGACGGGGAATTTTTGGCTAGGAATTAACACCAGTCCTGTCTGCCTACTGGAATGAAATAAACACGCGAGTTACTGCCAATTTACGAATGAATTGAGGAGGCGAAAAACCATGCAGGAAAAATTAAAAGAACTAATTGCAGACCTAAAAGAAGAGGAAGCTCTTGAACTGGTCAAGGAAATGCTATCTAACGGAGCGGACCCGATGGATGTATTGGAAACTTGCAGGACTGCTGTCGAGATCGTGGGTAAGCGTTTTGAGGAAGGTAAGTATTTTATCCCTGATCTGCTTATGTCCGGAGAAATTATGGAAAATATCTCAAATATCGTGAAACCCCATATCTCTGCAGAAACAGAGGAGAAGAAGCGTGGAAAGGTGCTTATAGGAACAGTTGAGGGTGATATTCACGATATCGGTAAAAATATTGTCACTTTTATGTTGGAAGTCAATGGCTTTGATGTACTTGATATTGGGGTTGATGTTCCACCAGAGGTTTTTGTGGAAAAAATTAAGGAATTCCAGCCTCAAGTTGTCGGGCTTTGTGGGTTGCTGACACTGGCTTTTGATTCCATGAAAAATACCATTGAGGCATTGGAAAAAAACGGTCTAAGGGATAAGGTAAAGATTATGATCGGCGGTAGCCCAACTGATGAACAAGTTGCAAAGTATGTTGGTGCAGATGCTCATGGGAAAGACGCTAATGCAGCAGTTGAACTGTCCCGCAAGTGGACAGAGGGTAATTAGTAATAGAAATTAGATTGGAGGCCCCTAAATGGAAAAAAGTCCTCAGGAACTGTATGAAGAGCGGGAAAAACGTTTTATGGATGCTGTTCAGTTGAAAGTTCCGGATCGGGTACCTATTATTCCGTGTCTGGATTTCTTTCCGGCTATATATGCGGGAATCACTTTTGAGGAAGCCATGTACGATTATGATAAAGCATATATGGCATGGAAAAAGACAGCATTGGATCTGGATGCTGATATGTATTGGAACTCCTATATTTCATATCCGGGTAAAGGCCTTGAAGTGTTAGGATATAATCTTTTGAAATGGCCGGGGAAAGGTCTCAGCGCGGACCGCATGTATCAGTTTGTCGAAAACGAGTACATGAAGGCCAGTGAATATGATGAATTCCTGGCAGATCCTACAGATTTTATGATTAGAACTTACTACCCCCGTGTTTGCAGCGCCATGGCAGGGCTGCAGAAGTTGCCACCGATTCACGGTGGTTATTGGCAGGGGATCTTTGGATTAGTCGGCAGTTTTGGCGACCCGGAGGTTCAGGAGTCACTGAAAGCTCTCATGGAGGCGGGAAATATATTTGCCAAATGGTTCGAGTTTCTGGGTAACTTCAATAAAGAAATGGAAGCCCTTGGATATCCTAATGCATTAGGAGCAGCTACATATGCACCTTATGACATCATCGGGGACACTTTCCGCGGCACCAGAGGGGTTATGCTCGATATGTACAAAAACCCAGAAAAGCTGTTGGCAGCTGTGGATATGGTTACTCCGTGGGCTTTGGAAGCAGGTATCAATGGTGCTAAAGCAAGCGGCAATCCGAGAGTCTGGATTTGGCTGCATAAGGGCTGCGATGGTTTTATGAATGATGAGCAGTTCAAGACCTTCTATTGGCCTGGATTAAAGAAAGTGATTATGGGCCTAATTGAAGCAGACCTGGTCCCCTATGTTTATATAGAGGGAGATTACACATGTCGGTTAGAAACCATTGCAGATGTACCAAAGGGTAAGGTTGTATATCACTTTGAACAGGTTGATATTTATAAAGCCAAAGAAATTCTTGGTGGAGTAGCCTGTATCTCTGGAAATGTGCCAAATGCTTTATTGTGTACAGGAACACCAGAGGAAGTGAAGGAGTACTGCAAAAAACTGATTGATGTTCTGGGCAAAGATGGCGGATACATCATGGATTCAAGCGCATGTATCGATGAGGCCAGGCCGGAAAACTTAAAAGCAATGATTGATTTTACAAAAGAATATGGTGTTTACCGTTAAGCTAACGAAACGATGAAATATTGAGGGGCAGCAAATGATTTTACTTCGTTCCCCCCTAGTCTGTCCCTCAATAATACTCTGCAAATTATAATCCAGGGGTGAAAAAGTTAATGCTTATCATCGGAGAAAAATTAAACAGCACAATACCCGCAGTACGCAGAGCAATAGAAGAGAAGGATGCCAAATATATTCAGGATCTGGCTGTCAAACAGTGTGAAGCTGGTGCTGATTTTATAGATGTTAATACTGCTATGTGTGATGAAGTGCCAGATATGGAGTGGATGGTGCGCATAATACAGGAAGTTGTGGATGTTCCCTTGTGTATAGATAGCACCAATCCCGCAGCCATTGAAAAAGGGTTGCAGGTACACAAAGGTAAGCCCATGATTAACTCCATTTCCATGGAAAAATACCGCTTAGAGGGTATTCTTCCATTGATAAAAGAGCATGATTGCTCTGTGGTTGCTCTTACAACTGATGATAGCGGTATTCCTAATACTGTTGAGGACAGGGTAAGAATAGCTGGTGAGCTGATTGATATTCTTGAAAAAAACAATGTGGACAGAAGTGATATATATGTTGATCCACTTGTTTTGCCGGTAGCTGTAAAGACCGACAACGCGGTAAAGTTTTTTCAAAGCATTGAAGAAATTAAGCTGCGCTACAATGTGAAGATTATTTCAGGTCTAAGCAATGTCTCACATTCTCTGCCAAAAAGAAAGGTTATCAACAAATACTTTCTTACAATTTGTATGAGCAAAGGTATGGATGCAGCTATTATGGACCCCTTGGATGGCAGTATTATGACAGCTTTGCTGGCAACAAACCTGCTCCTAAATAAAGATCGGATCTGTCAGAAATATCTTACAGCTTACCGCAATGAGCTGATCCAAGACTAAAGGGGTGTGTTATTAAAGGGGGTGGTTGATAGATTACGCAATAGCATCATCTTATGGCAGGTTGAAGCAGCTTGGTATGATTTGTAATTTCTCAATTACTAATTTTTGAAAGGAAGGAGAAACTTAAATGCCTAATGAGAAGCAACTGAAGGCGGAACAGTTAAAGGAAGAATTAGCCCGGAGATATCGACAGCCAAAAGGAGTAGAGCAATTTGGTATTGAAGCTGTGCCTCCAGAACTAAAAACTGCTCACTGGTGGGATTTGTTCAATATTATTATTAACTTTCTGATTCAGCCTGGGATGATGGTTATTGCAGGTCTTGCAATAGCTAGTGGTCTACCTTTTTGGGGAGCTGTTGTTACTTCAGTTTCTGGTGTGTTTATTGCATATGTTGCATATGTTGTTATGGCTACCGTTGGTGTCGATTACGGTATACCCGGCCAAGTTGCAACAAGGATGGCATTTGGAATCCAAGGCTCAAAATGGCTACCTTCTTTGGTTAGGGTGCTAGCTTCTATTTATTGGTTTGCCTTTCAAACACTTGCGGGTGCAGCAGGTATTACCGCAATTTTGAACGCAATGTTTGGTCTCAATGTTAGTTTAATTTTAGTTAGTGTTCTTTTTGCTATCTTTCAGGCATTAATCGCAATACTGGGTTATGATTCTCTGAAGGTGTTATCTAAGATCGCTTTCCCTGCGAAGATAGTGCTGATAGCCATGGTCCTCTATTTGCTCGTTAACTATCCGGAACCGAACTTTAATTGGAACAATGTACTTTCATATCCAGGTACAATTGGTTGGCATTGGCCGACTCTAGCTTTGTGGATCAACAGTGTTATTGCTGCTTGGATCTGCATGATTACAGATGCTGCTGATTTTTGTAGATACTCTGCTTCTAGACTTGACATGTGGATTGCTACGGTTGCAGCTGCATGCGTAGGAACTTTCATATCGGCTTTTGTTGGTGCATATGCAGCAGCTGCAACCTTGGGAGAGTATACAAATGTTTTTGAGTTAATGCCAGTTATCACGCAAAACGGTGTCATATTGTTCTTTGTTTTGATTGTTATTGTGCTTGAAAACTGGTGTATTAATGTTATGAACGTGTACACAGGTGGTTTATCATTTAGTAATATATTCACTAAAATAGGGCGATTCTGGTCAACCATTTTAATTGCTGCAGGAGGCGTACTACTTTCAGCAGTGCCATCTGTTGTGTATGGGTTTACTGACTATATGGATGTATTAGGATTCTTGTTTGCACCTATTGCCGGTATTTTGTTGGTTGACTATCTATTTATCAAAAAGACATATATCGATGTTGTTGCCCTCTTTAAACCAGATGGAGCATATAGATACACTAATGGGTTCAACTTAGTAGCTGTGGCTCTAACAGCTCTAGGCTTCGTATTCTACTTGATAGTGCCTGAAGCCTTGATCAAGAACCTGGCCACCTTGGTTGTCGTAGGTATCGCTTACTATTTCGCCATGAAAGCTATTGCTTCCACTAACGAAACCTATGCCGAAGCTGCTCAGCCAGGAAAACAGTATGATGAGGTACCCCAAGAGGCTATCAATCCAACAGTATAATAAGTTGTAATAGAACAATTTTCTTAAAAACAAGCCTGGAAAACCTCAGATTTTCCAGGCTTGCTTTTTTTCAAGGGATTAATGTTTGCCTGGTGTGGTCTGCTGAGCAACCCGGTCGCCTGAGGGATAACAACTCGTAAAGCCCTATTATACTTTAGCACCGACAAGTATAATCTGGATGTACTAAATGAAATGATTGATTTCAGTATATTAGTATAATTATTCTGTTGTCAATCCAGAAGTATATTCACCAAGGAGTGATAAATAGCACCAAAAAAAGCTATAATTTTTTTGTTGCTTTTTTGCTGTGGTATGACTATAATACAAAAAAATATGCTAAAACCAGTGAAGGAGAAAAGTAGGCTGGTCCCAGTTCCTCAGGGAGGGGATGTCACCGACTGAAAGCATCCCTGGAATATGGCCAGTTGAAGTTCCCTCTGGAGGTGTCTGCTGAAACCGCATCCGCGGCAAGTAGGTTCGAACGTTGTCTCCCGACGTTATACGGGAGGGGGTATCGGAATGATTTCCTGTACTCCTTAAAGAGTGGGCGCGTTCTTTAACGAGCCAATCAGGGTGGTAACGCGGAAAGCATCAGCTTCTCGTCCCTTTGGGAGGAGAAGCTTTTTTGTTAGCAGAGTTTTACCATCCAGCCGGAATCATTCCCGTACCTTGATGAATGAGTGGGCCTGATGGCCAAAAAGGGTGGTACCGCGAAAAGCACCCGCCGCTTTCGTCCCTTTTCGAGAGCGGCGGGTTTTTATTTAGCTGTTAAGAAGGGGGTATTGAGCATGGTAGTTGTGATGAAGTTAACAGCAAAACCTGAGGAAATAGCTGCGGTTAAGCAGAAATTGGAGCAAGCCGGTTTTCAGGCGCATTTTATTCACGGAGTGAAGCGCTTGGTGATCGGTGCGGTAGGTGATAAGAGGGTGATCAACTCTTTGGGGTTAGAGGCTTTGCCTGGGGTGGAAAAGGTAGTACCGATTATGAAACCCTATAAACTGGTGAGCCGTGAGGTGAAGGGCGAAAAAACACTGATCAAAGTAAAAAATGCTGTGTTCGGAGGCAGAGAGTTGGTGGTTATAGCAGGGCCCTGTGCTGTGGAAAGCCGGGAGCAGTTGCTTACTGCTGCTCAAAAGGTGGCAGCCGCTGGAGCCAGGGTTTTGCGCGGCGGTGCCTTTAAACCCAGGACATCACCTTACAGCTTCCAGGGCCTCGGTGAACAGGGGCTGCAGTTACTAGCTGAGGCAGCACAGCTCACCGGCTTAGCTGTTGTTACTGAGGTGCTGGATGAGCCCAGTTTGGAGATGGCTCTGGACTATGTTGATATTGTTCAGGTAGGGGCGAGGAATATGCAGAACTTCAGACTTCTGCAGTCTGTGGGACGGTGTAACAAACCGGTGCTGTTGAAGCGCGGTTTTTCAGCAACCATCGATGAGTGGCTGATGGCTGCCGAATATATATTATCCGAAGGGAATGAACAGGTGATTCTCTGTGAGCGTGGCATTCGCACCTTTGAAAACGCTACACGCAACACCCTTGATTTGAGCGCTGTTTCCCTGGTAAAAGAGCTGTCCCATCTCCCGGTGATAGTTGACCCCAGCCATGCCACAGGCAACCGTAAATTGGTGCTTCCTATGTCAAGGGCGGCAGTGGCAGCCGGGGCGGATGGTTTGATAGTAGAAGTTCACCCGGATCCTGCCCGTGCATTATGTGATGGCCCACAGTCTCTTTCTACTGAGGATTTTCAGCAGATGATGGTAGAACTGCAGGGGATAGCTGCTGCCATGGGGCGTGATCTTTAATGGGAAGCAGTATTTGTTTGGGTTATCTGGGACCAAAGGGGACCTTTTCTGAGATCGCTGCTCACAAGTACTCTCAGGGAAAAGGTTGGCAATTGGTAGAGTGCAGTTCACTGGAGGATATCGTCAATGGGGTTGTTTCCGGTATGCTGGATAAGGGAATAGTGCCTGTGGAAAACTCTACAGAGGGTTCAGTAGGTATTGTTTATGATCTACTGGCTGGTTCCTGTGATCTGGCAATAGAAGGGGAAATAATTGTGCCTGTGGTGCACAGCCTGCTAGCCCGGTCGAAAATCTCTACAAAGAGGATCGAGAAGGTTTTCTCCCATCCTCAGGCCCTTGCCCAATGCCGGAACTTTCTGCGCAAAAATCTTCCTCATGTTTGCTGGCAGGAGTGTACCAGCACAGCGGCCGCGGCTGTGTTGGTAGCGGAAAGTGAACAGCCTTGGGCAGCACTAGCGCCTGCATCCGCAGCTGCTGTATATGGCCTTGAAGTGCTTATCCCGCAGGCGAATGACTATCCGAATAACATGACACGCTTTTTCGCTATTGGTCGAGAGCAGTTGTCCTTAACAAGCACCCATTGTAAAACATCACTGCTTTTTGGTGTTTGTGACCGGCCGGGGGCATTGTATCTTGTGCTTCGGGAGTTTGCCCTGCGTGGTATTAACCTGACCCGTATCGAGTCCAGACCTGCTAAAAATAAACTAGGTGAATATATTTTCTTTCTGGATTTTCTTGGGTCAACCGCTGACCCGGCAGTTCAGGATTTGGTGCGTAATCTTTCAAAGATAACAACATATCTTAAACTGCTGGGTTCCTATCCTGCGGCAGAGTAGAGATTTATACCCTGGTTAGCATATATGATGTTACCAGGGTTTTTTTATCTGGTGTAATTCTCTTTTGTTGATAAGAATTGACATTTGTTTTGTTCTGCAGTAAAGTAATAATGCCAATAAGATAGGAATAATTCCTAACTAGGAGGAATACCATGATACCGGGGGAATATCTCAAGCACCTAAAAAGGGTAGGTGTGAGGCTAACACCACAGCGCCAGGAAATACTACAAGTTCTTTGGGAGAGGGCTCAGGCCGGCGGCCAACCTGTCAATGCTGAAGAGGTCATGAAGCGTGTCAGAGAACGTTACCCCGGTGTTAGTCTGGATACAGTATACCGGACCCTAGCGACTTTTACCAGAAAGGGTATTGTTAACGAACTGCAATTTAAAGACCAATCACGGCGTTATGAACTGGTTATTCAGGGGGAACATCACCACCATCTTGTTTGCTTAAGATGCGGTTTTGTTAGAGAAATAGCATATTGTCCTGAAGATATTATCAAGCGGGTAAGGGAGTCTCACACGGATTTTAAGATTGAGGAGCACAGTTTTACCATCTATGGATACTGTGCAGAGTGTCGGGAAGATTAATTAGGGAGGACAAACAGAAATATGGGTAAGTGGAAAAATTATTTGAAAATATGTACCAGTTTAGTGGTGTTCATTTTTATTGGGGTTCTGCTCAGCGGCTGTCAGCAGGTAGAGACCACTGCAGAAGATGGGGAATCAAAACTGCAGGTTGCAGTAACAATCTATCCACTGGCTGAATTCGCTAAGGGGATAGTAGGGGATCGGGCATCAGTCACCCAAATCATACCTCCTGGAAGTGAACCACATCACTGGGAACCTGCTCCATCAGATATGAAAACCATTTATGAAACAGATGTTTTTATTTATCATGGTGCGGGAATGGAGTTATGGGTTGAAAAAATACTCCCTGAATTGAAGGACCGACAAGTAAAAGTAATTAAGGCGACAGAAAGGCTTCCTCTTCTCACCTTTGCAGAAGAAGAAAAGCTTGGAATCACGAACTTTCTGCGAGCAAATAGAACTGAGGGCTTGCAAGAAGGGGAACTTGAAGGAGTATTTGATCCACATGTTTGGCTTGACCCTGTGCTGGCCAAAGATATGGTAACTTTCATGGCAGAGGAAATTGCAGCAGTCGATAAGGTGAACGCTGACTATTACTTGCATAATGCCCAGTTGCTGATAGACAAACTTGATCAGCTGGACAAGGAATACACAACAGCGGTTGTTCAATTCCCGAACAGAGATATTGTGGTTTCTCATGCTGCCTTCGGCTACCTGGCATACCGTTATGGCCTTTGTCAAATACCGGTTCTGGGTATAAGCCCGGAGCAGGAACCTGATGCCGCAACTCTGGCACGAGTAATTGATTTTTCTCGTCAACACAATATTAAATATATATTCTATGAATCCACTACCAGCCCACGGATTGCAGAGACCATTGCCCAGGAAATCGGGGTGGAAACACTAGCACTCAATCCCATCGGAGCTTTGACACAAGAGGACATCAATAAAGGCTATGATTATTTTTATTTGATGCGCCAGAATCTAGAGAATTTAAAGAAAGCACTAGCTGAATAAGAAAGGAACCTAAAAATGAAAGTGATCGAGCTTCGGAACCTCTATTTCTCCTATAATGATCGAGTTATTTTAGAAGATATTAATCTGACTGTAAAAAAAAGGGAGTACCTGGCACTGATCGGCCCTAATGGCTCAGGGAAGACAACTTTGGTGAAGCTGATCCTGGGACTCCTGCCGCCAGTCTGTGGTGAAGTGCTGGTTTTCGGAACCTCTTTGCAGCAGTTCAAAGATTGGTACAGGTTGGGATATGTTCCCCAGCGGGCAGTTCTGAATAATGGTTTCCCGGTGACTGTCAGAGAGGTTGCTGCTGCTGGGCGTTTCGGCAGGGTCGGGCTCTGCCGGAATCTGAAAAGGGAGGACTGGGAGGCGGTTGAAGAAGCCTTAGATATGGTGGGGCTTCTTTCATTACAGCATAAGCCGCTACTGGAGTTATCCGGGGGCCAGCAGCAGCGAGTCTTTATAGCCAGAGCACTAGCTGGCCAACCAGATATCTTAATTCTGGATGAGCCTCAAGTAGGTCTCGATGACCGTTATCTTCACGATTTTTATTGTTTGCTGAAACATCTCAAAGAAGAGCGGGGTATTACTATTTTTATTGTTTCCCATGATATAGCTGAGATAGGTTCCTGGGCTGATCGGATTATCTGCCTCAACAAAAAAGTGCTCTATCAAGGCACACCGCGGGAGGTTTTGACTCCATCTAAACTCAATGATGTTTATGGAATGAAACTTTACGCTGCCAATTAACTGCGGGGCATCTATAAACCCTGTTAAATAAATAGTCCTGACCTTGTCACAATAAAGGAGAATAATTATTGATGGATATGCTGCACTATGATTTTATGATTCGTGCTCTGATCGCAGGCCTAATCACAGGGCTGATTTGCCCTGCTCTAGGTGTTTTTCTGGTACTGCGCCGCTATTCATTTATGGCTGATACCCTTGCTCACATTTCTCTGGCAGGGGTAGCCTTCGGGCTTTGGATCGGGGTGGCTGCTGAATTTTCACCTTTGTTGACCCTGCTGGTAGCTATGATTGGGGCAGTGATGGTGGATCACCTGAGAGTGCGATCCCGACTTTCAGCTGAGGCCCTACTGGCACTGGTGATGAGTGGTGGGCTTGCCTTGGCTGTTGTTTTTTTTGGATTATCCAGAGGGGGAGTTCTGGATATTACCTCTTATCTTTTCGGCAGTTTGATGACCGTCAATGCTGCTGATCTTTGGTTGATATTGATTGTAGGGGCGGCTGTGCTCTTATTTTTACTTTTCCTGGCAAAGGAACTATATTTTATTTGTTCAGATGAAGAAGCTGCCCGGGTGTCAGGGTTGCCTGTTGATTTGCTCAACCGCATCTTTATATTATTAGTAGCTATGACCGTTGCTGTCAGTCTCAGAGTAGTAGGCACCCTGCTGGTGGGAGCCTTAATGGTGATTCCGGTGTTGACTTCACTAATTGTGGGACGCAGTTTCCGTCAGGTTGTTTATTTATCCCTTGTCCTGGGAGTGCTTTCTAGTTTATTAGGCTTGACCGCCTCCTATCAGTTTGGTTTGGCTGCTGGAGGCTGTGTTGTACTGGTTGCACTTGCCTTTTTTATTGTGAGTTATGGGCTCAAAGGGCTCCATACCCTTTTCAAAAAGCGCTCTCTTGTTAAAAATGAATGAAAATATTCTGGATAGGAAGGTATCCTTTTTTAATTTTAGTTGAGCTTTTTCGTATTGCCTCGAGGTGTAGCAATGATTATAAACCTCTGACCGCTATGGCTGCCGTGAGTTTGGTAGTCCATGTTTTCATTTTCCAGCAAGGCTAAAATCCTATCTGTTTCATGGGCATCTGCTGCCTCCAAATTCAACAGCAGGTGATCCCCGGGCTCCATTTTTGCTGTTGCTGCTTTGATGATTTCTATATCCCCGGTGCCGATGGAGGGCCCAAGATCGATACTGATCTCCCGCATCTTTTTCCCCTTTCTGTATATTGACACTCACCAATACAGCTTTATTATTTGCTGTAGAGGAGGAAATATTCTAGGTAACAGTCACCACATGGGTGGCACAGGAGAGGCAGGGGTCAAAGGACCTGATGATGCGCCCCAATACGGTCTCAGCTGGTACATTCCTTGGGATTTCTGTGTTGATCAGTGCGTTCTCCACAGGGCCATGTTTTCCCAGCTGATCTTTCGGTGAAAAGTTCCATACTGTTGGTGTTATAACATCGTATTTACTAATTTGTTCCCCTGTTAGTATAGCTCTGTGAAGAAGGGCTCCCCGCATGGCATCAGTAATAGATACAGCACTGTTTCTAACCGGTGTTTTTTTATGGTTGAATGGTGGTGGCCCGGGTTTAAGCCTTAACAGCCACTCTTCCATCAGATCAGCGATCAAAGCGGTCTCCAGGGAGCGAGCGATAATGCGATCCATGGTGCTTGTTGATCCATGATACTTGCCATTGATCAGCATCCTAGCCAGGGGCCCGACCTCAACGAACTCTCCATCATATTTAGCAGTTTTCACCCAACTGTAACCTCCCGGTTTTCTGGGATCGGGTATTGGTTCACCTGTTTCGACCTGTTTAAACCAACTGCTGGTTACCTCTTCACTGATCAGTTCCGGCTGTAGGGGTTTGATCCGGCCATTAACTAAAACTCCGCTCTCCCATAGCACTCTCTCATTTTTTGGCCCGAAGCGGAACAGCCCAAAGGAAAGGAGGCGGGGCGGGGTCTTCCCGATGGTAAAGTAATCATTGTAAGCATGGGCAATAATTTCAGTGTCAGGCAGCATGCGGCTGTGGATAAACTCCTTTATTGATGAGAGCAGTGCCAGGGCTCTATTGATCTTGTCAGCAGTAGGCGCAGCAGTGACACCCCCAAAGAGAAAACTGTGCTGATGGGGTGCTTTTCCTCCGAAAAGCGCCAGTATTTCGTGGCATCTCTGGGATGCTTTTACAGCCTCAAAGTAGTTTTCTGCAATGGACCTGTTTTGTTTTTCATCAAGTCTTAAGTCTGCTTTGTTCTGCCCGTGAAAAGGAGGATGGCTAGGCATTCTCACATAGTCCGGAATACTGAATATATAAAAGTGTCTGATGTGATTCTGCAAAAAATCGGCAGCGAACATAATATTGCGCAGGTATTGGGCGTTTTCGCTGATTTCATTGTCATAGATTTTGTCAACAAGGTAACTGGATACTGCCCCATGAGCCAGCGAACAGATGCCGCAGATGCGCTGTGTTAGGTAAACAGCATCTGTAATCTGCCTGCCTTTCATAATCCATTCAAAGCCGCGAAAAAAAGTTGAACTAGCTTTAGCTTCCCTCACCACACCTTTTTCCAGGAAAACATCTACAGATAAAAGGCCGCTTAAACGTGTTACAGGGCTGAAAATAAGGTGCTTTTTATTCATTATTTTTACCTCCTGTTTGTGGTCCCAGTTCATTTGGGCCTTTTTGCGGCATCGGAGTAAAAAAGGGAGTAGAGCCATCAGGAAAATCAGGATTGGTGCAGCCGATACAGGGGGTACTGGCTTTGACAGGCCAGTTTATATGGTCGACCCACTGCCTGTAAGGACAGTCAGCAAAGGTTACCGGCCCCATGCAGCCTTGTGAAAACATACATCTGATATCACCCAGGCTATCTGCCAGATTTCCTGTGTCAAAGTAAGAGCGCCGCTGGCAGTGCCTGTGTATTGTAAAGCCGTAAAAAAGCACAGGCCGCCCCTGATCATCCAGTTCCGGCCTGCCATATAAAAGAAGGTGAGCCAGGGTTCCCACCAACCAGTCAGGATTGATAGGGCAGCCGCTGACCCTGATTACTTCCCTGGGCAAAACCGCTTGCACACTCATACTGCCTGTGATGTTTGGACGGGCAGCAGAGGGTCCGCCGAAGCTAGCACAGGTGCCTGCTGCTACAACATATTTTGCTGTCTTACCCAGTTCTCTCACTGCTTCCAGTGCTGTGACATCGCCTTGCTCTGTTTTGTAGATAATGTTATATAGGCCGTTGTCACGTACAGGTACTGCCCCTTCCACCACAAGGGTATACCGGCCGGAGTATTTCTTTGCTGCCTGTTCCAAGATGAAAACTGCATCCTTGCCCTGGGCAGCCATCATTGTGTTGCTGTAGAGAAGGTCGATTAAATCATCAAATATCTGCCCCAGGTAGGGGAAGGTTGAATTCATTAAAGAAATATTGTTGTCACCGCTGTCATTTGTTTCTATCCAGATGACCGGGAGTTTTTCTTTGCGATGTTCTTTTAAAAAGGGCAAAAGCTTCTGCAGAAAATTCCCCGAGGCAGCTGCATCTTTGACCATTTGCTCAAATATCTTCTTTTCCATAAAAATATCCCCCATATTGTTTACTATAAGGGTTATATAACTTATGAGAGCAGCAGTATTTTGTATTAACTATATTACTCAATTGGTAATTGATGGGTGAGTTAAGAAGGGTTTATTATTTATTTGCTTACTAAACAGACCTGGGGAAGGATATCATAATAGTGTGTCGAAACAATATATTATGAAAATGGCACCATGGAGGTGTTTTTCCCTTCAGAATGAAGGGTACACTCTGTAGGTGTCTATTTTCTGTATAAGGAGGAATCAATCATGTGTCGGGAAAAGACCGATTGGGAAAAGGCAATGGAGTTTCACGGCCATGTCTGTCTTGGTCTGGCTTTTGGATACAGGGCTGCCAAAGCAGGGATGGATTTGATTGAGGCTAAAAGAGCCCCAGATGAAGAAGTGGTGGTCATTGCAGAAACTGACAACTGCGGTGTTGATGCAGTCCAGGTTGTCACAGGTTGCACAATGGGGAAGGGCAACCTTATCTTTAAAGATTATGGGAAAAACGCTTATACCTTTGTCTGCCGGGATACAGGAAAAGCGGTTCGGATCGTAGTGACACCCAATGAGCAGTCGTTTCCTGAGGAGTTTGTGACTTTAAGGGATCGCTGGCGCAGAGGTGAGCTGACCCCGGAAGATCAAGAAAAGATGAAAAAGCTGCAGCTCAAGGTGGTTTCTGATATACTGCAGGCTCCACAGGATGAACTGCTGCAGGTGCAGGAAATCCAGGTGGATTTGCCGGAGAAAGCACGCATCTTTAAATCAGTGCCCTGTGCCGTGTGTGGTGAAATGGTGATGGAACCGAGGGCAAGGGTGAGAGATGGGAAGTTTGTCTGTATTCCCTGCAGTGAGAACTACAGTTCCCGGGTTGCTGGCTAGAGAGGAATAAACAGTTGAGCAGATCAATAGTTAGCTGCTGTTTTCTCCCCAAAGGAGTCAACAGCAGCTAACAGTTTTAACATTGGGTTGAGTCTGATGGCTGTTCAGAGGTTCTTTACTGCTCCAATTCCATCTGCAGTTCATCGAAATCCTCCGGTTGGTAGTTGGGCTGGTTCATCTGGTTGATAAAATTGAGGATGAGTTGTAACCGGTCTTCAGGCAGTGTTTTGATAATACTGATCAGCTTATCCCGCAGTGTTTCCATTGCAAAAGTCCTTTCCAGCTTAGGGTTCAAAAGATATTGTTGCCCATAGAGTTGAAATCTATCCCTTCAAAAAATCTTAAAAAATCACCCGTTCCTGACCGGCATAGATAGTGAGCCGCTTTCCCCGTACAAAACCCAGAACAGTTATGTTCAGCATATCAGCCATCTGTAAAGCCCGATCTGTAGGAGCCGAACGGGAGATCAGGATCGGCACTCCCATTCGAGCTACCTTAAGCAGTATCTCTGTGGAAATGCGGCCGCTGTAGATAATCATTTTGTCATCCCTTGGTATTCCCTCCAGGAAACACTGGCCATGGATTTTATCCAGGGTGTTGTGGCGGCCGATGTCCTCCTGAAAAATCAAGATCTCTTCCCCTTTGGCCAGGGCAGCATTATGGACTCCACCTGTGCGCTGAAAGAGCTGAGACCTTTCCTGTAATTGATTGGCAAGATTTAATGCTGTTTCCGCACTCACCTGCAGTTGTGACCGAACCGGTGCAGGGAGGTTGATCCCATCAGCTGAAACAGTGGTTCCACTACCCCCTGCACTGGGGGTAATGCGGCGTTTTACAGTTAATCGATCAGCAAGAGAGAGATCGGGTCTGGTTTTAACATAAACCGCTCCCTGCTCTTGATCAAAATCCACTGCAATGATATCTTCCCTTTTAGTGAAAATCCCCTCTGCACAGAGAAAGCCTACTGCCAGATATTTTTGGTCCCGAGGTGAACAGACCAGTGTGGCCACCTCAGTTGAATTGATATAAACGGTTAGGGTTGTTTCCCTGACTATTAAATCTTCTTCATGCCGTACACAGCCTTCATCGATCTTGATGATGCTGCGTGATACAGTCAACTCTGAATAATTATTTTCCATATCCTTCCCCCAAATCCCCACTACTGTAAACGATCTCTCCGTTCACCAAAACCAGTTCCACCCTAGTGCGCCAGTCAAAGGGGTGGCCGCTGAGAACTATGATATCTGCATCTTTTCCCGGTTCAAGGCTTCCCACCCGGTCTGCTATCCCTAAAATCTGGGCAGGGTTGATGGTAATGGCCTTCAGTGCCTCCTCCTCATCCATGCCACCTTTTACAGCCAGCGCTGCCAGCAGAGGAAGATATTGAATAGGCACAATGGGATGGTCAGTCATGATGGCTACTTTGACACCGGCTCGGGCAAGAATACCTGCTGTTTTGAGGCTGCTGTCTTTCAGCTCCACCTTAGCCCTGGAGGTCAATGCGGGGCCAACAACAGCTGGTATATTTCCTTTTTTGAGTTCTTCGGCTATTTTGTATCCTTCTGTAGCATGCTGCAGAATAACCTTTAAATCAAATTCAGCTGCTATTCTTAGCCCTGTGAGGATATCATCTGCCCGGTGAGCATGTATCAGCAAGGGGATCTCCTGGCTTATTACCGGGAGCATGGCTTCCATTTTCAGATCACGGTCCGGGAGTTTATCAGGATCGATTTTACCCATTCTGATTTTATCTGCATAGTTTTTGGCAGCGACCAGTGTTTCCCGCAGCAGTGCAGCTGTTGCCATACGGGTGGCGGGCATCTTTTTTTGAGTTCCATAAACCCGTTTTGGGTTTTCACCAAAAGCTGCTTTGAGGCCGGCTGGATTTTTGATGACAGCCTGGTCAACAGTTTTGGCTGAGGTTTTCAATACTGCACTTAAACCACCGATCACATTGGCGCTTCCCGGGCCGGTCATCACAGTGGTCACACCGCCCTGTAGGGCATCGGTAAATGCCAGATCCTCCATATTAACTGCATCTATGGCACGCAGGTGGGGGGTTACCGGATCTGATATTTCATTGGTGTCATCTCCCTCAGTGTAAATCTCCTCATAGATGCCAAGATGGGTATGGGCATCGATAAATCCCGGTAAAACATATTTTCCAGAAACATCAATGACTCGCGCTCCGTCAGGTGGAACCGGACTTCCAGAGAGGGCGGATATCTTTTGCTGATCAACCACAACAGTGCCCTTTTCAAAAATTTGTCCTGCCATGGTTAATATTTTTCCATTGGTCAGTGCCAGCAAGTAAGACCCTCCTATTATTTAATAAATTCCCAGGCAGTAAAGACCGCCTGGGTAGTTGAATAAGTAAGATTAATATTCCTCTATTAGACTCCTTAAGAGTGATAAATTGTCCATATCTTCCTTCAAGTCAGGCCCCTTAGGGGTCTCTAAAAGCATAGGTAAGGGTTTGAGCAGCGGATTGTTGACTATCCAGCGAAAACCTTCCAATCCGATCTGCCCCATACCTATGTGTTCATGTCGATCACGGTGTGATCCCAGTTCTCCTTTACAGTCATTGATATGAATTGCTTTGAGTTTCTCCAAACCGATAATCTCATCAAACTCTTGAAAGGTTTTTTCACAGGCCTCTGCTGTGCGCAGGTCATAGCCGGCAGCAAAGATATGGCAGGTATCCAGACAGACCCCTAACCGTTCGGGATAAAAGCAGTTGCTGATCAGTTCAGCCAAATGCTCAAAGTGCCCCCCTAAAACAGAACCCTGCCCGGCAGTGGTCTCTAAGAGCAGCATCACCTGGGAGTTTTCAGTCCGTTTAATAATTTCGTTAAGTGCAGCGGTGATGCGGGCAAGCCCTACCTCTTCACCTGCTCCCGAGTGTGCACCTGGGTGCAGGTCAAGATAAGGGATCCCTAAAGAGGTGCAGCGTTCCACCTCAACTACCATGGCCTCCAGAGATTTTAGCCAGAGATCCTCATCAGGGGAGGCCAGATTGATCAGATAAGAGTTATGGGCCACCACAGGATCAATCCCTGTTTCTTTAAGGGCCTGTTGAAAATCGTTGATCTCTTTTTCGGTAAGATCTTTAGCTTTCCATCTGTTGGCGTTCTTTACAAAGACCTGAATTGTGTCACAACCGGCTTTTTGCCCTCGCCAGACAGCCTGATGCAAACCACCGGCGATTGACATATGTGCCCCCAATGGCACAAACGCCACCTTCTTTCAATCAAGTTCAAAACTATTTTTCTACTTCTGTTAAGGCATCATTTAGAGCAGTGATCATCTCATCCACATTCTCTTTTGTGATGACCAAGGGCGGCTGAAAAGCCAGCACATTCCTGGAGCGGCCGTTCTTGCCGATGATGATCCCTTTGTTTTTCATGATCTCCAGAATTCGGTCAACCTCTTGAGCTGCAGGCTCTTTGCCCTCTTTGACCAGTTCTGCCCCCTGCATCAGGCCGATTCCCCGCACATCACCGATTAATGGGTGCTTGTCCTGCAGTTCCAGCAGTTTTTCCTTAAGATAGGGGCCAAGTTCAGCAGCGTTTTGGATAAGCCCTTCTTTTTCAATAACCTCAAGTGTGGCAAGGCCAGCTGTCATAGAGACCGGGTTACCCCCCAGGGTGGAGGCTCCAGGGCGTGTGTAGCGGTCCGCTATCTCCGGACGGGAGATGAAAACACCGATCGGCACGCCATTACCCAGAGCCTTGGCCATGGTCATTATATCCGGTTCTACACCCCAGTTTTCGATAGCAAACCACTTTCCGGTGCGTCCAAATCCGGTCTGCACCTCATCGATGATCAATAAGACTCCATACTCCTGGAGGATCTCCTTTAAACGTGTGAAGTATTCAGGCGGTGGGGTGATGATCCCTGCATTCCCCTGTATAGGCTCAGCGATCAGTGCAGCTACTTCACCTGAGGTGGAGGTTTCGATCACCCGGCGCACCTGTTCAGCACAGGCTAGGTCACAGGCCGGATAACTTAGGTTCAAAGGGCAGCGGTAGCAGTAGGCATTTGGTGCGAAGGATATTCCCCCGGCCGGTGTGGGGTCAGTACGCCAGAAGCGCATCCCCGTCAAACTCATGGTCAAATAGGTACGGCCATGGAGCCCATCCTGCAGGGCCATCAGTTCGCTCTTGCCTGTGGCTATTTTTGCCAGCAGAATAGCCCCCTCATTGGCCTCAGTACCGCTGTTGCAGAAAAAGCTTTTCTTCAGCCGGCCCGGTGTGATCTCTGCCAGCTTTTCCGCCAGTTCCAGCATCGGCTGGGTGAGATAAATATTGCACACATGCTGTAAGGTTTTCACCTGCTGGCAGATACGCTCAGTTATTTCCGGGTGGCAGTGGCCGGCATTGATCACCGAAACACCGGCGTAAAAATCCAGATACTTCTTCCCAGTGCTGTCATAGAGATACTGCCCTTCCCCTTTTACCATCTGGGGAGGATCCTGATAGAAATGGTAGAGGCAGGGTATGATATACTCCTTCTTCTTTTTGATGATCTCTTCTGGCCCCCAGTATTTTGTCATTGTCTTTCACTCTCCTTTTAATTTTCCCTGACTTTTACTCCTGTTGTATAAGGCCCGGTGCCAAAAGGCACATTTCTGATTTCTGTCAGTTGCTGCCAACTGGATTCCTCAAATGTGTAGGTATCAACATCTTCCCAAAGTTTATCCAGCTCTTTTCTGTAAATCCTGGTGACAGCCGCTGTTTCATCCGCTTTATATAATGGTATCTCCAAACGCAGGCTGGCAAACCCTGCCCCGTAAAAAGAGCGAAGGTAGGGAAGCAGGGCTAGTTCATTGGCTAGGTAAATATGGTTTCTGCAGTCCTGGTCCATCTCCAAGATATGCACTTGTCCTGCGCTGTCTTTTAAGCCGTAGTTCCGCCTGTGACAGGGCGCACCACAAAACTGGTGTTTTGTTTTTCCTGTTAACAGAGCTGCCGGCAGGCAGTGGTCGCTCACCATGGTAGGGAGTAAGCCGTGAATCACCGCCTCCATAGGAAGGTGTTCACCTGGCATTGCTAAAATTTCCTCACAGCAGAACTCTAGGGGTGCTGTAATCTGGGTGACACGATGATCTTTGAGCAGTTTTGCCGCCTCCTGGTTGGCAATATTGCAGGAGTAGTCAGCGTAAAGGGGTAGAGTTGTGTTCTGATAAGCTGCATAGATGGTTCCCAGATTTGTAACCAGCACACCGTCAGGGTCTAATGCCTCTATCTGTTTGAGGAATAGGAGTGTTCTATCCATTTCCCAGGGCATGGTGATGCGCGGCAAGCCGATCACTATACGCTTCCCCAATTCATGGGCTCTGGATATTACTTCAGGGTAGTCGGCGAACTCCCAGGGCTTATCCATGGAGAGAAAAGACTCTCCGCTGGTATAAAGGAGGTCAGCACCATTATCTAAAGCGGCCAAAGCTGCTGATTTGCTGCCAACTTTTACAGCCAGCAACGGTTTAACTGTATTTTTTGTTTCTTTGGGCAATGGTAAAGCTGAGTCTTTTAAATGATCAGCTGTGATTTCCGGTTCTTTGATAGCGTTACTGAAAAAGCGGGGTTCCCGCTCGCCTGTATAGCCGACTGAATCAGCACCTGGATTACCGAAGGCATAGAGTGAGCTGAAATCCCGTACCCGCATCTTTTCCAGCTCATGGAAATCATCCCAGTCCATTGTATAGCCCACCGGGTCCTGATAATAGCGATCAAGTGCCCGCCTGTAAAAGCCAACTATAGCTGCTAAATAATCAGCTGGACGCATCCGCCCCTCTAACTTCAGGGAGCAGATCCCGGAAGAGATCACCTCTGGCAGGTAGGGGAGCAGGCACATATCTTTGACCGCTAGATAATAAGGGCCAGCTACCTTCACTGGTATTAACTCACCGCTTTCCCGGTCTACCAGTGCGAAGGGCCAACGGCAGGGCTTCATACAGCGGCCCCGGTTGCTGCTTTTGCCGAAGAGCATCCCGCTGTGATAGCACTGGCTGCTCTGGGCGAAACACATATCTCCATGGGTGAAGTACTCCAGTTCCAGGGAGGTTTTTGTCTTCATCAGCTTAATGTCATCAAGGGTCAATTCCCTCCCCAGGATCACCCTGCTGATCCCCAACCCCTCCAGCATCTTTAAACCCTCAAGGTTGTGGGCGTTCATCATCACACTGCTGTGCAGGGGTATAGTCAGGCCCATATCTTTAGCAATTTTTACAACTCCCAGGTCCTGTACGATAAGTGCATCTACAGCGATTTCCTCAAGGAAAGAAAGATAGCTGGGGAGTTCCTGCATTTCTGTATCTGTTAACAGATTGTTGACTGTCACATAGATTTTGACTCCTCTTTGATGGGCATATTCTGCAGCAGCTTTCAGCTCATCTTCAGTAAAATTGTAATCTTTCCTGTGCAGGCGCATATTAAACTTTTTGCCGCCCAGATAGACGGCATCTGCCCCTGCATCAATGACAGCCTCCAACACATCCCACTTTCCTACAGGTGCCAGGAGTTCTACCCTGGCTGCCTCACTAATTTTTTCCATCGGCTATTCTCCCTCTTTAAACATGAATAAAAACATCTAAAACAGTAAAGACCAACAGGGTGACACCGATGATTTGGTTTGCTGTATAAGCAGCGGTTGTTACCCTGTGCAGGTCATCAGGTTTTACTATCAAATGCTCCCAGCAGAGCAGTGCAGCCACCGCAGCTATACCCAGATAATAAAAAAGGCCTGGGACATGATGAGGGGGTGCAGAAAAGAAAGGCACCATGAGTAAAAATAAGATCACAGCCAGGTGTAGCATTTTGGCGATATTTAATGCTGCTGGGACCCCAAACCGGGCGGGAATCGCATAAATCCCTGTTTTTCTATCAAATTCGGTGTCCAGTGTGGCATAAATAATATCAAATCCTGCTACCCAGCACATCACTGCCGCACTCAACAGCATAGGGGGCAGTGCAAAGCTTCCGGTGACCGCCAGCCAGCTGGCTGTAGGAGCGATTCCGCAGGCAAAACCCAGTACCAGGTGGCAGGCCCAGGTAAATCTTTTGGTATAGGAGTAAATCACCAAAATAAATAAGGCCACAGGTGCCAGTTTAAAACACAAAGGATTCAACTGCCAGGCAGCCAACAAGAGCAGGGCAAAACCGATGATGCTGATCATAAGCACCTCTTTGCCGGAGACAAGCCCCTGGGGCAGGTGCCTGTTGGCTGTTCTGGGGTTGGCTGCATCAATACGGGCGTCGATCAAGCGGTTCAGAGCGTTAGCTGCATTGCGTGCCCCCACAAGAGCCACGATAATCCAAAAAAAAACCCGCATCTCAGGAAGCCCATTAGCTGCCAGCAGCATCCCCATCAACCCGAAGGGTAGGGCAAAAAGGCTGTGGCTGAACATCACCAGTTCCCCATATAATTTCAGCCTGTGTAGACTGCTATTAATTATAGACTGAATCGCTGACATTTCCCTTCGCCTCGTCTAAAAGCTTCTCGTATAAATGCTGTTTATAAAAACTTCGCTATCTACTTCACTTTTCCTCCTTCGTAGCTATTACAGGCAGGGTTATGCCTGTGCTCGAACCCGATCAGCGCCGGCCGGAGAGGCATGAACAAAAAAACGACTGGTCTTACTGACCCAGCCGCTGCTATCCTCAAATATGGATTAGGGTTACTATCTGTGCAGGTTATTAATCAAGGGTGAAAAAACTTCTTTTGTCATCATAACGTAACTTCAGATTTTCATTGCTATTTTCATTAATAATTTCATCCCTGTTGTGCTGTCTTGATAGTATCCAGATTATTTTCTGCTTTACTGTGTCCAGTTCTTCGTTGATTTCTTCTAGTTTTCTCGCAAATTCACTTTCATTCATAACGCACACCCCTCCTATGATTATTTCTAAAACTGAGCAAAATCAGAAAAAAGTGCTTTTGTAGGCTCCCCGAATAAAATTGATTAGCTAAAAATTATATAGCACTATTGGCATTTAATCAAGCCGCTTTTTTGCAAAAAACAAAGTAGCCAAAGGAAAAGCCGGAGGGGCTGTTCTGTTAATCGGCCCAGTTTTGTATAAAAAATGAAATTCTTCACACATTATAATTGTCAAACAAAAACTGGATATAAAGGGGGTTTACCAATGGATATGAAAAAACCGCAATATGGCTTGGCTGCTGTTATAGCTCTCTCCCTTGTGTTTTTCTGTGCAGGATATCTGCTTTGGCGGCAGGGTGGACCTGATGTTGAACCAAGGGTAGATACTACTGATAGTGTTGCCGAAGCCAGCCCGGAAACCAATGTTGACAACGTTGATCTTCTGGCAAGGGTTATTATGGGTGAGGCAGCAGATGAGCCTTATCTGGGAAAGGTGGCGGTGGGAGCGGTGATCATGAACAGGATGCGCAGTGGTTCCTTTCCCAACAGCTTGTCCGGAGTGATATTTGAGCCCTGGGCCTTTGAATCTGTTGAAAACGGACTTATCTGGTCCCGTGAGCCTACAGATGACTGTTTCCGTGCTGCAGTCGAGGCCTTGAATGGGTTTGATCCCACCTATGGGGCGCTCTTCTTCTGGAATCCCAGTAAACCGGTGGGACCATGGATCTGGTCGCGGCCGATCATCACTCAGATCGGTGATCATGTATTTGCAAGATAGGAGGGATAATGATGAACCTGAGACAATATACAGCAGCCCTGATAGCGCTGTTTGTTCTGTTGGGAATCACAGCTATTTGGGGTGTCAGTCAGGCCCAGGCCCGGCGCAGTGCTGAGGTGCAAATGGAAAACAAATACAACAGGGCCTTTTATGAAGTAATGCAGAGAAGCAAAAATATAGAGGCCTTGCTGTCTAAAGGGTTGGCCAGCGGATCCCCTAACAATGTTGACAACCTTTTTTCTGATCTCTGGTATAACGCTAATGCTGCCCAGGAGAATCTGCACCAACTTCCTCTGTCCCATAATGTGATAGCTAAGACCTCCAAATTCCTGACCCAGGTAGGGGATTATGCCTATGCCATCACCAAGCGGGACGATGGGACCAAGATGACCGATGAGGACCGTTCTACGATGAGGGAACTGTATAAGACTGCTCAGGCGCTTAACCGGGAATTAACCAAGGTGCAGCAGCAGGCAGCAGCAGGGAAGTTTCGCTGGTCCGAGGTTCAAAGAGGGATCAGAAGTAATTTTGCGAAAGGGTCAATGTCTGCTGACCAGTCTTTTCGCAGTGTGGAAAGCCAGATGCAGGAGCTTCCTACACTGATCTATGATGGCCCTTTTTCCGATCACCTGGAGAGGGCAAAACCCTTGGGTGTTACCGGTAAAGAGGTCACTGCTGAGCAAGCCCAGAAAAAAGTCCGCAGTTTTATCGATTTTAAGGGAGCGAAAGTTAGAGAAGAAAGAGCTACAGGCACGGTAAAAGGGAAGATACCAGCATATGGCTTTGAGTTTCGCACCGGAGATGACAATTCACCTGATATTATTACGGCCAATGTTTCCAAAACCGGGGGTCATGTGATTTATTACACTAACTCCCGGCGGGTCGCTGAAGCCAAAATATCTGAAGCTCAGGCACGCACCTTTGCTGAAAACTTCCTGAAGTCAAGGGGCATCAACAACATGGAAACCACTTACACCTTGAAGGAGGGCAATACCCTTACAGTATCCTTTGCTTACAAAGAGGGTGATGTGATTGTTTACCCTGACCTGATCAAGGTGTTGGTTGCACTGGACAACGGCCAAATTCTGACCTATGATGCCCTTGGCTATCTGATGTCTCACCGTGAACGGGATCTACCCCAACCGAAAATCTCTCTCAGTGAGGCAAGAAAAAAGCTCAACCCTGAGCTAGAGGTGGAAGAGGAGAGGATGGCGGTCATCCCCTCCGATGGCAACCATGAACTGCTGACCTATGAGTTCAAGGCAAAGATGGATGGTGAAGACTTTTTGGTTTACATAAATGCCCTGACGGGGGAGGAGGAGCGCATTTTCAAGTTGCTCCATACCCCAGGTGGTACACTGGTGTTGTAGTTTCCTGATCAATTGAGCTGAACCGGCCTTTTCGAGAGGCCGGTTTAGCTTTTAGTTCTGAAGCTGTGCTGCAACCTAACCTTTGCTCTCTTCATAAAATGCCTCACTGAAGAGCTGTCTGGTGTACAGGTGTTTCGGTTTTTCAAAAACTTCGCTGGCATCGCCTTTTTCCACGATTTCACCTTCATGCATCACATAAACCTTATCTGCAACCTTGCGGGCCAGGTGCAGTTCATGTGTGATATAAAGCATGGCAAAACCAAATCTGTTCTGCAGACCTTTCAATTCACGCAGGATATTGGCCTGATTGGATGGGTCCAGCATAGAAGTGATCTCATCGGCGATTACCAATTTGGGATTGGTAACCAGTGCTCTGGCAATGGCAACTCTCTGTCTTTGTCCTCCACTTAGACTGTAACAGTAGCGCTCTAAAAACTCTGGATTAACGGGAAGGCGTACTGCCTCAAGGGCTCTGCAGGCTGCCTCATTCCGCTCCTCTGGGCTGCCCCACTTCATGATATCCAAGGGTTCTTTGACCACATCCAGCACCTTCATTCTGGGGCTGGTGGCAGAAAAGGGGTCCTGGAAAATAATCTGCATACCCTCCATCATCCTGCTGGCCCAGTGGTTTTCCACTTTTTTCCCACGAAAATAAACACTCCCCTCATCAGGGGAAAGGATACCTACCAGGGTGTGGGCCAGGGTTGATTTGCCTGATCCTGATTCACCCACCAGAGCCACAACCTCACCACTTCTGATTTCAATGTCTGCTCTTTTAACAGCCTGAATCACCCGGTTTTTGACTTGAAAGCTTTTTTTAATCCCCTCTGCTTTAAGGAAGGTTTCAATCCCTCCTTTGTGGCAGGCCACTTGGCGCTCCAGGGCTACATAGCGCAGTTCTGGCCTGGATTTTCTGCAGTTGTCAGATGACTGGCAGCAGCGGGGTGCAAAGGGACAGCCTTCATAAATACGCATTTCTTCAGGTGGTTTACCTCCGATGCCCCAAAGGTCCTTGTATTTGAAAAATTGGGCAGAAGCATTAAGCAGCCCTCTGGTATAGCAGTGCATTGGGTTTTTCAGCACATCAGATGTTCTGCCGTATTCAACCACTTGACCGCAGTACATGGTCATCACCTGGGAGGTAAGGCGGGAAATAAATGCCACATCATGGGAGATCAAAATCATAGCAAATCCTATTCTCTTCTGCAGATCCCGCAGTAAATGGTAGATCTCATTTTTGCTGGCGGCATCAAGTGCAGTTGTGGGTTCATCTACAATTAGTAACTCCGGTTCACATACCAAAGCCATTGCCAGCAGCACACGCTGGCGCATCCCACCGGACAGTTGGTGTGGGTAAGCGTTTTTCCAACTCGGGTCAAGGCCGACCATATTTAATACTTTGATAATCCTTTGGTTGCTTTCTTTGGCTGTTAATTTTTCATGAGCCCAAATGGGTTCTTCGAGCTGTTCTGCTATGGTCAAGACAGGATTGAGCACTTCCAAAGAATTTTGAAAAACAATCGCTATTTTTTCCCAGCGGTATTTTCTGAGTTGCTGTTCAGTCAAATCCATAAGATTTACGCCTGAAAAAAGTATTTCACCTTCGGTCCGCACATCTTTCAGTAACCTCATGATGGATAGAGCCAGGGTGGATTTTCCACAGCCTGATTCGCCGATAATACCCAAGCTTTCTCCTTTTCTGATCTGCAGGGATAGATTGGAAACCGCTGTTACAGCTGGGTTAGAAGATGTGTAAGTCACTGACAGTTCTCTGATGTCAAGTAAGGGTTTGTCAGCACTCATGATCGTTCTCCTCTCAATATACATTTATTTTTTCCGCAAGCGGGGGTCAGCGATGCGCTCCAGGTCCCGACTGATAAAAGCCAGGGAAACAACCATCAGCATCAAAAAAAGCCAAGGATAAAACAGCCACCACTTCCAAAAGTCTGTGTAATAAATCCCTTTGAAACTAGTGGCATAGTGAATGGTCAGCCCCCAACTTTTTGATGTGGGATCACCCAGTCCTAGAAAGGACAGACCTGCCTCAGATATTATTGCCCTTCCGGTTAGCCGTATCATCTGTACAGCTATAAGGGGAAAAATTTCCGGTAAAAAATGTTTTCGCATCAAATACCAGGTACCTGCGCCGTATAGTACCGCTGATTTAATATAGGTTTTTTCTTTTAACATCAGGATCTGTGAACGGGCGATCCTGGCTGAAGATACCCAGGAGAAGAGGGCCAAAACAATGATAATATTAGTTAAGCTGGGGCCTAAAAAGGCTGCTAATAAGATCATCACAGGAAAATCGGGTATTACCAGCATGATATCTATCAACCGCATGATGATTTTATCGAGTATGCCGCCAACATATCCGGATATAATTCCAATCAACCCACCACCAAGGCCTGCCAAAAGGGCCGTCCCCAGACCTACAATTATGCTGATTTTTGCTCCGCGGCAAAGTTGTGCCCAGATATCGATCCCCAAGTCATCTGTTCCCAATAAGTGCCCTTCACCTGGCGCCATCAGCGGTGGTCCTGATGGTAGATCGTAAGGGTGAACAGTAATGAGAGGGGCAAAAACAGCTAGTAGTACAAAAAAAGTAACCACTGTTAAACCAAATTTGCCCAGTAAGGTAAAACTTTTAATTGTTGCAGCAATTTTCTGACAATGACCCTTGGCTTTTGCTGTTAGGTTTTTTGGGTCACTGAGAACACCAATTTTTTTGCTTATATTGATCAGATGTGCATTAATTGCCATGGTTTTTCTCCTTTATCTCCTTAACTGCTAACCCGTGGATCAAGTTTTTTGTAAACAAGATCCGCTAAAAAATTAGCCAGTAAAACTAAGATGGTCACTACCAGAAAGATGCCCTGAATGACCGGGTAATCGTGGACCCGTACAGATTGTCTCATCAAAGTTCCTAAACCGGGGTAGGAAAAAACATTTTCTACTAGGATAGCTCCTCCTACCAGGGAACCAAGACTTATAAAAACACGGGTTACGATGGGTAGCAGGGCATTTTTCAAAGCATGGCGAAAAATGATCCGGCTTTGAGAAAGCCCTTTTGCCCAGGCGGTACGCAGATAATCTTTTTCTAATACTGTAGTCATGCTGTTTCTTCCCAGCAAATAGGTGCCTCCTAGGTGTGAAATAGTCAAAGCGGTGACAGGTAGAATGGCGTGGTGGATGACATCCCATATTCTGCTCCAGCCGCTTTGGAAATCGGCAAAATGGGTTACAGCCCCCGCCAATGGAAACAAACCAAGACCTGCCGCAAATACAAAGAGCAGAATAAGTCCAATTAAAAAAGACGGAATTTCAGAAAAAATGATCATGAAAAGGAAAAGTGATTTATCAACCCATTTCTCCCGGTACCAGGCAGATATACAACCTATTATTGTCCCGATCAATGTGCTAAGCACAACCGCGGAAATCACCATGAACACTGTCCATGGTAACCGGCTGATGATGATCTCGCTCACCGGCTGTTTGTAATAAAGACTAAAGCCGAGGTTTCCTCGCAATAGTTCACCCATATAAACAAAATACTGTTTATGGATAGGCTGGTCCAAGCCGTAATATTCGAATAAATACTGCCGCTGCTCTTCACTTAAGATGATCTCTTCATCTTCGGCTTCCTGAGAAGATAGAACCAAAAAGGGATCACCTGGAATAAGCCGCGGAAGTAAAAAGTTCAGGGTGATAATAACCCAGATGGTGATAGCGTATTCAATAATTCGCATACGGCTTTTATGTTGCATTTGCTCAAATCTCCTTATTACTGGGTCAGGCTGTTTCAACGTTTTATGCTGGGCTCCTGGGCCTAACCCAAAAATCTTCTTTGAGATATTTGCCGGGACAGTCGACAACTATTGACTGCCCGGCAAAGTGTTTCAGTTTTAATCAATCATCAACAAAGTTGGAACGGCTGTCACTGTGATAAGTATCCAAGCTCCAACCATCGTACACTGATGGCCTGTGAACATTTAATGAATTTTTGTAGTAGAGAGTGAGTTTAGGAACATCATCAGCCACAATTTGCTGCAGTTTAAACATGATTTCCTTCCGTTTTTTCGGATCTTTTTCTTTTTGCTGGGCGATGTATAGTTCATCTACTTCCGTGTTCTGATAGCCGATTGCCTGGGCAGTGGTGGATGTTGCTTTCCCTTCGCTTTTGATGGTTGTTAATTCGGATAGATCTTCACCATTACCGCTGCCGTTGATGCATAGTTCAAAGTCCCCGTCTTTGAATCGAGCATCCCTGGTTTTCATGTCCACTGAATTGATAACTACTTCTATACCCGCTTGAGCCAGATGCTGCTTGATTACCTCTGCTAAACGTGCACTACCATCATCACACAACAGCCGGAAGCTTAAGCGCTCACCTTTGTTGTTTTTCAGGATTCCGTCTGACTCTGCATCTTTATAGCCCAGATTGCTCAGAAGTTCTTTGGCTTTATTTGTATTGTGGGTGTATTGAGATGCTTTGCTATTGTAAAATTCATTATTAGGATGCAGCACTCCCGGGCTTCCCGGTACTCCAGCGCCGCGCTCAATTTTGTCCACCAGTTCCTGGCGGTCGATGGCATAGGCAATGGCTTGTCGAAAAGATTTTTCAGCCAGTTCTGGCCGGGCTTTCATATTGAAGTATAAACGGTAAGCCCAACTGGTTTCATAGCTTAAAATTTTGTACTCAGGATTATTCTCATAGCGGGATAAAATGTCTGGGGTAACGCTGATTCGGTCGATTTCATTTTGTTCAAAGGCCAGGATTGTCTCCCCAGCCGGGACAAACTTTATTTCTTTGACCCTGGGTTTGCTACCCCAGAAGTCCGGATTGGCTACAAAGTGGTAGGTACCATGTTCTTTACTGTAATCGACCAATTTATAAGGACCGGTGCCTACAGCAGCTTCAGCAGAAGTAAAGTTATTGGGGTCAGTGACACTTTCCCAGATATGTTTGGGGATGATGATCCAGCTGGATAAGTTTGATAGAAAATCAACATTTGCTTCATCAATTTTAATCTTAACAGTCTGATCATCAACTTTCTCCACCTGTTTAATGGAATCAGGACATCCACCGGATACCGGGATATATTGCTTCATATAGTTGTAGGTAAAAACAACGTCTTCTGCTGTAAACGGCTTACCGTCATGCCACTTAGCTTTTGGATTGAGTTTGAATGTGTAAGTCAGGCCATCTTCACTGGATTCCCATTCACTGGCAAGCTTTGGTGCGATTTTACCGCTTGAATCGGTTTTGACCAGTGAATCGAAGATCAGATTCATTTTGCGTGATCCAGGCCCCCGAGGATAGAGCCCATAAGGGGTGGGATAACCCCAATCCCCACCGGCCAGTCTGATCACATCTGCTGTTTTTTTTCCTTCGGTTTTACTTGTTTTCGTTGTATTGTCGTTGTTTTTGCTGCAGCCGTAAAAAAGACAGGAAAAGAAGGTCAGCAGCACCAACAGTGAAATAATTTTTATTGAGTGTTTCTTTGGCATTGTTCCACCTCCTGATGAAAGTGATTTTTTACCTGCCATACCATCATCCCTGAGCAACTGTTGATCTCTTGCCGGAAGATGCCCTTATCTGAGTGTTTTGCAATATAATCCTCAATGGTTTTTCTGACATCCGCTGTTATATCCATGTAGTTTTCAAAAAACGATATGATGCTTTCCGCTGCTTCTTCTACCGGCTGTTCATGTACCCAACGGTGGTTGATAAAGCGCAAATTCGGCCTGTAGCCCATAGAATAGAGCACACCAAAGGGGTAAAGAATATCCACCGGACTGTCTCCCAGATCTTCATGAAAAAACAGCTGCCAGAGTTCTCTGTAGGCTTTTCCCCAACGGCGGCCGGAAAAGCAGCTCAAATAACAATAGCCTCGTGAAGCATTGATCATTTTTTTCAGAGTTTCCCCATCCTGTATTCCGGGTGTCATTGATGCAAAGACCAAATCGAACTGCCCAACGAAACCTTCTTTCGAAAGGTCAATATCCTGCCAGGTGCGCTTTATTATTTTGATATTGTCCAGCTGATGCTCTGCTGCCCTTTCCTGAAGGATTTTTACCATTTCAGAGGCCGGCTCTATAGCTGTAACCTGATCCACTATATGGGCCATGGGAATGGCAAAATTTCCTGGACCTGCCCCAATGTCCAGCACCTTAAAACCTTTTTGCAGAGCGCCTTCTTGTTCAAGAAATTCCAGCACTTTTTGCCGCCTCTTTTGGCCATTTTTATCTTTAGAATGATGTGCAAACCCTTTGGCTCGACGATTCCAGGTTTCAATCATTTCTTCTTCTGTGCGCTGTCGCCGCTTTCTCATCGGGGATTTATGTTTTGCTTCTTCCCACAGATTGATCCAAAAATCAGTGTTTGCTGTGGGTAACTGCATATTGATCTACCTCCTTTTTGATCGATGAAAAAATTTAGTAAGCTCACCTCCTCACAAACAAAAAACCATGAAGATCCCTTCCGGCCTTCTGGCGGGAAATAGGAGCTTCATGGCTCTTGTTATTAGGTGATAATTTATTTGTGATGCTGAACCTTCATGGTTCAGATGTTATGCTGGTAATGCCAATAACAGATGTTAATTGTATTGTTATTAAATTCTAGATAAGATTTCAATTTCCTGCTTTATTTATAAATATTTGCAGTTGATTTTTTCTGAACACTTTAGATCACCCAGCATGTCCGCTAGCTGTGATGAATACTCACAAGGGCCGGGCTTGTTTTGAGAATATTGCCGCTTGTTATACTGAGATGGATAACGCCGCAGAAAGCTGCTGCGGCGCTACCCTACTCGATTTGATTAACACTCAAGAATTTTGTGTTACCTGACTAAAGATTACTTGATATTAAAGACAACAGAGAGCTCAACTGTTATCTCAAGGCATCCTTTTACTTTAAGGAATCCAACACCTTGTTTAATTCTGTTTGCGGTACATCCCCGTAAATCCTCACCCAATAGCCTTGTCCGCTTTTTTCCACATAGCGAGTAGCCATCTGGTGGAGCGCAATATCCTGTGCCTGATCTGTTGTAACAGGGGTATCTTGGGCATTCATTTCAGCTCCTGTGTTAACCGTTATGATTTCCAGACACAATCTGCCGCCTGTTTGTGGATTTTCAAAACTTAAGATAGATATAGCTGGAGATCCACCCTTTCCAACATATCCACTGCTTGAGGCACTGCTCCTAACAAAGCCCGCAGGCAGATACTGAGGAGTCAAAACAGCATTGGTTGGGCTAATGGGTGTTATTTGTCCTGAGGAAACACCTGTATCTAAATCAGAGCCGTTATTAACAGTTCTTTCATCTGGTGCAATGGCATCTGGGGGAAGTGCCGGTTCAGGTGTAATTGTTCCCTCCTGTACATCCTTTTGTGGAGAAGCAGAACTGTTGCCCTCAGTTACATTTGCTATTTCTCTGCTCTGCTCAAGCTTTTGGTCTGTCAGCATAGCGTCCTGCGGGGAAGAGAAAATCCCCTGGGAAAACGCTCCGTAAAGGACCAGCGCCACTAAACAGGCAGCAGTTAGAGGAAGCATCCACTTTTTCAGCCAAGGGTTTTTGGATGGAGTCCTGTTTAGTGTTGGGTTTGCTATTTTCTCCATTATCTGTTTGCTAAATCCAGCTGCTAGCTCTGGTACCGGAAATCCGTTGATGATGGTTTCTCTTTCCTGCTTCCTTAACTCAAGCAGTTCACTGCACCGGGAACAATGGCCTAGGTGCTGTTCGCATTTTTCCTTTGTTTGGGGATCCAGTTCCTGATCTAAATAGAGATCAAGGAGTTTTTCTGTTTCACTGCAGTTGAGCATTTTGTCACCCCCTGGTTTTTTAATATTTGGCGCAATCGCTGCCGCGCCCTGCATAAACGTACCTCTACATTGTTGCGTGTAGTATCCAAGATATAGGCGATCTCATCATAGTTAAGATCCTGGTAATAGCGCAGAATAATCACTAGCTGGTCCAGTGGTTTCAATTTTGCCAAGTAACTGGACACCTCTTGTTTTATTTCAACTGCTTCTAGTGAGGCGGCGGGGTTAACTGTATTTTGGTCTGGGAGTTGGGATGATGCTGTATCCCAGGGAATCAACCGCTGCCTCTTTATTTGCCTGACTCTGGTCAATGCCAGGTTGCTGGCGATTCGGTAAAGCCAGGGTGTAAAGGGCCGCCTCTGATCGTATTTATTAAGGCTTTGATAGCATTTGATAAAGCTTTCCTGGACTATATCTTCTGCTTCTTCTTTGTTCCGCAGAATGCGGAAGACAATGTTAAAGACCGCCTGCTGGTAGCGGAGGACAAGCTTCTCAAAAGCTGATAATTCTCCGCTTAGTGTCCGTTGTACCAGATCCTGATCAGTTAACTTTTTTTCCATTAATTTCGCCTCTTCCGGAATTGGCTCTATAGTTAATACGCTGGATAAACTCTATAACTTACAAAAATATTCGGTTTTTTGTAAAGGGATCCTTGATAATAAAAAAACCATGATAGCCTCTTTACTTTGAAGAGGGTACCATGGTCTTTGATCATCCCTGTATGTCAACTACTTGAAACGGCGGTACTGTAATCGGTGTTTCAGTATTATTCAGTTTCAATATCCAGGATACGTCCCTTAGGTGCTTCCACCTTCGGCAGGGTGATTTCTAATAACCCATTTCTATAACGGGCTTTGGCCTCCTCAGGTTTAATCTGAACAGGAAGGGGGATTGACCTGCTGAATGATCCAAAACTCCGTTCTCTTAGCTCAAAGCTTCCTTCTGTTGTCTCTTTCTCCTCTGTGATTTGGCCGCTGATCTGCACACTATTCTCCAGTACATTAATGGTGACATTTTCTGGAGCATAACCGGGTAGATCCGCTCTGATCACATATTCTGTACCCCGGTCGATGAGGTCAATTGAAGGCCTCCACTCGCCCGTATTTGAAAAAGAAGGGAATCGGGTAAATAGATCTTCAAGAAAATTGTTGATGGTTTCCCGCATCGGGATCATTTCCCTGAAATAATCACGGTCACGGCGTATAAGAGACATTTGATCACCACCCCTTCAAATATTACTTAATTTAAGTTTGTCCAGATTAAAGGGAATTCATTAATTCGATATGATATGTCTCTTAGTAAACTCAATGGTCATAAAAAATCGACACTTGGACATGCGGATTTAAAACTACCATTAATAATGTCAAACTACTGATAGTGCCAAATAGGTATTCTGGATATGAATATATTTAATTTCTCTGCAGGAAAATAATATAAATGAGAAGAATTATCTGGCAGGACATTATATTGCTGGTATTGTGTCTTATCTTTAAATAGTTTGCCATTGTCGAGAAATAATTTGAGTGAGGTAGATCCATTGATTCTTTATACAGTGCAGCATGTGCTTGTTTTGCGTCTGCTTATTTGTTACAAATTTCAATCTGTAGAGCTACTGCATAACCTGCTTTTTTTGGTGAGCGCTGCTAAGGATGAAGAGCAAGATATTGCATTTTATGACTTTGTGAGAACCCGTAACGGTGCTTACAGCAGGACTCTACAAAAGATCATTGATGAGTTTATAGAAGAAAAACTTGTGGTAGAAAAAGAGGGTCTTCTTGAGATTACAGAGAAGGGTAGGCATGTATATACCAATTTAGGGGCATCTCTGAGGTCTTTTTCTGCTTTATGGGATTTATGTGTCGATATCATGGAACGCTATCAAGGGGATGCTCAGAAAATTAAAGAAGGGGTTTTTCATCATATTACATTTAGAAGGGCTAAAAAAGGAGAGCATATTTTTGATTACGGCTGGTATTGACAGCTGATATTTTTATTTGGTGTTTATTTTCAGTATCTTTCCTTAATTTTTTCGTGTTCATTATTGAAGGAGGTTATAGTTTTGCAGCAACTTCGAATTTTGGCAGTAGATATTGGAGCAGGCACCCAGGATATCCTGCTTTATGAGGATGGTATTCCGGTAGAAAACTGTGTTAAACTGGTGCTCCCTTCTGGAACCAAGCAGGTTGCCGGAAAAATTGCCAAGGCTACAGCTGAAGGCAGGGATATTTTTTTAAGCGGACACCTGATGGGAGGTGGCCCCCTGGTTAGTGCTTTGAAAAAGCATCTCAAAGCCGGGCTGAGGGCCTATGCTCTTCCATCTGCAGCTAAGACCATCAGAGACGACCTCCGTGAGGTGGAGGCTATGGGTGTAGAGATTGTGGATCAGAAGCCCGGTACTGAATGTGTGGAAATAGAATTGCGTGACCTTGATCTGGATAAATTGAGCAGTGCTTTATCTTTATATGATGTTTCCCTTCCGGAAATTGTTGCAGTTGCTGTACAGGACCATGGGGAGGCTATCGGCAAGAGTAACCGGAAGTTCAGGTTTGAGCACTGGGAGAGTTTTTTACAGGGGGAAGGCCGGCTTCAGGATCTGCTTTACAGAGATAATGTCCCACCATACCTGACCAGGATGTTGGCTGTGCAGGAGGATGCCCCTGGTGCTTTTGTGATGGACACAGGCACAGCAGCGTTCAGTGGTGCACTGCTGGATCCTGTTGTGGCGAGCCATCAGAAGGATGGGGTGCTGCTGGTCAATGTGGGAAACCAGCACACACTGGCGGCCTTAATGAAGGGGGAGCGGATCTGGGGTATTTTTGAACACCATACCGGATTGTTGACCCCGGAGAAACTGTCAGATTATCTCCAGCGTTTTGTCCAGGGAAAGCTGAGCAATGAAGAGGTATATAATGACCATGGCCATGGTTGCGCTGTTGTCCCTGGAGCACCCGGACCGGAATCTTTTTCTTTTGCGGCTGTTACCGGGCCGCAGCGCCATTTGGCTGAAAAAATAGGGTATTTTGCTGTTCCCTATGGTGATATGATGCTAAGCGGAAGTTTCGGGCTTGTGGCAGCAGTGAAAAAGTATCTGCAGCAAAAACAGTTGGGGTAGATAATTTACTGTAAGCTATTTGGCTAGGACCTTTTTTTAGGAGGTAGAGCTATGAATTCCGATACCTTATGGGATCTGCTGATCGTAGGAACCGGACCAGCGGGTATGGGTGCAGCGGTAAATGGGCGCATCAGGGAAAAGAGTGTTATTCTGTTGGGTGCAGAAAGCGGTTCAGAACGCCTGGCCCGGGCGCCTGAGGTCAATAATTATCTGGGCTTTCCTCAGATCTCCGGAAAAGAGTTGATGAAAAGGTTTTATGACCATGCTGTAGGGATGGGAGCCGTCATAGAAAAGGGGCGTGTTGACAACATCTATCCGGGGGATGAATTTACAGTTGTTACCCGTGACAACCAGGTTTACCGGTCGAAAACTGTTATACTGGCAGTAGGAATCCAACAGACACACCTTTTTCCCGGTGAAAAGGAACTGCTGGGGCGGGGCCTGGGTTACTGTGCCACCTGTGATGGCCCCCTGTACCGGGGCAAAGAGGTGGCGGTGATCGGAGAGACCCCAGAGGCTGAGGAAGAGGTGAATTTCCTGGCGGAAATCTGCGGCAAGGTCCATTATTTTCCTACCTACCGGGGGGAAATCCGGGTTGACCCCCGGATCGAAGTGCATCGGGAAAAACCCCTCGGTGTGCTTGGTGAGAAAAAAGTGGAGGGGGTTGCCTTGAAAGATGGGAAACTCCCAGTAGCAGGCGCTTTTATCGTCAGGAAAGTTGCTCCGGCAGAGCAGCTCATCTCCGGACTTCAGATAGAAGAAGGGGCTATTGTTGTTAACAGAATGATGGAAACCAATATCCCCGGTGTTTTTGCAGCAGGGGACTGCACCGGCAAACCCTACCAGATCGGAAAAGCAGTTGGGGAGGGCCTGACTGCTGCCCTCAGCGCTGTCAGCTATCTTGACAGATCGAAATAGTTGTTGGTGGTTAGTCGGATAAAACTCCAATTATTTTGAGTTTACATTTTTAGCTAAGAGTGATATCATAATAATATAAAAATAAAATCAAGGAGGTATCGCTGTGGTTGAAAAAGATGCTTTTAAAGTAAATGGTTTTTTGGCTATTCTGGTGCTAATTGCTCTGCTGGCAGGCGCAGTTTATGCCTTTATCAAAAATCAAATCGTTTTGGGTGTTGTTTTAACAGTGTTGTTTACGATCCTTTCAACAGGGATTAGGGTTGTGCAGCCTAATCAAGCAAGAACCATCATCTTTTTCGGTAATTATGTGGGAACCCTAAAAGACAGCGGTATTTGGTTTGTCGTTCCTTTATCTACAGACCGCAAAGTTTCGCTGAGGGTGCGCAACTTCAACAGCAAGACATTAAAGGTCAATGATGTGGAAGGCAACCCTATTGAGATTGCCGCTGTGGTGGTTTTCCGGGTGATTAACTCTGCCAAAGCTGTTTTTGATGTGGATGATTATGAAGAATTTGTGGAGATCCAGAGTGAAACTGCACTACGGCATGTGGCAACAAAGTATCCCTATGATCTATTTGAAGATGAAGGATATTCACTGCGCGGCAATACAGTAGAGATTGCAGAAGAACTCTGTAGGGAACTGCAGGAGCGTCTGGCCATTGCCGGTGTTGAGGTGTTGGAGGCCCGTCTCACCCATCTTGCTTATGCCACAGAGATCGCCAGTGCTATGCTGCAGCGCCAGCAGGCTGCTGCTATTTTGGCTGCCCGCCAGAAAATTGTGGAGGGGGCAGTGGGTATGGCCCAGATGGCCATCGCCCGGCTGGAGAAGGATGGGCTTGTGGAGTTGGATGAGGAGCGCAGGGTAAATATGATCAACAACCTGCTGGTAGCCATCATATCTGACCGCGGTGCCCAGCCGATTATTAATACGGGAAGCCTTTATTAAAGGGGATTCTGTCTGTGCCTAAGAAAAAATCATTTCCCCTTCGCATTGATCCAAAGCTCTATGAAGTCATCGAGCGCTGGGCTGCTGATGAATTGCGCAGTGTAAACGGACAGATCGAATTTCTCCTCCGGGAGGCCGCAGTCAGGGCCGGCCGCCTACCAGGTAAAAAACAGTTTCAGGGAAAGAAGGAAGAATAAAAGGGTGGATCTCTGCTCTGGCTCGGCAGGGGGTGTCAGCATAGTTTAGTCAGCTGACATTTTGATTAAATTAAGTAAAGGGGAAAAGGGGTGAGACTGTGGAGTTTTTGCGAGAAAACATTTCGCTCCTTGCGCCATTGATTATTTTGCAGCTAGTTCTATTTGTTATAGGTATTGTGGACCTTCTACGGCGTAATCCTCAACAGGTGCGCTGGGGAATTAAATGGCCCTGGTTTCTTATTCTGCTGATCAATATCATCGGCCCACTGATTTATTTTGTCTTTGGTAGAAAGGAATGAATCTATGTTTGCTGTTGAGACAATAAAGCTGAGCAAACACTTTGGGACCAAGATAGCTGTTGATGGGCTTTCCCTCAGGGTACCAAAGGGGTCGGTTTTCGGTTTCTTAGGGCCCAATGGTGCAGGAAAGACCACCACTTTGAGGATGTTGGTTGGATTGGCCCGTCCAACTTCCGGTGATGCTTTTGTATTGGGTGAATCTGTATTAGCACCTGGCAAGCAGTATCTGCGCAGGATCGGTTTTCTGCCAGATGTCCCCGGCTTTTATAATTGGATGCGGCCGACAGAGTTTTTAATGCTGGCCGGTGATATTTTCGGCATGTCCGGGCGGGACCTGCGGATGAGGGTAGGTGAGGTGCTGGAGATCACAGGGCTTGATGGTGTAAAAACGAGGATCGGAGGGTTTTCCAGGGGTATGAAACAAAGGCTGGGATTAGCTCAGGCTTTGCTCAATCAACCGGAGGTGATCTTTTTGGATGAACCCACATCAGCCCTGGACCCAATTGGGCGCAAAGAGATCCTCGATACCATTTCCCGGCTGTCTGGCCGCACTACAGTGTTTTTCTCTACTCACATACTAAATGATGTGGAGCGGGTTTGCGACACTGTTGCTATTATTAATCAGGGCCGCCTCTTGACACAGCAAAGCATCAGTTCACTCAGAAAGAGTTATTCATCCCATAAGATCTACCTTGAATTTGAAGGGGAGCCTGACATATTAGCCAAAATGGCAGGCCAACCCTGGATTGACCGGATCGAAAAGAGCAACAAAGGCTGGTTTCTTCACCCCACTGATCTTCAAACTGCCCAGCAGGCACTACCCCGTATGATAGTTGAGCATGGTTTAGTCTTACGCCGCTTTGAGTTGGTGGAACCCTCATTGGAAGACATCTTCGTCAGGTTGGTGAATAACCAATGACCGGTGCCAGAGCATTTCTCAAAAAAGAATTCCGCGAGATAGGAAAGACTTATAAGATCTATGTGATCCCGATCATTTTCCTGGTATTGGGGTTAACAAGCCCGCTTATCGCCAAAATAGCACCCGATCTGGTCAAGTCACTGGCTGAAAGCGGCAGTGGTGTGATCATTCAGCTTCCACCACCTACTGCAGTGGATGCCTATTTGCAGTTGTTTAAAAACTTCAATCAAATCGGTATCTTGGTAGTTTTGATTTCATCTATCGGTCTGGTGGTTGAGGAAAAAAATCGCGGCACCGCTGTACTGATCTTAACCAAACCTGTGCCCCGCTGGGCTTTTATCATCAGCAAATACCTGGCCAGTGCTGTCCTGATTGTTGGCTCAACTATGATCTCTTATTTTGCCTGTTTATATTACTGCGGGGTTCTTTTTGAGGAAACACTTTTTAAACCCTCCTTTCAGGGGTTAGTTCTGCTGTTGGTTTACTACCTGCTGGTTTTGGCAATCGCTCTGCTTGCCAGTACAATTGGCAGTACTGCAGTTGTTTCCGGTGGAATAGCCATCGGTGGGGTTTTACTGCTGTCACTGCTGCCCTCCCTGCACCAGTGGTTTGCCCGCTATTCACCAGGTGCATTAAGCGGTATGGAAACCAAACTGGCAACGGGCAGTATTGTTTTCAGTGACACGGTGCCTGCTCTGGTTGTCACAGCTGTGCTTGCAGTGCTGCTGGTGGCAATTGCAGTGGTGGTATTTCAAAGACAGGAGTTATAGAACCGGACCGATCAGGGGGACAGTTCCCATGATCGGTCAGTTTGTTCCTGCCAGCGTAGCGACCTACGAAGGTTTTTACTTGCCCTTGACGAAGGAGCAGATTGCGACAGCCAAAAGTATTTCGTACTGCAGTACAAGGTGGCAGTCCCAATAAGGCAGAACAATTACCTAATCGGAAATTTCTAGATTATAAGAGTTGGTGATGACACCTGATTTTACGTTCATATTCTGACATCAGACCTCCGGCATCCGACTTCTAAAATGGATGGCGTCATAGGAGCCGGTCAACTGTCGCCTGCGGAGAGTATATGGGCAAGTTAAACCGGAGCTTATGTCGCAAGCGGCAGGGATAAACACTGCACGAAAAGGATGCTTATCGTAATAAGTCAATTGTACTCCTGATCGAGCGGGGACTGCCCAGGTGATAGGAGGTGATAAGCCGTCAATTTGCAGGAAAAAATCGGATGAAGGAGAATAAATTTAATTAAAAATTAAGTGGAGGAGATAATATGGATGAGGAGAAAGGGAAAAGTTGGGCAGCCTTAATTTTAGAGGTTTTTACAAGTCCAGGTAAGGCTTTTAAGGAGATTGCAGAGAGGCCCCGCTTTTGGGCGGCTGGAATCACGCTGACCATTATCAATCTTGTTTTTACACTGCTCACTCTGCCCAAGTGGCGGGAGCATTCTTTGATAGGGGTGGATTTCACTGAGTATGCCACAGAGCAAATGTCAGCGGAGGCACTTGAGGCTCTGACTCAGACCACCACATCTGTGGGCCTTATCCTTGCAGCTGTTCTGTCACCCTGGGTAATGTCGCTGATAGTTGCGCTTTTGTTAAAAATTTTTGCTGCTGTCCGGGCAAAGGAAGCACCTTTTGGAAGTTTGTACGCTGTTGGTATTTATGGATACGCTCCGATGGTACTCGGGGCGGTGATCACAAATATCCTGATTATGTTTACAGCTGTGGAAAATATTGCTAAGGTAAATCTCACCCTTGCCGTGTTTGCCCCAAACCAATCCGGCTTTTTATATTCTTTTCTTTCGGCCTGCAGCCCCTTTACCTGGTGGAGTTTAATCCTGTATGGGATCGGAGCTGCTGCTGTGATGAAAGATAAGCAGCCAAATGGTGCTATAATCTTTTTGTTTGTACTTTGGCTGATATATGCCTTAATATTAGGTGCACTTGGAAACTAGGCATCTGCTCTCTACTAGAGGCTGAGGAAGGAGGATTTTGTTGAAGAAAAAAATCGCAGTATTATTAGGCCTTGCATTGATCGTTGCAGTTATTATCGGAGCGGTGATTAAAAGCAGCAGTGAGTCGGTGGTAGAGGTTAAAACCGCCGAAGCCAAGACCATGGAGTATGAGGATAAGGTCTTAGCTACCGGAAAGGTTGAAGTGGTTGACTCGGTAGATCTGGCTGCTTCATTTCCTTCCAAGCTGACCTTAAAGGTGCAGGAGGGTGACCAGGTTACAAAGGGACAGGTTTTGGCTGAACTGGATGTCTCTGAGCAAAAAGAGCAGTTAAAGAACGCAGAGGACAATTTGGATGCTGCTGAAAAGGCTCTGGCTAATGCCAAAAAGGCCAGTCAGGAGATCGCTGCTGCTAAAAAAGAAGCTGAAAGAAATCTGGCATTAGCACAACAGCGATTGGAGGCTGTCAAGGCAGTGATTCAGGAAGGAAAGGCAGGGCAGGAAGAGTTACTTGAGGCACAGCAGGCAGTTGCTGCGGCAGAACAAGCAAAAAATGCAGTAGAAATGCAAGCAAAGGGTATGGATACTTCAACTCTGGAGTTTCAGGTGGAGCAGGCCAAATCAGCTGTTAATGCGGCGCGCTCCGCTGTTGAAAAGGGAAAGATTAAGTCGCCTATAGATGGTGTTGTGCTTCAGATCACGGCAAAAAACGGGAGTTATGTCCAGCCGGGTATGCCCCTGATAACCGTTGGTAAGCCGGATCAACTACAAGTTGTTGCTAATCTAAGCGAACAGGATATCAATGGTGTTAAGGCAGGGCAGGAGGTAGAGGTGCGCTGGGCGGGTGCGCCTGAACAGGTGGTTAAGGGCAAAGTGGACCGGATTGCCCCTGTGGTAAGCGCTCCGGAAATGGGCCAAACAGAAACCTATATTAAAGTTTACATAACTATAGATGATGGGGCGGCCCTCAAGCCTGGTGCTACAGTGGATGTGGTTATTTACCGGGTGAAACCCCGCCAGTCTCTCTTGATCCCCAATGAAGCGATCACAGAAGAGGGTGAAACAAAATCTGTTTTTGTGGTGGATAATGGGACCGCAAAAAAGGTAACAGTTCAAACAGGCCACAGCAATGAACTATACACTGAGATAAAAGAGGGAATCAAAGCAAACACCAAGGTGATACTGGAACCCAAAGACATTAAAGATGGGCAGAAGGTGCGCCTAACTGGCGGTGGAGCCAAGTGATCAGGGTCAGCGGACTGACCAAGGTGTATGGAAGCGGAGATGCTGCTGTACATGCACTGCGAGGGGTCGATCTGGAGATTCCCGAGGGAGATTTTGTGGCCATTATGGGTCCCTCCGGCAGCGGTAAATCCACTTTTTTGAGTATTTTAGGGTGTTTGGAGCGCCCCTCTTCTGGTGAATACTATCTAGATGGCAGGGATGTCAACTCACTAGAGGATGATGAACTAGCGGACCTGCGCAACAAAAAGTTGGGTTTTGTTTTTCAGAGCTTCAACCTATTGCCTAGGCATAATGTTTTGCGTAATGTGGAAATGCCCCTTATCTATGCAGGTGTACCTGGCGATGAACGGCGTAAACGGGCGCAAGAGCTGTTGGAGCAGGTGGGATTGGGACACCGGTTAACCCATAAACCAGCAGAACTATCGGGTGGTGAACAGCAGCGGGTGGCTATCGCCAGGGCCTTGGCCAATAACCCGCTGGTTATTTTTGCTGATGAGCCTACAGGCAATTTGGATACTAAGGCCAGTTTGGAGATTATGGAGATCTTTCAACAGATGCACCGGACCGGTAGAACCATTGTTATGGTGACCCATGAACCGGACATTGCCGCATATGCCAGGCGGGTAATCCATTTCCGGGATGGGAAGATTGTGCGGGAGGAGGCAAAGGATGAACTTCGCTGATCTAATACAAATAGTTTGGGAAAATCTGCGCGCTCACCGCATGCGGGCTGTGCTCACAACGATCGGTATTGCTATCGGAATTGCCGGTGTAATTGCTGTTGTTGCAGTGGGACAGGGAGGGCAGGCTGTGATCATCTCTGAGATTGAGAAGATGGGCAGCAGCCTGTACTTTGATATCAGCCCCGATTATATGCGGGGGGAAACAGCTGATTCCAATACTTTCAGCATTGAGGATCCCACAATTATTAAAGAATTATCTCCAGCAGTGGACAAGATGGCCCCTATTACTCTTGGGCCGATGGTGGATGTTCGGCTGCCCAACAGCGATCAAAAGACCATCATGGCTTCCCTTTACGGCACAAATCCTGATTTGATCCATATTATGAACCTATCTTTAGAAAAGGGGCGTTTTATTACTGATTTGGATGTGACCTCCCACTCCCGGGTGGTGGTGATCGATGCCGGCCTTGCTGAGGACCTGTTCCCTAAAGATGACCCTCTGGGAAAAAAGATCTTTGTACAGGATACACCACTTACTGTGGTGGGAGTCCTGGAGAAAATCCCATCATCAATGATGGATACCTTTAATGTCAGGACCCTTTATTCACCTATCACCCAAGTCCAGGATATGCTGAATACTCGGGTGATCAACCAACTCTGCGGCACTGCGGTGTCTGAGGAAGCGCTGCCCCAGGCCATCTCTGACAGCATCAAGATACTGGAAAGCAGGCACTCCAGTGTGTCCAAGCACTATGTGGGCACAACTTTAGAGGAGCAACTGGAAATGGTGGGTAAAGTGACCTCCATTCTGACCACCGTTATCGGTGCTGTGGCAGGGATTGCTCTCTTAGTAGGTGGTGTGGGTGTGATGAATATTATGCTGGTGGCGGTTACCGAAAGGACCCGGGAAATCGGGCTCTTAAAAGCACTGGGTGCCCGCAGACGGGACATTATGCAGCAGTTTTTGGGTGAGGCTGTTGCTCTTTGTCTGCTGGGCGGTTTTTTCGGTATGGTGGTTGGTATCGGCGGTGCCTTTGCTATCGCTCTGGCAGCACACTGGCCGCCCTTAATCTCAGTTTGGACTGTACTGCTGGCTATGGGTTTTTCCGTAGTTATCGGTATCTTTTTTGGGCTTTACCCTGCCAGCAGGGCGGCATCTTTAAGCCCTGCAGAGGCATTGAGGCACCTCTAAATTGCTTTTGCATAATTGCTTTATTTGTTGTGTAAAATTGAATAGAGGCAGCAGGCGTCCTCTGTGGCGCCTTTTCTCTTTCTACTGCCAAAGCAGTTTTTCCAAACAAGGGGGTTTGAATATGCCAGAGGGCAGGGTAAAGATGGTTTTTCCTGGAGGGAATACCAGTCTGGGCTTTTACTCATTTTATGATTATATTATCGGTGATGACGCCAAACGTGTCTTTTTGCTCAAAGGAGGCCCGGGAACCGGCAAGTCGACCTTTATGAAGCGGATCGGAAAAGAGTTGCAGGACAAAGGAATTGACCTGGAATACCACTGGTGTTCATCTGACTTCAACTCTCTCGATGGGCTTGTGCTGCCCGCCTACGGGGTAGCTATTATCGATGGCACAGCACCTCATGTGACTGATCCCCTTTATCCAGGTGCAGTAGATGAGATCATTAATTTGGGCGACTACTGGGATCAGGAAAAACTGGTGCTTCATAAAGAAGAAATCATCTCTTTAAAAAAGCGGGTGACCCAGTGTTTTGCCACAGCTTACAGCAGCCTGAAAATGGCAAGGATGGCCAGGGAAGAGGAGAAAGTCTACCGGGATAAAGCCCTGGACTACCAGTGCTTTCACCGCCTAATTGGTAACCTGTTAAGGCAGATCTTCGGACAGGAGTTGATCTGGGGGGAGGGGGTTCCCCGGGAAAGGCATCTTTTTGCTTCTGCTCTGACCCCACAGGGGATTGTCCATCATCTTCCCACACTACTGGATAATCTTACTTTTCTTTATTTGATTGAAGGTGAACCAGGATCGGGAAAAGAGGAAATATTAAAAGAGGTGGCGGAATTCGCTTACCGTTCAGGGTTGACAGTAGAGGTATACCATTGCGCCTTTGATCCAACACTGATCGATTTGGTAGTGCTGCCGCAGCGCAAAACTGCGGTGCTCAATGTTTTTAAAGAGCTCAATTTTGTCCCAGAATCCCTTCCCAATTTGAAATACAGTGAAACTATTAACTGCAAGGACTGTTTGGATGATGGAGTTCTTATGGAATATGAGCAGGAACTGCGGGAGGCCGGAGAACTGTTTGACAACTGCCTCGAAAGAGGCCTTTCCTATCTCAAAAAGGCCAGACAGTTTTATGAGGAACTGGAAAAGCATTACCTGGAGGCAATGGATTTTGATGGGGTAGAAAGGTGTAGAAAAGAGGTTCTTGAACGAATACTAACTATAGTAGGCGAAAAAAAGTAAGGGGCAACATGCCCCTCAGCATCTGTTTACTTTATTTAAAATACCTGTCCAGCAGTCCCTGTAATGCTCTGGCATGGCGTGCCTCATCTCAAGAGGACTCATCCAATGCATCATGTGCTTCATCGAAACCTGCTTCTTTTGCCTTTTTGGCTGCTTCTTTTTTGCCGTTGTTGGCTTCGATTTCACCTTTGAGCATTTTCTCAATATTTTCCTTGGTTGATGTAGAAATTCTTCCGTTGAGTTCGGCGAACCTAGCAGCATGTGCTGCCTCTTTAAAAGCGATAGTCTTTAAAACTTCAGCAACCTCCGGTAATCCCTCTCTTTGAGCTTGACGGGCCATCGCAAGATAGAGGCCGACTTCTATAGTCTCTCCCCGAAATTCCATCTGTACATCTTCTTCCAAGGGGTACCCTTGGTCAGACCTATTTTGTTTTCATTGATCAGGTCCATTAACCAAAACCTCCTTTTGTTGTTCAATTTTTTTCCGGATTTCTTCTTTACCCGACATCTTAAATCAATTTATCCAGCGTTACTTCCAGTTCCTCCAGCAGGGCATCCTGTGCTTTGATCCAAACCTGGTGAACTTTGCAGTGGGGTTTTCGTGTGCAACTTCCTGCTTCACTCAAGCATTGGTTGAGGTAAAAGGGCCCTTCTACAGTTTCAATTATCTTTCTGAGCGTAATTTCTTCCGGTGGCCTGGCAAGCATGATTCCGCCTGCGGATCCCCGCTGGCTGATGATAATTCCTTCTTTAATTAAAGGGTTAAGAACCTTTGTTAAAAATGCAGATGGTATGTCCTGTTTGGCAGCCACATCCTTTGTGGTCACATGTTTTTTGCCAAAATTTCTTGCTAACTCCAGAACGCATCTTATAGCATATTCTCCCTGCCTGGTAAGTTGAATAGGACCACCTCCTAAGTTGACTATTTAGACCTTTTTTATCATATTCACTATCTAACCAGAAATTCCTTCTTCAAAAAAAATTTTTTTGTTCTTTGAATTGCATCTCACATCACTAGCTAACACTTACGGTTCTCATAAGCGGTTTCATTTTTTCAAAATCGTTTATCCCTGCTAGCGTAGCGATCTTTTAGCGGCTATTATAATGTTGCTTACTTGTTCTAAAGGATGAAAGAATGACGACAGATGAAGCTAAACAATATCCCAAAAAGTTGCTAAATACTGGGGCACTAACTCTTTCTTCTGGACAGAGCCTACAATCGATGACTAACAGCTAATAACCGAATTTAATATGTGGATTAACCGTTTCCCGTGCAAATAATTTTTTATCAAAATAATGGTTGACAGCTAAGATGCTATTCCCTATACTAGTTGGAAATATATTTTTATCGGAAATGTATTTTTATTGGAGATATATTTTTATCAGTTGCATACTAATTTATTCATAAAAGTGAAACTGATTAAAAGTCATGACGGGAACATGTTCTGCTGCATCCTAGGTCACAGAGAGCTGGGGTGGCTGAAATCCAGTACCGGGAGCAGAAAGAATACTCATCCCTGAGCACTGCTATCTGAAAGGCTATAAGGCTTAGTAGGTGCTGCCGGACAAAACCGTTGTCCGTTATATGAACGGGTTGAGAGCGGCTGCTTCAATTCTTGGCAGCAATCAGGGTGGTACCGCGGGTCCCCTCGTCCCTGACAGATATCGTCGGGGAAAGAGGGGTCTTTTTATACTAATGCCGGGATATATTTGCAAAGCAAACCGGAGACTTAGAAAAAAACTAGAAGGGGGCTTTTTAAATGGGATTGATTATTTATCTCAATGGTGAATTTGTTAATGAAGAAGAAGCAAAAATTTCGGTCTTTGACCACGGTGTGCTGTATGGAGATGGTGTTTTTGAGGGCATTCGAGCCTATAATGGTCGTGTTTTCCGCCTTGATGAGCATATTAACCGTCTTTATGAATCAGCAAAATCGATTCTCCTGGATATCGGGATGACCAAAGAGGAGATGAGTGAGGCCCTTTTGGAGACCCTGCGCCGCAATAATCTGCGTGATGCTTATATCAGGCTTGTGGTCACCAGAGGGAAAGGGGATCTGGGGTTAGACCCCCGCAATTGTAAGAAACCAACTGTTTACATCATCGCAGCAGGGGTCCAGCTGTATCCTGAGGAGTTATATGAAAAAGGGCTGGAGGTTGTGACCGTACCCACCCGCCGCAATATAGTTGAAGGGGTCAATCCACGCATCAAATCTTTGAATTACCTGAATAACGTTTTGGCCAAGATCGAGGCCAACTTGGCAGGAGTTTCAGAGGCGATTCTGCTCAATAGTGAGGGTTATGTCACAGAGTGTACAGGGGATAACATCTTTATTGTGAAAAACGGTGAACTGATCACATCTCCTTCTTACCTGGGTATTTTGGAGGGGGTAACCCGCAATGCTATTCTGGAGCTTGCTGAAAAGATGGGCTACCCGACAGCAGAAAAGGTATTTACGCGGCATGACATCTTTGTGGCAGATGAATGTTTCTTAAGCGGTACCGCAGCAGAGATGATCCCAGTGGTGAAGGTGGATGGCCGCACTATCGGTGAGGATGGCAAGCCAGGGAAGATCACAAAGGAACTGATGAAAGCATATCGGGAACTGGTGATGAGTGAAGGTACCGAGATTTACCCTGCGGACTAGGAGTTGAAATAGGGGTTAAACCGATGCTACTCCAGGGCAGCTTGATCACACCGTTATTAGATAAAAATCCATAGGAGAGGGGGTAAACCCACATGAAGAGTGAGATCATCAAAAAGGGGTTGGAAAAAGCACCCCACAGGTCCTTATTAAATGCATTGGGTTTGACAAAATGGGAGAAGGACCGCCCTTTTATCGGAATTGTCAACTCGCAAAATGATCTTGTGCCAGGACACATTCACCTTAATCAGATCGCTGATGCAGTAAAAGCAGGGGTACGTGCAAATGGGGGGACCCCGCTGGAGTTCCCGGCGATAGCTGTTTGTGACGGTATTGCCATGAACCATGAGGGAATGCGCTATTCCCTGGTGAGCAGGGAACTAATCGCTGATTCTATCGAAGTAATGGCGATGGCCCATGCCCTGGATGCACTGGTTTTGATCACCAACTGTGACAAGGTGGTACCGGGGATGCTGATGGCTGCGGCACGACTGAATCTCCCCTCAGTGATCATCAGCGGAGGCCCTATGCTTGCTGGTCGTTTCCAGGGCAGGGATGTGGATCTGAACACTATTTTTGAGGGTGTAGGGGCTGTTAAGGCAGGAAGAGCCACACTGGAAGAATTAGAGGAACTTGAGGAAGCGGCCTGCCCGGGATGTGGCTCTTGTTCCGGTATGTTTACAGCTAATACCATGAACTGCCTTAGTGAGGCACTGGGAATTGCCCTCCCCGGAAATGGCACAATTCCAGCAGTCAGTGCTGCCAGAATCCGCCTGGCAAAAAACGCCGGATGGCAAGTGATGGAATTGCTGCGCAGGGGTATTTGTGCCCGTGACCTTTTGACTGAAAAGGCCTTTCTCAATGCATTAGCCCTAGATATGGCATTGGGCGGATCTACGAATACAGTTTTGCATCTCCCGGCTATTGCCAGGGAGGCTGGGGTCAGCCTTGACCTGGAGATCATTGATCAGATCAGCAGCAGGGTTCCTCATTTATGTAAACTGAGTCCTGCAGGGAGCGCCCATATTCAGGATTTGGATGCTGCAGGAGGTGTCTCTGCTGTGCTCAAGGAGCTGCTGTCCCATGGCTTGATAGAAGGGGATACCTTGACAGCAACAGGGAAGACCCTCTCTGAAAATGTAGAGTCCAGTTCCATCAAACTGCCTGAAGTGATCCGTACAGTTGAAGATCCTTACAGCAAGACCGGGGGCTTAGCTATTTTAAGGGGCAACCTGGCGCCAGATGGGGCAGTGGTCAAACAGGCTGCTGTAGATCCCGAGATGTATCAGCATACAGGGCCTGCTCGGGTTTTTGATAGTGAAGAAGAGGCAGTGAAAGCTATTTTAGATAAAAGAATCAAACCTGGGGATGTGATTGTGATCAGATATGAGGGTCCCAAAGGGGGGCCCGGTATGCGGGAAATGCTGACACCTACATCAGCTGTAGCCGGGATGGGGCTTGACCGGGAAGTGGCTCTGATCACAGATGGTCGTTTCTCTGGCGCGACACGGGGGGCATCCATCGGCCATATTTCCCCTGAAGCAGCTGAAGGTGGCCCTATAGCCTTGGTCCGGGAAGGTGACCTGATTGAGATTGACATACCCGGGCGAAAATTGAATATCCTGGTAGATAACCAGGAGTTGGAGAAAAGGAGGAAAGAGTGGCAGCCTCCTGAGCCCAAGGTCAATCATGGTTATCTTGCCCGCTATGCTCAGCTTGTTACATCTGCCAGTGAAGGCGCTGTTTTGAAAAGCGGTGGGAGGTGAAAACCATGAAAATGACTGGAGCTGAGGTTGTTATTAAAGCCCTGGAACAAGAGGGTGTGGAAGTTATCTTCGGTTATCCGGGAGGAGCGGTTATTCCTATTTATGACAAACTGTATGACTCCTCCATCAAACATGTATTGGTGCGCCATGAACAGGCCGCAGCCCATGCAGCTGACGGCTATGCCCGGGCTACAGGTAAAACAGGAGTGGTAATCGCCACATCTGGGCCTGGCGCCACCAATTTGGTTACAGGTATTGCCAACGCCTGTATGGATTCTATTCCCATGGTTATTTTTACAGGGCAGGTTGCACTCCCTGCCATTGGAAGGGATTCTTTCCAGGAGGCTGATATCACCGGAATTACACTCCCTATTGTCAAACACAGCTTTCTGGTGAGGGATGTGAATAAACTGGCCTCAACCATAAAGGCTGCCTTCCAACTGGCAGGCACAGGGAGGCGCGGACCGGTTTTGATCGACCTGCCCAAAGACATACAGACAGCTGAGGTAGAATTTGATTACCCTGAACAGGTATCCTTCCGGGGGTACCGCTTGCCTGCTGAACCCAGTGAAGCTCAGATCTATCAAGCGGTCAAAACCATCGGACTATCCCGGAGACCTGTTATATATGCGGGAGGAGGTGTCATCGCTTCTGGTGCCGCAGAAGAACTCAAGGAGTTTGCCGAAAAGACTCAGATCCCTGTAACTACTACCTTGATGGGAAAAGGGGCTATACCGGAGGATCATCCTTTATCTTTAGGGATGGTGGGGATGCACGGCACTTATTATGCCAATTATGCTGTATCCCACAGTGATCTGCTGATAGCCGTAGGGGCGCGTTTTGACGACCGGGTAACCGGCAGGCTTGATACCTTTGCAACCCAGGCCAAGGTAATCCATATTGATATTGATGCAGCTGAATTAGGGAAAAATGTCAGGCCCCACCATATTCTCAATGGGGATGCTAAACAGGTCCTGCAGGAATTGCTGTCTCGGGTTGAAATACCCCAGACAAAAGAATGGCTGGATCAGATCGCTGTCTGGAAGAAGGAACACCCCCTTACTTACTGCCAGGATGGGGATAAAATTAAGCCCCAGTATGTTATAGAGAAACTCAGAGAGCTAGCAGGGGAAAAGGCTATTGTTACCACAGAGGTGGGCCAGAACCAGATGTGGGCAGCCCAGTACTATAAGGTGAGCAAACCCCGCACCTTTATCTCTTCCGGAGGTTTGGGAACTATGGGGTTTGGACTGCCGGCTGCTGTGGGAGCTCAAATAGGCCGGCCTGATGCTTTAGTTATCAGCATTTCCGGAGATGGCAGCTTCCAGATGAACCTGCAGGAACTGGCCACCATTGTCCAGCAACAGCTGCCGATTAAAATAATCATCCTCAATAACGGTTATTTGGGGATGGTGAGGCAGTGGCAGGAGCTTTTCCATAATAAGAGATACTCTCAGACCAAACTCATTCCTGTGCCTGATTTTGTTAAACTGGCTGATGCTTATGGAATTGCCGGTTATCGTGTAAAGAGACCTGAGGAGGTGGGCCCGGTACTGGAACAGGCCCTTAATCACCCAGGAGCGGTGATCGTAGATATGGTTATCGACCCTGAAGAAAATGTCTATCCTATGGTTCCTGCGGGAGGAACACTAACAAAGATGATTGGGGTGTAAAAGATGAGACATATACTTGCAGTATTAGTTGAAAACCAACCGGGTGTTTTGACCCGTGTTGCCGGTCTGTTCAGCAGGCGGGGGTACAACATTGAGAGTCTTGCTGTTGGCCAGACCCATGACCCTGAAATCTCCCGCATGACCATTGTTGTTGATGGGGATGACCGAGTGATCGAACAGGTGGTCAAACAGCTGGAAAAGCTGGTGGATGTCATCGATGTGCGGGATATCTCTGAGGCTGAGCATGTTGACCGGGAGTTGGTATTGATCAAGGTCAAAGCTGAGCCGAAGGTCAGGGGCGAAATTATGCAGATCGTTGATATATTCAGGGCACGTATTGTGGATATCGGACATAATTCACTGATCATCGAGTGTACAGGTGATGAAGGAAAAATTAGGGCGATTGAAAAATCGCTGAAACCCTTTGGTATATTGGAACTGGTGCGTACCGGCAAAATTGCCATGGTGCGGGGACCGAAATATGAGGAGGAATAAAAAAGAAAAGCTGCAGATGGAGTGAAGGCAGCAGAGTATAAAGAGGTGATGGCATGGAAGGGAGAGTTTATATCTTTGATACCACACTCCGGGATGGTGAGCAGACTCCTGGAGTGAGTTTAAATACTGAGGAAAAATTGGGAATCGCCAGGCAGTTAACCAAACTTAATGTGGATGTGATTGAGGCAGGGTTTCCTATTGCCTCCCCTGGGGATTTTGATGCTGTGCAGACCATCGCCCGGGAGGTAAAGGGGCCGGTGATCTGTGCACTTGCCCGAGCCAATAAAGATGATATAGACCGGGCGGCAGAAGCCTTGAAACCGGCAGAACGCAAGCGGATTCATACCTTTATTGCCACATCGGATATTCATCTTAAATATAAGCTGAAGAAGAGCAGGGAAGAGGTACTGAAGTTGGCAGTAGAAGCAGTAAAATACGCCAAACAATACACAGATGATGTGGAGTTCTCCGCTGAGGATGCTTCCCGCAGTGACCTCAACTTCCTGTGTGATGTGCTGGAGGCAGCAATTGAGGCAGGAGCAACAGTGATCAATATACCTGATACTGTGGGCTATGCTGTGCCTGCAGAGTTTGGTGAATTTATCAGCGCGATCCGTCAGCGGGTCAAAAAGATAGAGCAGGTTGTGTTGAGTGTCCACTGCCACAATGATCTGGGCCTGGCTGTAGCCAATTCACTGGCAGCCATCCAGGCGGGAGCAAATCAGGTGGAGGTGGCTGTCAACGGTTTGGGGGAGAGGGCCGGCAATGCAGCCCTAGAAGAGATCGTGATGGCTCTCTACACCAAACAGAATTATTTTAACCGCAAGACCGGGATCAGGTATCAGGAGATCTACCGGACCAGCAGAATGGTCAGTTCCCTGGCAGGAGTTCAAGTACAGCCCAATAAAGCGGTGGTAGGCAAAAACGCCTTTCTGCATGAATCAGGGATCCATCAGGACGGAGTATTAAAGGAACGCACAACCTATGAGATCATGAATCCTGAACTGATCGGCGCCTCCAGGGATAATATCGTACTGGGCAAACACTCCGGGCGCCATGCCCTCAGGGAGCGGTTGGCGGAGTTGGGCTATACACTCAAGGAAGAAGAGCTGGACAAAGCATTTGCTCGTTTTAAAGAGATCGCTGACCGCAAAAAGGAGGTCACTGATCTGGATATAGAGGCCCTGGTGAAAAATGAGATCCGCATCTCAGGGGATCTTTATCAATTGGCCTATCTGCAGTTTTCCAGTGGAACAAATATTATTCCTACGGCGACAGTGGGCCTCAAAAGGAATGGGCAGACCTTTGAGGAGGCCGCCTGTGGGGACGGCCCGGTGGACGCGGCCTTCCATGCCATTGATAAGATACTGGGAGCGCATCATATTGCCTTAGATGATTACAACCTGACTGCGATCACCGGGGGGAAAGATGCCCTTGGTGAGGTCACAGTGCGGGTGAGGCATCAGGATAAATATTACATCGGGCGCGGTGTCAGCACAGATGTGGTAGAGGCGAGTGTCAAAGCCTATTTGAATGCCGTCAATATAGTAATCCAAGAAGTGGGAGAAGATGCTTTATGAGTATGACCATTACTGAAAAGATCCTGGCTGCCCATGCCGGGAAGGACCGGGTTTCTCCGGGAGAATTGATCAACTGCCGGCTGGATCTAGTTCTGGCCAATGATGTCACAGCACCTGTGGCGATCAAGGAGTTTTCCAAACTGGGCTTGGATCGGGTGTTTGATCCTGACAGGGTGGCTTTGGTTCCTGATCACTTTACACCCAATAAAGACATTAAATCTGCGGAACTGGCATTGTGTGTCAGGGAGTTTGCCAGAAGCTACGGTATCACCAATTACTTTGAAGTGGGGAAAATGGGGATCGAGCACTGCCTGCTCCCGGAACAGGGTTTGGTGCTTCCAGGGGATATGATCATTGGAGCTGATTCCCACACCTGCACCTATGGCGCTCTGGGTGCCTTTGCCACCGGTGTTGGCAGCACAGACCTGGCCGCAGCTATGGCCCTAGGAGAGTGTTGGTTCAAGGTACCGGAGAGCATGAAATTTATCTATCATGGTAAAATGCGCCCCTGGGTAGGGGGGAAGGACCTGATCCTCTATACCATCGGAGATATCGGAGTGGATGGTGCCCTTTACAGGGCCATGGAATTCACCGGGGAGGCTATTCAGGATCTGTCAATAGAGGGCAGGCTGACCATGTGTAACATGGCCATTGAAGCGGGAGCGAAAAACGGGATTCTTGCTCCTGATGAAAAAACAAAAGCCTATGTGGAAAAGAGAGCAAAAAGGCCCTACCGCTTTTATTACAGTGATCCCGATGCAGCTTATGTAGAGGTCAAGGAGTATGATGTCAGCCAGATCGAACCCCAGGTAGCTTTCCCCCACCTGCCAGAAAACTCCCGGCCGGTGAGTGAGGCACAGGGTATAGAGCTGGATCAGGTGGTCATCGGTTCCTGTACCAATGGCCGCATCGAGGACCTGCGTGTTGCAGCCAAAATACTCAAAGGAAGAAAGGTGCACCCCAGGCTGCGGGTGATTATTATTCCGGGAACACAGGAGGTTTACCTGCAGGCCTTGCGGGAGGGGCTGTTGGAAACCTTTGTGGAAGCAGGCACAGTGGTCAGCACACCCACCTGCGGCCCCTGCCTGGGTGGGCATATGGGAATCTTGGCCAAAGGGGAAAAGGCTCTTTCCACCACCAACCGCAACTTTGTGGGGCGCATGGGACACCCGGAGAGCGAGGTTTATCTGTGCGGTCCTGCAGTGGCTGCAGCCTCAGCAGTTACCGGTATGATCACTCATCCGGAGGAGGTGATGGGTGATGCAGATTAAAGGAAGGGTTTATAAATTTGGTGATGACATCGATACGGACCAGATCATACCTGCCCGCTATATGAACACCTATGACCCGGCTGAGCTGGCAGCCCACTGTATGGAGGACGCGGATCCCTCCTTTGCCGGGAGGGTAGAACCCGGGGCTGTTATCGTGGCAGGGAAAAACTTCGGCTGCGGTTCCTCCCGGGAGCATGCGCCGATAGCGATCAAGGCTGCAGGTGTATCCTGTATCATCGCTTCAACTTTTGCCCGTATCTTTTACCGCAATGCGGTCAATATCGGCCTTCCTATTCTGGAGTGCCCGCAAGCAGTGGAAGCGCTTAAGGAGGGCGATCAAGTTGAGGTGGACCTGGTTAAAGGAGTGATCAAAAACCTGAGCAGCGGTGAGGAGTATCATGCCGCACCCTTTCCCCCATTTATGCAGGGGATCATTGAACAGGGCGGGCTGATCAATTATGTGCGAGAAAGGATGAAAGAACGTGCCTAAAATTTTGCTCTTACCTGGAGATGGAATCGGACAAGAGATCGTACCTGAAGCTGTGAAAGCCCTTGAAGCTGTAGGTAAGCGTTTTAATAGAAGCTTCCAGTTTCAAGAAGCCCTCATCGGCGGGACGGCTTATGATGAATGCGGCCACCCCCTGCCTGAAAGCACCTTAAAGCTCTGTCAGGAGAGCGATGCCATTTTACTAGGGGCCATCGGTGGCCCCAAATGGGAGCAACTTCCTGTTCATCTGCGTCCTGAAATGGGCGCTTTGCTCCCTTTGCGAAAAAAGCTGGGGCTTTATGCCAACATCAGGCCGGCGGTTCTCTTTCCTGACCTGATTGCTGCCTCACCCTTAAAACCTGAGGTAGTCCAGGGCATGGATCTGATAGTGGTGAGGGAACTGACCGGTGGGCTTTACTTCGGACCTAAAAAGAGGGAGATAGTTGATGGTGAGGAGCAAGCCATTGACACTTTGGTTTACCGGGCTGGGGAAATTATCCGCATCGGGCGTCTTGCCTTCGAGCTGGCCAGGAAGAGGAGAAAAAAATTAACCTCTGTAGATAAGGCCAATGTTCTGGCCAGCAGCCGCCTCTGGAGGGAGGTTATGACCGAACTGGGGCGTGAATACCCGGATGTGGAACTTGAGCACCTATATGTAGACAACTGCTCCATGCAGTTGGTGCGCAAACCAACTCAGTTTGATGTGATTGTAACAGAGAATACCTTTGGAGACATTTTAACCGATGAAGCCAGTGTTTTAACGGGATCCATCGGTATGCTGGCCTCTGCCAGCATCGGTGGCGAGGTGGCCCTCTATGAACCGGCACATGGTTCAGCCCCTGATATTGCCGGACAGCAGAAGGCAAACCCCCTAGCCACTATCCTTTCAGCGGCACTGATGCTGGATATATCTTTTAATATGCATCAGGAGGCGCGGGCTATAGAAGATGCAGTTCGAGCTGTTTTGAAAGAGGGTTACCGGACACCGGATCTCATGCATTCCGGAGGAAAAGAGGTTACAACTGCCCAGATGGGTGATCTGGTTGCAGAAAATATAGAGAAAGGATGATGGTTGTTGGGGATTTAATTTACATCTATGACACAACTCTGAGAGATGGGACTCAGGCTGAGGGCATCAGCCTAACTGTTGAAGACAAATTAAAGATCACCTCTAAGATTGATGAATTGGGCGTTCATTATATCGAAGGGGGTTGGCCGGGGTCAAACCCTAAAGATCTTGAGTATTTTAAAAGGGTAAAAGAACTCCCTTTGAAGCAGGCTAAAATCTCTGCTTTTAGCTCCACCAGGAGGGCAGGTTGCAGGGTAGAGGAGGACACCAACATCAAAGCCCTGCTGGAAGCGGAAACCCCGGTTGTGGCCATCTTCGGCAAAACATGGGATTACCATGTAACCATGGCCTTGAAAACAAGCCTGCAGGAAAACATCAATATGATCAGAGACACTGTGTCCTATTTAAAGAAGCACGGCAGAGAAGTGATCTATGATGCTGAGCAATTTTTTGACGGCTTTAAGGCAAACCCCGACTATGCTCTGGCTACACTGAAAGCAGCTGCAGAGGCAGGTGCGGACTGGATAGTGCTCTGTGATACAAATGGCGGCTGCCTGCCTGAGGAGATTGAGCGGATTATCAATCGGGTGCAGGAGGAGATCAAAACACCGTTGGGGATTCACGCCCATAATGACGGGGAACTGGCTGTAGCCAACAGCCTTGCTGCTGTCAAATGCGGAGCCCGGCAGGTCCAGGGCTGTATTAACGGTTTTGGGGAACGGTGTGGAAATGCCAATCTCTGCTCTCTGATCCCAAACTTACAGTTGAAGATGGGATTATCCACCATAGGTGATTCATCCCTCAAGCGGCTGACTGAAGTATCCCGCTATGTGAGCGAAATCGCCAATATGAACCCTTTGAACAACCAGCCCTTCGTGGGTGCCAGTGCTTTTGCTCATAAAGCGGGGATCCATGTGAGTGCCATATTAAAGGATCCTGTGACCTATGAGCATATAAATCCCGATCTGGTAGGAAACAGAAGGCGGGTACTGGTATCTGAACTGGCAGGAGCAAGCAATATCTTGTTTAAGGCCCGGGAACTCGGATTGGATCTGACCAAAGATAGCGAGTCCACCCGGCGTTTAAGCAGTGAAATAAAGGAACTGGAGCATAAAGGCTATCAGTTTGAAGGTGCAGAGGCCTCTTTGGAACTGCTGCTGCAGAGGAGTGCCGGGCAGAAGGCGGAGTTCTTTACACTGGAGAGCCTGAAAATTCTGGTGGAGAAACGACCTGCCAATGGAAATGGGGAGGAACTCATCAACTCTGAGGCCATGATCAAACTCAGGGTCGGTGATCAGGTGATGCACACAGCAGCAGAGGGGGATGGCCCGGTCAATGCTGTGGACAATGCCCTCAGAAAAGCGCTGGAGGGGTTTTACCCATCCCTGAAAGAGATGCACCTTGTGGATTATAAGGTGCGGGTTTTAGACGGCAAGGATGGTACCAGGGCCAAAGTGCGTGTACTCATCGAATCCGCTGATTCGGAGGGCACCTGGAGTACTGTAGGGCTGTCTGAGAACATCATCGAAGCCAGTTGGCAGGCCCTGACCGACAGCATGAACTACTTTCTTTTAAGGCGGCGGAATAAAAAGACTTAATAAAATAAATTAGCCCGAGGAAAACTCGGGCTTTAACTTTTTACTTTAGGTTTCATGTAGCGGATATTGGGTATTTCGGCTCCAGGTACTTCTAAGTTTTCTTCTTTTTCAATAACAGGGTAGATATTATAAATGGCCAGATCATCTAAGACCCCTCCCATTAGCCGTAGCCCTTCTTCCAGTTTATTGGGGTCACCGATTGCTGTAATGACACAGGGGAAGGTGATTTTTTTCCCATTTACAGTAATAGCCATATTGTTTTCACCGCTCCAGTGAATCTTAGTCCAACTGGTCACCCGGTGTTCGTTGATGGCAATGGCTTCAGCCTGGGCATTCCAGAGTTCATTGATAATATCTATTATATCCAGGTACATGATAGGGGAATTGGCATCGATGGTAATGGTAATCCCTGGCCCCTTGACAGGTATAAGTCCAATGGCAGTTTTTTGTTCCAAAATATCCTGCTGCAGTTCTTTGGTCAGATTTTCCCCTGTAGATACATCGCTACTGACTGTACGCAGTTTCTCATTAAGCACAATCAGTTCCTGTTCCAGCTTAGTTTTTTCTTCATTATTTCTGCTCATCAGCTGCAGCAGGTCATCTGTTGACTGCTGTGAGAGGTCCCTTAAGTATGTCTGCTGGGTGCGGAACTGTACTGTGATCAGCACTCCCAACAGGATAAAAGTAATAAAAACAGGGAGCTTCCAGTTTTCCAATTTATTCACTGTTATCCCCCTTTCTCCTCTTTAATTGCCGTTTCTCAACCATTTTGTCCAGCAGTTCCCTTCTGATGATAGCCAGGTTCTGGAAAAGACGGACACCAAAGGCGATAACAGCAGCCAGATAGAGATCAACACCTAACTGATCTCCCAGATAGGCAAGCAAAGCAGCCATCAGAGTGTTGGCAAAAAAACCGGTCAGCAGGATGGTAGCATTAAATTTTTCTTCAAAAATGGATTTAATCCCGCCGAAGGCCGAGTCAAGTGCTGCTAGTACTGCTATGGATAGGTATTTGGCCAACACTCCAGGTATTGGTATATTGAGAACTGTACCGATAAGCAGACCTATCAACAGGCCCAGAAACGGTACCCACATCTATTATTCCTCCTTTGGTTGGGCCTGGGTGAATTGGTAACTGCCTTTGTAAGACTCTATTACCAAATTGCTGTGTTTTTCAATGCTCACAGGAAACCCAGCCATCTTTAAAATGTTATACTGACTTCTTTCTGTTTCCAAAACCCTGGTTAGATTATCGGGGTCTCCGATAGCTTTGATGATAAATGGTGGAGCAAGTCGTTCTGCATTCACCTGAATGGTTGTTCCAACACACCTAATATCAGTCGAATTGATGATTCTCTGGTTGTTGATGGAGATTGCCTCCGCGCCAGCTGCCCGCAGTTCATATACAATATAGAGAAGGTGTTTATCATGGATTAAAAAGTCCTCAATTCTTGTCTGTTCAGGGTTTTTTTGAAGTGCCAATTCTTTTCCTTTAGTGTTATCATCCAGATGGACAGTGATCCCCTCTCCCTGTACAGGATATAAACCCGAAAGAACTAGAAGCTTGTCCAATTCATACTGCAGTTTTTCGGTTTCCAGCTTACCCTCTGATAGGTTTTTTTGATATTTGTTCAGGCTTTCTCTTTTTTCATTGATGTTTTTTTTCAACTGCTCCAGCTCTTCTTCCTGTTGCTGGATCATAGTAATCAATCTCTTGTTTTTCTGTTGGGTGGGAGAGTCAGCTTCCCCGTGAATGGCATGGAGAGCCAGCATGAGCATAATTCCTGTTAAAAATAGTACAAATGCCAGTGAAAACTGCCAGTTCTTAAAAAATCTCATTAGAATTACCCCCTTTCGTCATCTTGAGGGTCTGTCATACACTTCGTTAACCGGTGCCGTTTTCCTGCTGGAATTTTTTATAATTTTTTGTTGACCGGAGTAGCTTCTGGTTTACCCCAAATTAACACAGCGGCAGAACTGATCAGTCCGATCACTGCACCGGCGGCCAGACCCGCAGGTGCTCCACCCATATCAGCAACTGTTCCACTGAAAAGGCTTCCTAAAGGGGAAAGCCCCAGGAAAACCAAGGTATAGACGCTCATCACCCTGCCCCTCAGGTGATCAGGGGAATTCAGTTGCAGTGTGGTGTTCACCGAAGTGACAAAGGTTATCATTGACATACCTGTTAAGCCAAGCAAAATCAGGGCTAGGAAAAGAGAGCGGTTATAGGCCAGGAGCAGTTGAAAAAGGCACAAACCTACTGCACCGCCCATTAAAATATACCAGCGGGGCCCCAAATGACTTACAAAGGCCAGACAAATTGCCCCGATTATCGATCCGATGCCCATTGCAGACATCAGATATCCATAACCTTTTGCTTGCAACCCCAGGGTGTCCCGGGCAAGCACAGGGATCAGTACATTAAAGTTCATGGCAAAAATGCTCATCACAACCATCAGTGACAGCACACGCAAAATGAGAGGGGTTTGACGTATATAGATTAAACCATCCTTTATTTTTGAGAAAACCATTTCCTCTGCCTCTGTGTCTTTGGATGTGTCATCAACACGCAGCGATAGAAGGCCGCAGATCACAGCTAGAAAACTGGCGGCATTGATCAGGAAGCAGGGAGCCATACCCAGATGATCAATGGCAAAACCGGCGACAGCAGGGCCGACAATGCGGGCACCGTTAAAGGCTGTGGAGTTCAGCACAATGGCGTTCATCAGATCCCGCTTTCCCACCAACTCGATAATAAAGGACTGACGGGTGGGGCTGTCAAAGGCATTGATGGTCCCCAGAATTGCAGCCAAAGCTAAAACATGCCAGTACCTTATACGTCCTGCTAAAACCAGTAAGCCTAGGGTCAGTGCTGTTAAGGCAGAACCGCTCTGGGTCACCAGCAGCAGTTTTCTTTTTGGCAGGCGGTCAGCTGCCACTCCTGCGAATAAAGAAAAAAGAAGCATCGGAGTGAACTGAACTGCAGTGACTAGCCCTAGCAGGAAGGGAGAATTGGTCAGTGTAAGTACCAGCCACCCCTGCGCCAAGTTTTGCATCCAAGTACCGATCAAAGAGATGAGCTGGCCTGTCCAAAAAATACGAAAATTGCGGTGTTTCAGTGCAACAACGGCTTGCAGCACTCCACTGCTCATTTGTTTCTCCCTCCACTTCACAACAAAAGCTGTTATCAAGACTGCACCAGGACAGGATACGATGAACTAAAAAAGTGGATGACAATGCATTATTTATTTTTTTATATTAATCATATACCTTTTGTCCTGTTTTGTCAGTATTATACGGCTTTGCCTGCCGATTTTATTTGTCAGAGGACAGCTATGTAGTGTATATTTAAGAAGGCTTATAAACAATGGAAAACCGGGTGAAAGAAGGATGTCCAGATTCCTGGCTTATTTTAACTACTTAGATCTGCGCACATTTATTGATATACTAATTGTTGCTTTTGTGATTTATAAGCTGCTGCTGTTAATCAAAGGTACAAGGGCTGTCCAACTCCTTAAGGGGTTGGCGGTGCTCTTAATTGCTTCTGCGGTGAGCGCACAGTTTCATCTCTCTACCATCAGTTGGCTGCTGGGCAAAACATGGACTGCCCTTGCTGTAGCACTGCCTGTTGTTTTTCAGCCCGAACTGAGACGAGCCCTGGAGCAGTTGGGGAGAGGCAGTCTTTTTGGGAGGCGTTCCCTGCTGGCAGAGGAGGAGATCAGGCGTGTGGTCAACAGCGTAGCATTGGCGGCAGAGAACCTTTCCCAGCGGCGGGTAGGAGCACTTATTGTTTTTACCAGGGAAACAGGGCTTTTAGAATATGTGGAGAGTGGAGTAAAACTGGATGCCCTCGTTTCTGAAGAAATGATTATCAATATTTTTGAGCCAAACACCCCTCTCCATGATGGTGCCATCATCATCACTGAGAACCGGATTGTGGCTGCTGCCTGTTATCTCCCTTTGACTGAAAATCCATTTTTAAGCCGCGAGATAGGAACCAGGCACCGGGCTGCCATAGGCATAACCGAACAGAGTGATGCTGTTGCTGTGGTAGTATCTGAAGAAACGGGGATTATTTCTCTGGCTAAAAACGGCAAGCTGGTGCGCGGTTTGAAAAGGGGTGAACTCGAAAAGAAACTGGCTTATCTGCTAGGACCAGTTAAGGAAGAGGAAAGATATGAAAGACATGAAAGACAGTAGGCTTTACAAATGGTTCAACCGCAACAATATCGGTTATAAACTGCTGGCAATATTGGTGGCAGTTGTGCTCTGGTACTATGTGGCTGGGCAACGTGACCCCATTATCGAACGGAATTTTACAATACAGGCAGCAAGCAGGGGGCTTTCCTCTGAGCAGGTATTGATCACATCACTTCCTGAGGTCAAGGTTACAGTAAGGGGTCTGCAGAGCATTGTGCGTAATGTCAAGGACAGCGACTTAAGAGTCTATGTTGAGATAGAGGAGGGGGCTGTGGGAGAAAAACTCCTTCCTGTTAAGGTAGAAGCTCCCTTTGGTGTTCAGGTTGTAAAATGCGATCCTGAACAGATCAAGGTGGACATCGATAGGGTGGCAGAGAAAAGTGTTCCTGTGCGTGTCCTAGTACGTGGGGAAACAGCGGCAGGGTTTACTTACCAGGATCCTGAAGTTGATCCAAATGAGGTCACAGTTAAAGGCCCCAGCCGCTTTGTTGCTGAGGTACAGGATGTGCAGGCGATATTGGAGTTGAATAATGCCAGCAGCAGTATCAGCCGGCAGGTTAAAGTGCAGTTGCCTAGTAACCTTCATGACAAAGTAACTGTAGAGCCGGGCTCTGTTAAGGTCAATCTGACTGTGGTGACCAGCGGGCCCATCAAATATTTGACAGTGGTTGCACCACTGCAGGGTAATCCTGCTGAAGGATATACTGTAAAAAGCCAACAACTGGAACCCAACAGACTCCAGGTAACCGGATCTGCAGGACTTCTCTCCAGTATCAGCGAACTGCGTACTAAACCAATTGATATAACCGGTGCAAAAGGGAATATCAGCAGGGAAGTGGAAGTGATACTGCCAGAGGGGGTTATCCCTTTGGCGCAAAGAACAGTAAAGGTCACTGTTGTGATCGAACCCCTGCCGGTAGAGAATGAGGAACCACCGGATCAAAATCATAATGAGCAATTACCAGGTTGATAGAATAGTGATATAATACATGGGTGTTATTAAACCGATGTGTAGTGAGAGGAGGATGCTGAAAGGGATGGCTAAACTTTTCGGTACAGATGGGGTACGGGGTGTTGCTAACAAGGAATTAACTCCGGACCTGGCATTTAAGCTGGGCAGGGCCGGTGCTTTTGTTCTTTCCCGGCAGGGAAAACGTCCCAAAATAGCTATCGGCAAGGACACCAGGATCTCCGGCGATATGCTGGAGGCAGCTTTAACTGCTGGTATTTTGTCTGTGGGCGGAGACTGCCTGCGGATGGGAGTTGTTCCCACACCCGGCCTGGCTTACTTGACCAGAACATACGGCTGCTGTGCTGGGATCGTTATTTCTGCCTCCCATAATCCGGTAGCAGATAACGGTATCAAGTTTTTTGCCGGTGACGGTTTCAAACTGCCTGATGCCGTAGAGGAAGAGATCGAAAACTATGTATTAAATGATTATGATTTTCCCGCTCCCACAGGAGCAGATGTGGGCCGTATCTACGATGAGGCAGCAGCCTCTGAGCAGTATCTCCGTTTTCTGAAAGAGGAACTATATGTGGATTTAAGCGGCCTGAAGATCGTGCTGGACTGTGCCAATGGCGCCGCCTCCAGAATTGCGCCCCAACTTTTTAAGGAACTGGGGGCATCTATAACAGTGCTGCACGGTGAACCTGATGGAGTCAATATCAATGATAACTGCGGGTCCACCCACCCTGAGTCACTGATGCGGAAGGTAGTTGCCCAGGGAGCAGACCTAGGGTTGGCCTTTGATGGTGATGCCGACCGTTTGCTGGCTGTTGATGAACAGGGGAAGCTGGTAGATGGGGACCAGATCATGGTGATCTGCGGTCTGAACCGCAAACGCAAAGGCACACTGGATAAAAACAAGGTCACTGTCACAGTGATGAGCAACCTGGGACTGAAAGAAGCATTCCAAAAGGAAGGGATCACAGTAGCGGAAACAAAAGTGGGCGACCGTTACATCATGGAGGAGATGCGCCAGAACGGCGGTATACTGGGTGGAGAACAGTCTGGCCATATCATTTTCCTGGACCGTTCTACAACAGGTGATGGTTTGATTACAGCGCTGGAACTTCTGCGGGTGGTTCGGGAAACAAATGAGCCATTGTCCCGTTTGGGTGCCCAGATGAGGCGTTTCCCCCAGCTTTTAGTCAATGTGAGAGTAAAAAACAAAGAAGCCTTAAAGACCAATGAACGGGTTCAGGAGGCCATTAAGAAAGCTGAAGAGAGCCTTCAAGGGCAGGGAAGAATTTTGGTGCGCCCCTCAGGAACAGAACCGCTGGTTCGCGTTATGGGGGAGGCATTAGATGAGAACAAACTCAAGGAGGTGGTTAATGAACTAGCAGAATCTATTAAACAAGAACTTGCTTAATTAAAACTAAACTATTTCCCACGAAAGAACTTAACCCTAAAAGGATGAAATCCTTAGCGCCTGGGCCAGTTTGATAACTGGTTGACGAGGAAGGGGTTAATCGAAGGATTCGGCGGATGCCCCTCGGTGTGCCACCACCGTAAGGATACCCTCAAAAGCGGAGAGCAATTTCCGTCACAAAGGGGTATTCAGTGGCAGCCGCGTGGGAAAACAAAAGGAGGAGCAGTAAATTTGAGCGGTATTGTTGGTTACGTTGGTAACAGAAACGCGGTTTCCGTTATTTTTGAAGGTCTGAGAACACTGGAATTCCACGGCTATGATTCTGTGGGCTATGCTTTGATTAGTGATGATTCTCTAGTTATAAATAAAAAGGCGGTTAAAATTGCAGATCTGGAAAAGGAAATTGATCAAAACTGCCATTCCCAGGTCGGTGTCGGCCATATCCGTTTGGCCACCCATGGTTCACCTGTTGACAGCAATGCCCATCCTCACTGTGACTGCACAGGGAAGTTTGCGGTAGTGCACAACGGGATCATCGAGAATTTCCATGAACTGCGCAGCGAGCTGGAAAAGAAAGGACACCGTTTCACTTCTGAAACAGACACTGAGGTGATCCCTCACCTGATAGAGGATGCCTATCAAGGAGACCTGTTATCCGCTCTGCGTAAGGCACTGGAGCAGGTGCGAGGTTCCTATGCCCTTGTGGTGATCAGCAAAGACCAGCCGGACCGGCTGCTGGCAGCCCGCAAAAACAACCCGATTATCGTTGGGCTTGGGGAAGGGGAAAACTTCCTGGCATCGGGTATCCCAGCCCTGCTTCCTTTTACTAGGGATGTTTACTTTATTGATGACGGGGAAGTAGTGGAAGTCACCTCAGACAGTGTGCGGGTCTTTGATAAGGAAGGCAAGCCTGTGCAAAAAGAAGCCTTCCATGTGGACTGGGATGTGAGCGCAGCGGAGCGGGGCGGCTTCCCGCACTTTATGCTCAAAGAGATCCACGAACAACCACAGGTGCTGCGGAACATGCTGGGGAGCCTGATTACCCCTGCTGGGGATGATATTGTTTTAAAGGACCTCAAACTGACCCCAGAGGAAATCCAGGGTATTGCCAAGATAGTGATCACTGCCTGTGGAACATCATTTCATGCAGGTTTGGTTGGTAAACAACTCTTTGAAAAGTGGGCGAAGATTCCGGTTGAGGTGGAACTTGCCTCAGAATTCAGATACCGGGACCCGCTGGTTGGCCCTGACACCCTGGTTATCGTGATCAGCCAGTCTGGTGAGACATCAGATACATTAGCTGCCCTTCAAGAAGCCCGGGATAAGGGATGCAGAACCCTGGCTATCACCAATGTGGTGGGGAGCACCATCACCAGGGAAGTTGATGAGGTTATCTACACCTGGGCCGGACAGGAAATCGCCATTGCCTCCACCAAGGCTTACACAGCTCAAGTCCTGGTACTGTACCTGCTGGCTATGCTCTTTGCCAGAGAGAGAAAAACAATGGCCAATGAAGAACTGAAAGGGATCATTGCAACTCTGCAGCAGGTGCCCGGCTGGATCGAGGAAATTCTGGAGCAAAAAGAGGCAATTAAAGAGATCGCCGCATGCTACCATAACTGTGAGAACATGTTCTACTTGGGGCGCGGTCTGGACTGGGCGGTTGCTCTAGAAGGGGCACTCAAGCTGAAAGAGACATCTTATATACATGCAGAGGCCTATGCAGCAGGGGAACTGAAGCACGGACCCCTTGCCCTGATTACAGAGGAAGTGCCTGTGCTTACCCTGGCCACCCAGGAGGCCCTCCTGGAAAAGACGGTCAGCAATATTAATGGTGTCAAAGCACGGCAGGGATCGGTGATCGGGGTTACATTGGGACAGAGCGACCTGGTTGAAGAGGCCTGTGACCACGTCATCAGACTGCCGGCTGCTCCCTCAATAGTCAGCCCGTTGCTGTCAGTGGTTGCCCTGCAGCTCTTTGCCTACTACATGTCATGCGCTAGAGGCTGTGATGTGGATCAGCCCCGCAAC
>ENA-OWPA01000282-OWPA01000282.1-bioreactor-metagenome-genome-assembly--contig:-NODE-282-length-83556-cov-11.730052_pt1 | contig 83556 bp, 72 predicted proteins | sample MGYA00238139_ERZ651803 | MGnify/ENA primary metagenome ERZ651803 (study PRJEB26909, sample SAMN07631231) | bioreactor metagenome | isolation source: Switchgrass digestor | place: USA: Dartmouth... | reverse complement strand
ACCTGATTGCAAAAAAATACGGGATTTCACTGAATTCTTTAAGAAAGGCCAATGGCAAATGGGATGACGTAATATACGTCGGACAGAACCTGATAATTCCCAGGCCGGCATCCGGCACCACAACTTTGAGTGCTACATCAACAGCAACAGCAAATAATGGTGCGATACCATATACCCAGAGCGATCTTGACCTTCTTGCAAGACTTATAACCGCAGAAGCTAACAACCAGCCATATACTGCAAAAGTAGGAGTAGGAGCTGTTGTAGTAAACCGCGTAAAGGATTCAGATTTTCCAAATACAATTAGTGGTGTAATTTATGAAAAATCATACGGATATTATCAGTTTACGCCTGTGCAAAACGGCATGATAAACAAGCCGGCGTCACAGGAAGCAGTTAAGGCAGCTTATGATGCTTTAAACGGTGTTGACCCTACAAACGGCGCATTGTACTTTTTTGACAACACTGCCACAAACAAATGGCTCTGGTCAAAGAAAATCGCATTAAAATCCGGTAACATGATTTACGCATACTAGAATATCAGTCTGATTTGCCCGGAAAAAGTTTTCCGGGCTTTTTTATTTAACTATATCAGACCAGCGGAAGATAAAACGTAAAGGTTGTTCCCTTCCCGTATTCACTTTCGACGGTTATATTTTCATTATGCGCTTTTAAGATGTTCTTTACTATATAAAGACCAAGTCCCACGCTTGTCTTATCCTGCCCCCTTGATTTATCGGCTTTGTGGAAGCGATCAAATACAAACGGGATGTCCTCGGCAGGTATTCCCTGACCGGTGTCGGACACTGTAATCTCGGCTTTTCCTTTTATATTCCGTACAGATACCGTTATATTCCCCTCTTCCGGAGTGAATTTAATGGCATTATGGATAAGATTGATCATAACTCTTTGTATTGCATCCTTGTCGGCATAAACATACATGGTTTCCTGCTCAAAGTTTGCCCTGAAATTTATATTTTTTTCTTCAATGAATTGTTGAAGCTGAATAACACTTAACCTGATGACTTCGCATATATCAAACTCAGTTATGTTTACCTTTGTTTCACCCGATTCCATTCTTGCAATGTCAAGCAGATCGCAAACAAGGCGATGCAGGCGTTTTACTTCCTCTTTCACAATATTTAAATAATATTCCTGCTTATCTTCTGGTATGGTGCCGTCAAGTATGCCCTCAATAAAGCCTTTTATTGAAGTCATTGGTGTACGGAGCTCATGAGAAACGTTGGCAATAAAATCCCTTCGCATCTTTTCGAGATTTTCCAGGTTATCCACCATCTGGTTAAAACTGTCTGCCAAAACGGTAATCTCATCATTTCCCTTAAGATGTATTCTTGTCTTCCAGTCCCCTGAAGATATTCTCCTGGCAGCGTCGGTTATTTGCTTTAACGGGTTTATAATTCTTTTTGACAATATATAAACCAGGATGTAGGAAAGAACCAATGAAATTAATATTGCAGGCACTAACAGGCTGAAAATGGTATAACCGCTTTTCTGTATTTCAGGTATCGGGGTATGCATTAAAACATTTCCCCTGAACTCTCTGCCACCAATCACAATGTCATGAAAGTAAAAGGGTATTTTTACAGTAAGCCATTTCATGCCGGTCTCTTCAAACAAACCATGAAAGGTTCCTATTTCGCTTGTTATTTCTTCAGATTCGCTTACAGCATACTGCTTCTGATCAGGAAGCTGAAGTATTCCGTTAACCTCGTTTAACTTATTAAGAAACTGATATGGTATGGATGAATATGCAAAAAGATAACCCCTGTCATCAACAATCCAGATAAGTGATGAAGTATTATTGGCAACACCTTCCAATAAATTCTGAAATACAAATGATGCCGTTGGATCCAGACGGTTATCCAGAATAACGTCAAGGGCTGACAGAATCCTTTTCCCATAAACATTTAAAACATCGGTACGCTGTTCAATTACATAACGGTTTATGGCAATATTAAAAAATACTGCTGCCAGAGAAAAGCAAAGCAGCAGTACCACTAAAAAAATGGCCATAATTTTATGAAAAACAGAACGGAACATTATTTCACCTCAAACTTATAACCAACACCCCAAACGGTTTTCAGCTGCCAGTGAGGATCAGGCGGTTCAAGCTTTTCTCTCAGGCGCTTAACATGTACATCCACCGTACGGGTATCTCCATAAAAATCAAACCCCCAAACGTTTTCAAGCAATTGCTCGCGGGTAAAAACCTTATTTGGGTTGGATGCCAAAAAATAAAGCAATTCCAGCTCTTTAGGCGGTAATTCCATTTCCTTTCCCTGGACACGGATGGTATAGTTCGACTTGTTAACAACAAGCCCTGGAAAAATAAGCTGTTCCTGCGAATTATCCTGCCTGTCATATCTTCTCAATACAGCTTTAATTCTTGCAATAAGCTCTTTCGGCTCGAAAGGTTTTGCAACATAATCGTCGGCACCAAGTTCAAGTCCAAGTACTTTATCGAATGTCTCATCCCTTGCTGATAACATTATAATCGGTATACTGCTGAATTTGCGTATTTCCCTGCAAACCTGCCACCCATCCATTCCGGGAAGCATTATATCAAGAATAACAAGATTTGGGGTAAAGTCCCTGAATGCTTCAAGCGCCTGCTTTCCGTTATGTACAGCAAGGTTTTCATATCCTTCTTTATCAAGATAAAGCTTTAACAGCTGGCATATATTAGTATCGTCGTCAACAATGAGAATTCGCGTTTTATTATTCATACTAAACCTCAAACCATTATATAGTCTATATTTTCCCATTACTTAATATACCACATATATTATCTATTATCTTATTTTAAAATTCAAGACAAGCAGCGAAAATCATTACCGTGTATAATTAGGTTCACATGGGTTTTTGCATAATTAAGACGTAATAACTTCTTTTATAAGGTATGATATATTAAACAAAACCGGACACAAGGTACAAAATCAAACAAATCCTTATTGTTGTTGAAACAACATGTTCCTGATAATATGAATGAAGTTTTTAATTTGTTGCAGGTAAATTTTTAATTTGCTGAACCAGCATTGAAATTATATTCGGGATGACACACTGATTACCGGCTAATATAGTAAATTCTTAAGGTGGTTTCAAAAACTTGATTGCAAACACCATACGGAAGATTGGTTTATTTGCTGTCGAAATTGTTATATTGAATAATAGAGATTTTAAATTAAAAACATTGGCCTAAACCCGTATTTTAATTTAATTTCAGAAGATACTTTATTATAAATATTCTTAGACGAAAGAGAAATGGAAGGTTTTTACGCCAAACTTACTGAAGGATGCGACATACAATTACTGCAGACATTAAACCCGCAAAACCTGCGATAAGTGCAACCCAAAGAGTGTATCTTGTTTTTTTCACCCCTATCGCCCCATAATAAACTGTAATTGTATAAAATATTGTTTCAGTTGAACCCATAATTACGGACAGAGTTTTGCCGATTAACGAGTCAGGTCCGTATTCTTTCAGTTGTTTATTCAGAAGCCCCAGCGATGCGCTTCCTGATATAGGCCTGATAATAGCCATTGGAAGAATTTCCTCGGGTATTTTCAGCAAATCGGCCACTGGTTTAAGCAGCATGACTATCATATCAAGGGCTCCGGACTCGCTAAGAATTTCAATTCCAAGCATGATCCCCACAAGAACCGGGAGAATTCTTACTGTGGTATCAAGGCCTTCCTTTGCTCCATCAAGGAATGCATCAAACACAGGTACCTTTTTTACAATTCCAAAAATCAGAATAATCATTATGAGTCCCGGTATAGCAGCTTTCGAGAGCCAGCCCATAACAATTGTCATATTGAGTCCCGCCTTTTGTCAAAGCTTCTGAATATGAAATAAAACAAAATAGCTGTTATTGTTGATATTAGCGAAGATATCCATACATGTGGCAGGATTCCTGCCGCATCTTTTGAACCTGCGGCATCTCTCAGAGCTATCACATTGGTTGGTATCAGCTGCAAACATGAAGCATTTATAACCATGAAAAGAATCATATCATCGGTAGCGGTGTCTTTTTTTTCATTCAGGGTTTGAAGGTTTTCCATTGCTTTTATTCCAAGAGGTGTGGCAGCGTTTCCAAGCCCCAGAAAATTAGCTGCAAATGACAGAACAATTGCTCCGATAGCCGGATGATTATCGGGAATCCCGGTGAACAATCCTTTAAAAAGATCCCTTGAAGCTTTTGTAATGGCATTCACCAAACCACTTTTCTGTGCGATTTTCATAAGCCCCGACCACAAACACATAACACCCGAAAGAACAATGGCAAGCTGGATACCTTCTTCCGAGCTTGAAATAACCGCCTCGGTTACCTGTTCCATTCTTCCGGTAACAAGCCCCCAGAGAACACCTATAAGAATCATTCCAACCCAGATATAATTAAGCATGTTAAACACCTTTTATTTAAAACTAGAAAAATGCTTCACAAATTTAAGTACACTGTTGCAATGAAAACCTGTCCCAATTATAATATTATTGTCCAAATAACCTTAGAACAAAAACTTTAATTTTTGTTTTATCAGTTATAAATTGGATATATATTGTATTAAGTGGTACTTATTCTATTCTTTGTATCAGTAAATCTATGTTAACTGGAATTTTGAAACGAATCAAAAAAACATTGACGTTTATTGGTATTTATGGTACTATAAGATTAGAAATATGTCGAACAATGTATGACTAACTTGTTTTCAGGGGGGTGGAACTATATGAAGTCAACAGGTATAGTTAGAAAGGTTGACGAACTGGGTAGAGTTGTTTTACCAATAGAGTTAAGAAGAACTCTTGACATTGCAGAAAAGGATGCTCTCGAAATATACGTAGATGAGGAGTCAATCATTCTGAAGAAATATGAACCTGCTTGCATTTTCTGTGATAATGCCAAGGGCATTACAGTATTCAAAGGTAAAAACATTTGTCCAGATTGCTTGAATGAATTAAAGAATGTATAAGTAGTAAATAGCACAAAACCCGACTGCTAAAGTCGGGTTTTGTGCTATTTACGCATATAAAGCGAATACACTTCTCTTTTGGTAATGCCTCTGTCCCTGGCAACCATTTTCATCGCTTCTTTTTTATCAATTCCCTGGTTTAAATAAAAATCCATGTGCTCATCTATGCTTACAGAAAGCCAATTTTCCGATTCATCGGTTTGCTCTTCCTGTGCACCTTCAATAACCAGCACCATTTCTCCCTTGACCTTGTTATTTGAAGTCAAAATTTCAATTATTTCTGACAACCGCCCCCGGATTATCTCTTCATGCTTTTTTGTTAGCTCTCTGCATAAGGCACTTTTCCTGTCACCCAGAATATCTTCCATTTCTGTTAATACGCTTAAGCAATTATGGGGAGATATATAGAAAACCATTGTTCTGTCTTCTCTGCGGACTGATTCCAGAAATTTCTTTCTCTCATTTTTATCATGTGGCAGGAAACCTTCAAAAGAAAATCTTCTGCATGGAAGCCCGGACAGTACCAAAGCCATAATTGATGCGGTGCAACCCGGTACCATTGTAATATTGACATTGTTTTCTATGGCGAGTTTTACCAAATCTTCGCCGGGATCGGATATTCCGGGAGTACCTGCATCGGTTATAAGGGCAACATTTTTTCCGTTCAGTAAATGTTCTATTAACTCTTCTCCCCTCTTATTTTTATTATGCTCAAAATAACTGATAAGGGGCTTTTTAATTTCAAAATGATTTAAAAGCTTAAGAGAATGTCTGGTATCCTCAGCTGCAATCAGATCCACTTCTTTAAGGGTTTTTAACGCTCTGAAGGTTATATCCTCCAGATTGCCAATCGGTGTGGAAACCAGATAAAGCGTTCCTGTTTTTGTCTCTTCCATTTGGGACATTCCTTTCATTCAATAACAGCAGAAGCATGCCTCGTTACATGGCATCCTATATTGACTGCCACAGGCAAACCGGCTATATGAGTCGGATAAACTTCAATATTCACACTAAGCGCAGTGGTGTTACCCCCAAGGCCGCCGGGCCCAATCCCCAGCTTATTTATCTGTGCCAGGATTTCCTTTTCCAGTTCAGCAATATCCGGATCTTCGGATACTGAACCGACAGGCCTCAGCAACGCCTTTTTTGAAAGAAGCGCCGCTTTCTCCATTGTTCCGCCTATACCAACACCGACAATAACGGGTGGACAAGGATTTGGGCCTGCATCGCTGACGGTTTTAATTATAAACTCCCTGACACAGGCAACTCCATCCGAAGGTTTGAGCATTTTTACAGCACTCATGTTCTCGCTTCCAAACCCCTTTGGAGCAACATCAATTTTTATTTTGCCGCCTTCAACGATATCGGTATAAATAACTGCCGGAGTATTGTCACCGGTATTCACACGCTTCAGCGGATGTTTCACCACCGATGCCCTTAAACAGCCTTTTTTATATCCTCTGCGAACACCTTCATTGACTGCGTCATAAAGGCCTCCACCAACAATGTGTACGTCCTGCCCGATTTCGAGAAATACCACAGCCATACCTGTGTCCTGGCAAATGGCAATCTTCTCATTCTTTGCGATATCGGCATTCTTTATCAGAATATCCAGCACCGTTCTGCCGTTTTCTGAGGTTTCACTGCTTAAAGATGATTTTATAGATTCATAAATATCTGGATTTAAATAGTAATTAGCATCAATGCATAGCTTTTCAACGCAATCCGTTATTCTGCTTACATGTATTTCTTTCATAAAAATCATGCCCTCACATAAACCGTTTATCACATACCCGGTTATAAATTCATTATAGTTTTACAGGCATAAAGCCCCTGCTGTAAAAAGTTCCCGTTGATTGAAACAATTATACACAAGATAAAAATTAAAATCAATTTATAAAGCAGACATTTCAATAATGAAAAAAGTGTTATGTTGATGGTATAATTTTATATGCCGGTATTCTTTTAGAGAAACCGGACAAAAATTAAATATATTGTTTTATATTTATTCGGCTTATATCCATTACGGAATAAGAACGGAGGCTGTAAAAATGAATAGCGGAAATGTCAAATCAAGGTTTACCACAAGAAAGGTTGCCATTGCAGGCATTCTTTCAGCATTGTCAATTGTTCTTAACTTCACTCCTTTAGGGTATATCTATTTACCCGGTCTTGCGGTTCAGATCACACTAATGCACATACCCGTAATAATAGGCGGTATATTGGAAGGCCCCATAATCGGAGCATTCATTGGCTTGGTGTTCGGTCTGTCAAGTTTTTATACCGCTGCTGTTTCACCGCTGCCTATAGCCTTTGCTTTCCTGAACCCATTGGTTTCGGTACTGCCAAGAATCCTGATTGGTGTAGTGGCATATTATGTCTGCCATTCATTGGATAAGGCACTGGGCAGTAAACGTACTGTAATATCCATTGGTGTATCTGCGGTTTTGTCCACCACTGCAAATACCGTGGGTGTATTAGGGATGATTTACATTCTCTATGCTAAGAAATATATTGCCTCTCTGATATCCATGCTTGGCTTGCCTGAAACAACCAGCCCTGCATATATCTTTTTATCCGCAATACCAAATTATATTGCCGAAGTTATTGCTTCAATTTTATTGTGCATCCCTGCGGTATTTGCTATACGCAGGATACGGAATTGAACAATCCGGAACTTTTTATCATCAGTTAAATTAAATAAGAATTTAATATGATGGATGATGTTTCACCTTATTAAATAAATCAGGAGTATGATTGTATGATTCTTGGAATTGATATTGGAGGAAGTACTACAAAAATAACAGGATTTTATGAAAATAAAATTATAAGCCCGATACTTGTACGCGCAACCGACCCAATTTCCTCATTGTATGGAGCATTTGGCAAATTTGTCACCGTAAACAACCTGCAGCTTACAGACATCTCTTATGTTATGATCACAGGCGTGGGGTCGTCATATGTAAAAGAGCGAATTTACCAAATTCCCACCGGAAAGGTTGAGGAATTCTATGCGATTGGAATGGGCGGTCTTTTCCTTTCGGGTCTTTCAAGCGCAATTATTGTAAGCATGGGAACGGGCACTGCCTTTGTGAAAGCCGAAAAAAACGGAATTGTAAAACATCTTGGAGGAACAGGTGTTGGTGGCGGCACTTTACTGGGATTGTCAAACAGGATGTTAAACATCCGGCATTTTGATGATCTGATTGGAATGGCCAGGGGAGGAAATCTGGAGAATGTTGACTTGTTTATTAAGGATATTACAAACAAAGAAATAGTTGGTCTCCCGCCCGAATCAACCGCATCAAATTTCGGGAAAATAAGCGACCTTGCAACAAAAACCGATATTGCCCTCGGGATTATCAACCTGGTGTTCCAGGTAATAGGTGTAATGTCCGTTTTTGCGGCACGCACTGATGGAACGAAAGACATTGTCCTGACAGGAAATCTTACAAATGTTCCGCAATCCCGTGATATTTTTGATGGCTTGACTAAAATCCATCCTGTAAAATTTCATATACCTGAGCATGCAGAATATGCCACTGCACTGGGTGCTGCAATTGTATATGCATCAGGCGGCAAATTTACCGAAATTTAATATTATGCCGCCCGGCTGTTTTCCATTGTGGTAATTATTACGAAACCTGAAATAACTGATATGATTTTATATGACAACTCATACGGTATTAATCCCTGAATTCAAACTCCAAAGCTTTTTTGGAGTTCATGTCCCCTATTACTTTCACATCGTCAAACCTGTAATTCTCTTTTAAAAAACTAATATTTCGTTTATTCTGGCCTATTACCGGCGACACCTCTGAAGGCGCAACATGGATTATAAGCTTTTTTTTACTTATATCCATGTTTTCAAGTCTGTCTCTGATTCGATCCAACCAGATACTCGAGTAAACAAGAGCCCCAAATGCAGGATGGACAGGACCTGCAACAACTTCATTTTTTCTTCTTAGTTCATCCATATCCTGAAGCCCGATTCTTAAAACCCTTACATTGGCATTTTCATACATCGGTACTAAAATACTGCACCAAAAAACCGCATCGTCAAGTGACAACGGACTGTATCTGTTATTCAGGTATTCCTGTTCAAGAGAGGTACCGCTTATAACCAGCGTAGGATAAATGCGAACCATGTCAGGCTTAAGCTCTATAAGCTTTTTGGCTGTGTCAATGCTTTTTTTTAACGTATCTCCGGGAAGTCCAATCATTGTCTGGACCCCAAGCGAAAAACCCCGCTCTTTTACCATTTTGCAGGCCGATATGGCCACTTCGGGCGGATAATTTCTAAGGCTCTTTTTCAATACTTGTTCATCCAGGCTCTGAATCCCCAGCTCTATAACTTTAACCGAGTACTCTTCCAAAAGATCCAGTATTCTCTCATTAATATAGTCTGGCCTGGTTGACAGCCTGATTCCCTTAACTTTGCCTTCTTTTACATAACGGTAGGCAATTTTAAGATATTTTTCCTGTTGAAATTCCGGAAGGCCTGTGAAGCTCCCTCCAAAAAAAGCTATTTCACAATAATCTTCTGAACCGGCTGTTTCAAGATGCTCCTCAATAATTCTCCTGATTTCCTGCTCATCAGGAGCATGGACGAAACCGCTTATTTTTCTTTGATTACAGAAGATGCAATCATTAGGGCATCCCTCATGGGGTATGAAAACGGGAATATTTATATGCCTGCTCATAATTCCAAAGCCTCTGCTTTAATCCTGGTTAATGCATCCCCTGCAGCTTTCTGTTCTGCCTCTTTTTTTGTTTTTCCTGTTCCCTGCCCCATTTGCTCTCCATTAACATATACCGCTACAGTAAACACCTTGTCGTGATCAGGGCCTTTTTCTTCTATAACCGAGTATTTTATATTGCAATTGCTTCCTTTTTGAACCTCTTCCTGGAGTTTTGTCTTGTAGTCGCGGAAAAGCGTGCCATTTATAGCTTTTTCATAATTTTCATTGAGAAAACGGTTCACAAATTCCTCGGCAGCTTCTAAACCGCCGTCAAGATAAACGCTGCCAATAATTGCTTCCACAGCATCTGCAAGTATTGACGGGCGTTTCCTCCCACCCATTATTTCTTCGCCTTTTCCAAGCAGCAAGACATCACCGATATTCAATAATCTGGCACAGTGGGATAAAGATGCTTCTGATACGACTGAAGCCCTCAGCTTTGACATTTCACCTTCAGGCATGTCGGAAACTTCTTTAAACAGCTTGTTTGTTATAAGGAAGTTTAAAACCGAATCCCCAAGAAATTCAAGTCTTTCATTGCTGCCAAGCCCTTCATGCCTGTGCTCATACGCATAGGAACTATGAATGATGGCCTGCAATGCTTTGTTTTTATCTTTATAAACATATCCAATGTTGTTTTCCAGCTTTTTAATCCGTTCCAAATCGGTATTTCTCAAACCGTCAACCTCCTTTTAGGGAAAGTCCAAAAGCCCGTCACAGCTTATTGCTGTGGCGAGCCTTATCATCACTCATATTTTTTAAGTACTATAACAGCGTTATGCCCTCCAAATCCCAAAGCATTGGATAATGCATAACGAATCTCTTTCTTCCTGCCCTTTTTGGGTACATAATCCAAATCACATTCTTCATCAGGTGTATCCAAATTAATTGTTGGCGGGAGGAATCCTTCCTTTATAGCCATTGCCGTAATAACTGCTTCTATGCCTCCTGCTGCACCCAGCAGATGCCCTGTCATGGATTTTGTTGAACTTACGGCCAGTTTATAGGCATGCTCGCCAAAAACCTTCTTTATAACTCTGGTTTCTGATGGATCATTCAGAGGAGTAGATGTTCCATGGGCGTTAATATAATCAATGTCTTCAGGTCTTATCCCTGCATCCTGCAAGGCAAATTGCATTGCCTTTATTCCGCCGATTCCATCGGGATGAGGCGCCGTAATGTGATAAGCATCGCATGTACATCCGTACCCGACAATTTCGGCTATAATATTAGCTCCTCTTTTTAGAGCATGTTCAAGCTCTTCAATAACAAGTATGCCGGCTCCTTCACCCATAACAAATCCGTTACGGTCCTTATCAAAAGGCCTGCAAGCAGTTTCAGGGTTCGGATCGGTTGCCATCGCCTTTGCTGAAGCAAACCCTGCAAAGGACAACTGTGTTAAAGCTGCCTCGGCTCCACCTGTAATCATAACATCAGCAAGACCATTGCGAATAACATGAAAAGCATCTCCTATAGCGTTGTTTGCTGTTGCGCATGCAGTTGTCACACACTCGTTGTATCCGCAAAAACCAAACCTTATTGCCACCTGTCCTGATGCCATGTTTGCAATCATCATCGGGATAAAGAACGGGCTTACCCGTGAAGGACCTTTTTCCATAAGAGTTTGCTTTTGCTCTTCCAGCGTCTGTATTCCACCTATTCCCGAGCCAATCAAAACACCAACCCGAAAAGGATCTTCTTTTGAAACATCAAGGCCTGCTTCTTTTATTGCCATAGATGTAGCCGCCATTGCATATTGAGTGAACTGATCCATTCTTTTGGCTTCTTTTTTATCCATATATAAGGTTGGATCAAAATCCGTGATTTCAGAGGCAACCTTTGTTTCCAGCATACTGCAGTCAAACTTTGTAACTTTTGATATTCCGTTTTTCCCTTCTTTTATTGCATTCCAGAATGTTGCCGTATCTTTTCCAAGAGCATGTATTACGCCTGTTCCTGTTATTACTACACGTCTTGCCATTCAAACATCCTCCCTAAACCTCTTATAGGTAATTGAGTTTCAGAAAATATATAACCGGTATCATAAAAAAAGCCCCACCGATTGTGGGACTTTTTTTATTCAACTTTAGAGTCAGGAGTGAGCTTTAATATATTCAACAGCATCTCCGACCGTTGTAATTTTCTCAGCTTCCTTGTCTGGTATTTCCAGGTCAAATTCTTCTTCCAAAGCCATAATCAATTCTACAATATCAAGAGAGTCAGCCCCTAAATCATCGATGAAGGAGGCTTCCATTGTTACCTCGCTTTCGTCTACGCCAAGCTGATCTACGATAATTTCCTTAACTTTCTCAAATACCACACTTTTCACCCCCTTCCAGACAGGAATCATATGCTATAGTATTTCATTCAACTAAGATAATATTACATAACCATTCCACCGTCAATATGGATTACTTGCCCGGTTATATATTTAGCCAAATCCGAAGACAGGAAACATACTGCATCAGCCACTTCAGAAGGAGTCCCGGCCCTCCTGAGCGGTATTGCATTAACGAACTTTTCCCTTATCTCATCGGATAGCAGGCTGGTCATGTCGGTTTCAATAAATCCGGGAGCTACCGCATTGCAGGTTATTCCCCATGAACCAAGTTCCTTGGCAACAGACTTCGTAAAACCTATCAAACCTGCTTTTGATGCTGCGTAATTTGCCTGCCCTGCATTTCCCGTAACTCCCACTACCGAGGAAATATTGATTATTGCCCCGTGCTTTTGCTTCATCATAATTCTGGTTACAGCTTTCGTACATAAAAACGCACTTTTCAGGTTCACGTCAAGGACGGCAGCCCAATCCTCATCGCTCATTCTGGCCAGCAGCTTATCCCTGGTTATGCCTGCATTATTGACCAAAACGTCAACTGTGCCAAAGGTTTCCACTGCAAAATCTATAAGAGCCTTTGCATTTTCAGCAACGCTTATATCGCCTTCAAAAGCTTTAACGCTAAAGCCTTTTTCGGCAAACTCTTTCTCGGTTTCAAAAATGGTTTTCGAAGTACCGTTAATGACCACATTGGCTCCAAGCATGGCAAATTTTTCAGCTATTGCCTTTCCGATTCCCCTGCTTGATCCGGTAACAACAACGGTTTTACCTGTAAAATCCATCCCGGTACCACTCCTTTTATATACGATATACTAAACATAAAAACCTTGATATTAAATCTTAAGCCAACTCCCGCAATGTATTTTCAAGAGAAGCCAAATCTTCCACATTAAGCGTTTTTACGTTCTTGTCAATTTTCTTTATGAACCCGCTAAGTACTTTTCCAGGACCAATTTCAACAAATGTGTCCACACCTTTTCCAATCATTGTTCTTACACAGTCTTCCCACAAAACAGGGCTCGACACCTGCTTATACAATGATTCCCTTACATAGTCGACAGACGGTACAATTTCACCATTAACATTTGCAACAACAGGCACTTTCATTTCGTGTAACTCCACTTGCTCAAGTTCTGCCTTTAATTTTTCACCGGCAGAAACCAATAAACTACAATGGAACGGAGCGCTTACAGCCAACGGCACTGCTCTTTTCGCACCCAGTTCAATGGCAATTGCCTGGGCTTTTTCAACAGCTTTTGCCTCTCCTGATATTACAATCTGTCCCGGGCAATTAAAGTTGGCCGGTTCTACAATCCCTTCTTCCCTTGCCTGAGCACATGCATCCAGTACTTGTTCCCTTGAAAGGCCTAATATTGCCACCATGGAACCTACGCCGAGAGGAACTGCCTCCTGCATAAACCTTCCGCGCTTTCGTAAAAGCCTTACTGCATCTTCAAATGAAAAAGTACCTGAATATACATGGGCGGCATATTCTCCAAGGCTTAAGCCTGCAGTAAAATCGGCATTAATTCCCTCCTTCATAAGGGGCTTAAGGCATGCAATGCTTGCAGTGACTATCGCAGGTTGGGTATTTTCGGTTATTCTTAATGTTTCCTCGTCACCGTTAAACACCATATCTTCAATATCAAAGCCGAGTGCTTCAGAAGCTTCTTTAAAAACTTGGGCAGATTCAGGGTATTGGCTGCATATTTCCTTCGCCATTCCAATATATTGAGCTCCCTGCCCCGGAAAAACAAATGCTACTTTACTCATCCCATACCTCCGTAACTAAACTATTTCCCCCATGTTAAAAGGATCGAACCACAGGTAAGTCCACCGCCAAAAGCGACTAAAACCACGGTATCTCCTTTTTTAAGCCTGCCGCTTTTGCTTTCCATGTCCAGTGCAACAGGAACTGAAGCAGACGATATATTACCTGTCTCATGCAATATAACCGATATTTTATCCTCGCCAACATCCAGTCTCTTCGCCGCCCCGTTGATTATTCTCAGGTTAGCCTGATGAGGTATTATCAGATCAACATCTTCCATTGAAATATTGGCTTTTTCAATGACCGTTCTTATCGAATCAGCCATTGCTCTTACAGCAAATGTAAATACCTCACTGCCGTCCTGCCACACCACCCGTTCTTTCCCTTCACTTCTTTTTTGTCTGTCTTCTTCAGAAATATAACAGCATGGAATTGTCAGGTTATGGCCAAGATTTCCGAACGAGGCAAGGTAGCTTTCCTTTAACCCGTATTCTTTATCTACTCTTCCTAAAACTACCGCGCCTGCCGCATCACCGAACAAAACACACGTACTCCTGTCTTTCCAGTCCACAATGCGGCTTAACCCTTCATTTGAAACAATCAAAACATGTTTGTAATAACCTGTCTGTATAAATTGCTGGGCAATGGTCACTGCATATACAAAACCAGTGCATGCTGCGTTCACATCAAATGCTGCCGCATTTTCGGCCTTAATTTCTTTTTGAATCAAACATGCCATTGAAGGTGAAAGGTAATCGGGTGCTTCTGTCGTGACAATAATCAAATCAATATCCATCGGGGTTAATCCTGCATCCTCAATAGCAAGTTTGGCAGCTTCGGCCCCCATTACATATGACGGGGTGTTCTCATCAAGAAGGTGCCTTTTTTTCATGCCGGTACGCCTTACTATCCATTCATCTGATGTATCAACCATTTTTTCCAGATCCTCATTGGTTAGAATTCTGTCAGGCAGATACTTACCAGTGCCCAGGACGCCTATGCCAAAATCAACCATGAATTAAACCTCCATACTTGAAATCCTTTCTTTAATCTTTTCGATAAAACCGCTGCTGGAAATACCATATGCATTTATTATGGTATTTCTTATTGCCTTAGCCCCGCTGTTGCCATGACATTTAAAAATTAATCCATTCGCTCCAAGTATTGGTGTACCCCCCGCGGTTTCAGGATCAACGCTGTCTTTTAATTTCTTCAGATGCGCTTTTACCAAAAGAGCCGATAGTTTTGAAAAGAAGCTGCTGTTAAAAATTCGTTTCATATGATGGAAAAAGTATTTTCCCGTACCTTCCATCATTTTCAGCATTGCATTGCCGGTAAAACCGTCACAGACAGCCACGTCAACCTTTCCTTCGGCAATGTCCCTTCCTTCAATATTTCCGATGAAATTTAACCCGCTTTTCCTTAGTAAAACCAAAGCTTCCCGCAGAGTGTCATTGCCCTTTTCATCTTCGGTCCCTACATTTACAAGTCCAACCCGTGGGCTTTCTTTTTTGTAAACCTGCTGCATATACACAGAACCCATAATTGCAAACTGGACGTAATTTATCGGCCTGCATTGGGTATTCATTCCTGCATCCACAATCATAGTACCTCCGGCCATTGACGGTACAACAGGCGCAAGGGCAGGCCTTAAAACACCCTCTATTCTGCCTGCTACCAGCAAAGTTCCTGCAAGCAATGCACCGGTGCTGCCTGCTGATATAAAAATTTCACCTTCATTATCCCGTATTTTCCTAAGTCCTGTTACCATCGACGAATCTTTTTTATGACGTATGGCTTCGGTAGGTTTGTCGTCGTTGTATATAACCTCCGGCGCATGCGTTATCGAAATACGGCTGCTGTTGCAGTTGTATTTATTTAAATATTTTCTAATCTCATCTTCGATGCCGATAAGCTCAATATCAAATCCGTCTTTCAATTTCAGCGCTTCAACACAGCCTTTTACTATCTCTTCGGGCGCATTATCCCCACCCATTGCGTCTACCATGATTCTCATCTGCACTCAGTCCTTCCATAGATGGTTGTAATTTGTAGACTGACTTAAAGTTTTATGTTTCTGAGGGTTCAATGGCTTTATTGTCTTCAATTGATACCAGAATGAATTTGCCCCTGAAAACTTCATTCCGCTTGTGGTAGATAAACACCCACACAATATAACTTCTGTTTCGCGATCTCTTCACAGTTGCTTTTGCCATTAGCTTTGAACCTGCGTGAACAGGGATTTTATATTTTATATTGGCCACTCCCACAAGGGCAACTTCGGCATCAATAACAGCAATGGCCAGTGATTCCGCCAGTGAATATATGTAATGCCCACGTACGATTTTGGATTGCGAAAATACCATTTCCTCTGTTGTATCTAAAATTGAAACACCGCTCTCACCAAGTTTGATTTCCACTATTTCCCCGACAATTTCATCCGCGTGCAAAGCTTTAACTTTTTGATGATTTAATGAAGCAACTTCGCGGATTCTTTGGCGAAGCTCAGGAATACCCAGCTCCAGTCTGTCCAGTCTGACCGTCGGGACGCTGACTTCAAGGTACTCAGCAATATCCTCATCTGTCATAAACGGATCTTCTTTTATGATCTCTAAAAGTCGTTTGTGTCTTTCCTTTTTAGCCTTCGAACTTTTATTCAACAAAAACACCCTGCTTCCGTTTTCAGGATTTATTACCTAGTAATATATCCTGTTGATAAGAGTATATAATATTTTATTCGAGAATGCAATAATTTATTTATTAATTGTCAAATTTATCGTGATCAGTTCATAATTCTGTCCCAATTAACCTTTAAATAATCATATCCGGAATAGACGGTCAGAATAACCGCAATCCAAAGCAATACCTGCCCTACAGGAATACCCGTGAAATACGAGAACGGAAAATTACGCAAAAGAATAAAGAAAATTGCCAGCATCTGAATAAAGGTCTTTGCTTTTCCCAAATTGCTCGCAGCTATTACAACTCCGTCATTTGCCGCAATGATGCGAATACCGGAAACAATAAATTCCCTTGCAATTATAATGACGGCTGCCCAGGCAGAAATATCCCCCAGTTGAATAAGAGCCATCAATGCTGATGTTACAAGCAGTTTGTCCGCGATAGGATCCAAAAACTTTCCAAACGTGGTAACAGTATTGCTCTTACGCGCAATTGCACCATCCAGGTAATCGGTAAATGAAGCTATGACAAATATAATCGCGGCAATAACCCTGCCTGTTTCCAAAGGAATTGAAAAAAGAGTTTTCCCGTTATATACAGGCAAAATTAAAATCAAAAAAACAGGTATTAATATAATCCTGAATATAGTTAGCTTATTGGGAAGATTCATAGCAACACTCCTCTCTTTACGGCCTGACTAATCGGATATGACTTCTCCGATCAGCTCCATCTGATCTACGTTCAGAATTCTTATGTTAACAAAAGAGCCTGTTTCCAAAGGTTCAGGCGACGTAAAGTATATTACAGGATCAATTTCAGGAGCCTCACCATAGGAACGTCCATAATAAAAAATACCATCGTCTGCAACGCCTTCAACTATTACTTCAAATACCTTACCAACCCTCTTTTTTATTAGAGGCAATACTACATCATTTTGAACTGACAGTATTTCCTCCCTGCGCCGGTGCTTTACCCGCTCCTCTACCTGGTTTTTCATTTTTGCAGCAGGAGTGCCTTCTTCGCGGGAATACGCAAAAACGCCCAGCCTGTCAAAAGGATACTCTGCAATAAAATCTTTCAGGATTTCAAAATCCTCGTCAGTTTCACCCGGGAAACCGGTTATCAGGGTTGTTCTGAGGATAATTTCCGGTATTTCGGAGCGAAGTTTTCTGATAAGTTCAATTAATTTCTGCCTTTCGGTTTTTCTCCCCATGGCTTTAAGTATCCTGTCCGATGCATGCTGAATCGGAATATCAAGGTATTTCAATAGTTTTGGGTTACGCTTGAACTCATCAATAAGCTCATCGGTTATTCTTTCAGGATAACAGTATAACAGCCGAATCCATTTTAACTCTTCAATATCCGACAGTTTCCTTATAAGTTCAACAAGTTTGTATTCACCATACCTGTCTTCACCGTACTTGCTGACATCCTGGGCTATAAGGATAAGCTCCCTTGCTCCGGCATTTACCAGGTTTTGGGCCTCGTTAACAATACTTTCAATGGTTCTGCTTCTGAATGGCCCGCGCAAGTATGGAATAATACAGTATGTGCAATGGTTACTGCATCCTTCGGCTATTTTAAGATACTGGGAAGCACCCGCCTGCGACAACATCCGAAGATTATCAAGGTAATCCACATCTTTCGGATCATTTACAAAAACCCTGTTTTGACCGCTACCTTTTATGTGTTCATTGATTACATTCTGAATTTCATGAACATTTCCCGTTCCGACAACTGCGTCAACTTCGGGAATTTCCTTTATAATTTCATCCTTATACCGTTGAGCCATACAGCCCGTAACGATAAGTACCTTCAGGTTTCCGGTTTTTTTATACAGAGAAGCATTTAATATTGCATCAATTGCCTCTTCTTTAGCATCGTCTATAAAGGCGCATGTATTAACTATAATTGCATCGGCCTTTTGCATATCTGTTGTAACTTCGTAATCATTTTTATCCAACATTCCAAGCATTATTTCACTATCCACAAGGTTTTTCGGACAACCAAGGGATATGCATCCTACTTTAACCGGCATATAAAACCTCCAAAATTAAATTATAGATCCTATACAAGTATTTTTAGCATAATAAAATAATATACCATTTTCGACAATAATAAAAGGTCGGTTGATTAGCCGACCTTTGTATTATAATCCAGCAATATAAGTACATGGACCAATTAAAAATTAAGTCTTGAAGCTTTTAATATTCCATCGATCTTAAGCAGCTGTTTCAGTATATCATCAGAAATTTCAGCATCGACGCTTACAAATGATACGGCCTTTTCCCCTCTTCTGTTACGGCTCCATTGCATTGCTGCTATGTTAATGTTATTTGCTCCAAGCAGTGTACCAACCTTTCCGATTATTCCGGGAACGTCAATGTTCTGAAGAGCAATGACATGAGGTGTGGGTTCAAAATCAAGCTTATATCCGAAGAAGTCAACAATACGGATAACATCTTTGGCAAATACCGTTCCTGATACCGCCAGATCCTTATTCGCTGTGGTAAATTTAACTGTAATAAGGTTGGTATATTTATCAATGTGAGAGCTTTTGCTTTCAACCAGTTTCACGCCAAGCTCCTTTAGTTTCAGTTCAGCATTTATATAAGTAACGTCAGGATCTCCTGCACTGTTCAGGAATCCTTTTACAGCCGAAAGGGTTATGGCTTTTGTAGCCATGTTTGCAACATCACCGCTGTATACAACTTCTATCTTCGTAACCCTGTCTTTTTCAGCCTGGTAATAGATACTACCCAGTTTTTCGGCTAAATCGATATATGGTCTCAACTGGTTTATATCCCCAGATACCGGAGGCATATTAACAGCGGGTACCAGCTCGCCATTCAGAACACCTTCAACCAGCTTTGCAACACCTATACTTACATTTACACTGGCTTCTTTTGTCGAGGCACCAAGATGGGGTGTAAATACTACGTTATCCAAATCAAGAAGCGGATTCCAGTAATCCTGCTCTTCGGGTTTCTTAGTGAAGTTGGGTTCCACTTCCTGAACATCAAGCGCTGCTGCAGCAACATGCCCTTCAACTATTGCATCATAAAGAGCTTTTTCGTCAATCATGCCGCCTCTGGCAACATTGACAATCCGAACTCCTTTTTTGCACATTTTAAGTTCTTTTTCCCCGATTAAACCCATATTCTGCGGGCTCTTAGGTATATGCAGAGTAATTAAATCTGAAATCTGCAGAAGCTCCTCCAATGTCTCACAGCGTGTGATGCCCAGTTGTATAAACTTTTCATCAGCAGCATATGGATCATACCCTACAACCTTCATACCAATTCCAAGGAGTTTTCTGGCAACAATTGACCCGATTTTTCCCACGCCAATAATGCCTGCTGTTTTACCCTCAAGTTCTTCACCAACAAACTTGCTTCGTCTGAAATCCTTGTTCTTGGCCGCAAGATGTGCCTGGGGGATATTGCGGAATATCGAAAATGCCATTGCAACGGCCATTTCAGCAGCTGCCATAATGTTTCCTTCGGGAGTATTAACTACGGCTATACCTCTTTTCGTACACTCATCCACATCAATGTTATCAACGCCGTTACCGGCTCTTCCTGCCACCTTTAAATTCTTTGCACGCTCAATAACATCCTTGCTGACTTTTGTAGCACTTCTCACTATAATAGCATCATAATTTTCAATTATTTCAAGCAGTTCTTCATGGGAAATTCCAAATGGTGTATCAACCTCAAACCCTTTGCTTTTCAAATAATCTATTCCGTCCGGTGCCATTTTGTCTGTTACTATTATCTTTGCCACAAAAAACCCCTCCTAAAAAAATAAGTCAAACCAACTTGTTTGACCTCTGAAATTCTAAAGTGTAGGCAAATAGAGATTTCAGCATCTTGCTAAAATCATTATACACTCTGTCCTTTTGCCTGAGAGATACACCCTTTCCGGGCTTGCCCCTTCGGCGCCATACCTGGTCTCTCCAGAGGTCCGTCCGATTGAAGTCTTTTGAACCTGAGAGATTTACTCCTTCGGTGTGCCCTGACAGCAGCTCTCCTTCAATCTTCATCCGGCTTTATTCGGTTTGCTGTTGCTAATTATTGTTATTAATATATTACTACTAAAAAACCAAATGTCAAGAGCTTCTGTTATTTTTTTATTAATCTTCTCCTGCCAGCTTTTTACCAACCGGCAGGTACAGAATATTACGAGTGAATTTCAAGCGGGTGATTCGGGTGTTTTTGACGGCACAGAGCAACATGCCCCGTAGCCTTGCTGCATCTCCGTAAGCCGGAGCGTGGAACTGGGCGGCCCGGGATATGGAGACCACTATGCCGGAGTAGTTTAACAATTGGGAGCGGATGGCTCAGCAGGTGCTTTGTTGCTCAAGAAGGCAAAACACCCGAAGCAGGACCCGCGGGTTCAGAGTATACTTAAAGCGGGTGATTCGGGTGAATCTATAAGGATAAATACAGCAAATGGTGAAATTCCACTAATTATTAATGGTAAAGCCATTGCTTAAGATTTCCCATTTGACATCGGGGTTCTCCTTTTTTGATGTAACTGTCATAATAACAGTTCCGGGCGCAAGTTCAGGGTTAAGATACGCTTTAGGGTTTGTTGAGATCAGCCTTTCAATTGTATAAGTGTTATTGCTGTTTTTCAGAAGGACAACCTGCTCACCGTTAATATTGACTTCCATCCGTTCCTGTTTATAGTCCTCGGGATTAAACAACAGCTGATCCGAAGGTATTATTGAGTAGATCATTGCAGTTGTCCCCCTTCAGTGTTTTGTTTCTTTTGTTCGATTAAATAATCAAGTTTCTTCAAAGCTGAAGCAAGACCGCCGACTTCATCTATGATACCATGCTCCACAGCCTCCGCCCCAAACAAAACCGTTCCAACATCGTTTGCCAGCTCTCCGGTTTTCAGCATTAATTTTCTGAAAGCATCCTTCGAGATCTTTGAGTTTTTCGCAACAAACTCAACAACCCGCTCCTGCATTCTGTCGAAATATTCAAAAGTCTGCGGAACACCTATTATCATCCCGCTTAACCTGAGCGGATGTATCGTCATTGTGGCTGACGGTGCTATAAAAGAGTAGTTCGTTGAAACAGCCATTGGCACCCCGATACTGTGTCCACCGCCTAAAACCAGCGACACCGTCGGCTTTGACATTGATGAAATCATCTCTGCTATAGCGAGGCCGGCTTCAACGTCACCTCCAACGGTATTTAATATGAGAAGCAATCCATCTATCTTATTGTCGTCTTCAATTGCAACCAGTTGCGGCAGTACATGCTCATACTTTGTGGTTTTGTTCTGCGGGGGCAGTACCATATGGCCTTCTATCTGGCCGATAATGGTCAGGCAATGTATGTTTCTGCCCCTTTCCTGAACCTCAACAGAACCCATTTCCTTTATATTCTCCATTTTTTCGTCGGATGTTTGTTCATTGTTTTTTGCATTTTCGGTTTCTTTCGCAAATAGAATTCTGGAATTCAAAAAGATAACCTCCTATAAAACATGTCTTAAATCAGTATTGGTCAAATGGAATTGAAATATTCCCACGAAATGAAATATATATTTGAAAATGGTAACTCAGACCTATCAGAAACAAATCAAGGGTACCATCAACGTTTTATAAAACGCTGGACAGTACCCTTTAACTTTTAACATCATCTGCTTAAAATCAGAAAATTTTAATATTCACTTTCCTTCAGAATTACGTCATGAGCTCCGCCTTCTATAATGCTTGTAGAAGAAACTATCGTGAGCCGTGCGTTTTTGTTCAGTTCCTTTATAGATTTGGCGCCGCAGCTGGACATTGTGGAGCGTATTTTTGAAAGAGTTATATCAAGGTTATCCTTAAGTTTACCGGCGTATGGAACATAGCTGTCAACTCCCTCTTCAAACTTAAGATTGCTGCTCTTCTCGCCCAAATCATATCTCTGCCAGTTCCTTGCCCTGTTCGAGCCCTCACCCCAGTATTCCTTCACATAGCTGTTTCCGCGTTTAACCTTTTTATTCGGGCTTTCATCAAATCTTGCGAAATAGCGGCCCATCATGACAAAATCTGCGCCCATTGCCAAAGCCAGTACTATATGATAATCGTGCACAATTCCTCCGTCTGAGCAGATTGGAATGTAGATGCCGGTCTTTTCAAAATATTCGTCCCTTGCCTTGGCTACTTCAATAACCGCACTTGCCTGTCCACGGCCTATCCCTTTTTGTTCCCTGGTTATACATATTGAACCTCCGCCGATTCCAACCTTCACGAAATCAGCACCCGATTCGACGAGGTACATAAAGCCTTCCTTATCTACAACATTTCCCCCGCCGATTTTTACATTCGGGAAATTAGACTTTACATACTGTATTGCTTCTCTCTGGTATTCGGTAAAACCATCTGATGAATCCACGCAAAGCACATCGGCTTCGGCATTTATCAGTTCTGGAACCCTTTCCTTATAATCCCAGGTGCTGATGCCTGCTCCGACCATAAGCCTTTTTTTAGGGTCAAGCAACTGTTCGGGATTTGCCTTATGATCATCATAGTCCTTTCTGAAAACAAGGTAATGAAGCCTTTGCTCATCATCAATTATCGGCAGGCAGTTCAATTTATGTTCCCATATAATATCGTTGGCTTCGCTTAATGTTATCCCAACCTTGCCTACAATAAGATCCTTAAAAGGTGTCATGAAATCTTTTACTTTCTTGTCCAGCGGATCACGGGTTAAGCGATAATCCCTGCCGGTAACAATCCCCAGCAGTTTACCGTTTGCTGTACCGTCATCCGTGACGGCTATAGTTGAATGGCCTGTTCTCTCTTTTATCGCAAGTACGTCTTTCAGCGTATGATCTAACGAAACGTTCGAGTCACTTACAACAAAACCCGATTTGTGTTTTTTCACCTTTCTGACCATATCTGCCTGACTGTCTATTGGCTGTGAAGCATATATAAACGAAAGGCCTCCGCATCTTGCCAGGGCAATTGCCAGAGTATCATTGGAAACTGACTGCATTATAGCACTGACAATCGGTATATTCAATTTAAGAGGAGGATTTTCGTCCTTTGAATGTTTAACCAGAGGCGTTGTCAAATCAATACTCGACGGTGTGCAATCTTTTGTAGTCAGATTCGGCAGAAGCAGGAACTCACTGAAAGTTCTCGATACTTCAGGGTATATAAATGCCATCTCCATTCCTCCTTAATTTATACATATTACAATACCATGCACGAAATCCGTTGATTTCATCGGTTAGTTCTTTTCATAAAATTTTATCTATTTTATAAAACTTTTATTTCATTGTCAATCATTTCTTATCCGGCGGTAATCAGAAACTTTCAACAGTTTGGACAGATTTATGAAAATAACGCTTCAGCAAAGCTCCGGGCATCGAAAGGCTGGAGATCGTCTATTTTCTCGCCTACGCCAATGAACTTTACCGGTATGTCCAGTTCAGACTTGATTGATACAACAATACCGCCTTTTGCCGTTCCGTCAAGCTTTGTAAGGACAAGGCCCGTTACACCGGTTGCCTCGGCAAAAGTCTTTGCCTGTAAAACAGCATTCTGACCTGTAGTTGCATCAAGGACAAGCAATGTTTCAATATCCGCATCAGGGAGTTCCCTGTTAATGATCCGGAAGAGCTTTTTAAGTTCTTCCATAAGGTTCTTTTTAGTGTGCAGGCGTCCGGCAGTATCACAGACAACTATATCAAAGCCCCTGGCTTTTGCTGCCTGAATTGCATCGTAGATAACAGCCGACGGATCCGAACCTTCGGTATGCTTAATTATATCTACACCTGCTCTTTTGGCCCATATTTCAAGCTGATCTATAGCCGCTGCCCTGAATGTATCGCCTGCTGCGACCAGAACCTTTTTCCCCTGCATCTTAAGCATATTGCAAATTTTCCCTATGGAAGTGGTTTTTCCGACGCCGTTAACACCAACAACTACTATCACAGAAGGTTTTGTACCGAGTTTCATGCCCGCATCGCCAGAAACCAGTATATTTGTAATTTCTTCTTTCAGCAGCTCTTTTACCTGTCTGGGGTCTGTTACCTTTTCATTTTTTACCCTTTGCTTCAAATCTTCAATTATTTTCAGAGTCGTGTCCACACCAACATCTGACGTAATTAAGATTTCTTCAAGTTCTTCAAACAGTTCCTCATCTATTTTACCCAATGAAACAAGCAGTTGATCAACCCTTTGGGTAATGCTTTCCCTTGTTTTCTTTAACCCGTTTTTCAGCTTCTCAAAAAAAGACATTGTGCAAAACTCCTTTATTTGAAATTGATATAAAGTATTGACGCTTTATATAATATAACATTATTATATCATGTATATCCTTCTATACTGCCTTGTCGACATCGCTAAGCTTTAGTGAAACAACCGATGACACTCCGTATTCCTGCATGGTAATCCCGTATAATGCGTCTGATGACTCCATTGTGCCCTTCCGGTGGGTAATTACTATAAACTGCGTTGTATCGGCAAGCTTTTTAATATAGTCAGCAAACTTATAGACATTCGCATCATCAAGGGATGCTTCTATCTCATCAAGAATGCAGAAAGGTGCCGGGCGGAGTTTTAATATCGCAAACAGCAGCGCAATTGCAGTCATTGCCCTTTCACCACCCGATAAAAGCATCATGTTCTGCAATTTTTTCCCCGGGGGCTGGGCAATTATTTCTATGCCGCATTCCAGTACGTCCTCGGGATCTTCAAGCACTACTTCAGCCCTTCCTCCTTCGAACAACTCCCTGAACACTTCATTGAAATTCTTGTTTATGCGCTGAAATTCCTCCATGAACTGCTTTTTCATAATCGACAGCATCTCACGGATTATACGGTTCAGTTTTTCCTCTGATTTAACCAGATCATCCCGCTGTTTTACCATAAAGCTGTATCTTTCCTTGGTTTTGCTGTAATCTTCTATTGCTGATACATTAACCGGTCCCATTTCGCGTATTTCAGCTTTTAACTCATTAATTCTCGACTGTGTTTGTTTTAAATTTGAAATTTCGGTTTTATATTCCTGTGCCGTTCCATAGGTTAATTCATATTCGTCCCACAGCCGGTTCTGAACTGCCTCAAGCTCTGTTTCAAGCTTTGTCTTCCTTACTTCAAGCTTATTATATTGCTCCTGCAGTATCTGAATCGTATTGTTATGGGTTGAAACCACCTCAACAATACCCGAAACTTCTTCCTCCAAAGCGGACACTTCTTCAGAAAGGCTTTCAATTCTTATGCTTTTTCCTGCCTTAATTTCATTTTGCTCTTTGATTTTTTCCTTTAAAACTGCTATTTCTGATTGCAGGCCTTCAATACGATCCTTGTTTTTAATCTGTTCCTGAATCCTTTTCTCAATATTTGTTTCGACCTGTTTTTTCTCGTCAATCAAATTCCTTATGGATTCACGGGTCTGGTCCATACTCTCAAGTATGGAATTTACCGAAACCTTGTAGTTGTTAATGTCCTGGTGAATGGCATCTCTTGCATCCTGCTCTTCTTTCCTTTTCAGCTGGTTTTCTTCTATGGTGGCTTTAAGCGATGCTATTCTCTGTTCAATCTCGGAAATCCTGTTGTTTTCATGCAGGATTTCCTGTTCAGTGGATTCTATGTTTTTCTGAAGCTCTTTCTTTTCTATCAGCAGCATATCCTGCCTGGATTTTAACTCTTCTATTGAATCCTTTATTGAGAGAGTACGTTGTTCCTCACGCAAAACTATTAATTCCAAATCCTGATGCTCTTTTTGAAGGGCTTTAATGTGCCCTTCCATTTTAATAATGTCATTAGTCTTGTCCTGGCAGGCTTTCTCAAGCTCCTGATGTTTTAAAGTCAAAACACCAATTTTTTCATCCAGTTCTTTAATAATACGGTTTCTTGACAAAAGGCTTGAGGTTTTTGCCGGCTGGCTTCCACCCGTCATGGATCCGCCTGCATTTAAAACTTCTCCTTCTACCGTTACCACCCTGAAGCTGTATTGGAACCTCCTGGATATTTCAATACCGTTATCAATATTGTCAACTACAACCGTTCTGCCCAGAAGATTAGAAATGATATCTTTAAACTTGGGGTCACATTGTACCATGTCGCTTGCAAGCCCCAAATAGCCTTTTTCCCTTTCAAGCCTCTTTACGGTCTCGTGCTCCAAAACGCGGGCTTTTATCGCAGTAACAGGCAAAAACGTGGCACGGCCAAGATGGTTCTGTTTAAGATAATTAATGGCATTTTTCGCCGTATATTCATCCTGTGTAACTATATTCTGGAGAGCCTGGCCCAGTGATACTTCTATTGCAGTTTCAAAATTCTCACGCACAGTAATAAGCTGTGCCAATGCTCCATAAATACCGTCTCCAAACCCCTCCCTTTCACGGCAGGCTTTAAGGATGGCCTTAACACTGTTGTTATAGCCTTCAAGGCTTGATTCCATTTCCTTTAATATTCTGCTGCGCGATTTAACTGCCTGTAGCTCGGACAGGCATTGGTTCTGCTCTTTTCGAAGTTTATCCAGATCATTTTTCAGGTTTTGCAAGTTTTCTTCATTATGTATTATCTCGGCTTTTTTAGCTTCAAGCGTCTCCCTATACCTGTGCAAATCATTTTGTACCTGCTCTAGCTGCATCATCTGCTGATCCCGATCAAGTATTACCTTGTTAATTTCGGTTTCAATTTTTTTCTGCCTGGCATTGAAAGTTTCCTTTTCATTTTTCAGGCTGTTATACCTGGTACGGCATTCTGATAAAACATCAAGTTTATCCATAACCTCCTGTTTCATCAGCTCAATGCGCTTTTCACTTTCATCAAGCCGGGACAGCACTGCATTAAGTTTTTCTTCTGCCTCATAAAGCAGTTCCCTGTATTTTTCCCTGTCTTTATCCAATACCGAAAGCCTGTTGTTCCTCTTTTCAATATCAGCCTCCAGCGTCTTCAGTCTTGCTTTCAACTCTTCTATATCCTGGCTGGAAGCAGCATTGCTTGATTCTATATGGCTTATTTTTTCTTCATCCAGCTTAATCTGGCTGTCAAGCTGATCTATATTCTTATCCAGTTCAATAAGCTCAGCCCGTAAAACTTCCAGGGTTTTTTTAAGCTTGTCCAGCTTTTCGGTTTTATCCCTGTTTTCATTTATTTTTTCTTCCAGCCGGGCTCTCTCTTCCTGTATGTCTCTCTCAACATTTTTAAACTGGGTCTCCAGTTCTTCGATTTTTTCCCGGCTTTTTTCAATGTTGTCAAGATAAAGCGCAACTTCCAGCGCTTTCAGTTCATTGCTTAATTCCAGGTATTTTCTGGCTGTTTCGGCCTGTTCCTGGAGCGGACCCAGCTGCGATTCAAGCTCGTGGATTATATCATCTATTCTAAGCAGGTTTTGGCTTGTGCTTTCCAGCTTGCGTTCTGCTTCTTTCTTTCGGACTTTATACTTCATAATGCCGGCAGCTTCTTCAAAAATAGCTCGCCTGTCTTCAGGGCGGGTGCTGAGAATTTCGTCTATTCTGCCCTGGCCAATAATGGAATACCCTTCCTTTCCAACACCGGTATTCATGAAAAGTTCGTTTATATCCTTAAGCCGGCACGGGGTTTTATTAATAAAGTATTCGCTTTCACCCGAGCGGTATACACGCCTTGTTATTGTCACTTCAGAAAAATCAATTGGAAGAGTTTTGTCCGAATTGTCAATCAACAGAGACACCTGTGCAAAACCAACGGGTTTGCGATGCTGTGTTCCGGCGAAAATTACATCTTCCATTTTACTGCCGCGCAGAGACTTGGCACTTTGCTCGCCAAGCACCCAGCGGACTGCATCAGATATATTGCTTTTACCGCTGCCATTGGGCCCTACTACCGCAGTTACTCCTTTATTGATATGCAGAACTACTTTATCGGCAAAGGACTTAAATCCCTGTAATTCGATGCTTTTTAAAAACAATCTGTCCACCCCGAAAATCTTTAGTCTTTTCGTATATACATAAAATTGTCATTTGTCCAGATATACTGCTGCTCTGAATAATAATGTTTTAAGTATAACAAACTTATTTTACCATAAATTAAGGGTAAAGCAACAATCCGTTTGTTGGAATTACCCGGCACCCGAAATCAAATAAGCAGGATAAGATGAGCAAGATATGTTTTTAAATATCGAAATTTTTCAGCCTGCACTCCGCAACGCTGCTTTCAAGGAGATGCTGCTTGATGCCGCATCTTCAAGTTTCATTTTAATGTCTCCTGTGTTCAATTTCCAATTCATTCTACTTCATTTTATTACTTTAATAAAAAAAATACAGGACAGATAATTTTTTAACTGTCTGTCCTATATACATCATATTATTTAATTAATTACTGCAACGTTTATATTACTTTCTGCCCCCCCACACGCAGAAGCAGATACTTTTTCATTTCCTGAAGATCACGCATTTACCGATAATACTATTATTTTCTCATATGTAAAGGCACATAATCAGATTTTTCTCTTACATACTGGTATGCAGGTCTTATGATCCGCCCTCCGTTAACCCTTTCTTCTATTATATGGGCACAAAAACCAACTACCCTTGCTACTGCAAAAATTGGTGTAAACATATCGGTGGGAATGTTAAGCATGTCATATACAAAGCCGGAATAAAAGTCTACATTTGCACACATTTGCTTGTTGGTTTTCTTCAGTTCATTAAAGACTATTGGAGCAAGATGCTCTACTTTTTCATACAGCATGTATTCTTCCATTCTTCCTTTTGCCTTTGCCAGTTCCTTAGCCTTTTTCTTCAGCAGGACACATCTCGGGTCAGAAAGCGTATATACAGCATGCCCGATACCATAAATCAAACCGCTTTGATCGTATGCACCTTTTTTAAGGATTTTCACCAGGTAATCACTTATTTGTGTATCACTGTCCCAATTCTTTACTTCCCGTTTAATTTCATCCATCATTTCCATTACTTTAAGGTTTGCTCCTCCGTGTTTCGGGCCCTTAAGCGATCCCAATGCCGCTGCAATACATGAGTAAATATCGGTGCCGGTAGAAGCAACAACATGGCTTGTAAATGTCGAGTTATTGCCACCGCCATGCTCTGCATGCAGTATTAACGCTATATCCAGAGTTGATGCTTCAAGGTGTGTATATGAACAATCGGGCCGTATCAAGCGCAGCATGTTCTCTGCTGTTGAAAGTTCAGGCTCGGGCATATGTATAAAAAGGCTGTTGCCATTATGGTAATGTGATTTTGCCTGGTATGCATACGAAGCTAACAACGGCATTCGTGCAATTATCTCCATGCTCTGCCTGAAAAGATTCTTTACGCTGGTGTCCTCGGGATTCTCGTCATAAGAATAAGCCACAAGAATGGTGCTTGCCAGCTTGTTCATAATGTTTGCACTCGGAGCTTTCATTATTATATCGCGGACGAAACCATCCGGAAGGTATCTGTGGCAAGCCAGTACTTTTCTGAATTCATCCAGTTTTTCCTGGTTTGGAAGTTCACCAAACAAAAGAAGATATGCGCATTCTTCAAAACCAAACCTGTCTTCCTGCATACATGCATTCACAAGGTCATATACGTCAATCCCACGATATATCAATCTTCCTTCCTGCGGAACCTTTACACCATTTTCAAAGGTATAGGCTTGAACGTCACCTATCTCTGTAAGTCCGACTACTACTCCGGTACCGTCTTCATTTCTGAGACCTCGTTTTACATTATATTTTGCATATAAATCAGGACTATAGTAACTTTCTCTATCAATAATACTTGCCGAACGCTCGTAATATTGCTCCAGTTGCTCTTTTGTCATACAATTGGTTGCATTATTGTTCATACACAATCCCCCTTACATACACTTCTGTATTACACAGCATATACCTTTGAAAATAAAATAATTGAGGCTGTAATTTATAAATATTAGTCTATCTGCTGATATTATTGATTTATTGTATACAGTTAAATAATTGATGTCAATAGTTTTATGAAATTTATTTTTTAATAAACTTCATTTTATACCAGAGACGATCTTTTGACATGAAGGTATTTATTAAAACAAATTATCCTGAATTACATTTAATAAAAACTTTTTATGTCAGTTCCTGAAAATCTGTTAATAAAATAACATGTAAAAGTTGCAAGTTACCATAGTATAACTTGCAACTTTGTCAGCTCATAAATCAATTACCACGCCTGCGCTGTTGCAAATGTATGCCTTTCGTTCATGAAAAGCAACTTTTTCAATTGCTTCCCGGTTGTATACGTAATATAATACTTTTAGTTTTGCTGAATGGCAGAATAATATTTATGCATTGGGGATGACTGCATGGGCTACTTATATATCATAATCGCAACACTTTTGTGGAGCTTTGTCGGGGTAATGGTTAAATCCGCTTCTTCAATGTTTTCCAGCAGTTTGATAACATTCGGACGTTTTTTGTTTGGTTTTATTTTTCTTGCCCTTTTCATGAAAGCCAAAGGAAGAAAGATCTCAATCCATTGGAAGGATAAATGGATATGGATTGGAGTTATAGGCAAGAGCATGAATTATATATTTGAAAACATAGCCATCCGAATCGGTTATGCTTACAGCAATATTATCATCTGGCCTGTCCAGTCGGTGTTCCTTTTAATCATGGCATTTGTTATATTCCGGGAAAAAATTACCGCTGTTAAAATTGCAGCTTCAATATTCTGCATGGTTGGGGTATTTTTAGTAAGCTGGAAAGGTATGTCTTTGGCCGAACTATTTAACGGGAACTTGCTCTCATCCATTCTGCTTATATTTGCAGCTATCGGTGCCGGTATTCATGTTACCAGCCAAAAAGCCCTTGTTGCTTCCATCGATTCAGGAAATATGAATTTTTCAATATTCCTGTTGTCCTCGATGGTTACTTTTATTCCGGTACCGTTTGCTTCCAATTTTACAGGAAATACGAATATGTCGGCCATATTATCCTTACTGGGTCTTGGTCTTGTTACAGGTGTAAGTTTCTATCTTAATGCCGAAGCTTTAAAAAGAATATCCTTCCTAGCAGCAGGAATCATCAGCAACACCTCTGTTTTGTTTACACTGCTCTGGTCAAGGCTGTTTCTTGACGAATACATGAATTCATACGTCATATCGGGGGTTATAATTCTTCTGATAGGAATGATTCTGATTGGCATTCAAAAACCTGTTACTGCGCAAAACAATAAATAAAGAAGGCGGAGCTTTACTCCGCCTTCTTTTTTAACTCTAACAGACAGCACTTACCCGATGTAAACGGATTTTCTAAACCGAACATTTTGCCTTGGAATACAAATAATTGTACAGTATCCCGTGCCTTATTTCATCAGTTATTATATCTGTCAATACGTTGATTAATACTCTGTCGTTAAGTGCATAGAGAATTCGCCTGTACCTTTTAACCGCATCCTGTTCTCCGATAATTGCACTTGCAATGCCCGCGCAATATGAATCAGGTTCTTCAAACTCAGCTTCTTCCTGTGATGTAAGTGTTTGTCCCGTCAAAACATTGTATACCTGTCCAAACAGGAAAAAGTGATTTATTTCATCATCCCGTATTCCTCTGATTATCTCTCTTGCCTCATCGTCAGGGGCATTTTCAAGCAAATACTCGTAAAATGCCCTGTCTTCAGCTTCACCTTTTACAGCTTCCCGTATTAGTTCCAAAGCATCCATGAAATTTTGAGGGTATGTATATGGTGCAAACCCTCTTATAACCCTTTGAGGTTGTTGTATCATGGGTGACGACTGCTGAGCAGAGTAATATTGCCAGCTGTTCCTGGACGGCATACGCATTCCGCTATACCCATACACCGGTGAGTATGATTGCATCGCATAATAATCGTGCATTACAAACCTCCGCAAAAAAGACTACATAACATTATATGAATAAAACTTATATTGTGCTTCTTTTCATTTCTGGCACCACTATGTTAATACCTCCGGTTATAATTGCAGGAAATTTCAGAATGAATAAATAAACCATTTTCCGAAAATACTAAGGAATAAACATAATATTTCGAGACACAATAACTGCCATGGTTTCATACAATATAAATTATACAAGGGGTAATGATAATGGATCATGCAAGAGAAACTTCACAGGAAAAAAAAGATAATGTGGTCCACCTTTCAAGGCAAACTTCAGGCAATGCAGTTATAGAGCGCGAACATACGCCCACCTGGTATTTCAAGGCCAAAAGCATAATCTACTATATACTTGGAGTGATTGAAACCCTGCTGGGCCTAAGGTTTATTTTCATGCTGCTTGGAGCCAATCCCAGAAGTGGATTCACATCATTTTTATATGCCATAACGGGTATTTTCATAGCACCTTTTTCAGGCATATTCAACCCGGTATCCACAACAGGCCTGTCAGCAAGATCTGTGTTTGATCCCGCCACCATAATCGCAATGGCAATCTACGCGCTTGTTGGCTGGGGTATGGTAAAGCTTCTGTGGATTAAAGCTTCAAAAAATGAATACTGAAGATTTATACAAAAGTATCTGGCCAGTCCAGATATTTGTTTAAAATATTAACAAATTCGGACAACCCCTGCGCATCCTGTTTATCAAAACGGGCTTTTATAGGGCTGTCTATATCCAGAACACCTATAAGCTTTTCTTCTTTGATTATTGGTATTACTATTTCAGACCTTGATGCACTGTCACATGCAATATGCCCGGGAAACAGTTCCACGTCTTCCACGACCTGAACTTCTCTTGTCTTTGCAGCAGTACCGCATACACCTTTACCAAGGCCTATTCTGATACATGCCGGTTTTCCCTGAAACGGTCCTAAAACAAGTTCATTTCCTTTCCACAGGTAAAAACCCACCCAGTTAATATCTGAAAGGGTTTGGTTTAAAAGCGAACATGCATTTGATATACCTGCAAGCCAGTCGGAGTCATCACCGATTAAGCCTGTAAGATAAGTATTTATCTGGTTGTATAATTCATTTTTATTCTCAGCTTTTATTTCCTTTATCTCAAACATGTAATCACCCTGTACCTGTTATGATTAAAGCATATTGGCTTTTTCCAGTATGCTTCTTATTTTCTCTGTTTCACTTTCTGTAACCTTTGGCATTGGAAATGTGCAGAAATCTTCGATTGGCAAGCCCGTTATCTGCATAGCCTTTTTAATATATGGTACAAATGGCCTGCCGACATTGTAAATATCCATCAATATATTTACAGTCTGCTGTATATCCGATACCTTCTCCATGTCGTTTTCCTCAATTGCCTTTGCCCAGGATACGCAAAGTTTGGGAAATACATTTGATAACCCGGCAATACACCCATCGCCCCCGGATAACACATTGTGTGCAAAGTTATCATCAAAACCCGAATAAATTTTAAATTCCGGAAACTCAGGTTTAATCAGCTTTATCAGTTCCCTTGTATGGTCCATTCCCGCCAATGTGTCCTTGTATCCCACTATATTTTTGTGCTTTCTGACAAGATTAAGCGTAACTCCTGGTGAAACATCATATCCGGTCCTGTCGGGAAAGTTGTACAGGTATAAATCCCCGGGGCAATTTTCAGCCACCATGTCATAATACTCTTCCACGCTGTTGTCATTAAAACTGAAATAGTATGGTGAAATAACTATAACAGCATCAGCCCCATGTTGAAAGGCATATTTCGTAAGCTCAACAGTCTCTGCCATGTTTGCTCCGGCAGTGCCGGCAATTACTTTAGCCCTGTTGTTTATATATTTAACTGCAAATTTAATTAATTCTTTCTTTACATCAGAAGATAACGCAAAAAACTCGCCAATACTGCCAAGAATAACAATATCCTTTATTCCGTTGTTTATTAAATGATCGTATATGGCTTTCAGTGCATCAGTATCAAGATTGCCTTTGCTGTCAAATGCCGTAACCACCGGGGTTATATAATCAGCGTTCATGTTGACTCTCCTTTTTAATACCCTGCTCCCTCCATTGCCGAAAGGGCAGACTCGGTATACCGTTTAAAAAGCCCTTTCCGTGGCGGACGAGGAATAATCCCGTATTTTTCTTTCCGCTCTTTAAATACTCTTTCCACTTCATCCAAAGGCACTTCTTTTCCTTTAATGCCAACTACATTCAGAGTCCTTTTTTCTATATCATACTCGATAATATCCCCTGTTTCAATGAATGCTATCGGACCGCCTGCAGCTGCTTCAGGAGAAACATGCCCTATTGCAGCCCCCCTCGTTGCACCCGAAAACCTGCCATCGGTAACAAGGGAAACGGTTCCGTTCAGTTTCCTGTCGCAAACAATTGCCTCGGTTGTCATCAGCATTTCGGGCATTCCGCTGCCCCTTGGCCCTTCATACCTGATAACTATAATTTCTCCGGGATTTATATCTCCGTTAACCACCGCAGTATAAGCATCTTCTTCAGAATTATATACCCTGGCCGTCCCTTTATGCTTCCTCATGTTTTCAGCACATGCAGAGTATTTTACAACTGCACCTTCGGGTGCGATATTTCCTTTCAGGATTGCAATAGAACCTTTCTCCGTTGCCTTTTCAACAGGTATTATTACATCTTCGCGTTTTAAGCCGTAATTAGCCAGGTAACCAACATACCTGTCAAAGAAATTGTCCTTCTGCAAATCTTCAAGATTTTCGCCGAGAGTCTTTCCTGTGACTGTTAATACATCAAGATTCAAATAATCTTTCAGCAATAACTGCACCATTGGAACACCGCCTGCAAACCAGAAAGATTCGGTCAGATGCTTGCCGCTTGGGTTAATATTTCCTATGTGAGGTATTTTATGATTAATTTCGTCAAACAACTCGGGCTCAAGAATAATGCCAAGCTCTCTGGCTATTGATGGCAGGTGGATTGTTGCATTTGTAGAACCGCCGATGGCACTGTGAATAATGATGGCATTTATAAATGCCTCTCTGGTCATAATTTTTGACGGGGTAATGTTCTTTTTTACAAGTTCCATAATCTTTCTTCCCGAATTTCGGGCAAAAGAAAGGATATCGCGCATGGTTGCAGGAGCTAAAGCACTTCCGGGCAATGCCATTCCCAATGCTTCAGCCATGCACTGCATTGTGCTTGCAGTCCCCAGGAATGAGCATGCTCCTTCAGACGGGCATCCTGTAAGTTTATAATCTCGGATTTCTGTTTCGGTAATTTCCCCCTTTTTCTGCCTTAAAGAAATATCACCATTTCCAAGGGATGTTGTCATATAAGGCCCCGGCCTCATGCTGCCGCCGGGTATAAAGACAGCCGGTATGTCAAGCCTTGCAGCAGCCTTTAAATGGGCAGGAACCGATTTGTCGCAGGATGAAGCAAGTATAATTCCATCCCACGGAACAACACTTCCGTGGACCTCCACCATATCGCAAATTGCTTCCCTCGAGGCTAAAATCATGTTCATTCCGTTATGCCCCTGCGCACAACCGTCGCAAACATCTGTTGCATGGAAATGTGCTGCAAAACCACCTTCTTCAATCACGCCATATTTCGCCTGCTCTGACAGCTTAATAAGATGTGTGCTTCCCGGATGGCTGTCTCCATATACATCCTCTATTAAAACCTGGGGTTTTGAAATATCCTTTTCATCCCACCCCGAGCCAAGCTGAAGGGTATCAAACTGGGCCCATAATAAGCGTTCAGATATGCTTCTTTGCCGGTAATCACCCATTATTATCTTCCCCGTCTCAAGATATAATGTTGAGGGCATAAAGTGCCAGTACAATTTGTTACTTTATTCTATTATAACACGAAACAATCATTATCACATCATTTATGTCAACATGACAGAAAAGTTTCATCCTGTTTTAACAATTCCATACGCTTCAAATTTTCTGTACTTTTTTTCAGGTAAACAACTATATATAGCTATAGGACAATTAAACAGCGTAACAGACTGCGCGCCAAAACACGCGCGTTAGCCGCCAGCTGCATGCTTCCGGCTTTTTACGGGTAAGCTATGAAAAAATTACTTATATTGCTTCTCACATTGCTGCTTATGGCCGGCAAGTCAACAATGGCATATGAATCACCATTCGAATCTGGTTCCGATGCTGCTTCTCCAGTATCGGTTCAGTATGAAGAACTGTTACAACCTGCCAGCGCTGAACCGTCTCCGTCGGATGATACTCCGCTGACATTGCCGGTTTATGACGATGTACCGGTAACCGATACTGATACACCTTCCACAAAATTTTCCGGCGATGCACTTTTTCGGTCAGATATTGCTCCTTCTGACACCGGGCAGGTTGAAAAAAGCAATATTGACACAATCGTTCTATCATTTGCAGGAGATTGTACGATAGGCAGTGATGAATCTTATACCTGGAACACCTTTGACCAGGTTTATGAAAAGGTAAATGATCCGTCATACTTTTTTAGCGGTGTTAAGTGTGTATTTGAGGCTGATGATTTTACTTTTGTAAATCTTGAGGGGACATTTACGAATGCTGTAAAAAAGGCGGAAAAGGAATACCGTTTCAAGGGCAAACCATCCTACTGTGAAATTCTTGTAAAAGGCAGTGTTGAAGGAGTAACCCTTGCAAACAACCATACCCTCGACTACCTTGAACAGGGGTTTGAAGATACGGTTAATACTCTTACCGAAGCAGGAATTTTATACACATATTTTGATACATATTTTATTATCGAAGTAAAAGGCATTCAAATCGGCTTTTTGGGTTATAAGGGCTGGAGCCACGAAGAAAAATCAAACAAACTGCTGGTACAGCATGTCAACGAGATGAGAGAGCAGGGTGTTGATTTTATAGTGGCTAATTATCACTGGGGTGATATGAGAAGCTATATTCCAAACGCACAGCAAAAGAGAATGGCACATTATGCTATTGATAACGGCGTTGATCTGGTTATAGGCCACCACCCGCATGTAATCCAAGGCATGGAAAAATACAACGGCAAAAACATAGTTTACAGTCTTGGCAACTTCTGCTATGGCGGCTCATCCAATCCTTCGGACAAGGACACAATAATATACCAGCATATTATAACTGTCGATTCCGGGCTTGGCGAAATAATAAGCTGCAGCTGCAATATCATCCCCGCCCTGATATCATCAGAACCAAACAGGAACAATTATCAGCCTGTCATTGCAGAAGGCGAAGAAAAAGACAGGATAATGGACAAATTCCTGAAATTGTGTGATGAACTGAATGCAGATTATTCCTGTCTTAAGTTATCTAAAATCTTTTTCATAACCTGGCCGGCACTGTCATGTATCACCAGTTTTGCCATGCTGTCGAATGGGGTGGCTCCAATATTTATAATAATTAGCTTACCTCCCCTGTAATAGTTCAGCAAACCCGCTGCCGGGTAAACCACAAGGCTTGTACCTATCACAAGAAGCACATCTGCTTTCATGGTCAGGTTAATGGCTCTTGTCAAATCCTTTTCATTCAAAGGTTCCTCATACAAAACAACATCGGGCTTTATTAAACCACCGCATTTATTACATTTCGGAACCGGTTCATTCAGCTCAAACAAATCATCCAAAGAGAACTTTTTCCCGCATTTCATGCAGAAATTACGTTTAGTTGAGCCATGCAGCTCTATAACGTCGGAAGAGCCTGCTTCCTGGTGCAACCCGTCAATATTTTGTGTAATAACGGCAAGAACGTTGCAATACTTTTCCATTTCAGCAAGAGATTTATGGCAGTCATTGGGTTTTGCATCCCTGTAAATCATGTTGCTCATATAATAGTCGTAAAAAATTTCGGTATTAGACATAAAAAAGCTGTGGCTAAGAAGCACCTCAGAAGGATAGTCATATTTTTTCTTTCTTTTGGCGGGCCCTACGTTTGATCTGAAATCGGGAATACCGCTTTCTGTGGATGCGCCTGCACCTGTGAGAACTACTACATTCTTCGACTCTTTGATAAGTTTTGCCGCTTCCAGAACCTTATCCAAAAAATCATCCCCTTATTAATTAATATGTATTAAATCAGAGCACCAAATCACCGTTAAAGCTTAAACAATTCCTGCCCTGTTACTTCACATAAGGCTAATATACCAATGTTTACTCCCCTTCTGATTTCAGCATTCCAAAGTTATATAATTCTATTTAGGCTTTGGGCGACTAAATCAACCCGCCCTGCTTTTTGCTTCAGACAGCATCAGCTTAATCCTGTTTTCCTGGTTTATCCGGGAAGCACCTGAATCATAATCTATTGCCACAATATTCACATCCGGATGTCTCATCTGGAACGGTTTTATCATTCCTTTCCCTGCAATATGATTTGGCAGGCACCCAAAAGGCTGGGTACAGATTATTCCGTTTACCCCCTGCTCGGCCAGCTCAAACATTTCTGCCGTAAGAAGCCAGCCTTCTCCCATCTTTGCTCCAAGACCTATCACTCCTTCGGGTAAAGACCGGGTCTTTTCGAAAAAGCTCATTGGCCTGAAGCTGCTGTTATCAGTTATACTGCATATTAAATCCCGTTGCTTCTTTATTAAATATTTGTACAGAATATTACAAAAGAAAGCTTTTACCCGGCGAATACCGTAAAGTTTATAATCAACCACACCGTTATAAACACAGTACAGGCAAAAATCCAAAAGCCCCGGCATAACAGGCTCAGCATCCTCCGATATTAAAAATTCCTCAAGGTTGTTATTCCCTATCGGTGAAAACTTTACATAGATCTCCCCCACTATGCCGACCTTTACTTTTCTTTCTTCTCTACGCGGTATTTCCGAAAAATCCCTTACTATATCGGCATAGTTTTCCTTGATTTTTTTATAGCGGATCCTGCTGCCTTTGCTTAATTCCTTTGAAAGTTTTTCAGCCCATTTGCCGGCCAGAGCATCACTTTCTCCTTTATTAATCTCATATGGCCTGCATTGGTTTCTTAAAGTCATCAGTAAATCTCCATACAATACCGCATAGAGCATCCGGTAAAGCATTGGCACCGTTAGCCTGAAACCGGGGTGTCTTTCCAGACCGGCAAAATTCAGTGATATTACAGGCATATTTTTATAACCGGCTTTTGCAACCGCTTTCCTGAGCAATGATACATAATTGGATGCCCTGCAGCCCCCTCCTGTCTGTGTGAGCAAAAGCGCCGTTTTATCAGGATCATACTTTCCGCTTTCAAGAGCATCCAACAACTGGCCTATTACAATGAGAGCGGGATAGCACGTATCATTATGCACGTATTTAAGCCCCTTTTCAATAATATGCTTTCCTGAAGTTTCAAGTATATTTATATGATACCCATAGGAATTCAACACTCCGGCTATCATTTTAAAATGGAGGGGCAGCATTGTTGGAGCCAGAATTGTATAATCCTTTTTCATCTCCCTGGTAAAAAGCACTATATCTCTTCTTTTACCCAATTTGCTTCTTCCTTTCCTCCAATGCTCCTATCAGGCTTCTGAGCCGTATTTTTACCGCACCGGGATTGGCTATTTCATCAATCTTTATCTGTGTGTATATTTTTCCGTGTCTCTCCAAAATTGCCCTGACCTCATCGGATGTAATTGCATCAATACCGCACCCGAATGAAACCAGCTGTACCAGTTCACAGTAATCGTGATGACCTGCATATTCTGCAGCATTATACAGTCTTGCATGGTATGTCCACTGATTAAGAACCCCTACTTTTTCAGGTTTCATTATATCGCTTATACTGTCTTCGGTTATTACAACAAAACCAAGGGATACAGCCAGTTTGTCTATCCCGTGCCCTATTTCGGGATCAATGTGGTACGGCCTTCCTGCAAGTATAAGAACCCTCCTGTTATTTGCTTTTGCATATTCAATGGCACGCCTGCCCTCTTTATGTAAATCATCCATCCACTTTATGTACTCTTTATATCCCACATCAACAGCCCGTTTTATTTCTTTCAGTGTCAAATCCGGATATTTTGGTTTAAACAATGAAAACAGTTCTTTTGCCAGCTCCCTGCGGTTGTTGATGTTCAAATACGGAAACAGAAAGTTGGTATTTTTCAGCGATTCCATGTTTCCGTTAAGAACTTCCGCATAGTAGGCAACAACCGGGCAGTTGTAATGGTTATTCCCCGTCTTTTCGTCAAAATTATATGTCAGGCATGGATAGAATATGTAATCTGTTTTCTTTTCAAGCAGCGTTTCAATATGCCCGTGCATCAGTTTGGCAGGATAGCACACTGTATCCGAAGGTATGCTGCCCTGTCCCTTTGTATAAAGTTCCCTGCTCGAAAAGCCTGAAAAAATCACCCTGAAACCCAGGTTTGTAAAAATCGCATGCCAGAACGGTGCCAGTTCATACATTCCAAGAGACAGCGGGATGCCAATTGTGCCGCGGATATTTTTTCCCTCAGGCAAATTTCTCAGCCTGTTACGCTTAAACTCATGAAGGTTTGGAATCTCCTCTGCTTTTGAATCCCCATTTCCCAGTCCTTTCTCACATTTGTTTCCCGAGATAAATTTTTCTTTTCCCGAAAAAGTATTTACGGTAAGGTGGCATCTGTTCCCGCATCCTTTACATACCGTCGAAACAGAATTATGCGTAAAATTATTCAGTCCATCTTCTGATATGATTGATGATTCCTCAAGACCAAGCGACTTTGCATGCAGTGCTGCACCAAATGCTCCCATTAATTCTGCAATCTGTGGCCGTATAACATTTCTTCCAATCTCAAGCTCGAAACTTCGAAGCACGGCATCATTTAAAAAGGTTCCTCCCTGTACAACTATATTCCTTCCAAGTTCTTCAACAGAGCCTGCACGGATTACTTTATACAGTGCATTCCTGACAACACTTATCGAAAGACCCGCAGAAATATCTGAGATGTCTGCTCCGTCCTTTTGCGCCTGTTTTACCGAAGAATTCATAAAAACAGTACACCTGGTTCCAAGATCCACAGGGTTTTTGGATTTGAGCCCTAGCCTTGAGAATTCTTCAACATTATAGCCCATTGATTTTGCAAATGTTTCTATGAATGAACCGCACCCAGAAGAGCAGGCCTCGTTAAGCATGACGCTGTCTATTGTTTTGTTGCGTATTTTAAAGCATTTTATGTCCTGCCCGCCTATGTCAAGGATAAAATCAACATCTGGGTTGAAATGTCTTGCTGCGGTAAAATGTGCCATTGTCTCCACAATACCATCATCGATATGAAATGCGTGTTTAATAAGGTCTTCACCATACCCGGTTACCGCAGAACCCTTTATCCTTATGCGGGTGCCGCAAAGTTTGTATATTCCGGTTAACTGCTCCCTGACTATGTCAACAGGATTGCCTTTATTTGAACTGTAATGGGAGTAAAGAATTTTTTTATCGTCAGATATTAACACAAGTTTTGTTGTCGTACTGCCGCAATCAATACCAAGATAAGCGTTTCCCGTGTAGTCCTTTATGTCGAGAAACTCTACGTTGGCCTTCTGATGCCTTTTTTTGAATTCACTGAAACTTTCTTCATTTTCAAAAAGGGGTCTGAGGTATACGGTATTCTGCCTTTTGCCTACGCAATTTTCAAGCTTTTCAGTTAATTCGGAATAGGATAAGCCGTTCTGTTGTTTTGACGCGAACAACGCCGCTCCCAATGCCACCGAAAAACGTCCGTATTCGGGGAAAATGGCGCTGTTTTCATCTAATTTCAATGTTTCTGCAAATCTTTTACGCAAGCCCTTGCAATAGTAAACAGGGCCACCAAGGAACATGACCTTTCCTTCTATCCTGCGTCCCTGGGCGAGGCCTGCAATTGTCTGATCCACAACTGCCTGGAAAATCCCCGCTGCTATATCGGCCTTGTTAGCCCCCTGGTTCAACAATGGCTGGATATCCGATTTTGCGAAAACACCGCATCTTGAAGCAATGGGATATATTTTTGAGCTTTGAAGGCTAAGCCTGTCCAGCTCATCAACCGACATGTTCATTAATGTTGCCATCTGATCTATAAATGCACCGGTACCACCAGCACAGCTTCCATTCATCCGCTGCTCCGGACAGCCCTTAAGGAAAATTATCTTTGCATCCTCACCGCCCAGCTCTATGACAACAGAAGTATCGGGCTGGAGTTGCTTTATCAGTTCACTGGTTGCAAAAACCTCCTGCACAAACGGCAATTGGGCATCATCTGCAAGTCCCATTCCTGCAGAACCCGAAATTGCAACATAAAGTTGCTCATTACCGACCAGCGGTTCAATTTCGAGTATCATCTCGCGAATTTTACGCCTGACCTGGGAAAAATGCCTTTCATATTTCTGGCATGTAATTTCCCCGTTTTGCACCAAAATCAGTTTTGCGGTAGTAGAGCCTATGTCAATGCCAAGAACATTTTTTAAACCAGTATTAAGTTTAATACCTGTAATACCACCCAATTCTGATTTCATATTCTGTTCGCTGCCTTGCATAAATGAATTTTTACCGATTTATGTTTTCATGAATTGTCGCCGGTAGGCTGCATACCTTTCATTTTACCAAAAAATAAAAAATAAATCATCTCGACTGGTCCTGCCCAAGTTGTAAAATTGTTTGCGTGCTCAATCAAGATGATCTGTCCAATCAGGGTATTCAATTATCAGTATATTTTCAAGAATTATCTTTAAATACTAACAGCCGGAAATGTTATAAATTCCCCTTAAGCCCGATATCATCGGCAACCTTGCGCATGCCCTTTATTGTTTCATCAATAATATAATCCAGATCCATGCCCAGCATGTTTGCTCCCTGTTCGATTATTTCCCTGTTCACACCTTGCGCAAAGCTTTTTTGCTTCCACTTCTTTTTAACAGATTTAACTTCGGTGTCAAGAATACTTTTACTTGGCCTCATTAAAGCAGTAGCTGAAATCAATCCTGTAAGCTCGTCAATTGTATATAAAACCTTTTCCATTTTCTCAACGGGTTCAACATCTGAACATATACCCCAGCCATGGCTTACTACTGCATGTATATATTCTTCAGGCCAGCCATTTTCCTCTAAAATTTCCCTGGCCTTTTTGCAGTGCAGGTCGGGATACATTTCATAATCAATATCATGAACCAGGCCAATAATTCCCCATTTTTCGGGATCCTCACCAAGAATTTCAGCAAAATGGCGCATAACCGCTTCCACTGCCAGGGCATGCTTAATTAAGCTGTCGGTTTTATTGTATTTGTTAAGAAGTTCAAAAGCCGTATTTCTGTCGGGTTTCACAGGATTTCAAACCTTCTTTCGTTCTTTTATCATTCTTATTAACTGGTAAAATTGTGAAGTACGCCATCAAATCCGTTTGTTCCACTTATTATACCATAAAAATGAATTTTTTGCATGCAATTGTGTTAATTTTGCTCAAGAAGGCAAAAAAAATTCAATTTTATCCTTTTCAAATTCCCATACACTATTCCATCCCTGCTGAACCCCAGGTATAAATGGGGTATCCCGTTGGTCTGCTCGGCTCTGAAAACACCCACAAATTCTCAGTTATACGGAGCTACTGCACTGTTAAAAATTCTGGCCACGCCGGGCATGGAATTTCTGACTGTGATCGGATTTTCAGAGTATCTCCATACCGGTCCTTCAACCCCTTTTGGCTTATCCTGCCAGGAAATATTCGGCAAATTATCTCCATATATTCCTTGTTCATTATATATCCTCCTCTATTCGCTGCTATATGCCTTTAAATCAGGTAATTCGTCCAGTGTAATTACTTTTTCATGGTTATACACCTTATAAAACATATGTTTTTCGTTATATTTCTCTGACAGGGTATAGGTTTTATTCAGAATAACAAAATCCCCGTTCCATGTTCCAAAGTATGACCAGACGGCATTGTCCCTGAAAACCAGATCAGGGTCAAACAAACATCCGTTTTCGGTCATGGCAATAATCTTATGTTTTCCGGTCCATTCCAAAATCTCATTAAATTTGGCTGATTGGGAGCTGTATACCCTTTCACCCGGATAGATATCAATACCTATAACGTCAACATATTCATCCCCCGGGTACCAATTTGGATCCTGCCCGTTCCATACCCAGATCAGATTATGAATTCCATGGGTATTGGTTAATCGGTCAAATAGCAGTCTGTATAACTTAATATACGGTTCGGAACCTGACGCCCCCCACCAGAACCATCCTCCGCTTGCTTCATGCAAAGGCCTCCATAAAACAGGCACATCAGCATCCTGCAATTTTTTTAGCAGCCCCGCAATAACATCAATATCCCGTATCAGCAGTTCATACCCCTCCGGGTCATGCCCATCCATTATAGCCTTTAAGTCAATGCTCGTGGCTTCGGTATAAAACCCCTTCCACCATGGTTTATCCGAAGAATTATACAGGTATGGTTCGGGTGCGTTCCAGTGCCAGCAAAAGGTCACAATGCCCCCTTCATTTGCAAACTCAATGGCATAATCCACGCTTTTTCCCACAGAGCCATGGGCTGCCCTTGACGGAGTATATTCGATAAAATCCAGGCCAAGCATGGCCGGGTATTTGCCCGTAGCTTCCCTGATAGCCCTGAATTCAGGGCCATTAAATCCTCTGTCGCAGTATTGCCCTGATATTATGTAGCTGCCATACATATCTGCAAGATACCGCATCAGTTTTCTGGTGCTTTCTGTCGCTTTTGGATCTGCAAGTTCGGAGGATACCTTGTAGACATCCTCATTAACCGGCGCAGATCCCGTTATTTCCAACGCATCCAAACGTATCCATCCCCAGAATTTAGTCATTTTAATTTCATGTTCTCCTTTTGACAAATATACTCTTTTTAATACCGAGTCCTGGAAATCATCCCCATACACCTTTGCAATTCCGACCTGCTCCCCATCAACATATACATAGTTCTCCTTATATCCGCCATATCCTGAACTGATAAAATTCAGGTCATAAAAACCGTCTTCCGGAACCGGCACGGTAAATGTGACTGTATCTCCGTCATCCTCAAATCCGGTTAAATACCCTTTTCCCGTAAAACCCGGATGTGTACTCTCCACTCTCACATTACCGGTTGTTAAGGCTGCATCCTCGGCTTCAATAAAAAGCTTTAACCAGGTTAAATCCGCTGCCTTTGCCACTTCTTCCCTATTGTCACCATACTCACTCATGGTTTCATCCATTGTACTGCAGCCAGCCAATAAACCAAATACCATTATCACGGATAAAATCCGAGTAAAAGACTTCATAATAGAAATTCCCTCCACTAGTAAAGCCGGCCGGCCCAGCAGGACCATGTTTACCCGAACAGGCTGCAAAGTCATGGAATTGCAACCTGTCGGGTTTTATTTAATTTCATTACTCCCAGAAAGCGTCAAGAGCATCCTGCAGTACAGGCTTTGCAGCTTCAACTGCCTGGGATACAGTGGTGTCCTTATTTACTACAATCGGCCACCAAATGGTTGCGCCAAAATCAAATCCGGGCAGGCTGGTCCATATGTCCATTTTAAGATTCCTTCCGCACTCATAGGCCATTTCTACATCTTCAATCCTTTGGAAGCAGCTTTCAAACCATGAAGGATCATCCCTTAAAGAGGTATCCCCCTTATGCCAGTTCATGAATTCTTCGAATATCTGGAATACTTTTGAAGGTTCTTTTACTCCAACCGGGATCATGTACCAGTTACCCGATACCGGGCTGTATACTTTCTTATCGCTGCTTGGTCCAAATGGATACGGTACAATACGGTATTCAAACGGCAGTTCGGAACCTGCCGACAATGCCGCGTCTGCTTCCTGTTTCAAAGCCCATGCCTGCGCAGCCCACATCATAACCTTACCATCAGACCATGCCAGCAGGTTGTCATTCCAGTCATCACCATTCCAGGGCCTTGCAGATTTATCTATGTTATATATCTGGTTTATTAAGTCCAGTACTTCCACAGTGGCCTTTGAGCTTAAACCTTCCTGTTTCCCTGCAGCTATCGAACCATTATTGTTCATAATAAGCCCGTTGACAAGATCTGTGAATATTCCGCCGAAACCGTAAACATCTATCGTCCCGTCATTATTTGTATCTCTTGTTCCTGCAATTGCATACTCTCTGAATTTCTCCCATGTCCACTGCCCATTCGTGTAAAGTTCCTGAGGATCTTCAAGTCCCAGTTCTTCCATCATGGTCCAGTTATAACCCATGTATATGCCGCTCATAGGAAGACCCTGTTCGGCAAACAGGTATGTGCCACCCAATTCCTCGGTCACCAGTGGTTTCAGTATAATCTGGGCACCAAACAAATCGCTGTACCCGGGGACGATATCATCCAGCTTCTGAGCCAGACCGTTCGCAACGGCCGGGATACCAAACTGAATGTCTGTAAGATAGATGTCGCATTCAGGAGAACCTGCCGCAATGGATGTGTTTATGCTTTCGATAACGCCGTTCCAGCCAAGGTTGACGTATTCAATTTTACAGTTATACTTCTTCTCAATCCTTCTGACGTTGTCCAGCCTCATCTGCGCGGTCTCAGCATTGGTCATTCCCGGGTCATCGCTTATGCTGGTATGTTTACTGGTATAGTAATAATCCCACCAGATGCCGACTTTTATTGTCCTCCCTCCGAAATCAAATGCCGGATACGGGTCATTTTCCTCTTCTGCCGGTTTTTCGGTCGGTTTTACATCGGTATCTGTTTCAGGCGGTTGCGTTGGGGTTGCGGTATTCACCGTGGCAGTGTCTTTTTTCGTGTCCTGTGTTGTAGTATCCTTTGCTTCCTGCTTGCCACATGCTGTAAAAGCCAGAAGCATGGCAAGAGTTAACAAAGCCGCGATAAAATTTTTGCAGATTTTTTTCACAGAAATCCCTCCTAACTTGTTATTATTTTCACAGACTCAGAGTCTGTGTCATCCTACAATTCCGCTCCTTTCTATTCCCTCTACGAAATATTTCTGCAGCATAAAATAGATAACAAGGATTGGCAGCAGAACAAGCGTTATTCCGGCATACACTGCAAGCTGGGATATCAGGGGATCTTTAACCTGGTCCGCAAATTCAACGGTTGCCTGAAGAGTGGACAGCCTGAAGGTAAGGATATGACTTGCCGGCATTGAAAACAGCCTTGCATAGAACATATCATTATACTGCCAGACAAGTGAAAATACCGCTACCGTTATAACTGCAGGCATGGCATTTACCAGCATGATTCCGAAATAGGTATACCATGGCCCGGCACCGTCGATAAGTGCCGCTTCTTCAATTTCCTTCGGTAACCCTCTGAAAAACTGGCGGAAGATATAAATAAACAATCCGGACCTGAGGCCTGTACCAAACAGCGTCATAAGATACATCGGAGTTTCACCGGAAAGCAGATTGCCCATATCTCCCGTAACAGCCTCAATAATCCCCAAAATATCCCAATTCCTGAAATGCTGGTATAACGGAAGCATAATCACATGAGCGGGCAGTACTATTGTTACAATTACACAGCCAAACAGGATTTTTTTGAAAGGAAAATCAAACCTTGCAAACCCGTATCCCACCATCGAACATATGAGAATCTGCATCATTGTAATAGAAACAATATAAAAAAACGTATATCCCAGAGTATTCCAGTAATCCAGGCGGGCAAATGCCCTTCTGTAATTCTCCAGTGTTGGATTTAACGGAACCATGAACACAGACGGATTATAAATATCCGAACCGGAGAAAAATGAATTGCTAACAATATTAATTACGGGTCCCAGTATTATGTACGACATGCCTGTAATTATGACCGTTCTGAATATTGACAGCAGAATAGATTTTACCCGGCTTAAGGTTCTTGATCTGAAAGTTATATCATGCACCGTTTCATTTATTTTCCCGTAAAAAAACCTGACATCCCTGATATTCAAATTTCATCTTCCTTTCGGGTTATAATGGAAGGTTTTCAGTTATAATAGAAAGTCTTTCTTGATATTAAGGTGCAGACAATTACCAGTATCAAGCATACAATTGCAGTACTGAGTGTGCTCATCGCCGCACTCAATCCGTAATTATAATTAGTAAAAGCCACTTCATATGCCAAATCAACAACTTCACTGTTAACAAAAAAATCCACGATGGTGTATACCACATTTGTCAGTATCAGCGGTGATACCATCGGGAAAGTAATCTTCCAGAAAGTCTCATAAGCCGTAGCTCCTTCAATTTTAGCGCATTCATATAGAGAACCGGGTATTGACTGCAGCGCAGCCAGGAATATAATAATCTGCACGCTGGAAGCCCTGACAACTTCAAATATTCTGGCTACAAGACCTGTAATATAGTCAACCAATACCTCAGGTAACCCCAAGTCCTCGAATAAGTAAAGAAAATAATCAATATTAACCTCGTTGGTTTTAGCCAATTCTGCAATCGTCACACTGGCACCGCCGGTAATATTCCTTGTTGCCTGTTCAAGGCTTTCCAGAACAGCTCCCGAACCCATCAGAATGGGCAGGAAAAAGATAATACGCACGATTGCTCGTCCTTTAAACTTTGTATTCAGCAGAATGGCCATGAACAGGCTGAAGAATATAATGAACGGTATATCAATTAAAATATCCCTGAGGGAATCTGCCAGTACCTGGTTAAATGTTGCATGTTCAAGAAGAGCATACCGGTAATTTTCCAGCCCTGTATATGTTGCCCGGTAACCGCCGGTTTTCAATATCTCAATCTTGCTTAATGAAAAATGTACGTTTAAGATCAGGCTTCTTACATAATAAGCCAGAAAGCCTGTCAACCAGGGCGTTATGAACAGAATTCCCGTCACAGCTCTTTTCTGCCTTAAAGTTAATTTAATTTTTTTCATTCCCCGACCCCCTTAAGGACGTAACCCCCGGCAGGCACAGTCACATCATCCACAATTGCATCCTCACCGCTGAAATTTACATAAACGGTCACACCGTTATCGTAAGTAATTCTTTTAACTCCCGGTCCATAAACAATATGCTCGATGATGGTACTGTTTGCTGTATGTTTCATAACTTCATTTACCTTGTGATATATATCCGCCGCATCTTCAAGCCAAATTTGATACTGCGTTGAGTAAAAGCTGTTTAGTCCGGAATACTTAATATCGCTTGAATTCCTGTACGACAGCGTAAACCTCGGTGATAACCCGAACTCTACCAGGTGAAGAATTAAATCCTGTTTATCATAACTGTGGCTTAAGTTTACAGCTGCCCCGGAATAATCAATACAACCATGTATTACCATCTGATAGAACGGGATTTCTTCATCCACAATAAAGAACATGTTGTGGTTTGCCGGAGCATCCTCGATGTCGGTGGCAAAAGCCCAGGCATAGGCATTTGCAGCATTTATCATTATGTTTTCCTTTGTGTCCGCAATTTTTTTCAACTGCTCCACAATAACCTGCTTTGCTTCCTGCCGGTTAATAATGTTGCTCTTTCTCTTGTCCGACGCTACGGTACTGCCCAAATCCCGCAGGGAAATACCCGATATATCCACCTTTTCTATCCCGGATATAAATTTCCTTGTATGACGCACCAGGAATTTAGGGGAAAGTACATCATAATTTGTTTCATGGTATCCGAGCCCTCCTGTTTGCCTTAAAGTAGCGGGATTAACACGGCCCAGGGATACCACATAACCTACATAATACTGTGAACTCTCAAGCCTCCAGTTATAATTGCCGGCCTCATATGATACTTTCTGGAAAGCCACATCACCGAAAAGGCTTGCACCGTTCCCGATGAGTTTCCTGTTCAATTCTTCCAGTTTCCTTTTTCCGCCCAATATCCTCTGAACTTTTATTCTGTCCGGCACATCGTGATAATAACCTCCGTTAAACCATCCCAGGTAATTTACTCTTAAATTCGTAATACCCTTTTCCAGGAAAGCATCTATTATTACTTCTGCCTCATCAAATGCGGTCATTGGATATTCTCCCATGTAAGGTACACCAAGAAAGCTTTTCTGCAGTTTAACTCCACCTACAATGTCCAGATAGAAAGGGATTGAATCCTGCTTTTCATCCTTTATACTAAGGGCCCCTCTTTTAATCAAGTCATTGCGGTAATAATTTGCCATACCCGAATAACTGGCATTCTCTTTTTCCAGGAAAGCATATGTAACTGTATAATTTATGTCATATATATTCTTCTCGAGGGTAGGCAAATCGGCCGACACGCCGGTTACTCCGAATACCGACACCTTCTCTGAACCCCTGAGCAGGAAAGAAGGGTATACATAGTTATAACTGTTTATATTGCCTGATACATCGGCAACTATCGCCGCCAGCGTGTCGCCTTCGGTTATTTCTGCAAATATCGCACTGTTCTCTCTCTTTATTCCGAATACAGGCATCATTGCATTGACAGTATTCTCAACCACAGTATATGACTGGGCGGTTTCATCCACACCGTAAACATATTGCATGTAACGATCTGTCTTTTTTCCGTTGTTGAAATATATAAGCGACCCCGAACCATTCGGTACAAGGATATATCCTTTCTCATCCATACCGGCTGCTCCGAAGAAGCACAAAAGATCAATCCTTTCGATTTTGCCTGTACCGGTTTCTATAATCTGACCCGCAGGAACAGAAACCTGAAGTTTATCTCCAATCAGCCTGTATTCCAGCGGAATTGTAAATGTGGTCGGCTCCTGAAAATCACCGGCCGATGCCATTTCTGCGTCATAATAGAAATCATCACGGGTATAACCGGCCTCTTCAAAAAGCTTATTCAGTTTCTGCAAGCCTACTTTACTGGCTTTTGTCCCCGATGTCAGTTCCATAAAACCTTCAAGGGTTTCGGATTTTTTGTAGCTGTTCCTGACCGTTCTTGCATCTGTCTCGCCCAGTTTGCTCAATACCTTTTCTTCCAGCCTTCCGGCGGTTATATATGGCGGGACAATACCGGTAGGACTTTCCAGATTGCCCAGTAAATATATGTATCTGATTCCGTTTTCCAGAGATTCTATCCTGAACTGTCCTCTTTCCACACTGTAGTCGTAATTATACATTGTAGCCCTTGTCATTGTGCTGTCATAATACGTCACAGCAAGCTGGGAATTCAGCGCGGTCTTGTTTCTTGCACTGGCGATTTTGTCCTGCGCCCGGTCAGGAGGATTTGAATAAACAATTTCCCGGCTTCTTTTATCATATACAGCAATCTCAGTGGTTTTAGTGTTTGTATAAAGTTTTAAAAACTCGGTTTCAGCAGCCAAAACCATGCCGTCAGCTACGGGATTTTTGTCTTCCAGGGGAGTAAACTCATTTCCCGCTTCGTAAGTATAGTCAATCAGGCATTCTTTGTACTCCATGTAAAAGAAATAGTGCACGCAGATATACGCTATATATCCCAAAATGGCAACGGTTACCGTTATAATTGATACAAGGTAAATTTTTCCTCTACTGTTTTTCATTACGCCCACCTATAATTTAAGAATTATTTCGGTATACAGGCTGTAAAAGAATGTATAAACCTGCTGAATCAGGTATAATAACAGCAAAATGATGAAAATTATGATTAAAAGTGCAATAAAGCTAAAAATCAATGTTACCAGGGTTTTCCCGAAAGAGTAGTTATGTATTGTCATAATGCCAATCATCGCCAGTATAACGGTAAAAATGACCGAAACGTTGATCAACAGGTAATACAATCCGTCCTCATTCTGGGCAATAAACCAGGAAAGGACGGTAGCTGGTATAAATGTAAGCACCATCGGAAGCATGGAATAGCCCAGAACTATGAGAATATCCTTAAACCTGCCTTCTCCTTCCATAAGGCTTGTTATGGACCAGTTGGAACAGGCCAGAAGCAGCACGGCGAAAAAAATCCCCAAAACTTCGGTCCGGCTGTCAACAGAACGGGGATTAATATAATTCACTACAAAACCTGCAAATCTCCTGTTTATCGAATATGACAGGCCAAACAGGAATACCAGCAGCAACGCAACTCCTACACTTCCCTTTTCCCTGTGCCTTACTTCATAAAAACCGTCAAAGGGATGAAACATACAATAAAACGGATATTTCAATTTTTCCCTGCTCAGCATGTTACAGCCCTCTTTCCGCAATGCTTGCATTAAATTTCCTTATCCATGAAACTGTAATTCCTGCCAACACCAAAACCACAATGCCTGTTAAAATGTAACCGAGGTTATCCTCGAGAATATCATCCCTGTACCTTTTATAGGCAATGGAATAGTATTCCCTGTCCATTCCCAGCTTGAAATATTCCATAGCTTTCCTGTTATCTCCCGCGGCAAGGTATGATTTTCCAATACCCACATATGCCAGTTCATAGTTGGAATCCAGCTCCAATACCTGTTTCCACAGTTCTACAGCCGCAGCCTCATCTCCTTCATACCTCAGACGCACGGCTTCGTTAATAAGGTTTCCATATTTCGTTTCATCAAAGGTCATTATCTCACCGCGGTAGGAATCCAACACCAATATCGTGTCTCCTAAGGCTTCTATGGCCACAGGATTCTTAAAAGTGCCTTCCTGGCTTCCCCTTCCGCCGAAAATATACAACAGGTTTCCTTCATCGTCATAAGTGAATATGCGTCCCCTGGTAAAATCCAGTATCGAGTAAATTCCCGAACCCCGGTATACCACATCTACAATCCGTGAAGCACCTGCGTAATCCCCCTGCATCCTCCATAATAAGTCTCCGCTTAACGGTACTTCACCGCTTATATTGCGTGTACTCTTTTTAATAACATCCTGTCCTTTCGGGTTAAGTTTTCTCACCGACTGTTTCCCATCAGCGTCAATATTCGTCGCATAAACAAATCCGTCATTATCAATATCCAGACCTGTAAATTCTGTAGGGATAAACTGGATTTGCTTTTCTCTCTGCTTCTTTGTTGAAAGCCTTCTCCATATTTTTTCATAGGTGGTTATGTTAACTTTTATAGTGCCTGTAAATCCGGTGAAATTACCGTTTTCATCAAAAGCCATAATTCCCTGGAACATGTTCTTTGCAACCACATACACCCTTTCAGCATAGTCGGCAACAACTTTCAGCGGTGCAAATACAAAATCTTCGGGAAGTACTTCGGACGTGGGATTACTGATGACTCTGTCCAGAGTACCGTCCCCGTTCAGCACCACAACCCTGAAATTATTAGTATCTGCTACATACATCATGTTGTCACGGGTTACAAAAACACCGTGTGGTGCGCTGAATGTCTCGGTTTTCCCGCCGTACTGAAAGCTGTCAATAATACGCTCCAGTTTCATTTTTGAGTCCAACACCACAATTCTGTTGTTACCCGTATCGGCAACATAGACCTTTCCGTCCCCGGCCACAAATATATCCTGCGGGTTATTGAACGGGCCGCTTCCTGCACCGGTTCCCGAAACGTTTCCACTTGGTATGTACGCCGCCGGTGCGTAGTATATATACCCCCAATAATCATAGTTGTATGTATGATACGGAACGGTTGAGACAGCCACTGCAGGAACGCAGTCCATTACCATTATCAAAGTAACAATTGTAATTATCCAAATTTTTCTTTTTACCATCCTCTTTCCCTATTCCTTCATTCCGGATGTAGTCATGGTTTCGATGATGCTGCTCTGACATATGACAAAGAACGTAATTGGTATTACTGCAATAATCAGGGTTACAACCGCAGCAGCTCCCTGTCTTGCAGGACCGCTGTTAACAATCTGCAGCAAGGCGTACTGCAGCGGCTTTAACTGTTCATCCCTCAGAAACTGGCTGCCTGTATTGCCCCACATGGTCTGGAACTGTAATACTGCCAGTGTAAGCCATGCAGGTTTTACATTCGGCATGATAACCGACCGGTAAATTCTGTATTCACTTGCTCCGTCCAGCCTTGCCGACTCTATCAGTGAGTCAGGAATCTGCTCCATGAACTGTTTCATTAAATATAGCCCCAGGCCGTATGAAAAAGCAGGCAGAATAACAGCCAGATAAGTGTTGTTGATCCCTAATTTGGAAATAATCAGATAGTTCGGCACCTGGGTCACCTGCCATGTAAACATCAGCGATAATACAACAACACCGAACAAGATGTTTTTTCCCGGAAAATCGTGTTTTGCCAACGGATATGCGGCCATCGATGCAACCATTACATGCCCCAGGGTTCCCCCGCCTGTTATTATTATGGTATTCAGGATATATCTGCTGAACGGCACCCATGAATTTGACATCAGTACCCTAAGGTCTGCAAAATTATCAAGGCTTGGATTTCTGGGAAACAGCCTGGGCGGATACCGGAACAGCTCGTCCAGAGGCTTGAAGGCATTGCTTGCTACAAAAATCAGGGGTATTGCCATGAAAACACCGCAAATTCCCATGAAAACAAACAGCGTCACATTCCCTGCCATCGAACGGTTCAGGGCTCTACGGCTTTTAACCGGCTTTTTATGACATTTTTTATCGCGACAAACCTTCTCCATGTCAGGTTCCAACCTTTCTGAGCAATCTCTGGACCGCTTTGTTCGAGCCAACCATGAGAATAAACAAAACCGTAGCTATCGCTGAAGCATACCCCATTTCGTACCTTATAGAACCATAGTCCATAAGGTGAGTAACAATTGTTGTGCCCGCATAGTTGACACTGGGGTTGCCTGCGAGATTAACGGATATATCCGCAACGGCGAATGACTGGGTAATCTGCATCACCGCACCGAACAACAACTGGGGTTTCATTGAAGGAAGTGTTATATACCAAAGTTCCTGCCACCGGTTTTTTATGCCGTCTATTGCTGCTGACTCGTATAATGTCTTGTCAATGGTCTGCAAACCTGCAATAAAGGTTAAAAATCCGGTACCGAGGCTCAGCCAGAGCTGTACGATGATTAAAAACATTAACACATATTTCTCGGTTTTCATCCAGATTATAGCGTTATCAATCAGGTCAAGACGAAGCAGGATACCATTCAAGATGCCGTACTTGTCACCCCTGAGTATCAAATTCCACACAACATAAGCATTGCCTGAAATTGAAGGCGCATAAAAGATCAGGGTTATAAATGCCCTAATCTTTCCCTTAAACTCATTGATAATCCACGCAAATAAAAGACACATAAGATAGCTTATCGGCCCGGTTATAACAGCAAATATCAATGTGTTTTTTATAGCAATCCTGAATATATCATCATTCAGGAATAACCTTATGTAATTGCCCCAGCCTATAAATTTCGGAGGCTCCAACACATTGAAGCTGGTAAAGCTTAAAGTCATCGACATGGCAACGGGTAACACCGTAAAAACAAAGAAAAGAATAAAGTATGGAGCTATCAGGACATAAGAGGCCTTATTCTTAATTATCCTGTTAATTAATGACCATTCCCTGGTGGTTGATTTGAACAGAGCGCCGAAAGGCCGCCTGCCGGATTTTTCTATACCCACATTGGTTTTCATGCTTTTCACCCTAACCCTTATTTAATCCTCAGCGGTTGGCAGTCCAAATTCCCTTCTCTTGAATGTTATCTCGTCATTTATATACCTTACATATTCGGTCAGTGCTTCTCTTGGCTGCATTTTGTTTTTATCCTCTGATATAACCACCCTGTAAAAGGCATTGTTAACATTTCTCCATGAATAATAACTTCCCGGCACCTGAGGTATACCCCTCAGCCACTCAAACTGGCTTTTTAAAGCTTCATAATCGTCCGTAGGCCATGGCAGGCTCTCGAATGCTTCTATATTTGCAGTAGGATGCCGTGCAGCAGCACCCATCAACGCTTCCATTTCACGGCCGTATTGAATCTGGGTGTCAGCAGAAACCCACCATTTAATAAACTCCCATGCCGCCTCTTCATCTTTTGTCTGCCGCGTCATTATGACCGCTGAACCGGTACTCGTTACCGTATGATCAACCGTTCCATCCTCCCTGACCGTGCCCGGAACCATCGTAAAGCCCCATAATCCCTTAATATCAGGTGCTGATACCTGTAGCTGGTTATACAGTGTATAATCGGCTATTACAATCGGGGCTTCCCCTGTCCTGAAACGCTGGTCCACCGGAGATTCCCTGTCCAGCCTGTAATCCGTATAAAACCTGCAATACTCTTTAAATGCCCGTACGGCAGTATCGCTGTCCAAAGCCGAAGCCGTAGCGTCTTCATTGTAATACTGCCCGCCGTGCTGGTACAAAAGCATCGCAAAAACCTGTTCTGCCAGTTGGGGAATTACATTTGTGGGCAGCATTCCGACATCCATCTGGTTTTTGCTGAGCACAGAAAGGGCAGACTTCATTTCATCCCAGGTTTTCGGTACTTTAATTCCCAGTTCATCCAATATATCCTTTCTGTAAAACATCATAAGGCAGGTTTCGGTCTCAGGCAGGCCAAATACATGGCCGTCAAATTCATACGGTACCATCGCGCTTTCCCTGAACCGTTTCGTTACTTCGGCCAGATCAGGGAATTTGGATAAATCCACCACTGCATTCCGCATTCCATAATTTACAGGTATATCATTTGAAACCTGAACAGCCACATCCGGCCCCTGCCCTGCCAGGGTGGCCTGCAAAAGCATGCCCATATCCACCAGTACAAGGTTTACATTAATATTCGTTTTGGGTGTGAAAGACTCATCTATCAGTGATTTAAGGACATTTGCCTGGTCCCTCCCCGAGCCAATCCAGACGGTGATTGTCCTTATATCCTCCCCGTTTTCTGCTACATTGCCAATAGCGTTATAATCAATTACAAACGAGTAGAATAAAGATTTGACTGTATGGACAATCCTGGCCCACAGGGAATTGTTCGGTTTCGGCACTTTTACATCGGGTGAATGTATGTATATCGCGTCCAATGCAAGGGGCTGCTCCAACACGCCTGTAATCCAGTTGCCCAGCGCGCTTATGTCAATTTTGAAAGAAGCAAGTATCCTGGGCAGCCGTTCTACATCTTCGATTACATAATTAAGCTGTTTTACCATAGTGTTCAGTGCTGCCTCACGGTCACTTGCGCTACCCGCAACTGCCTTGAGTTCTTCCATGGCAATTATTAAACTGTCCCTTTCTGCAACAAGTTCATCCACAATACCCGGAATATTCTTTTCTATATGATAGTCCCTGTATTTATCAGGTTCCACACCTGTAATGCGGATAACTTTGCGGTAGATTGCATTAAGATTTTTCACAACATCCTGAACCCTGCTTACTATGCGTGAAAAGTCGCCGAGAACAACTTCCATTCTGAGGATGTGTTTTCCCTTCTCAAGATAAAATTTATAGTTCTCACCGTCCTGGTTATTAAGTGTGATCATCTTCCAGCGGCTTTCATATCTGAATCCATAGTCATTCATTTCTTCAAAAGGTACTTTTCCGTCGATTGATATTTTTCTTGATGTATAAATGCCTCTCACAAAATTTTGCCTGGTATGCATTGAAATATAATAATACCCGCTTTCGGGGATTTCAAAATCCCATTCTATCCACTGTCCGGCAATCTTCCAGTTTCCATTGCTTCCGATAGTGTTATTTCTCAGTTCCTTTGCATCATACGGATAAACAGCCGGTGAAGACCTGTCCTGTGTCGGGTACAGCATTGGCGAGGATTTCCTGCTTGCATTTTCAGCTTCAATCCGGACTAAATAGCCCGAAGTATCCGAAGCTCCCTGCAAATCATGCTTTTCCTTAACCTGCCTGTATGGAAGTATGCTATCAGTGTTATTCAGGATAATCCTGCGGATAACCATTGGTTCCCTTAGAGAATATAAAGTAATGGTATGAGTGCCTTTATTAAAATAAACAGAAAGCTCCCGGGTTTCGTAGCCTTCACTGTCGTAACAGAAACCTGTAATCCACCGGGGTGCTTCAACCTGTTTTGGTTTCAGGTCATTACCCCTGTTGTCCCTCTGCCATTCATCCAGCTCATTTACAAATATCCTCTGGAACTCTACAAGGCTCAGTTCCCTGTATGGCAGTTCACAGTCGATGAATATTGCTCTCTGGATGGCTGCGCTTTTTCCCTTTACAGGATAATAAAGAAGGGAGATGTTGTAAAAGCCCTCTTCTTCAATATCGACTTCATACTCGATCAGGCCTTTCTCCCCTGTGTGCACCGAAATACCCGGCATTCCTTCGAAATCTGCAAATTCTTGTATTTCCATATTTTCTGCACGGACATAGTCTTTCGCCTCGATTATATATTCTGCATCAGGCCTTTTGCTTATGTCATACATATTAATGTAATCTTTATATGGCATGACATCGATGTTAGCCCTGTTCAGCAGTTCCCTGTAAGCATCCGTGGATAAAACTGATTTCGCTTCAGCCTCTTGATCAAGCATTACAGCCCCGGCAAGAAAAGCAGCTATATGCAATGCAATTAATGCAAAACTTCTCCACCTTTTTGACTTGAGCATCTTTAACTACCTCTTTAACCATTCATTTTATGGTGCATTTTAGTGCATTAATTGATGCATTTATTTGCGATTCCAATAATAATCTTGGCATCCATAAAATTCAATGCTATTAAATTATAATTAATCTTACCATTATTTATGCTTAATTTTAGTAATATACAGATTAAAAAACAGCTTCCATCCGATTTTAATGCCGGTAAATATTTCCTGGAACGTGCAAACCCGGCTGAATTCCAAATCTGCTGAAATGTACCGCGCATCTGTATATTTACAATACATAACCGGGTATAAAGATTCGGGGCAATAAAAAAGCGAGGGTTATTTCCCTCGTTTTTAAGCATTTTTACTCTTTTTTACCTTACTATTTTACCTGATTAAACTTATCATTACCTGTTTTTTTCGACGAATCCCTGAATATAACCTGCACTTCAATACATGCGACTTCTTTCGGAAAGTCAGGATTTTCTTATACCCTGGGAAATAAGGCCGGCGGTTGCTGAAGTTTCTCATTGTCCATCGTCAAGCATTATCAGAAATATCTTCTGGTCTGAGGGCTTATCATAAGCATTATGGCTGGTATAAAAAAAACCGGGTTCTAAAAGCATACCCGGCTTCCTATTCAATAGCCCAAATACCGCTTCCCCATATGGCAACACCTTTATCCGAAAGCGCGGTAAAAGTCATTACATTCTTTTTGCCATATTCATCCCACTGCACGTTAAATAAACCCTTGTAAACATCTCCTTCTATGATTATTTCCATACTTGTTCCATCATCTTTTAAATTCCATCTGCCCTCAACTGCTCCTGTAATTGTATGATCCTCATTTAGCCGAATCAGCTCTGATACAATTGCTTCTTTATTAATTGATTTTCCATGGTTTATATACTTATAAACACCTGTTACCTGCTTTTCGTCAAAGGTTCCCAATGTCTCCCCCGTATACCTGTAAGGAGCCACAACAGGCCATCCGTCCTCGTTTATAAAGAACTGATGGACACGAACTTCATGGGTTTCTCCCCTGCCTTCAAACCTTGTGTGAAATATCAGGAAATACTTTCCTGTCTTCTCGTCATAATATGCCGAATTGTGCCCGGGTGAAAGATAACCCATCCTGTATACCGACTGTTCACCTTCAATCCATTCAAAACGGTGGCCGCCCATCAGCTTGACGCCATACCCTTCTATTGAAGGATCGTGGAAAAATGTTCCGGGTGCGCCTTTACAGTTAATCATGTCATTTCCGCCAGCATCGTAATATGGCCCGTCGGGATTTCTTGAGCGGACAACCCTGATATTATAACCGCCTTTTGAATCCAGCCCGCCAAATGACAAAAACAGGTAATAATACTCGGTTTCAGGACTGTATAACACGAACGGGCCTTCAATACGTGCATGGTTTCCTCCCAGAATCTTTTTCCCGTAACCTTTTTCAAGCGGAAAGCCTGTTTCGGGATCCATCTCGAGAACGTAAATTCCGCCTGAATACGATCCATACACCATCCAAAGCCTTCCTTCAGGATCATGGAACAAGCATGGATCTATTACATTCGGATGCACATTGGCATTATAATAGTTCCCGTCCTCGCTTGGCATATTAAACCCCATTCCGGATTTTAAAATGATCCCCAGGTCTTTATACGGACCCTCAACATTGTCTGAGACGGCAATACCCAGAGCAGATAACGGAGAGCTGCCTTCACAGGTGCAATAATACATGTAATACCTCCGGTCATTCAGCTGAATTACATCTGGTGCCCAAAAGGTGTTGGTTTTAGCCCATTCAAACGCTTCCTGCATTTCTTTCAGCGCATCTGGTATTATCGGGTTGGCAGCATTGACTCCTGAGCCAATCAAATCCCAGTTCATCAGGTCATTTGATTTTGCTGCAGCCAGGTGGGATCCGAAAACGTAAAAACTGCCATTGGCTGCTATAATTGAAGGATCATGAACCGAAACATTTTTAAAAGAATAATTGACTATATTGTCTGCCGTTAATTTTATGTCATCATCAATTACTATTGCTTCTTTTTCTTCATTGCCGTTTACGGTTTCAACCGGTTGTTCATCTTTATCCTTCGCTGCTTCATAATTCTTTGCCATTTCTTTTCCACACCCTGCCATTATAAGTAAAATTCCAATAACCAGCCAAATGACTTTTTTCCTCATCTTAAAACCTCCGTTAACTTAACCATATACCTGTTTCCGGTACTCGAAAACCGGCATGCCTTCATCGCTCCACTGAATCTCCATCATCAAGGTATGGCGGTTCGGATCAAATAATGGATCCCCGGATATTTTCTCATACTGCCGTGCATGGAATAACATAATGTCTTTAGTACCGTCTTCGGATTTTGTAAAACTGTTATGGCCAGGGCCAAAAATACCTTTTTCCCTGTCTGTGGCCAAAACCGGATACCTTGACTTTTTCCATGACAAAGGATCAAGCAAATCCGAATCTTTTTTGGCATACAACATCCCCATGCAATAATTCGCACTGGTATCACTTGCAGAATAAGTAAGAAATATGTGGTCATTATATTTCAATATCCCCGGCCCTTCATTAACCCAAAAGCCTTTCCGTTCCCAGTCATAATCGGGCGTAGAAAGCATTACCTGCACACTTTTCAATTTCCATGGTTTTTCCATTTCGGCTATGTACAGATTTGAAATTTTCTTGCCAACCCCTACTTTTTCAGCCCATACGAAATAGTATGTTCCATTGTTTTCAAACACCGTCCCGTCAAGAGAAAAAGCACGAAATGAAAACTCATCATCGTCAGCGCTTTGCATCTTTCCCAGCTCTCTCCATTCACCATTTACAGGATCGGAATCCGTACACTGCAGCACATATGGCCGTATATCCCACTGGTTTTCCGCTTTTCCTGCTGCAAAATAAATGTACCATGCGTCATTTAAATAATGTATTTCAGGAGCCCATATGTTTTTGCTCATTTCACCACTGTCGTGTTTTCTCCAGATTACATGCTCTTTTGCATTTCTAATTTCCTTAATTGTTTTGGATTTTCTTAAAATAATCCTGTCATATTCAGGTACAGAAGCTGTGAAATAATAATACCCGTCTTTATGTTTATATATGTACGGATCTGCCCTCTGCTCCACCAATGGCTGGTTATACGGAGTTTTTACCAAGTTTCGTTCCATCATTCAAAGTCCTCCTTGTTCCTGTATGACAAAATCCAATCAGGCTGCACTTTATATTTTATTAAATTATTTTAAATTTATATTAACTACATATAATAATATAACGCCAATCAATTTGAGTCAATATTTTAAGCAAATAAAAAACTCCATTTACAACTATATGATTCAGCTGTGAATGGAGATTGCAATTAATAAATATTTATAGTAGCTTTTCAGGTTTCGCTGAAAGATTTAAAATTAAGATTCAAAAGCTTATCAGGCCGTTCTTCATGCATATTGAAAAGTCCAGCTTCCGTCTTACTCCACCGAAATCAACCTCCAGCAAAATTCCTTCTCCTTTTCGCTCAGTTACTGCAACGATTACACCTTCCCCAAAATGTTTATGGTTCACAATGACCCCTTCCCCGGCTTCACCTGTTTTTCCACTCATGACAGAAGCAACTTCGCGAATAAAAGGTGAAATTTTTGCCATACCCCGGTTTTTTACCGCAGGGCTTACAAGATACAGGTATTCTTTTGCCCTTGTCATGCCAACATAGAATAAACGGCGCTCTTCTTCCAGTATTGAATAATCCTGTTTCCGTTTTACCAGCTCTGTTGCCCTTGTGCCTGGAATTTCTTCTTCAGTTAAATCGACCATAAGCACCACATCATATTCCAGACCTTTAGAAGAATGCATTGTTGAAAGCGTAACAGCCCTTTTATAACCAGGGCTTTCTGCATTCTCAAGCATTTTCTGCAGTTCTTCCATGCGTTGTAAAAACATCGGTATGGTCGGGCATTTTTCAGCAACAGTCAGTAATACTCCAAAAAGGCTGTAAATATAATCAAAACATAGGCCTGTTTTTTCACAGTACTGCTTTACAGACTCAAAATACCTGAAATTATGCTCTATATATTTTAATACCTGCAAAGGATGGCTTTTCAGCAACTTTCCAAACTCATTCTTCAGCTCTGCAGCAACCCTTTGCTGATATGGTTTTATGACTTCACAGTTTAAAATCCTGTCCAGAACCGGTTTCTGCAAATCGTTGCTTAATGCATAATCCAGCATGGCTTTAGATATGTAGCGATTCATTTTGAAACAGATTCTTGAAAAAGACTCTTCATCAAACGGATTCAGCGCAAATTTCAAAAAAGCCAGTACATCCTGCACCATCCAATGATTAAAGAAGAACAGTCTGCTCTGCTTTACTTTAAACGGGATTCCTTTCCGGTCCAGCATGTCCGCAATGGCAATCGAAGATATATTGTTCCGGTAAAGAACAGCCGTACTTCTGCATTCCTTCATGTGCCGGTTCAGGGTTTCCACAATAAACTTAAGCTGTTCGTTTTCGTCCTGGACATATACTATATCCGGGTCATTTTTCGGTTCATTAACTGTTTCATGGTTTTTATCATACCGTCTTGAATTATTTTTTATAAATTTACTGCTTATCTCCACTATATTCCTGGTTGAACGGTAGTTCTTTTCCAGGCGATATACAGAGCATTCCCTGAACTCTTTCCGGATATCCAGGATGTATTGCGGGTCTGCGCCCCTGAAACCGTAAATGGACTGATCGTCATCTGCGACAATAAAGATATTGTTGTTTTCTTTAGTTACCAGCAACTTCAAAATTTCAAACTGTATTCTGGACAAATCCTGCCCTTCATCCACCTGGATATACCGGTATTTACTCCTGCAGTAATGAAGTATGTCGGGGCATGTTTTAAGGATCGAGTAAGCATATGTAAGCATGTCGTCAAAATCAATATACAGGTTGGATTTCTTGTAGTCCTCATATGCTTTGTATACAAGTTCAAAGTTTTTTGTTGTAACATCGGCATCTTTAAACTCTTTTATCATCCTGTTTTTCACAAACCCGATTTCATTGATTAAGTTATCCAGTTCGTCATCATTGATATTTGACCCGTTTATTTGCTGATACAGCGTTCTGAGAATCTGTCTTTTATTTATGCCAGAATCGTCGTCTCCTTCAATCCTTGTCAGGTTTTTCCCATGTTTTTTCTCATATTTTCTTACTATACCGTTGGAGAAACCATGCAAAGTCAAAAACTTGACTTTTGCTCCAACACCCTCACCAAATATATTGTCAAACCGTTTTTTCATTTCCAGCTGGGCAGCCTTGTTAAAAGTAAGGGTAAGTATGCTTTCGGGATTTACTCCGGCTTCATAAATAAGATAAGCAGTTCTGACAGTGATTACCGTTGTTTTGCCCGATCCCGGTCCTGCCAGAATCAGTGCAGGACCGTTGATATGTCTGACTGCCTGTTGCTGTTGCTCATTCAATTTTATCCCGTATTTTTCTTTTAATGTATCCAAAAACATTGATGCATTCACCTATGTAAAGATTCAGTAACTCTTAGTATTATATATCCTGACCTTCATAAGTTCAAAAATCATGCAATACTGAGAGTTTATACATGAACAGTGACAGATAAAAGTAATATAGACCTTAAAACCTCATACAGGTTTGCCTTGAGATATCACCGGTAAGTTTTCCTACAATACAAGATAATGTGGAATTATATCCTCATAGGTACCGTCCTTCATCAAAAAACCCCGGGGAATAACTCCCAGCCTGATAAATCCCAGTTTTTCATATAAACGAAGTGCACGGTGGTTTGACGCAACCACCGCATTGAACTGTAAAATTTTAAATCCCAGTTCTTTTGCTTTATTTATGCAATGGATAACAAGCTTTTCACCAATATGCCGCCCTCTCATATCTTTTCTTACCGCATAGCTGGCATTGCAAATATGGCCGCATCTGCCAACGTTATTCGGGTGAAGTATGTACAGGCCGACAATCTCTTTGCTTCCGGTATCAAAGGCAATACCGGTGAATGATTGCTCAGAAAAAAGTTCATGACCGCTGTTTTCATTCAAAAGATCCATCTGTGGGAAAGCATTGCCTTCTTCTACGATTTCATTCCATATTTTGATGGCTTCTGAAACATCATCTTTTTTGTATTCTCTTATTTCTATATCCATAATAATCTCACCTCTGAAATCGTTGTTTTATACTCCAATTAAAAAGAAGGGCTGGTGATTCCCTTCTTTTGCCATATTATTATATCTATATATAATTTTACATATGATTTTGACTCGGTGCTTCACAAGTAATTATTTAAATTCCGTCTCAAATTTTAATACCTGTCTTATTTAACTGTTTTTCCTTAATTACTTTACAAAAATGCAATTGCTCTTTAAGGCCGGTATACTTTCTGTGATTTCTATTACTGAATAACATAGAGCTTATCCCAGTTTCCGTTCTATAAAGTTAGCCAGTTCTTCAGCTTTTCTGGCAATATAGTCATAGTCCTTGCCTTCAATCATTACACGCACAAGGGGTTCTGTTCCCGATGGACGTATCAGGACTCGGCCTTCTCCATGGAAATCCTGTTCAAGCTCCTTGCATTTGGCAGCAATTTCAGGGTCGTCCATATACCTGTTTTTATTTTCGTTCTTAACTTTGGCGTTCTTAAGAACCTGAGGATATACCGTCATTATTGAAGCCAGTTCTGATAGGCTTTTACCGGTTTTCTTTACAATCTGCACCAATTGAAGCGCTGTAAGCTGCCCGTCGCCGGTGGTATTGAAATCAAGCATAATAATATGACCTGATTGCTCGCCGCCCAGCACATGGCCCTTCTTCAGCATTTGCTCCAGGACATAGCGGTCCCCGACTTTTGTTTTCTCCAATATTAACCCATTTTCCTTTGCCATGATGTCGAAGCCGATATTGCTCATAACAGTAACCACAATCGTATTGTTTGAAAGTCTGTTCTGCTTTTTCAGCTCAAGTCCGATAATGCCCAGGATTTTATCTCCGTCAACATAATTACCTTCAGAATCAACTGCCAGTACCCTGTCTGCATCACCGTCAAAGGCAATGCCAAGATCACATTTGTTTTGAAGTACGGTATTTCTCAGCATATCCATATGGGTTGATCCACAGTTGACATTAATATTCACACCGTCGGGAACATTGTTTATTACAATCACATCTGCCCCTAATTCGCGGAAAACTCTTGGCGCTGTTTCAAATGACGCGCCATTGGCACAGTCAATGGCTATTTTCAGTCCGTCGAAAGATGTGTTTACTGTATTTTTCAGATATGATATGTAGTCTTCTTTTGCTTCTTTAAGTTCTGTTACAGTACCTACAGAACAACCTACAGGGTTTGGCAATTCTTCTGTTTTATCAAGGATTATTGCTTCAATTCTTTCTTCAAGGCTGTCGGACAGTTTGTAGCCATTCCTGTCAAAAAATTTTATACCGTTAAATTCTGCAGGATTATGGGATGCTGATATAACAACTCCTGCATCTGCATTATAATAACGAGTTAAATATGCAACCGCCGGCGTTGAAATTACTCCCAGGCATACCGCCTCTGCTCCTGCTGAGCAAATTCCTGCAATAAGTGCCTTTTCAAGCATATCTCCCGATCGTCTCGTATCCTTGCCTATAACAATTTTCGGGGTAAGTTTCGCTTCTTCGGCCAAAACATAAGCACTGGCCTTTCCTAACTGATATGCCAGTTCGCATGTTAACTCTTTGTTCGCAATACCTCTAACTCCATCGGTTCCAAATAATCTGCCCAATTAGATTCCTCCCCACACAACAATAAATTTAACTGTAGCCGGCCTGCGTGCTTTTTCATCTGTAAATCACTTTTCATTATACGCTAATATCATTTATACCAGCAATAAGTTTCTTTTGCCAAAATATCATGAATTCTTCAATATTATATTCTCAACAACATTTGCCACTTCTTCACAGGCATCACAGCAGTTTTCAAGATAATCATATGTTTGATCCCATGCCATTATTTCAACAACATTTTTACTGTTTACATATAAATAATGAACTGCTTCGGTATAAAGTTTATCCCCGTTTTCTTCAAGAACATTGATCTCAACTAATAAATCATGCAATACTTTCGATTTTTGGAAATCCCTAAACTCTGCCAGTGCCTGTTTTAAAGCATTACAACATTTTACAATGATTTCAGCCATTTTTTTTGCATGATCCTTAATGCTTCGTATATTAAACATATACAAGCGCAGCAAAACATCTTCAATAGTATCGGTGACATCGTCAATTGCATCAGCCAGTTGCATTATATCTTCGCGATCTATCGGAGTGATAAATTCCTTTGAAAGCCTCCTGATCATTGCATGTCTTTCAGTATCACCGGCATGTTCAATTTCATGCATCTCGGTCATTTTTTCACGAAGCAAATCAGGATTAAAATCACTCATTATGTCGTTTAGCAAATTCGCTGCCTGACAGGAATAGTCCACAAGCTTCACAAAAGTTTCAAAATAATCTTCACTTCTTTTTCTGGCCATATTCATACCTCTTTCCAATATTTTTCCGTATCAGAAGTAAGAATTTCCCCAACGGTTCAGCAAAGAAAAATCTAATTCGCCACCTGTAACCATTGCCAGGTTAAAACAATACCATAAATAGCTTCGCCATAAGATAACCTATTATACCGCAGCCGGGGAAAGTTAATATCCATGCGCTAGCCATTTCCTTCACTATTCCCCAGTTGACGTTTGACAGCCTTTTTGCTGCTCCGACCCCCATTATCGAAGTTGTTTTCGTATGGGTTGTGCTAACCGGCAACCCAAACACCGAAGCTATGAACAAGCTGATTGCCCCGGCCAAATCAGCGGAAAAGCCCTGGTATTTTTCAAGTTTGACCATATCCATACCCACGGCTTTTATTATGCGGTAACCTCCGATTGAAGTACCTAATGCCATTACTATTGAACATAAGAATATAAGCCAGACAGGAATACCGAATTGTGTTACATCAGTATAACCCTGGGCAAGAAAAACGCCCAGCAGAAAAACCCCCATAAACTTCTGTCCATCCTGGGCACCATGCATGAATGCCATACCTGCGCTTCCAAAGATTTGGGCAAACTGGAAAAACAGCGTGGTTTTTCTCCTGTTAAAGCCACTGAAAATAAATTCTATCAGTTTTACAATTATCCAGCCTAATATAAAACCCATGAACATGGAAAGAAACAGGCCATAAATTACTTTAACCCATTCCCTCGGATTTACCCCTTCAAGTCCGCCCTGAACCGCTATTGCGGCTCCGGTTATGCCTGCAATCAGAGCATGGCTTTCACTGGTAGGAATACCAAACCACCATGCTGCAGTAGCCCACAAAACAATAGCAAAAAGGGCAGCGCAAAGCGAAACCAGTGCATTATGCGAATTACCGCCGAAATCAACCATGTTGTATATTGTCTGCGCCACTGTTGCATTGAAAAATGTCATTACCAGCACACCTAAAAAGTTAAATACAGCAGCCATTATAATAGCCACCCTGGGGCTTAATGATCTGGTTGAAACACAAGTTGCTATAGCATTAGGTGCATCGGTCCATCCATTGACAAATATAACCCCTAATGTAAGAAGCACTGTTATGGCAAGTGCAGGGTTATTAACCAATTGATATAGAAAATCAGTTAATTCTATAGTCACTGTATTTACCCCCGCTAATAAATTAATACTTAAGTATTTTATACTCCAATGCTGTTCCGTCTGTATTATAATGCCCTGCCAATCTGTGATTAATGTCGTCAATAACTGATTCTGCAATATTTTTGCAATTGTCAGTCATACGCTCCAAGGTATGAATTAATTCGACAAATGTTATTGCTGTGCCCGGATTGCATTCCCCATTTTTCAGGCGCTCCAAATGTCTTTCTCTAAGGATTTTTTCAATGTCATCCATGGTATTTTCTTCAGACAGTACTGTCTTTGCCAGCTCCTTGTCGTTGTTTTCCAGAGCAACAAGAGTCTGGTTCATGACAAACTCAATCTTCTCAAAGACTTCTTTAAGTTCGGACAATGCATTTTCGGAATACTGTACCTTATTATCAATATTGCTTTGACCAAGCATAGTTGAACTTTCGCAATGGTCTCCGATTCTCTCCAGGTCATGGACCATACGCATATAACCGGTCAACCTGACAGATTCGGCTTCGCTCAACACATTTTGAGAAATGATTTTTGACAGGTAATTCAATATTTCGTTCTGGAGCATATCCACTGTATCTTCCATTTTTTCAACTTCCTGTATCACAGATTCATTTTGCTCCAATATTACAACTTTGGTACAGGCAATCATTTTCTGTACTATTTTTCCCATCCTGAGCATCTCCTGCATTGCAAGATTCAAACCAACCGCCGGAGATGAAACCTTGTCACCGATATACACAAGTGCCCTGTCTTCAAGCTCACCTTTTCCTTTATATATCTGCGTAACAAATTTGGCAAGCAGCCCTATAAACGGAGCAAAAAGAACTGCATTTATCAGGTTAAAAATAGTATGAGAATAGGCTATCGCCGTGTCCATTGAACGGGGCATGACAGTTCCGCCCATTAGTAAAGAAACAACATGTTCAAAAGGTCCTATAAACCAAATAAATATGAGACTCCCCACCACGTTAAATATCGTATGAGTTAATGCAGCCCTTTTAGCATTGACAGTGGCACCTATTGACGCCAGCAAAGCAGTTGCCGTTGTCCCGATATTGCTGCCGAACAGAATGGGAAGCGCTGCACGAAGAGTTATTAAAGGTTCGCCTGTAGCAGTTGTCTGTATTGCCAGCTTTTGCAGAATTGCAATGGCAGCACTGCTGCTTTGAATGACGGCTGTAAAGACAGTCCCGATAAACAACCCCAGAAACCTGTTGTCGCTCACATTAAGCATTGTGTCTGCCACAGCCTGGGATTTTGCAAGGGGAGCCATCATATCGCTCATTATATTTAATCCTACAAAAAGAAGTCCGAAAGAAAAAATAATCTGACCGATATATTTCAGTTTCTTTAACTTTGGAAAAAAATAAAGGATAAAACCTATACCCGCAAGGGGCAAAGCCAGGTCACCAATATCAATGGACACCAGCCACGCAGTCACGGTAGTTCCGATATTTGCACCTATTATAACTCCGATGGACTGTTTTAAAGTCATCAAACCTGCACTGACAAATCCTATAACCATAACTGTCGTTGCACTGCTGCTTTGAATAACCGCAGTCACAATTGCACCGACAAAAATCCCGATTAACGGATTATTCGTCAAAATACTGATTATATGTCTAAGTTTTTCGCCTGCAGTTTTTTGGAGTCCCTCGCTGAGCATATTCATGCCGAATAAAAATATAGCCACACCGCCCAGCAGGCCAGGCAAAAAACTTAAAATTTCTCCAGTATTCATACGCACCTCCAAAAAACGACATCGGTAACTATTTTAACATAAAGAAACTTCGGTGCACAAGTATATTATAGTTAGTAAACCCTGCAGTTATGTATCGGACTGGCTTTCCTCGTTTTTATCAGATTCAGGAACGGGTGACGGCGTTATATCTATTTCATTGTCAGGAACTGGAGTCGGTGACGGTGTGGGCGATATTATTACCGGTTCTGCCTGAATATTCACAAAGGCTTCGCCCTCCATATATATACCCGATGGAAGGGACACACGTACAATAACCAGTTGAACACCTTCGGCTGTATTGGATACATCAACGAATCCTTTAATTGATTTTACATCCAGCGTATCCAATATTTCCGCCGGGCCTTTGACACTAAAGGTTATTTCATCTTCAAGAATCCTGTAGTTTGTTTGGCCGGTTACATCCCCTCCGAAAATAGTAATTGATGATTTTGGTATTGTTATAATCCTGTGAGAATATTTATGAATATTTACCTGGGCTGTTACAAAACCCGGGCTGTTATACAACTGAACATTCTCCGGAAGAATAAGGTTCAAGTCCTTCTGGAAGGATTCATTCACATTTTCAACACTTAACTGTTCGGCTTCTATGTATTCAATATCTTTTAGCACATCATAGCTCCCCATGATTTTTACGGTGTTCTGGGAGATGGTATAATCCTGAACATAGTAGTCGTTTTTTGGTTCTCCTGTAAGAGTGGTTGAAATCGGTACGGTTTTTGCAATATTATATCCAACGGAAATCTGTACACTGCCGTCGAGGGATGATATAATCTTGCCGCTGTTATTATATACTTCAATTCTTTTATTTATTGAATCTCCTTTAAGTATTTGCTCAGTGTCTACCGACACAGCCACACTTTCCACACTGTTCATTACACTTTCCAAATCCTGCAGTATAACAGTATTGGGGTTCAGCTTAACATTTACAACTTCGTATCCTTCCGGGAGTTCACCCACCCATTTTACATTAATAGGAAATTCTTTTCTGATAATGTTTTCCAGCTTTACTTTTACAACCTTGGGATTGACATCGGCAACAATAATATCCTGATCTCCTGTATATTTTGGAAGATTTATCATAAGCTCTGTAGTTCCTGTATCCTGAATTTCGCTAAAATCCAAAAATGCCTCGAAATCGTTGGCTGTCACCTTATCAAGACGTTGTTTTCTCCCCTTTATTACAACGTCGACATTGGTAGGAATGGTCGATGAAACCAATCTTATATTACTGGCATCAAGTACCTGCGAATTAGATCTTAACGGAATTGAAATAGTACGCTCGCTGAGTGGGTTTTGATGGTCCAGTACTATAAACCATATTAAAATGCCAATCAATACTGAAATAACTTTTAAGACAGAATCTTTCTCGAGGAATTTATTCAGACTGATTTTTTTATTCATCAGCTTTCACCTTTCTAAACCAAAAACGCTTTTTACTCGAATTCTTGTCAAGCAGAAAGCGATACAAGGCTTTTCTCAGTGTATCAGGAGTCAGGTTTCTTGTAAGATTTCCGTTATGTGCATAGGATATTTTCCCGGATTCCTCTGAAACAACAATTGATATCGCATCGGAAACCTCAGTTATTCCTAATGCAGCCCTGTGTCTCGTTCCCAGTTCTCTGCTCAGTGTGGTGTTCTCCGTTAATGGAAGGTAGCAGGCTGCAGCTTTTATCTTGTTGTTCCTGATTATTACAGCTCCATCATGTAATGGCGTATTGGGTGTAAAAATGTTCGTTAAAAGTTCAAAGGATATGATTGAATCCATCTGCGTTCCTGTATTTATCACATCACCAATTTTGGTGTTTCTTTCAATTACTATCAAGGCACCTATATATTCCTGTGACAAATGTGCGCAACAGTTTACAATAGCTTCAATGGAAGCTGTGGTTCTCAGCTGGTCCTCATCATAATCAAGCATAAGAAAATTCTGAAAACCGCTGTTTCCTATTTTTTCAAGCCCGCGCCTGAGCTCTGGCTGGAATATAACTATCAGCGAAAAGCCTAATAATGATATAGCACCTTCAAGGATAAAGGCAACTGTTTTAAGACCAATCAACTGTGCTGCTTTCAGTCCGACAACAATGATCAGTATACCTTTTACCAACTGCATTGCACGTGTTTCACGGACCAGTTGGATGACTTTATAAACTATATATGAAATGATACTGATATCAATAATCATTAAAACAAAATCCAGAGGTCCGTTAAGCCCCAGGTAGTTACCAATCAGTATGAAAAGATCCCGAATGTTACTTATATTTGCCACTTTAAGCTCCCCGATCCATTGTCATGCTTTTATTGTATAATACATTAATTTTATACTCAATACATGATTAAAGATCTTAACCGCAACTTAAGCATTTTAATAATCTCTTCTTTGCGGGAAATTAAATCCCGCTGAATCAAAAACCGCATCAGCCTGCACCGATATTGGCAGGAGTCTTATGGGTATTTTGATAAATTTAGCTACAATGAGATTATATCTCTTTATTGCTTGGAATGGTACCATTTTATTTACTTTGTAATAAAAATGAAAAAAGTTACTGAATAAAATAAAAAAGCGGCAAAAAGCCGCCTTTTCAAAAATTATTATCCTTTGACTTTTTCAACAAGTTTTGCAAAACCTGCAGCATCGTTTACGGCCATATCGGCCAGAACTTTTCTGTTCAGTTCAATGCCGGATTTTCTGAGACCGTTCATAAAACGGCTGTAAGACATACCATTTTTCCTTGCAGCAGCATTTATTCTTGTTATCCAAAGTTTTCTGAAATCTCTTTTCTTTTGCCTTCTGTCCCGGTATGCATATACCAGAGACTTCATAACTGCCTGGTTTGCAATTCTATATAATTTGCTTTTTGCACCAAAGTAACCCTTAGCAAGCTTTAAAACTTTTTTATGCCTGGCTCTGGTCCTTACTCCACCTTTAACTCTTGCCATATCTCACACCCTCTTTCCAATCATTTGTAAGGAAGCATAACTTTTATTATTGATTCATTAGCAGTCGAAGCAATAGTTGATTTACGAAGATTTCTCTTACGCTTTGATGACTTTTTGGTAAGAATATGACTTTTATATGCTTTATTGCGCTTTACCTTACCAGTACCAGTTATTTTGAATCTTTTCTTTGAAGAACTGTGGGTTTTTAATTTTGGCATGGATAAAACCTCCTCCGTTATTAATACTTTAGTTTGCCATTAATTAAATGCTGCTACGATAACACCCTGCTGGTAGTTATTGCTTGTCTTTAATGGGAACAAACATAACCGACATACTTCTGCCATCCATTGAAGGTTTACTTTCCATTTTCCCGTATTCCTTTATCATCTCGGCAAACTTGTCGATTACGTCATACGCCATGGAGGTGAATTGCATTTCCCTGCCTCTGAACCTTATGGATATCTTTACTTTGTCTCCGTCTTTCAGGAATTTCATTGCATTTTTGAGTTTGAATGCAAAGTCGTGCTCCTCGATTTTGGCCGAAAGTCTGATTTCCTTAACGGAAATATTAGTTTGCTTCTTTTTAGCTTCTTTTTCTTTTTTGGATAATTCATACAAATATTTGCCATAATCCATGATCTTACAGACAGGGGGGTTCGCATTCGGTGAAATTTTAACCAGGTCCATATCTCTTTCATTAGCTTTCATTTGAGCTTCCCTGGCCGATACAATTCCGATCATTGTGCCGTCAAAGTCAATTAACCTGACTTCTTTATCCCTGATCTGATTATTCACCTGAATTTGATCTTTTTTAATAAATAACACCTCCGTAATTCTTGAACCCATTTTGATTTAATTCAGTGGGCATATAATTAAATTTTTATACCTAAAATATATTCATATTTTTGGCAAACAAAAAAGCAGGCAAACCACTTCACCTGCATAAACCACAGCATCTTAACTGCTACGATTTAAACCCTGAAATCAACCGGACACAGGGTGAGAAGTGGATACTTCTACTTGATTGTCAATTAAAACTATACACGAAGTAATGCGAGTTGTCAAGAAGCAATTTTAGATTACATATATATCAGAAAATTCAATTTCGAGATATTCGGTCCTGCTTTTGACATAATCGTTCGATAAGTCTTCCTCTACTGCTCTGGCTGAGGGAATTTTCGTGTTCGGAAGAGAAAAAGTAAGAGTGGTGCCTTTGTCTTCATTATTGCTGTACCATATCCTGCCATTCATCTTGCCCAGAAGTTTTTTGACCAGATATAACCCCATCCCGCTCCCTTTTTTCTCCACTAAGCTTTTGCCATCGGTCTGGCAATATCTTTCAAATATCATGCTTCCATATTCCTCAGGAATTCCCGGACCTGTATCTGATACTGAAATTAATATTTCTTCCTCTTCAACCGTTACAGTAACTTTTATACTTCCATTCGAAGGGGTAAACTTAATAGCGTTGGACAATAAATTAAGCATAATGCGCTCCAGTTGAAAAATATCTACTGCTATGATATGCTTTGCTCTATTACTTTCAAATGTTATATCAATATTTTTAATTTTAGCATACTCAGTAACAGAAAGGGTCATTTCCCTGACAATATGAACTATATCTTCATTTTTAGGATCTATATTAAAAAAGCCCGAATCCAACCTGTTGATTTCTATCAGATTGTTAACCATTTTAAGGAGGCGGTAGCAGTTTTGCTTCATAATGTCGAGGTACTTGGTTTTTACCCTGCTGTACTCACCGTCCTGTTCATTTTTCATACTAAGCTGTGCAACCTGGATTGTGGACAAAATAACATTCAAAGGCGTTCTAAGCTCGTGAGAAAGGGCAAAAATCCAGTCATTTTTGTCTGTGTTCAGGGAATCAATATCGGTAGCATTTTCAAACACAGGATTTCTCTGTAAACTGTTTTGCTTGTTTTCTTTCTTACTAATGCTGGATTCCGAACATAGAGAATTAGATTTTACTTTCTCCTTAATAGTCACAAGAGAACCTCCTTATTGATAAGTAAATTGCATCCGCTTAATATGTTTTCTATGTATAGTTTACTATTTCAGAAAGAGAAAAATCACCAATTCGGGTAAAAAGTTAAGTGGTTCAAATGCTACTTACGGAGATATCTTTCGATACTCGTATTATATATCAAATTTTTGGTATTAATCAATACTATCTTTGAAAAATATATCCTGTAATATAAAAATAAGTCAGGTAAATCAAAAATTTACCTGACTGTAATGTGTAAATCATATCTGTATCATCCATACAGTCTTTTTTCCAGATATTCTCTTTCCTGTTCAAAGCCCGGTTTTCCCAACAGGGCGAACATGTTTTTCTTGTATGCCTCAACTCCGGGCTGATCAAATGGATTCACTCCCAACAGGTATCCGCTTATACCGCAGGCCTTTTCAAAGAAATAAACCATCTGCCCGAAATAGAAAGGTGTCATTTCAGGTATATTAACCACAAGGCTGGGTACCCCGCCATCGTGATGGGCCAATATTGTACCTTCCATTGCTTTTTTATTGACATAATCCAAACTTTTCCCGGAAATATAATTCAATTTATCCAGATCTCTGTCATCTTTACCTATAAAAATCTCTTTTCGGGACTTATCAACATGCAGGACTGTTTCGAATATGTTTCTTAAGCCATCCTGAATATATTGCCCCATTGAATGCAGGTCTGTTGTAAAATCAACACCGGCAGGAAATATTCCCTTACCGTCTTTTCCTTCACTTTCACCAAAAAGCTGTTTCCACCATTCAGTTATATAGTGAAGCGAAGGCTCATAATTAACCATTATTTCAATGGTTTTCATTTTGCGATATAATGCATTCCTGCATGCGGCATAAAGATATGACGGGTTTTCCTCAAATGGTTTCTGGTACAGTTCAAAGCCCGATCGGGCTCCTTCCATCATTTGATCTATATCTATTCCGGCAACTGCTATCGGAAGCAGACCCACTGCTGTCAACACTGAAAAGCGCCCGCCTACGTCATCGGGTATAACAAAACATTCATAGCCTTCAGAGTCTGCAAGGGTTTTTAAGGCTCCCCTGGATTTATCAGTGGTAGCATATATTCTCTTCCTGGCTTCGTCTTTTCCGTACTTTTCCTCCATGTAAGCCTTCAGTATTCTGAAAGCAATGGCAGGCTCAGTTGTGGTTCCTGATTTTGATATAACATTTACTGAAACGTCTTTTCCATCAAGGAGTTCAACCAGTTCTGCCAGATACGTGGAGCTGATCTGATGTCCTGCAAAGAAAATCTGCGGACCGTCTCTTTTTTCTTTCGGAAGCATATTGTAAAAGGAATGAGAAAGCGCCTCTATGGCTGCCCTGGCACCAAGGTACGAACCTCCGATTCCTATTACAATGAAAACGTCGGAGTTCTTCCGGATTCTTTCTGCAGCATCCTTAATCCGCGCAAATTCATCCTTATCATAACTGACAGGCAGGTCGAGCCACCCAAGGAAATCATTGCCCGGGCCATTCTTCTGATGAAGCATGGTATGGGCGCTTTCAACAAATGGCTTAAGATACTCAATTTCATGTTCTTTGATAAAACCTTCGGTATTTTTAAAATTAAAACTAATCATCTTCTATATCCTCCCATGAAAGGAATATTCAAAAACCTACTATACTATATACAAAAGAGGCGGTAGTCCGCCTCTGTAATATATGCTGACGCATGCAAACAGCAAAATCTTAATCATGTAAATTTAAATTGGATGCACTCTTTCTTCGTAATTAACCATATCCGGATCTATTTTATATTTTTGAGCTTTCCTGAATTCAAAGAATTTCTTGGCAACTTGCGGGAAGAGTGCATATGATAATACATCTTCGTCCTGTTCAAGATATTCTTTCATCTCATTTCTTATCTTATCCAGTTCAGGCTCAATTAAATCTGCAGGGCGACATGTAATTCTTTTTTCGTCACCAATAATTTTCTTAATAATTTCATCCTTTATCGGAGCCGGTGTTTTTCCATATTCACCTTTAACAAGAGCCTTTGTTTCTTTTGGAACCATTTTATAACGTTCACCTGAAATAACATTCATAACGGCCTGGGTTCCAACAATCTGGCTTGTAGGTGTAACAAGCGGCGGATAACCCAAATCCTCACGAACTCTCGGTACTTCTTCAAGAACTTCCTGGAATTTGTCCTCCTTGCCAAACTGTTTAAGCTGTGAAACAAGGTTTGAAAGCATACCGCCGGGAACCTGATACAGCAATGTGTTTATATCGACACCGATAACTTTTGTATCCAGAAGCCCTGATTTAAGGTACTGTTCTCTCAGCGGTCGGAAATGATCCGCGATTTCTGACAGGAGTTTCAGATCATATCCCGTATCATATTTTGAGCCCTGAAGTGTAGCAACTATCGCTTCGGTAGGCGGCTGACTTGTTCCCAGTGCCAGAGGTGAAATAGCGCAGTCTACCACATCAGCTCCTGCTTCAATGGCTTTCAGGTATGTCATTGAAGCAACACCACTGGTATAGTGCGTGTGGACCTGAACAGGAACTTTAATGTTCTCCTTCAGCGCCTTTACCAGCTCATACGCCCTGTACGGTGTTAAAAGTCCTGCCATATCTTTTATGCAAATTGAATCTGCACCTAAATCAACCAGTTTCTTTGCATCCTTTACAAACTGTTCAAGGCTGTGGAAAGGACTTATTGTATAGCACACTGTACCCTGAGCATGGCCGCCTTCCTTTTTCGTAGCTTTTATTGCTACTTCAACGTTTCTCGGGTCGTTTAAAGCGTCGAATATACGAATTATATCAATTCCGTTTGCAACGGCTTTCTGAACAAAATACTCAACTACATCGTCGGCATAGTGTTTATATCCTAAAAGATTCTGTCCGCGCAAAAGCATCTGAAGTTTAGTGTTCTTAGCTTTTTCCCTAATTTTTCTAAGTCTCTCCCAGGGGTCTTCATTTAAAAATCTGAGGCACGCATCAAAGGTGGCGCCTCCCCAGCACTCTAATGAATGATAACCTACCTTATCCATCTTCTCAATTATGGGAAGCATGTCTTCGGTTTTCATTCTCGTTGCAATTAATGACTGGTGCGCGTCCCTGAGAACGGTTTCTGTAATCTTTATACCCATGGCATTAAGCCTCCTTTACCAATTATTAGAACGTAAGGTGGTAAAATATCAACATTTCGAAAATACCTTACCCGTTTAATGATACAAGCAAATCACCACTGCTGACAGAAGATCCCTTTGAAACGTGTACTGATGCTACAGTCCCATCCTGTGGTGCCAATATTTCATTTTCCATCTTCATTGCTTCAAGAATAAGCAAAATATCTCCACGTTTTACCTTGTCACCCGGATTGACTTTAATGTCAAGAATTGTTCCGGGTATGGGAGCATTAACTTTTACAGCGCCTGCAGGAGCAGATGCTGCGGGTGCCGCTGCCGGCTTTGGTGCTTCAGCTTTTGGTGCGGGAGCGGGTGCTGCAGCAGGTGATGGTGCCGGGGTTACGGGAGCTGCCGGTGCAACAGCCGGAGCAACAGGTGCTGCAGTTTGTACTCCTCCTACTTCTTCTACTTCTACTTCATATTGATTACCATTAACATTTATAACAAACTTTCTCATATCTGATATACCTCCATTATTATCAAATTAACATTTACTTTCTATTGTTGTAGCCTGAGCAATTCCCTATGTTGAGCTGATTAATTATAGCGGAATATTTCCATGTTTTTTAGCCGGTCTTGTCTCTCTCTTGCTTGTGAGCATTTCAAGCGCAGCAGCAAGATGAATTCTTGTTCTGGCCGGTTCAATTACATCATCAACATAACCCCTGGCTGCAGCTATATATGGATTTGAGAATTTATCCCTGTATTCCTGAATCTTTTCAGCACGGAACTTAACCGGATCATCAGCCTGACCAATATCTTTTTTGAAAATAATATTTGCAGCACCATCCGGTCCCATAACCGCTATTTCGGCAGTAGGCCATGCAAATACCATATCAGCACCAAGGTGCTTGCTGTTCATTGCAATGTATGCACCACCATATGCTTTACGTACAATAACATTAATTTTCGGTACGGTAGCTTCAGAAAAAGCGTACAGTAGTTTGGCACCGTGACGGATAATTCCGTTGTGCTCCTGTTCAACGCCCGGCAGATAACCCGGAACATCCGTAAATGTAACAATAGGGATGTTAAACGCATCGCAGAATCTTACAAAACGGGCTGCCTTATCTGAAGAATTTACATCTAAAACACCCGCATTTACCTGCGGCTGATTGGCTATAATACCAACGGTTCTGCCGTTTATGCGTCCAAAACCGATTATTATATTCCTCGCATAACTTGCCTGTACTTCAAGAAAATCTGAATTATCAACCACAGAAGTAATAATTTGCTTCATGTCGTATGGTTTGTTGGCGTCATCGGGAATAATTGTATTCAGTTCCGCAATGACACGGTTTAAATCATCGTTGGAATTTACAAGTTCGCTGTCAGAAAGGTTATTGTCAGGAATAAAACTTAAAAGACGTTTAATATCTCTTATGCATTCTTCTTCGGTAGCACTCTTGAAATGTGCAACACCGCTCAATGTATTGTGAGCTTCTGCTCCGCCCAGTTCTTCAAAAGTTACGTCCTCACCGGTTACCGCTTTTATTACCTGGGGACCTGTTATAAACATCTGGCTGGTTTTTTCAACCATAAATATGAAATCGGTAATGGCCGGAGAATATACGGCTCCACCTGCACACGGGCCCATAATAACCGAAATCTGAGGTATTACACCCGAAGCGAGCGTATTCCTGTAGAAAATTTCTCCGAACCCGCTTAATGCGTCAATACCTTCTTCAATTCTTGCACCACCCGAGTCATTTATACTGATAAACGGTGCTCCCATCTTCATGGCCATATCCATAACCTTGGTAATCTTTTTTGCATGCATCTCGCCAAGTGAACCGCCTATCACGGTAAAATCCTGGGATGCGACAAATACAAGACGCCCGTTTATCGTTCCGTAGCCTGTAACAACGCCATCGCCCAATGCCTTCTTATTTGGCATGTCAAACTCAATGCTACGTGTTTCCACAAATGCATCAACCTCAACAAAACTGTTGGGATCCATTAACATTTGAATTCTTTCCCGAGCGGTCTTCTTTCCTGCTTCATGCTGCTTTTTAATGCGTTCTTCTCCACCACCCAGGGAAACCTTTTGTTTCCTGGCGTAAAGGTCGTTAATCTTATCCATCGTAGCCATTATTAACCCACCTCATAAATATTAAATTGTTATCATAAAGTGTCCTTTATAATTAAATAAAAAACACATAATACCACTATTTTACTCTATAGTAATAGCAATTATTAAGAATTATAGCGTAATTAAATGAGCTTTGCAATAATATAAGTAAGTTTTGCTAAAATTTTAACAATTGCATTTTAGTTAACTTAACTAAATATTTACCCTGATTTATTTAATCATAACTATATTTATTTTAATTTTTCAATGCATACAAGGATGGGCGGATTATTTGGAAGATTTATAAAGTTGGTCATCATTACAACCGAAGTTTCTGAATTCAGACCAGGAAGCATTTTCAGCAAATAATCCCGTTCATCAAAACCCGAATCTCCCCCATGATATATTACTAAAATAATTAGACCGTTAACTTCCAGCAATTCTAACGCTGCCTGGACCGCCCTGAAAGTTGTTTCCCCCTTTGTGCAAATAGTATGATCTCCTCCCGGCCTGTAGCCAAGGTTGAACATGACAAGTTTGACCGGTCGGTTTACATACTTTTGCATGTTTTCATGCCCGTCATGAATCAAAACGCACCGGTCAATCACTCCACCGTCCGAAAGCCTTTTACGGGTCTGGCACAATGCTTCATTTTGTATATCAAAAGCATATACTTTTCCCGAATTCCCGACTAATCCGGCAAGAAACAACGTATCACGACCGTTTCCGCAAGTGGCGTCAATGACGGTATCTCCCTCTTTTATAACCTTCTTCGCATATTCATGGGATTGGGCCAAAGCCTGCTGCAATATCATACAAAGTTACCTCCACAAAATAAAAAGGTATCAGACAAACACTGATACCTTAAATTTTACATTTCATTCGCTGTATTTTCAATCTAACTTACCTTATATTCAAGTCGCAGTTTATCTGCAATCATTGCAATAAATTCTGAATTGGTAGGTTTGCCCTTTTTAGTGTTTATTGTGTATCCAAAAAGCTCATGTATAGTTTCTACCTGCCCCCTGGTCCATGCTACTTCAATTGCATGCCTTATTGCGCGTTCAACACGGCTTGGTGTTGTTTTGTACCTTTTTGCCAGTTCAGGATATAATCTTTTTGTAACCGAACTAATCAATTCCATGTCGTCTATAACTAACATCACTGCGTCTCTCATATATTGATATCCTTTAATGTGAGCCGGTACACCGACATCCCTCATAATTTGCGTAATGCGGCTCTCAAGGCTGGCAGGTTTTGCTGACTGTGGCTGTGGCCTTGGTGTCTTCATTGATGTTTCAGAACGGGTAACAATTCCATCTCCCCTTCCTAATTGACGGATTCTTTCCACAAGAATCTCAAGATCGAAGGGTTTAACAATATAATATTCGGCCCCGAGATTGACTGCCTGTTGAGTTATTTTATCCTGGCCTACTGCTGATAAAATGATGAATTTGGGTTTTGCAGATGCGGGCGCTTTGTAGTAGTGTTCCAATACTGCCAATCCATCCATGTGAGGCATAATAATGTCTAAAATTACCACATTAGGATTTATTTCATCAATCAGGTTTATTGCCTCCAAACCATCTTCCGCCCTCCCTACTACTTCCAAATCATCATAATTTGATAGGTAGTCGCAAACAATTTCACCAAATTCAGCATTATCGTCAGCAACTAATACACGGATTGGATACGTCACTGGAAAAACCTCCTTCTTTTGAATCTATTAAACATTATATTTCCAATTCTATCATGTTGCAAGGTTTTTTCCAATTCGTGCTATCCCAATTTTTTCTAAAGCGCTTAAATTCAAGCTTTATAGACATTTATTTTTTTATAAAGCAGGAAATAAGAAGGAAAATATATTATTCTGCAAAGATTTCTATCGTGCTTACTGCGGATTGAATATTCATTTCCACTTTCCGCTCCGCCTGTTCATAATTATCAGAAATATATACATTATCCTGACTTGTCATATTGATATTATGAAATGAAAGATTTGTAAGAAGATTTCCGGTTTTAACCATTAATCCTGAATCTTCCGGCAAATATATGTCGAGATCCGTAGCACCGGCTTGAATATTGATTACAGCATGCTCCTGCTGTTTGCCGATGATCAGATCGAGATCTCCTACTCCAAGTTTAAGGTTCAGTTTTTTTAACTGGATTTGGCTCAGATTAAGTTCTCCGTCAACTACCGATAATGTTGTATCCATTTCCCATGGAATGGTTTGATTAATTTGAAGGTCGAAACTGCTGACTACATTGCTTTTTTCGTAATCCTGACTGATATATTTCAATACAGCCTGCTTACCTTTGGCGAGCTGCTGTTCAATGTTTGGGATATTTGTGTCCAGTTTAACAAGTAAATCTTTGCTTCCGTCCTCAATGTTTATCTTTGCAGTACCAAGTTCGATAATCAGTTTGCCTTCTTCTGTCTGGCTGTCAAAAAGTATTTCACCTTCTGCAGGTACTTTTTCAGTTCCGGCATCTTTAAATTCAGTTATCTCCTTCTTAAACTCAAACCTATTCTCATCCTCCTGATAAATGCCATAACCGACGATAACAGCAAAAGTTAAAATCCATACCACCCTTGTAACCAACTTATACCTGCCTGCCACCATTGAAACGCCAATTGCAATAAGTATAACCGGCCAAAGCACTTTTATTGATTTTGACCAATCCACCTCTATAAATCCTGTTAAATCTATAATCCATGCAATACCTATCAATATCAGAATTAAACCAATACTTTTTTTTCTCATTCAGAGTGCCCCCTGCTTTTGTATACCAGCACTGCACCAATTAAAACCAATGCCGGAGGAATTATATAGCGGTAATCTACCCATTTGAAAACAAGTTTTGCGAGGGCAAACAATCCAATTAATATAAGGGCAACACCAATAATAAGGCGGGCATTTTCCGGGTTTGAAGGTGCTGATTCGGCCTGCTCGTTATTATTATACATTTTATCCTTAAAAACTGCGTCTTCGGTTGGAATAATCAGGACACATAGAATATATGCAATTAATCCGGGAAAAACACCGGTAACCAGGATTGCTACTGCCGCCAGGAACCTTAACAGCCCTTTGTCAACCTGGGCGTATTCAGAAAGCCCTGAACACACACCGCCGAAAACCCGATCCCGTGTGCTGCGGTATAATCTTCTACCCATATAATCACCTCATCAATAATCTCTTTACATCATCAAATACGATAAGGTTTTTAATTTGTCTGAAAAAATCGTTT
>ENA-OWPA01000281-OWPA01000281.1-bioreactor-metagenome-genome-assembly--contig:-NODE-281-length-84788-cov-21.430015_pt1 | contig 84788 bp, 66 predicted proteins | sample MGYA00238139_ERZ651803 | MGnify/ENA primary metagenome ERZ651803 (study PRJEB26909, sample SAMN07631231) | bioreactor metagenome | isolation source: Switchgrass digestor | place: USA: Dartmouth... | reverse complement strand
TTAAGGATAAAATATATTAATTTTAAATAAAAAGGGGTTATTGCATTACGATTATTAGTCTGTAATGCAACAGCCCCATTTTTATTATTTTTCAATAATATTTTTTTTTATATTCTATGCTGAATATGGTAATATATTTATATATTTTCATTGGAGTGTGGTATATGGCACGGATAGCTGATTGCTATGTCAGCCTGGTTGTTGTTGCTGCAGGCAGAGGAACCAGGATGAATATGGGCATTAACAAGCAATATATTAATGTGGGTGGAATTCCTATATTGGCAAGAACTTTAAATGTATTTGATGCTTTAAATTGTATTGATGAGATTGTTTTGGTGGTGCATTGCGACGATATCTTGTATTGCAGGGAGAAAATCATAGGAAAAAATACTTATAGGAAAATAAAGAGCGTTGTAACAGGGGGAGAAACCAGGCAGGATTCCGTTTTTAACGGGCTTAAGGAAGTATCGCAGAATTCGGATATTGTCTTGATACATGACGGTGCCAGACCTTTCGTTGATGAGGAAAGTATTGTCCGATGTATTGAAGCTGCAAAACAATACGGAGTGGCTACTGTGGCTGTTCCGGTTAAGGATACGATTAAATCGGCCGATAGTGAGGGCTTTGTTCATTCGACTTTGGACAGGAGTGTGCTATGGTCTATTCAGACTCCCCAGGCGTTTAGGTATAGTATAATCATGGATTCCCATAAACAAGCGAGGAAAGATGGATTTATCGGAACCGATGACACTGTTTTGGCAGAAAGATTAGGAAATAAAACCAAGTTAGTTATGGGAAATTACAACAATATAAAAATAACTACCAAAGAAGATTTGATTTTTGCCGAATCTATTGCAAATTATTTTGATAACTGCTTAAGAAATAAGGGGATGGGTATTGAGGGGATGTGTATTAAAAATGATAAAAGTTGAGAATTTAACTAAGCAATTTGGTGCTTTTACTGCTGTAAATAAAGTAAGTTTTGAAGTGGAAAAAGGAGAAATATTCGGATTGCTGGGTGAAAACGGTGCAGGAAAAACTACAACCTTGAGGATGCTTGCAACCATGTTGAAACCTACAAGTGGAACCGCATCAATGGCAGGGTTTGATATTGTTTCCCAACCAGAGAAGGTCCGAACAAAAATAGGTATTCTCTTTGGAGGAGAGACAGGGCTTTACGATAGATTGACCTGCGAAGAGAATATAGCTTACTTTGGAATGCTCAACGACATGAGCAGGGAAAAAATCAAAGATAGAATAAAGACTTTGGCAAAAGCTTTCGGTATGGAAGAATATATCAGGAAAAGGGCGGGCAAGTTGTCTAAGGGAATGAAGCAGAAAGTTGCCTTTGCAAGAGCAATTATTCATGACCCCGATATAATGCTTTTTGATGAGCCTACTTCTGGTCTTGATGTTAGTGCAATTAAAGAGGTTCATGACTTTATAAAAATTTGTAAGAATGAAGGAAAAACCATTGTGTTTTCAAGCCATACAATGAGCGAAGTGGAAAAACTTTGTGACAAAATTGCCATTATAAATAAAGGGGAACTTATTGAAAAAGGGAAAGTTGAAGATATAAAGCAAAAATACGGTAGCGACAGCCTTGAAGACATATTTATTAAATTGGTAGGTGATAAGAATGAATCTTAGACATATTTGGATTGTGTTTTCAAAAGAGGTAAAAGATATAGCCAGAGACAGGAAAACGATAATTACCAGCATTATTGTGCCGATGATTATAATTCCGATGCTGAGCATATTGGCAGGCGGAAGTGTTCAAAGTATGCAAAGGGATATGGAGCAGAATGTAACAGTTGCTTTAGCAAAGGAATCAAATACGGCCGAGATAAGAAAACTGATAACAGAAGATATAATAGCCGGTTTTCCGAATATAAAACTTGTAGACGTGGAGGATCCACTAGAAGCAATTAACAATTCGGAAGTACGTGCGGTTCTTAAGGTTGAGAAGGATTTCAAAGAGAAGCTGGAACAGGGGAAAACTTTTGTTATCGAGGTTATATACGATGAATCCCATACAAAATCGTTAGGAAGTTTAGGCATAATATCTGATGCAATAAAAGAGTTTAAGAAAAGAGTTGTTGATAAAAGGCTTGAAGAAATGGGGATAGATAATGAAATATTGCAGCCTGTTAAAATTGAGGAAACTAATATTGCCAATGATGCCAGGGCCGGACTAAGCATGCTATCGATGATTCTGCCGGTTTTGCTTATAATTCTCATTTCTGCAGGAGGTATTGCACCTGCTACCGATTTGGTGGCTGGAGAAAAGGAGAGAAATACTTTTGAACCTTTGCTTACAACTAAAGCTGGGAGATCTTCCATATTGATAGGTAAATACTTGACAGTTGCACTTTTTTCATTTGTTTCAGCCATTGCTTCGATTTTGGGAATGGTTTTGGGATATTTTATTGATCCGAAAGCCATGACTTTAGGGACTGGTGCGCAGCTTTCAGGATTTAGCATTTCCGGTACTGCCCTTTCATTCATTTTAATAATTTCGGTTTTAATGGGAATGACTTTCGCCGGAATTCAAATTGCATTAAGCACCTATGCAAAATCTTTTAGGGAAGCCCAAACTTATATATCCTTTCTTATAATAGTTGCAATGATTCCGGGATATGCAACTATCCTTATGCAGCCCAATGAAATACCTTTATATATGTATGTGGTTCCGATACTCAATACTATATCGGCCTTTAAAACAGTGCTTGGAGTGAATATTAATTATACCTGCCTTTCAATAGCACTTGTTTCGTCAGTAGTGTATGTGATTATTTCATTAAAAATTGCAATTTCACTTTTTAATCGGGAGAAGGTGCTGTTTAGAAGTTAACTGAAACAATATTTGCAATTATATAAATCTTATAAAAGAAGGAATTTTATGAGAAAATGTAGAATTATATAAAAATAATTGTTTTCACCTCTTTTGCTGTTGCCTGCATACATGGAGGAGTCGGAATATGATTTTTAGCCCTAAAGAACTATTGCTTCATTCCCAAAAAAACAAAATTCTTAAAGCATGGAAGCTTATTGCGGCTCTTGCGGTTATTGTTATATTATGTGTGTCAATAATTGTTTGGGCGTCTTTCCATATAATGTCAAATTCTATGGTGGAGCATTCACGGAAAAGCTCAAAAGAACTTATAAAGCAGACTTCTAAAAATATTCAGACAGTCCTGGAACAATTGGATGATTTTGCAATGACTGTCTCCCGCGACAATAAACTGGCTACTTATGTGCTGGAATATGATAATATTGAAGATGAGAGAGAAAAGAAACAGAAACTTGAGCTGATTGGTGAAATATTGAGCAAATATTGCAAGACAAGGGAAGAAATTGATCACATATCCATTATTACAAAAAACAATACCCATATCTTAAACGGACTAAAGCAAAATTTATTAAACGATCTCAATATTTTCGATTTTGATGTTCAAGCTTTCAGAGAGGGAAATAAAAAATCTTTATGGCTTAGTACCCATGTATCGGATTTCAATTCCGAATTATCTGATTCCGGAAAAGCTAAGGTTTTTTCGATTGTAAAAGGAATTTACTCTGTCAGTACCCTAAAAAGTCAGGAAACAATAATAATTAACATTAAGGAATCCTATCTGCATGATTTGATAGCAGATATAAGATTATTAAATGAGAGTAATGTTTTTATTATTGACGGCGACGGAAAGTATGTAATGAATGCTCGGGATAAAAATTTAAACGGGCAACCTGTGGAGTACGATTTTACCAATGAAATATTGGATAAAAAGAGTGGTGAGGATATCAGAGAAATTGACGGAAAGGAATATCTCATTACATACAACACCATTGAAGACATTAAAGGGACTGAATTGAAATGGACGATTGTAGATATGACACCTGTATCTTCGATAATAAAAGGTATAAAAATTGAGATGCAAAACATTCTTTTTATAGGTATCTTGTGCATAGTCTTTGGATTGATAATATCGACATTGATTACAAAAGTATATGATTCAAATTTGGATAAAAGATATATTGAAACACACTCTATTATCATGGAGAGGGAAAGACTTGCTACTTTAGGACAGATGATCGGTGGGATTGCCCATAATTTAAAGACACCGATTATGTCTATAGCCGGTGGACTTGAGGCCATTGGGGAACTTATTGACGAGTATGACAATTCAATAGGAGATAAAGAAGTAACCCGTGAGGACCACCATGAAATTGCAGCCGATATTTTGAATTGGGTGGAAAAAATAAAACCTTACTGTGTGTACATGACAGACGTGATTTCAGCAGTTAAAGGGCAAACAGCTAATTTGGAAGATTCAACGACATTGAATTTTACCGTTGGAGAACTTGTAAAAAGAGTAAAAATATTAATGAGTCATGAACTTAAGAAGAACAAATGTCAGTTGAACATAAATGTCAATGTTGATGAAAATACAACCATAAAAGGCGAAATTAATAATCTTGTCCAAATAATGAACAATCTTATATCCAACTCAATTGAAGCTTATAATGGTAACAGTGGTGAAATTGATTTAATATTTCAACAGAACAACAATAACCTCGAGATAGCTGTAAGGGATTATGGGTGCGGTATACCCGATAAAGTCAAGGAAAAACTGTTGAAGTCAATGATAACTACAAAAGGGAAAAAAGGTACGGGATTAGGGCTATACATATCCTACTCAACAATAAAAGGAAAATTTGGAGGTACAATTCATATCGATAGTGAAGAAGGAAGAGGTACAACAATAACTGTAGTCATTCCGATAATTTAGAAATAAAGTTTAATTTCGAATAAACTCTACTCCTGTTCTTATTAGCTTAAAAGAGGCCATGTATAAGAAAAGCAGTGTTTCAGTTGTTCCTTTATATGCACCCTTAAACATCGGAGAGTGAGAAAATGTTGAAAATACAGGGAAAAAAATCTCTTGATTACCTGGGAGATATCAACGAAAAAAAAGCAAGAGCTGTGTGGAAAGTAAGTTTAGGAGTATTGCTTGTTGTTTTGATATCTATCACTATTTTGGGAATTATTTCATTCAGAATGATTTCGGAATCAATACAGAAAAATTCGATAACCAGTTCAACTCAACTTGCAAAGCAGACAGCCCAAAATATTGAAACGATATTGTCGGACATTGACAGACTTGCTGTTGCTATAACTTTAGACGGAAAACTGAATGAGCTTGTAAAAAATTTCAATTTGTCTGACAATGAACATGAAAAGGCCGAATATTCCCGTCAAATAAGGGAAATTATGAATATTTATACGGTAAACAGAGAAGATATAGCCGATATGGCTGTTGTAACCGATACAATGGAGTATATTTCCTCCGGAGAGTTAACAATTGATCACCAGGAAGATGTGTCATCATTCAATGCAGTAAAGTTATTCAGAGAAAGCGGCAAAGATTCATTGTGGGTTGATACCTATGTTGCTGATGCCAATTCGACTTATAAAAGTACCGGTTCCTTTGGACAAGTTATTACTTTTGTAAAGAAAATAAATGAACCGGAAAGCGATGAAAGTTGTGGAATGCTTATTATTAATTATAAGGAGTCCTATTTGTATCAATTAATTTCAGATATTAAAGTGCCGAAAGGAAGCGAAATTTATATACTAGGAAAGAATGGGAATTATGTTATGAATATATATGACAGGAACTTAAATGGCAAGTATTCACATTTTGATTCATACTTTAGGGATGGAACTATACGCAATAGTGGAAGTTTTAGTAGAACAATGGACAAGGAAGAGTATATCTTTACTTTTGAAACTATACGCCGAATTAATGAAACGCCACTTGAATGGAAAGTATTTTTGAAAACAGAAGCAGCTTCTGTTACCGAGGGAATAATTGACGTAGGAAAGAAGATCTTTTTTCTCGGGCTTGCCGGTGTGACTTTCGGATTTATATTTTCAGTGTTTCTTATAAGAAGATATAACCTTTTGATGGACAAAAAGTATAACGAAAGACATTCTATTTTGATGGAACAGGAACGTTTGGCATCTCTGGGACAACTGATAGGGGGAATTGCCCATAATTTTAAAATTCCTATCATGTCAATAGCAGAAGGATTGGAAGCGATTGAGGAACTGGCTTTGGAATATGACAGATCGATAGAAAATGAAAACATAAAGGAAAATGACCATCACAGAATAGCTGCAGAAATGAGGGAATGGGTAAAGAAAATAAGGCCCCATTGTGCATATATGTCCGATATTATTTCTGCTGTCAAAGGACAAGCTGTAAATTGCAATGAGTCATCGGTGGGAAGTTTTGCAATTAAGGACTTAATTAACAGGGTACAGATTCTTATGAACCATGAACTCAAAAAGAATCAGTGCAATATGAATATATTCAATAAAGTGGATGAAATGACTGAAATAAGAGGAGAAATAAACAATCTTGTTCAAGTGATGAACAACCTTATTTCCAATGCTATTGAAGCATATAAGGGAAAACCAGGAAATATAGATATTATATTGGAGAAAACGCCAAAGGAACTTGAAATTACAGTCAGAGATTACGGATGCGGTATACCTGAAAAAATAAAAAATAAACTTTTAAAAGAGATGATTACAACAAAAGGTGACAAAGGAACAGGTATAGGACTTTATATATCCTATTCCACTATAAAGGGGAAGTTTGCCGGATCCATGCATATTGAAAGTGAGGAAGGCAAAGGTACATCGGTAAAGATAATTATACCTTTAGCCAAAAAATAAAGCATTATCTACTCTACTGTGATGCAGCTGAAAACCTGTATTCCTTTTCCCTGTCCGAAGGATGTAAGACCTTCACCGGTGGTGGCTGTAATACCTATGGAATTTTCCGCAATACCCAGAAGCTCCGAAAGACTTTTCCTAATCTCAGGAATTTTAGGGGTTATTTTAGGTATTTTGCACTCTATGGAAATAGAAAGATGAAGGATGCGTTTCCCGTTTAAATATTTAAGAGCTTCCTTTAAATAAACTTTACTGTCTTTTATTCCTTTATTGAGACACAAATCGTCACTTACCGGACCTAAAATATTTACACACGTTACTCCGGAAATGGCATTGGTTATGGAATGAAGGATTACATCGGCATCACTGTTTCCTTCAAGGGGAGGGGCATCATCAAATATAACTCCTCCGAGAATTAATTTTTTTTCTGTGTTTTCAAAATCAAATCTATGGCTATCCTGTCCAATTCCCACTATCATAATTAAACCAAGCCCTCTAAAAGTAATATTTTATAAATCTTCCAGGTATTTAATCCTGCTGTTTTTGCCTGTTTTCTATAAGTTCAGAGACTTAAAATATTACAAGAATTATACATTATCCCCGGAAAAAAGGCAAGGTACTTTTTGGACAAGAGTATGAGTTGGTTTGTAAAAAGTTTTTGAATAAAAACACTTGTATGTAAATAATTCGCTTAAATATGTCAATACTATTTTTGTGAATTGAAATTATAAAATATATAAAATGCGAGAAGGAAAATTAAGTTGATTTGGAGGGATTGATATGAACAGGAAATTGACGTTGATGATTGTTTTGGCAGTTGTATTTACGTTGATATTGGGGTTTACTGCATTTGAAACCGGAAGTATTTCAGCTGCCCCAACCTTTGAAAAGGTAAACTTTACTTCAGCGGTTGTCACAGCTACACATCTGAATGTTAGGCAGGGTCCTTCAACAAATTTCCCGATTATATGTGTACTTAAGAAAAATCAATGGGTAAATGTTTTGGGAAAAATAGGCGATTGGTATGCTATTTACGAACCTGAGACAAGATGTGTAGGAGCTGTTTCGGGACAGTATATAAAACCTGCTTCAACTAATACGACACAAACAACTACACAGGCAAAAGCAACAACTCCACCGAAAAATACAACAGGAACCTCGAAAACTTCTGCACCCAAAGTTGCTGCTACACCCAAAACTTCACCATCTGTTATTACCACACCGGTTACAGGAATAAGTAAAGATGAGCAAACATTACTTGACCTTGTTAACAAAGCAAGAGCTGATGCAGGAGTAGGACCGCTTCAATTCGATGAGGAACTGATGAAAGTAGCAAGGCTAAAAGCAAAGGATATGGTTGACAATAATTATTTTTCACATCAGTCACCGACCTATGGTTCACCTTTTGATATGATGAGACAGTTTGGCATAAGTTTTAAAACTGCTGGAGAAAATATAGCAGGAAACAGAACTGTTGAAGGTGCTTTTAAAGCGTGGATGAACTCTGAAGGACATAAAAAGAACATACTTAACGCAGGATTTAACTATACCGGAATTGGTATTGTGGATAGTCCGAAGTATGGAAAAATATTAGTGCAGCAGTTTATTGGAAAATAATGAAGCCCATTTGCAAGAGTTTTAAAACTTCAAATTCAGTTTACAGAAAGGTATTGACTTAGGACTTGGAAGCAGTGAGCTTTTCTGTGTTTGCCTCCTTAATTTACCGAAATATTGATAAAGTCCCCGGATAATATGTTGAAAATCCGGGGACTTTAAATTTGTGCTAAACAATCTTTGCAATGGACATAAATAAACATCCAAAAGGTAGAACACTACGACTTTTTATCGGTTTGAAAAATGCTTCCAAAGTCAGGTTCGATTTCAAATTCCTTTCCGTTCAGATAACTTAGAAGCCCGCTTTTTGTTGAGAACTCAAACTTGAGCTTGTAAGCCCAGAGGGCCTGATATTTTAATTTTAATGCACGGTTTAAATTATTGTCTCCATATTTGCTGTCTCCGACTATAGGATGACCTATATAGGCCAAATGTGCCCTGATTTGATGCGTCCGGCCGGTAATCAGCTCAACTTCCAGCAAACTTCCCTTTTTATTGTCAGTTAAATTTTCAATTACCGAGAGTACTTTGTATTTGGTTATTATTTCTAAAGAATTTTTTGTTTTATAGTTATTTATGTAAACTCGGCTTTTTCGCTCATCCTTTTCAAGATATGCTTTAAGTGTAGCATAGGGTTTTTCAGGCATACCCCGAACAATACACTGGTAGTACTTTTTTATTTCTTTCTTTTTTATTTTCTCCAGCATTATTTTTAATGCCTCATTGTTTTTGGCAATTATTACGAGACCTCCGGTATTACGGTCAAGCCTGTGACAAAGAGCAGGTGAAAAATTTTTAGAGTCAGAACTGACTGCATTGCTGTGTATATAGTCTGTAACAAGGTCAATAAGCGTATTTTCGGGGCTGTCTTTGTCTGGATGAACTGGTATGCCCTGCATTTTGTTTACAATTAGAATGTTTTTATCCTCATATACAACTGTAAAAGCCTTAGTATGGTCAAAGGGTTGGGATGAACCATTGCCGTAAAGGATTTCATCTATGATATATACCTCGACTATATCCCCGGGATTTGCAATATAGTTTTCCTTTACCCTTATACCGTTTACCTTTATATCTTTTTTTCTAAAGGCTTTATACATGAAACTTTGAGGTAAATTGGGATATTTTTCTCTTAATATTTTATCAATACGTCTATTGCCACTGTCTTTATCTATTACAAACTTTTGCATATTACTCCTCTAAAAAGACTCTCCGTGAGGAGAGTCGCCATTATTTCATGAATTGATTATCCTTTTTATCTTTTCAAGATATTTTTCCGATATCATATCGGCAACGCTTGGACTTTCGCCTTCCGAATATATTCTGCAAAGAGGAAGATCTGCATCGGGTAATACGAGAGCCCAGCCGTTTTCCATTATAAATTTGACACCATCAAGCAACTCTACCTTTTCGCTGTCCTTTTCCGTTATTAGTGTTCTCATAACTCGCCCTTTCAATTCCCAGGGGCAAAATATTTTCTTTTTACTCACATAAAAATCCGGTATTTCTTTAAGTATATCAGATAATGTGGTATTTTTCACGCATAAAAATTCAAGAATCTTGATAAGGCCTGCAAGAGCATCGAAGTTCAACAGGAATTGGTCCATGTTTTCTTTGTTTTTGAATAGATTGTTGTTCAGCATCTGTTCCATAACTGCCTGAGGTGAGGTTTTTGTACGTACAACTTTTCCGTTGTATTTTTCGGCCATGGTTTCGATGATTGACGGTGCGGTAATAGGTACAACCACTTTTGAACCCGGATTGCTTTTGAAGGAGATTAATGAGGTCAGGGAAAGGAAAAGATCATCTTTTACTATTTTCCCGTTTTTGTCCACGAGGACAAGGGTTTCACCGTTGCTGTCGATAAAGGCAGCAAAATTGGCGTCATTAGTTTTAATTTCATCCACAACGGTATCTATTTCATTCAGGTTGGAGGATGAAAAGCTTGCAACTTTACATCCGATGTCGGTGAGCATGGGAACTACTATTGATATAACAAAATCTGAAGGTGAAACGATGCAAACTTTTGGAGAACTGTTCCTTATTGCTTCAGTGTCGATTTCGTTGAGTATGGAACGAACATAATAGTTTTTGAAATCGGTTATATTGTTAAGACGGCTGATTTCTTCTCCGGAACAGCGTTTAAAATCTTCCCGGAAAAAGGCATTTTCAATTTTACGTTCCATGACTCTGCTAATGCTGGCACCTTTTGCATCCATAAAGTCCACTCTGAGTTTATTGGGATTGTCGTCGCTAAGTTTTATGTGAATTCCACCTTCAACAGCGAGAAAACTGATGGCATGTCGTGAAATTGGGGTAAGGAGACTGCTCATATTAAACACTTCCACACCTACCGACAGCATCCCAGAAATGAACGCATGCTTGAACATTCTTGCAGAGTTGGAAGTGGTTGAGCTTACAATAACCTTTGAACCTTTTTTGAAAATTGAGCCGTAAGCAGCACCCAAACGGGTTGCAAACTCAGGGGAAATATCGACATTAATAATTCCCGATAGCCCGTTTTCGCCGAAAATGGTTTTGGAATGCCTTGAACCCCAGATGATATTTCTATCAACAATAGCCAGAGGATCTACTGTTTTTTGTGGCCATATACGGATATTGGGTTTTATAATGGCTCTTTCATTTATGATGCAGTTATCGCCTACAACTGCGTTTTCAAATATTCGCGCATAGTGTTTGAGATTTATTTTATTGCAAAGGATGGCACCTCTTATTTCAGAACCATATTCAATATAGTTTCCGTTCCAAAGCACGCTTCTTTTAATGGTTGATTCATCTTCCACTACGTTATTGCTGCCGAGAATACTATAACCGTCAATTACAGCACCGCTTCCTATACGGCAGTTGTCGCCTATTACACAGGGTGCATTTAATGTGGCATTAGAATCAATAATGGCACCTGAACCGACCCAGATACCTTTTTTAATCTCAGTCAAATTTGTTTTTATTTTTACTTTACCGTCAAGTACATCATAGTGTGCTTGAAGATAAGCCTGAAGGTCCCCAATATCACACCAGTAGCCTGACATGATATATCCAAACATGGGCTCTTTTTTTTCAAGCAGCAGAGGGAAAAGGTCCTGGCTAAAGTCTGTCTTTTTTCCTTGTTCAAGATAATCCATTATTTCCGGTTCCAATATATAAGTTCCGGTGTTTACTGTGTCACTGAAAACTTCGCCCCAACTCGGCTTTTCTAGGAAACCGGTTATTGCACCGTTTTTATCGGTTATTACAACACCGTATTCCAAAGGTACATCCACTCTGGTTAAAACGATAGTGGCTTTTGATTTCTTTTCCCTATGGAACTCTATAGCCTTGGTAATGTCCATATCGGTAAGGGAATCACCGCTTATTACAATAAAAGTTTCGTCAAGAAAATCCCCGGCATTTTTTACACTGCCGGCTGTTCCTAGGGGAACATCTTCTGTGAAATAATGAATATTGACTCCAAAATGTGAACCGTTTCCAAAATAGTCCTTGATTTTCTGGGGCAAATACATTAATGTAACGCCTATTTCGGTAATGCCGTGTTGTTTGAGTAAATTTATTATGTGCTCCATTATCGGTATATTCATTACAGGAACCATCGGTTTAGGTAAGTCACATGTAAGAGGACGCAACCTTGATCCTTCGCCGCCAGCCATAATAATCGCTTTCATTTAAGGACCATCCTTTCACAATTGATATCATAATGTAAACTGGTTGATTTGAGATTTTACCTCTTTTGATTTTCATAAAAGAGGCGTCAACTTATATTAATGCTTTACATTAATTTTTTATTATTGAGAACTAAAATTTATTTATTATCTATTGAACGCAGAACATTTATATACAAAATATGAAGCCAACGTTCAATTTTGGTAATCAGCCAAAGAGAATTCAAGATATAAAATCAAAGAAAGTTTAACAAACTCGGATAATTTAAGTACCGTATAAACCGCTACTAATGTCCATTATATATTATTTATATTCAATACGGTTTAGAAAAATCCTTTATAAATTAAGGAAAAAATGTATTGGAAAATATAATAAAATTTAGACTGTAATATCCGATAAAAATGAGACAAATTTGAGGAAAGGGTTTACATGTCCAATTTATTTGGATAAAATATAAGGCAAGGATATACTCTCACTTGAATTAAAGTTAGAATAATGTACATAAGTAAATACTTTTAGGTATTATTTTTGTATTTATTGTTACTGTAAAAAGTGATAAACTTATTATTGCTGAATTCTCTATCTGTTTGAAAAGATAGAGGAACGGGGGATAAACATTTGGGGTTAATTCCGGGAAATACCGGAAAGGGTTCTCTTCCACCTAACCCGTCAACTAACCTCGTAAGCATTAAGGAGGAATTATATGCTAAAGAAAAAAAGAGTATTGATAACAGCCTTGGTATGTTGCTGCGTAAGTATGTTTTCATTGTGTCCATCTAATACTCTTGCTGCATCGAGAGTATTAAAGGAGGGAATGAGCGGAAACGATGTTACATCACTCCAGAGCAACTTAAGAACATTGGGATACTTGCAGGTAAATCCGACAGGTTATTACGGAAGTCTTACCAAATCAGCGGTTCAAAAACTTCAGCAAAATAACGGATTAGAGAGTGATGGCATTGCCGGAAGCAAAACCCTGGCTTTAATTGAAAAGCTTCTAAGTGAAAAAACTGCTTCAAGAGGGACAAGCAGTACAGGAGCTTTAAAGGAAGGCATGAGTGGTAGTAGAGTAACACAATTGCAAAATGATTTGAAGAAACTTGGTTATTTTAATGTTAATCCAACCGGCTATTATGGCAGCCTTACAAAAGAAGCAGTTAAGAAATTTCAAAAAGCTTACGGGCTAACTCAGGATGGAATAGCCGGAAATGCAACCTTAACTAAAATTAGTCAATTATTAGGGACAAAAGCTTCTGCAGCTAATGTAAATGCATCAAGAGGTGGCTCTCGCTCAAGCAGTGATTATCTTGTTTCTTGGTTTGGTGGGGCGGAAAATATTTTTAAAATAGGTGATATCGCGGAAGTTTACGATATCAGGACTGGGCGCACTTTTAAAATAAAGAGAACATACGGTTATAACCACGCGGATTGTGAGCCTCTTACCGCAGAAGATACTAAGACAATGAAAAGTATTTATGGCGGTGAGTGGAGTTGGGAAAGAAGGCCTATTATAATAACTGTAAACGGCCGTAAAATGGCTGCTTCTATGGCAGGAATGCCTCATGCCGGAGTAGAAGGAGCACCCGCTAATACATATGTAAGCAGTAGAAGCGGTGGATATGGCGCTGGAGATAATCTTGATGCAGTCAAGGGAAATAACATGAGCGGAGTATTTGATGTTCATTTCTTGAACAGCAGAACCCATGGATCTAACAAGGTTGATTCAAATCATCAGAATGCAATAAAAGAGGCTGCACAGTGGGCCGCAAAAAATAACTTTTAATTTTGGAAGCATAATTTTAAATGACAAATTTATGAAATAAACAGGACATCGCATTTACTGTGGTGTCCTGTTTTTTGATTTACTTTCGGGTTAAGATTTAATTTGTATTGAAGATAATTTTCGCTTATGACAATATAAAATTGATTAAGGGGAAGTAAAAACGACAATAATAAGTGATAGATAGCAATAAGGAATGGTTTGGCGGAAATTTTAGGTTGTAGTGGTTAGTTTTATAATATATAATATTGGCAATAAAAATTATGGCTTGTCGGGAAGTAAAGCAATGAAAAGATTAGTGGGATTGTTATTTATAATTGTAATGAATATTTGCTTTACCAGCAATTTTTCTTTGGCAAAGCTGTCTTTTAGCCATGAAGAGGCAGTTAAGGGGATAAGTGTTTTATTTATGGTTAATAACCCTTTTGCCTTTATTGATGGGGATTTTTGTCTGCTTGATTCTGAAAATGTTCAGGTGGAACCGATAATTGTAAATGGCCGTACATTAATACCTGTAAGATTTTTGGCTGAAAATTTCGGATTTAAAGTTGAATGGAATGAAATTGAATACACGGTTACAATGTTTGGATATGATAAAATAATACGTTTAAGGCCCGGTAGCTACGAAATAAAAGTTAACGGAAGTCAAAGGATATTGGATGTAATGCCTGAAATTATTCAAAACCGGGTATATGTTCCTTTACGTGTTATATGTGAGATAATAGATAAAAAGGTATCCTATAAAAGCGGTGTAATATTGGTTACAGACGATAATAAATCTATTGAAGATTGCAGCAATAAAGAATTTGCCCAAATATATTTCAGTTTTGTACGGGAAAAAATTATAAGTGAACGGAATATCAAGCCCGTTACAAAATATGAAGCGGCTACTTATTTTGTAAATCATATTTTGGAGTATTATAATAAGAGTATTCCTAATATGGATTTGTACTTCTTTCCGGATTATAGAGATATTCCCGAGTTTTCATATTATCATTGTAATTTGTCTGTTTATCTTAATTTGCTAAAAGTTGAAAAGGGCGATTTTGAGCCGTTTCGAACTTTGTCCGATGATGAAATTGAAGAAGCACTGTCAAGATTTGAAGAACTTCTTGAAATCCAGCCGGACTTGGATTTTGTAAATACTAAAGAGATGGAAAAGGATTTGTCAGCCATTATAAATAATGTTATAAAAAATGAGACTGATATAGTACGAGTCAGCGTTTATGATTTTGCTACCGGAACAGCTGTAAGCTATAACGGGCAGGAACGTTTTTATCCTGCAAGTTTGTCCAAGATTGTAAACCTTTTGTGCTTTCTTGAAGAAGTACAAAAAGGTAATTTCAGCTTAAGCAGTACCTATACATTAAAACAAAGCGATAAATATATCAGGGGCACTAAAGTTGCCGGTACTGGTAATCTGCAATATCAGGCAAATGGGACAAAGTACACATACGAAGATATTTTGTCCAGAATGGTCAGCTTGAGTGACAATGTGGCGGCAAATATAATTTTTGATGCTTTAGGCAGAGAAAAATTGGATGCCTTTTGCGAGAAATATGGACTGAAAGATACCAGGATTTATAAAAAATTCTATGATGGAGACAAAAATTTTCCGAGCAACTATTCTACAGCCGATGATTTGACCCGGATGCTGGTATTGCTGGAGAACAGGCTTTCAGTGGAGGATAATTTGTCCAATTTAGGCATTGAACATATGAAAGAAACTGTAAATAAGGACAGAATAGCCCTTTATGCACCGGAGGATGTGGTAATAGCAAATAAGGTGGGATTCATAAGCCGTTTGTCCGGTGATATGGCATTGGTATATTTCCCGGATAGAGAGCCTATAGCATTGACAATTGTAGTTGAAGACGATAACCGGAAGGCAATAAACCAGGAAAAGGCAAATGAATTGATTGGGACTCTTTCAAGAGAAATAATCGATTATTTTAAGAAGGAGAACGGTCCTTCATTATATATCGATGGAAATTTAATTCAGGACAGAATTGGACTTCGCTTTATAAACGGCAGACCGTATATTAAAGGGCATAGCTTGCTGGAGGGATATTTGAAGGAGAGCAAAATAATAGGAAAAGAACAGTATATTTCTTTGGATTCATTGGCAAAAGACAACAATTGTACCTATTTACTGAAGGAATATCCGCAAAAAGCTGTATGTATTACTAACAGCACTATTCCATAAAACTTTGTTATGTTTTTTGGATTCTGTTTGTTTTTTTGAACTGCATAAGCTTAATTGGAAAGGAAAATTAAGAACCAATATTAAAATATATTGAACTAAAGTATTTATATATCCAATAAGAGGGGGTATAAGTCGTGAAAATAGAAGTTGTATCAACAGAAAAGGCACCTAAAGCTATAGGTCCGTATTCACAGGCTATTAAAATACAGAATATGGTGTATACTTCGGGACAGATACCTGTGGATCCGTCCAGCGGTGAGGTAGTTGATGGAGGCATTGAAAATCAAACCAGGCAGGTACTGGAAAACCTCAAAGCTGTTTTGGCTGAAGCGGGAACCGGGTTTGAAAATGTGGTAAAGACAACAGTTTACATTAAAGACATGAATGATTTTGCATCTGTGAACAAAATTTACGGACAGTATTTTAAGGAACCTTATCCTGCAAGGTCGTGTGTGGAAGTAGCGAGATTACCCAAAGATGTACTGGTAGAGATTGAAGCAGTGGCAATAATACCCTAAGCAGCAAATCTTTAAAAATTAGAGGTGAGGACAATTGAAATTCGTGATTCTCGGAAACGGTGCTGCCGGTATTTCGGCAGCTGAAAAGCTTCGCCAGTTAGATGACAATTGTGAGATTACAGTGGTAAGCATTGAAGATGTACCCGTCTATACAAAGTTTATGCTCCCAGATTACATTGGCGGTAAGATTGCCAGAAACAAGCTTATCTTAAGGGATATGAATTACTATGATAAAAACAGAATAAAACTTTTACTCAGTGAGAAGATTGAGAATATTGACAGTCATCAAAAGGTTGTCAGGCTTTTAAGCGGTAATATACTTGAATACGACAAACTGCTTGTTGCAGTGGGTGGAAGCCCTGTAATACCCAATATTGAAGGGTTGAGAGATATAAAGTATTTTACATTGAATTCCATAAAAGATGCTGACAATATTATAGAGAATGCTGCAGAAGGTCAAAAAGCGGTTATTATAGGTGCAGGACTTACTGGAATTGAGACTGCCTTTGCTCTTAAAAGACTGGGAATGAATGTTACCTTGGTCGAAAGAGGTTCAAGGATTTTGCCCCAGCAATTGGATGCTGCATCGGCAGAGATGCTTGTGGAAATGATACGAAATGAAGGTATAGAGCTTTTACTTCAGCGAGATGTTCAAAGGATAGTAAAGAACGATGGCTGCTTAATTGAAATGGCCGATGGAGAAAGGATCGGTTTTGACATGCTGGTTATTGCTATTGGTACAAGGCCCAACCTTGATATTGTGAAAGGATTGGATATAAAAACCAATAGAGGCATCCTGGTCAATAACTACATGGAAACCAGTGTTAAAGATATATATGCTGCCGGTGATGTGGCAGAACTTCAAAACAATAATAATACCGGAACCGTTTCAAGTTACATATGGCCCAATGCACTTGCACAGGGTAAATGTGCGGCTTCCAATATGGCAGGACAGGTACAGGAATTTTCCAGTGATGCAGGTTTCAGTAATGCAGTAAGACTTAGGGACATCCCTTTTGTTTCTATGGGCATGATAAATCCTGTTGAGAAAGAATATGAATCCCTGGTATTCTGCGATAAGGAAGCTCATATTTATAGGAAAGTAGTTTTAAGGGATAATAAAATTAAGGGATTAATTCTTCTTGGAGATACTTCAGCAGCCAATATACTGAGTGATTTTGTGAAAAACGGGAAAGATATTTCAGAAATAAAAGATATTATTATCGAAAAAGATTTTGTGGAGAAATATAAAACCATTAAATAAGAAGAAGGTAAAAAAATGAGCTTCTATAATGAGATAAGCAAGTATTATGACAAGATATTCCCCGCTGGGGAAGAACAGCTTAATTTTATAAAGGAAGCGGCTGGGAAAAAGGAAGCTAGAATTTTAGACATTGCCTGTGGCTCTGGCACTTATTCCGTTGCGTTGGCAAAGGAAGGATATAAAGTTACTGCAGTGGATATCGAAGAAGAAATGATAAGAAAATTACGGGATAAGGCAGACAGGGAAAAGGTGAATGTTGAGGCTTTTGTCTGCAGTATGACCGAACTGGAAGAAAAACTTACGGAAAAGTACCAAGTTGTGTTTTGTATCGGCAACTCCCTGGTACATCTTAAAAACCATGAAGAGATAGAGGATGCTCTTAGGCAAATGTACAACCTTACTGCAGACGATGGAATTATTATTATTCAGATAATGAATTATGACAGAATCATAAAGCTTGGTTTAAAAGAACTGCCCACAATAATTAACCAGGAAGAGGGCATAGAATTTATCCGTAAGTATGACTACAAACCTGAATTGAAGAAAATTGATTTCAATACCACCTTGATTGTTAAGGATGGGGACAATGTGAAAACTTTCAACAATACTGTGGAGCTTTTGCCATTATTGAGCAACGAGTTGGCAGATATTGTTGAAAAGGCAGGATTTAGAAGATATGAGTGTTATGGAGACTTCAAAGCTTCGCCCTATAAAGAGGATTCCTATATGTTAGTTTTAAAGGCGTATAGGTAATAATTCTGAATGCGAATTTATATTGATGCTATTTAATACCTTTGAAATATTGGAAATCTTGTTGATGGAAAGAAATAAGATCGATAACAATGATGAATATCGATCTTGTTTTTTTGCAATGGATAAATTTGAAATAGAGGTAAATTTATTTTGACATATTATATTGGAAATTAGTTTTTTGATTTGTTAGAGTATATATCTGATACTAATAATTTCAATTTGAATATTGTAAGAAAATTATGATGTAAAAGCAAGCATATAATTTTAACTCATATGGGTACACTAACACTCAGAATAAAAAATCCAATGAGGTATTATGTATGCTTGTGAGACTTGGTTATGTTGCAATGACTCTGAATTTGGAAAACTGTTCTCCTTCAGGAACTGTTACCGTTAAGACTTTTTCTAAGCTGGCAAATGAGGAAGCTAAACTGCACAGGCTCAGAAGAATAACAAGGGACAATCTGAATAATACCTTAAGAATACTCAGGTTTAATAAAGCATACAATATTGAGGTTTACAGATTAACCTCCAAACTTGTACCCCTTGCAACCCATCCGGATATTGGGGATTGGGACTATGTTGAGGAGTTCAAAGATGAATTTAAAGAAATAGGACAATTTATAAAAGAAAATGATTTTCGTATAAGTGCCCATCCCGATCATTATACGCTTATCAATACTTCTAATGATAAAGTATTTGAAGCCTCGCTAAAAGACCTGGACTACCATGTTAAGTTGTTCGAAGCTATGGGGCTTGATGATTACAAGTACAAGCTTGTCATGCACATAGGCGGTGTGTATAAAAATAAAGAGGCATCCATAGAAAAATTTAAGGAAAACTTTATGAAGCTTCCCGACAGAATAAGGAAGAGGCTTATATTGGAAAATGACGACAAGGCATATACGGCAAAGGAAGTTTTGGAAATTTGCAAGGATGTCAGGGCACCTATGGTTTTGGATGTGCACCATCATTACTGCGTAAACAACGGGGAAGCCATAGAGGATATGTTACAGGATATATTTGAAACCTGGAAGGGTGAATACTTTGTTCCGAAAATTCATTTTTCCAGTCCGAAGAGCCAAAAAGAATTCAGAAGCCATGCCGATGACATTGACCCCAATGAGTTTTATAATTTTTTGAAAATAGTAAAAAAAATAGATGCCGATTTTGATGTGATGATAGAGGCTAAGAATAAGGATAATGCTCTGTTCAATCTATCCAATAGACTTAAGGAATTTGAAAATATTAGATGGATAGATGAAGGCCACTTTGAGGTATTATAGATAATGAAAGCAGTAATGATAAACCTAATTTGGAAGGCAGGTTAAAAGTAATGGATAAAAAAAATAAATTCGGAAAGAAAGAAGACACTAAGAAGGTTGCACCGGGTTTCAGCGATGAAAGGTTTGGAGAGGATGCAACACCTGAAGATATTAAAAAAGGAAATTATACTAAAGTCATAAGAGTATTTCCTGACGAAAATGATGCAGGAAGGAAGTAAAGATTAAGATTTAACCTACAAATTTATGGCGTATGTAATATTTGTAGTTTTAAAAGTGTTCAAAGTAAAAAAATGAATAGAAAACATTTTGCATTGTGAAATGATGGAAATTTATAAAGCAAATCTATAGCTGCTTAATGTCAGGGAGGTAGTTTGATTTGATAGAAGGAACTGAGTCAAACAAAATAAAAAACTCAGACAAACTGATTGAAACAATCCGTAGAGCCAGCGGTTATATGAGCATTGATGACTATGCAACGGCCACAGGCCTTGATAAGGAATTTATATTCAGAATACTGAAGGGCGAAATTGAAGAGGTAGACAGTGAAACCTTTAAAAAATTAAGCCTTAAGCAATAATTATATAATATAGAAACTCTTTGCCTTCATAGGATATATTCCCTGATGAGGGCTTTTATTATACCGACAGAGTGAAAAAGATAAAAATATGTTATAATCAAAGAAAATTATTTAGTTTTCAGGAGTGTGCCATGATTACAACTGTGGTTTTAAATCCTGCAGTGGATAAGATATTTTTTGCAGATAATTTTCAGGTGGGCGGGCTGTTTCGTATAAAGGAAACCATAATATCGGCAGGCGGAAAAGGGATAAATGTTTCAAGGGTTATCAGGACTTTGGGTGAAGATGTTTTAGCCCTTGGATTTAAAGGTGGCCATACTGGGGAATGGCTGGTGGAGCAATTGAAAAAACTGGGTGCCATGACTGAGTTTATTGAGGTGGAAGGCGAATCCAGAACAAATATCAACATAATTGACAGAATTAACGGAACAGAAACCGAAGTGCTTGAAACAGGTCCTTTTATTGCCGAAAAAAATATTGAAGAATTTATTTCTATATATAGAAAAGCCCTTGATAAGACCAAAATTGTTGTCTGTTCGGGAGGGACTCCTTCAGGCGCTAATGACGATATATATAAAAAGCTTATTATTGAAGCAAAAAAACAAAATATAAAAGTTATTTTGGATGCCAGCGGGGAAGTTCTGAAACAGGGAATTGAAGCAGGACCATATTTGATAAAACCGAATTTAAGAGAGCTTGGAAGTCTTGTAAATAAAGAATTGGAAGGAATTCCTGATATATTGGAAGCCTGCCGGTATATTCAAAGAGAGGGAGTAGAGCTTGTTCTGGCATCAATGGGCGAAAAGGGTGCAATACTTGTATCAAAGGATAGAGCTTTTAGGGTATATGTACCGACCATAAAAGTAGTAAATACTATAGGATGCGGTGATTCCATGGTTGCAGGTGTTGCAGTGGCCTTGTCAAAAGGTCTTGATTTGAAAGAGGCGTTAAGGCTGGGAACTGCCTGCAGTGTCAATAATGCCCAATATCAGGGAATTGGAGTTGTAAACATCGACGAAGTATACAAATTAACTGAAGAAATTCGGATTGAGGAAATTTAGGACATAGTAAATTATCCAATGGAGTATTTATAGTGTTCAATAGCAAAAAATATATCAGCAAATACCTTAGCCTTGCTTAGCAATTTAAAACAAAGCTTAAAATATGGACAGTAGCACGAGTATAAATCAAACTTGCTTTTATTGCCGGGTAAATTTATCACTTTCATTTGCCTGGCCAATAAATAACTGCTTATATTGTTGATTGTCCTCAATGCAAATAGGGCCTGATTCATCGGTATGTACAGCAACTTTATTGCGCCCGGAGGCTTTTGCCATATATAAGGCGGAATCTGCTTCTTCAATTAATTTGGATGTATCGATATCAACAATTGCCGTAGATGACGGTGATAAGCTGCTTAATCCTAAACTTACAGTAAGTCTGATGTCAATGTTTCCAACATGAAATGCAGTATTTTGTACATTTTCCCGAATTCTCTCTGCCAGTATTGCAGCTCCGCTTATTGATGTATTAGGGCATAATACGATAAATTCTTCACCACCGTATCTGGCTACAATGTCAACGTCTCGAACCGATTTTACCAGCACTTTCGACAGTTCTCTTAAGGTATTGTCTCCTGCAATATGGCCTAAGGAGTCATTTATTCTTTTAAAGAAGTCAATGTCTATCATTATAAGGGATAGCGGCTCATTATATCTTGCTGAGCGCAGCAACTCGCTCTTAAGCCTTTTTAATATGTAACCTTTATTGTAAAGCTCTGTAAGTGAATCGGTAATTGCCAACTGTTCAAGAATTTCATTTCTTTTGGTTAACTCTCTGTTTTTTTCTTCCAAGTCTTTTATTGCATTGCGAATTCTAATCTGGTTGTTTATGCGGGCGAGAAGCTCTTTAAATTTAAAGGGCAAAGTTATATAGTCACTTGCACCATGAAAAAAAGCATAAACTAAAGAATCTTCATCGGAATTTTCAGATAAAGCGATTAAGGGAGTATCAATCAAATTGGCTTTTGATTTAAGAACTATGAGAAAATCCTTTCCGTCATTGGATTGCATGGCAATATCCAATATTATTACTGACGGGTTTGAAATCTCGGTTAATTTTAATGCGGTATCGGTATTATTGGCAACTAATACGTCAAAACCCACATTGCTAAGTTTTTGGGATAAATCTTTTGTTGTTTTATCCGGACCTAACAGCAGAATTTTTTCACTTTTTATTAATTTCATTTTTATCACTCCCCAAAACAAACAAGGTATAAAATTAACAATTGCTATTTCAAAGAGCTTATTTTACGGGCTTGGACATTAAATCCAAAGATTATTTTTTGAAATAGCCTAATATTTTCAAATCAATTTCAGAATGAGTTTTTTAGCATTGTTTTTACTATATTATGTAGCTTGTTCTTTCTTTACTACTTTATTAATAACATTTTTAAGAACTAAATTGAAGGAAAAACATAAAGTATAAAATTATACTCTGTTTTATTTATATTTGCTGAAAAAGATATATAAAATATATATCACCAATTAAGAATAAAGAAACAGAAATTAGTGAGGCAAATCTTAAAAAATCAAAGACTTTCCCGGCTTTTATTATTTTTGCTCCAAAGACATTATTATAATCAGGGCTTGATTATAATAATAATTTAAATATATAATTAATTAATTAGAGTGACTTAATTAGAATATGGAGGATATAGATGCTTGATATTGTTGCAAAGCTTGCCGGTGAATTTAACTTAAAACCTTTTCAGGTTCAAAATACAGTAAAACTTATTGATGATGGCAATACAATTCCCTTTATAGCAAGATATAGAAAAGAGATGACCGGGGAACTCAATGACCAGGTTTTAAGGGAATTGTACGATAGATTGATGTACTTAAGAAGTCTCGAGGCCAGAAAAGAAGAGGTGCTGAGACTGATTGACGAACAGGGAAAGCTAACCGATGAAATAAGAGAAAGCATTAATAAAGCTGTTACATTGCAGGAAATTGAAGATATATACAGACCTTACAGACCGAAGAGAAGAACCCGTGCCACTATTGCAAAAGAAAAAGGGTTGGAACCTTTGGCTAAAATTTTATTTGATCAGGATATCAGGAGTGGAAATATAGAGGAAATTGCAGCACCTTTTGTAGATGCAGAAAAGTCAGTCAACACTGTTGAAGAGGCATTAAACGGCGCAATGGACATAATTGCTGAGGAAATATCCGATAATGCTGAGTTTAGAAAAGCAATAAGGGAAATGTTCTATAGATTGGGTACGATTGTGTCAAAAGCAAAAAAAGAAGAAGATTCGGTATACAGAATGTATTACGATTTTTCCGAACCGGTAGCAAAAATTGCCAGCCACAGGATTCTTGCCATTAACAGGGGAGAAAAAGAGGAGTTTTTGCAGGTCAAAATCGATGTTCCAACAGAAAGAGTTACCGACTATTTGAAGTCTAAATGCATAAAGAAGATTCGTTCAATAACTTCGGAATATGTGGAAAGGGCTATAGAGGATTCTTATGAACGGTTGATTTTCCCATCGGTAGAGAGGGAAGTTAGAAATGAGTTGACGGAAAAAGCCCAGGAACAGGCGATGAAAGTATTTGCCACCAATTTGAAAAATCTTTTGCTCCAGCCACCGGTAAAGGGCAAGGTGGTTTTAGGACTTGATCCTGCCTATAGAACAGGGTGTAAAATAGGAGTGGTGGATGAAACGGGTAAAGTACTTGATACTGCTGTTATCTATCCTACACCTCCGCAGAATAAAATTGAGGAATCAAAGAAGGTGATGAAAGACCTTATTGAAAAACACAAGGTTGATATAATATCAATAGGAAACGGCACAGCATCTAAAGAAACGGAGATTTTTGTTGCCGAGCTTTTAAAGGAAATTGACAGAAAAGTCTATTATATGGTGGTAAGTGAAGCAGGAGCTTCGGTATACTCGGCTTCAAAATTGGGGGCTGAGGAGTTTCCGGAGTATGATGTTGCATTGAGAAGTGCCATTTCCATTGCAAGAAGGCTACAAGATCCCCTTGCCGAACTGGTAAAAATAGATCCTAAGTCAATAGGGGTGGGGCAGTATCAACACGATATGAATCAAAAGAGACTTGGAGAGTGCTTAAGCGGTGTTGTTGAAGATTGCGTAAACAGTGTGGGAGTTGACTTAAACACTGCATCTCCGGCGCTGTTGTCCTATATATCCGGAATAAATTCGTCAATTGCTCGCAATATTGTAGAATACCGGGAGACTAACGGAAAATTTAAAAAAAGGGAGGAACTTAAGAAGGTTAAGAAGCTCGGAGAAAAAGCCTTTGAGCAATGTGCAGGGTTTTTGAGAATACCTGATGGTGAAAATGTTTTGGACAATACTTCAGTACATCCTGAATCTTACAATGCTGCATGCAAATTGCTGGAGATTATGGGTTACACTATGGAGGATGTCAGGAAAAGGAAGTTAGATAAGCTCAAACAGGAAGTTGAAAACAAAGGAATGGCTGAAATCGCTGCTGAAATTGGAGTTGGAGTACCTACCTTGATTGATATAATAAATGAGCTTTTAAAACCGGGAAGGGATCCCAGAGATGAGCTGCCGAAACCTGTGTTGCTTACAGATGTGCTTCATATTGAAGATTTAAAGCCAGGTATGGTTTTGACCGGAACTGTGAGAAATGTGGCAGACTTTGGAGCTTTCGTGGATATTGGAGTGCATCAGGATGGACTGGTTCATATATCGGAGTTGTCCGACAGATATGTAAAAAATCCTATGGAAGTTGTCTCAGTAGGTGATATTGTAAAAGTCAGAATTTTGGATGTGGATGTAAAAAGAAAGAGAATATCGTTGAGTATGAAAGAGGGTTAAAAAATGAAAGGGTTTGGCTATTTTATTAATCCGGTTAAGAGAAGACCGGCATTAATAGTTATTTTGGGGATATTTATGTTTTTATACTGCTACATAGAATATAGCTTTATAATGCCCATAGTTTTTGGGCTATCTGTTTTAAAGACAGGAAATATTTTTGATAGTGTTATACATTTGATTCAAATAGTACTAAATTATATTCCCAATATTAACCCGGCAATTTTTGTTTATATTTTATTAGGTATAGTTGCGGCATCTTTAATAGCAGGGTTGCTTCTGTCCGGTTCTTTAAATGTCCTGAATAGTGCATTGGTCAATTCGGACAAAGAAAAAGGTGCGTTTGCAAAGGGAATACAAAAGCATTATCTGAAAGTTTCGCGAATAACTTTTTTATCAATAATATATTTAATATTATTTACGATATTTATTGTTGTTGTTTCTGTTCCGGCGATTGTTATCACCAGTGCTTCAATTACTGAAAAACCGGAGCTTATGTCTGTGGCTTATGTATTGGATATTATAACTGTTTTAATTTTATTTTTTTGCATAATGTTTTTTAAAATATATATATTATTTTGGTATCCTGCTGCAATAAATTATGACAAGCAACTGTTTGCCAGAGGCAAGCGTGCAGCAGACAATTCCTTTTGGAGAATTTTATTTAAATTTTTATGGTATGACTTTTTGATATTCGTATTTCAAATGGGATTGTTTTATATAAACAATATTCTGTCAAGAAATGAAAGTGTTGTAGCTGAGTTTGTTGGAATTGCGGTATTGTTAGTGTTGAATTGGATATTTAAAACAGTTATCTTAATATCAATCATCAGTTATGTTTTTTCGAAATTTTTATCTTATTGGAACAGGTCAAGAATAGTTGAAAAATGATGTCTGATAATATATCTGACAGAAAATTATAAAAACAGTTTTATATAAAATATACATTGAACGTGCAAAAACGGTATGGTTTTGCACGTTCAATATTATAAAAGGTGATTTCTTATAAATTTATTTATTATATTGAAAATAAGTACAGCGGTTATTTTGCAAAGTTATGTTTTCCGATTTTCTTAATTATTGGTCTGCTCCATATCCATTTACTTGTTGCAGTTGCGGGATTATAGTAATATATAGCACCTCCTGAAGGATCCCAGCCGTTTAATGCATCTTGTGCAGCTTTAATGCATTGAGCATTCGGTTCAAGATTTATTTGGCCATCAGCAACTGCGTCGAAGGCTCCCGGTTGATATATCACCCCCGCGATTGTACTGGGAAATCTACTGTCCCTGGTTCTGTTCAGCACTACTGCTGCTACGGCGACCTGACCTATATAAGGCTCTCCCCTAGCTTCACCGTGTACAAGACGGGCAAGAAGATTCAGATTACTGTTGGTTGTTGAAGCTGAAGCTGTAGTGGATTTGGACTTCCCGGAAGGAAGACCTAATGCGGACAAAGTCTCCGGACCTGCTATACCGTCGACTTTCAGTCCGTTTTTGTATTGAAACAGACGGACTGCTTTATATGTTTTGTATCCATATATTCCATCGATAGCACCATCGTAGTATTTCCATTTGCGCAGTTGATACTGTATGTCTTTTACTTCCTGCCCGGTTGAACCATAATAGGACAAAGCAGCTTTATAGCTATACAATGCAACAATATCGTCTCTATAAACGTAAACTGTTGCAATTAATGAAAATACTGCTAATGCAATAACAGTCAATAGTATTTTCCTCTTTTGCAAGTTTAATCTCCTCCACTATATACTATTGACTATATTTTGTGTATTTTTATTTAAATTATTATTAGTAGAAAAATTTTCATAGTTCAATAGATTGTATTAACCGTATCAGCGGTCTCTTCCGGCAACCAGAAGGTATATTAATACTATTATTAAAAATTCATCCTCTAAATTTTCTTGTATTAGTATAAATATAAGACCTAAGAGGATTATATCGTCGGCATGAATGTTCCTGAAAAAATTGCTTAGAGAAATAGGCCTATGATTTCTCACAGGCTCCGGATCCGAAGGCGTAGGATTTTCATTTGGCATAGGGATTTTTTCTATTTCGTTTTTTTCTACTTCCGCCTCTATTTGGCTCGCGTTGTTGGTATTGGCCTGAAACATGTTCGGTTCAGGTCTTATGTAAGGATATCCTCTTGGTCTGTATATTCTTCGATAATTCATGCTTGCCCTCCGTAATTATCTTTTTCCATTTCTGTCAGCATTCTGGTTACCTGGGTCATTTGAAACAGTTTAATGCAGTTGCTTATTTTTTTCTGCCTTGAAGAGTTCAAAAAAGGCCTTATTGCAGTCAATAAATTGATTCTTGGGTCATTTATGTTCCTCATGCTGTCCATTATAGTTTTTATTTTCCGCATCATTTCCACATTGTCATCCATATTATTTTGGGCAGAAGTCTCTTCCTTTTTTGTTTTGATGTCATTTTGAGGTGCTGGCTGTTCTTCCGACCTCTGAGGAGGGTTATCCTTAGAGGAGGAGTTTGCCAGCATTGATATTATGCTTCCCAGGTTTTCAGGAACCTTTACATTTTCTTGTCCGAGCATTTGGGCTATTTGTTTGATTTTCGCATTAAGTTCCTCATCATTCACCGGTTTATCACCTCCTGGGGATACTTATTGGTTTCCCTCAAGCATTTTCTTCAATTTGTCTATTATTTCGTCTCCACGGTCGCCTATAAGCTGAGATAAACTATTCAAATCCACTTCGTTAATTAGCTTCTTCATTTCATCCTTATCTATTTTTAAATTCAATTCCTTCAGTTTGTTCTCGTCTATTTCGTTTATTTTTTCAACTAACTCGTTTTTATCCATTTTATTTAATTTCTTTGCAAGTTCTTCAGTGTTGCCTTTTTTTAACATATCTATGGCGTTGTTGAGTTTCATTTGAAGCATTTTGTCGTTTAGCAAATCCATCAGATTTTTATTGCCTTGATTGCTCATAATATCATTCCTTTCAATTTTATACTGGGCCGTTTTGGAAGTTAAGGGAAATGCCAATAATTTAAAAAATATAAAAGACTGATGTATCAATGCAGAATTTTTTATAAATTTATATGTTTTGCTTCCCTATGACTATGTATTTCCCGGTATTTCCCTACTAAATATATATTATTTAATTCAACAGATTATAACCCATATTGTTATTGAATTAATTAGGGTTGCAATCTTTACCTAAAAAAAGCAGGCCAAATAGAATAATGAAAAATAAGGTCAGGTCATTACTGCTTGAGTCGGATTTGCTCTTGGAACGGTTCTCCGAACGGTTTTCGTTGAACAAGAACAGAAATACTATAATGAAAAAAAGAAGTTCATCTCCTCCTCCGTCAAAAAGGTCGCTAAGGAAATTCATAAAGATACCTCCTAAGCCTTAATTTTCAATAAAGCTGATACTGAAATTAAAAATAAAATAACTCCAGATAAACTAATATAAAGAATAAAAGGGAACTATCGTTTTTTTCTTTTACATATCTGTTTATTCCTATGGGCCTACTGTCATAAAAAAGCAAAAGATAAACAAGAATAAAGTATAAAGCATTTGATTTATTGCGGAAAATAGATTTTTGAGACATTACTGCCACCTCCGAGGAAGTACTGCTTTTGCTGTTTTATAATATTCACTTCAACTTTAGTATGTTACTTGTGCATGTAAATGTGGTATATTATGAGAAATAAAGCAAGACATATTAAATAGTTAATTATGTGTAATATTATTGACTTACATCGGTTTTGAATATATAATACCATTAGGGGGTATTTGGTTTGCCATAATCTTTTTGAATTGATGAAAAGGTGGTAATACTGTTGATTTATTATTTACAGAGTTTTGCTGAAGGTGTGCTTACTTTTATTTCACCATGTATACTTCCTATGCTGCCTATTTATTTTATATATTTGGCAGGTGATAGTGAAGAAAGTGAGAAAGGAACAAGCAAAGAAAAAGGAAATTTGGTATTAAACTCCATTGGTTTTGTTACGGGATTTACGATAATTTTTGTTTTGCTTGGTGCAACAGCAACTACTTTGGGTTCATTTTTTAAAGAACACAGGGATATACTTAAAATTATAAGCGGGATTGTGGTATTTATATTTGGTTTAAACTTTACAGGGCTTATACGAATTGGGGTGTTGAATAAACAGAAAGGTATTGAGTTTAACTTTAAGAGATTAAATTTTTTTAAGTCTATAATTTTCGGAATGGTATTTTCTGTGGCATGGTCACCCTGTGTGGGGGCGTTCCTTTCATCGGCTCTTGCAAAGGCCAGTGTTTCGGATACTATTTTGGAGGGCATGCTGTTATTGTTAATCTACTCTGTAGGTTTAGGAATACCTTTTATTATTTCTGCCATTGCGTTTGACAGCATGAAGGGGCTTTTTAAGACAGTGCAAAGACACAGCAGACTGGTAAGTATTATTTCGGGGTGTTTGTTGATGCTTGCGGGTCTTGCATTTATATTTAACTTCATATAGTTGTTGATTAATGGAATTTTTGAATAACCTATTAAAGAGAGGGGAATTTATGGTTAAAAAGAATTTATTTAAAGCAATAGTATCCTTGGGTGTACTTATAGTTTTATTGTTGGGGGCTTATTTTATAAGCAGCCGCTACGGCCAAAACAATGATTATGCCAGTCCTAACACCGGTATAGGGGCAGGCAACAATGACAAAACTGAAAAAGATTTGCCGCTGGCAGAAGATTTTGAACTTACCGATTTAGAAGGCAATACGGTAAAATTATCGGACTATAGGGGAAAAATTGTTTTCCTGAACTTTTGGGCAACATGGTGTGGGCCATGTCAGAAAGAGATGCCGGAATTTAATGAGGCAAACAAGGTTTTTGAGAATAACGGAGACGCTGTATTATTGGCTGTTAATTTAACTACCGGAGGTGCCAGAGGCGAAACAGAGGATAAGGTAAGAAAGTTTATGGACAGTAACGGATATACTATGAAAGTGCTTTTGGATAAAACCGGAAAAGTAGCCGACCGGTATAAAATATATGCTATACCGACAACTTACGTAATTGATAAGAATGGAAAAGTTTATACTTTTTATGAGGGCAAGATAGATAAAAATATACTTATGAATGTGTATAATGAATTGAGAGAATAAAGATAAATATCGGCATTTAATTGAACTTGCAGGCAGAAAATTTATTACACAGTTTCTCCAGCAAGAATTAAACATTTCTGAGGAGGCTTGATATGGCGAACGGAATAGTTTACAGCAATTCGGAAAATTTTGATAAGGATGTACTGAAATGTGATTTGCCTGTAGCTGTTGCTTTTTATTCGGAGGATTGTCCTCCATGTACTTCTTTTATAAATCTGTTCAAGCGTTCAGCAGAAATTTATGGTGGACACATGCGTTTTGTAATGATACACCGCCAGCATAATCGACAGCTTGCAGAATCTTTGAATATAAAAAGCAGCCCAACTGTTTTGTTTTTTAGGGACGGGGAAGAGCAGTGCTTTAGAATGAATGGCTATATTAATAATCCTGAGTTTAAAGAGGCTGTTGAGAAGGTTATCGGAGGAGAATGCAAAAGTAAAGAGAGACAAAAGGTATACTGTGATGTTTTGGTACTTGGCGGAGGACCGGCAGGTTTGTCGGCAGCAATGTACGCATCCAGGGCAAAGCTGTTTACAATAGTAATAGATGAAGGACTGACAGGAGGACAGGTATCAACTACCTACAATGTTGCCAATTATCCCGGAACCAATGGGGTTGTGAGGGGTATGGATTTAATGGAGAATATGAAACGGCAAGCGTTGGAGTTTGGTGCCCAGATTGATGAGCTTAAATTGATAGAAGATATAAACCTTGAAGGTGAAGAAAAATATGTGAAAACTGAGGATACCGACTATTATGCAAAAGCTGTAATAATTGCAACCGGTGCTACACCGAGGAAGCTTCCGGCGGAAGGCGAGCAGGAGTATAGAGGCAGAGGAGTGCACTATTGTGCTACATGTGACGGTGCAATGTACCAGGATGCAAATGTTTTTGTTGTGGGTGGAGGAGAAGCGGCTTTAGAAGAGGCAGTATTTTTGACAAGATATGCAAAACACGTTACTATAATAAACAGATCGGACAAATTTCGTGCTTCAAAGGGAACACAGGATGAAGCTTTAAAAAATCCAAATATAAGTATTATATGGGATACTGCGGTCAGAAAAATTAACGGCGATGTTTTTATGAAAAGTATTGAAATAGAAAATTTAAAGACTCATGAAATAAAAGAGATTGAAGCAGACGGTTTATTTGTGTATATTGGAACTGAACCGAAAACGGATTTTCTTATAGGTAAACTTAAACTGAATGAAAATGGATATATTGAAACCGATGAAAACATGAAAACCCATATACCCGGAGTCTTTGCAGCGGGAGATGTAAGAAACAAAACAGTGCGTCAGATTGCTACTGCTGTTAGTGACGGAGTAATTGCCGGGATTATGGCCGAAAAATATATCAATGGTAAATAATAGACAGAAAATGGGGTATGAAATTATGTATGACGTTATAATAATCGGAAAAGGACCTGCAGGAATTTCAGCTGCACTATATACGGTAAGGTCAAATTTAAAAACTCTTATTATCGGGAAAAATGACAGTGTTCTCAGAAAAGCCGGGAAAATTGAGAACTATTACGGTTTCGCCGAACCAATAAAGGGGGAAGACCTTTTAAAAAATGGTGAAAAACAAGCATTAAGGCTTGGAGCAGAGATATTGAATGATGAAGTCATAGCGGCAGAAAAAAATGATTTTTTCGAGGTTGCCACACCCAATAGCCATTTTACATCAAGAGTTTTAATTTTGGCCACCGGTCAGCCGGTGAAAAAGGTAAAAATAGAGAATCTTGAACGGTTTGAAGGAAATGGAGTAAGTTATTGCACGACTTGCGATGGTTTCTTCTACAACAACTTGAAAGTGGGCGTTTTGGGATTTAATGATTATGCGATTCATGAAGCAATTGAACTTCAGGCTTTTACAAAGAAGATTACCGTTTTTACGAACGGAAAAGAACTGGTAGTTTCCGATAAGTATGCTGATGATTTAAAAGAGTTTGAAATAAACAACAAAGAGATTGAAAAGCTGGACGGCAAAGATTATCTTGAAAAAATTTATTTCAAGGATGGAACCAGTGAAGATTTGGATGGATTGTTTGTTGCTTATGACAGTCCGTCAAGTATAGATTTTGCGAGAAAAATGGGGATAATGGTGGATGGAAATTCAATTATTGTGGACAAAGACCAACAAACTAACATAGACGGTCTGTTTGCCGCCGGGGATTGTACAGGCGGTTTCAAGCAGATATCAACGGCAGTTGGTCAAGGTGCTATAGCCGGGAAAAGAGCTATTGAATATGTTAGAAGACAGAAATTGAAATAGCGCCCACTATTACCATAGTTTTATTATTGAAAGGAATAATGGTTGTTATTCTAGTTTGAATTAAATAAACCGGATTATAGAACTTTATCGATAAATACGTTTACCTTGGCGTTGAGGTCCACTTCATAGGGATGGGTTAACGGTCTGTTGACCCTGTTATAATAGACCCTTACAATTGGTCGGGCACCCTGATTTCTCCGGACATTTACCACAACACCTACTTCTCCGGTGGAGAGCCGTACCATTGAACCTAAAGGGTAAACTGCCAGATTGTTTATAAAAGTTTTAACTATATCGCTGTCAAACATTTTATATTTGCCGTCAATAAGATACTCCAATGCCTTGTAATGGGGATAGTTTTCTTGATGAAGCAGTCGGTCGTAGGTTTCACATATAGTTACAATTCTTGCGCCGATGGGAATATTCTGACCGCTTATATTATTTGGATAACCCTTTCCATCCCAGGTTTCATGGTGGTTAAGTATAATTTCTGCAACTTCTTCGGAAAGACCGATTTGTTTTGCAAAATAATAACCATATGTAGGATGTTCACGCCACAGGGATTCCTGTTGTTTATTGCGTTCTTTTGTATCTAAAAGCAAAGGCATTTCGCATAACCCAATGTCGTGCAAAAGACCTGCAGTTCCAATCACTTCGACAGCGTCTTCTTTCATATCCATAGCACCTGAAACGAGAAGAGAAAGAACACATGTGTTTATTGAGTGATTGAAAAGCAATTCTTCATCCAGAAGTTTCATTAACACACAATATTGTACAATATCTCTGTTTTTGATGATTTTAGCGGCTACTCTTCTGGCTGTTCTTGACACATTTACCATTTTGTCTGTTTTGTTTGCTTCCGGAATATCGGGAGCTAATTTCAAAATTTTGTCTTGAAGTGTGCTGCTGAGTTCTTTTGTTATAGTATCCACCGGATCAACAAATAATGTATATTGGTCAGTAATAGAAACCTGACTGATTTTTCGGGATATTAGAGATTCGATTATTGATGCTGTGATTTTTGCACCGCTGTTCAGCAGTACTTTACCCGTATTGGGACATATTACAGGTTCGGCTATTATCATGCCTTCAAGGAGGCTATCAACATTTATTTTAATCATTTTGTTGCTCCCTCCTATGGATTGGTTGTTTTTTACAGTTATTATTTTGCTGAATTATTTCTCAGATATTTAAAAATGTAATGGAGTTTTGTATAACTTCCTTTGGACAAACATTTTTTACATATCAAAAAATTTTCTAAAATGATTACCGTGAAATACATGGTTTTGCCAATAGATCCTTAAAAGCATGTTGATAATCCGTAAAGTAATAATTTTCTAATATATTTATCGGTAAATTAAAAAGTTTAATTAATAATTATTATCTGTAATTATCTATAAACATAAAGCTTGACATCCCTTATATAATATCGTAATATCATAATATTAAGATATATACATTTAAGCATTTATCTGGTATCATAGAGGAGGTCAACATATGAAACTTAAAATAGTTATAGTTGGAGGAGTGGCTGGAGGTGCCAGTGCTGCCACACGTCTTAGAAGACTTGATGAGGATGCGGAAATTATACTCTTTGAAAAGGGTGAATATATTTCCTTTGCAAATTGCGGACTTCCTTACTATATAGGTGAAGTCATAAAGAAAAAGGATCAGCTGGTTGTTCAAACACCGGAAGCCATGAGGAAGAGGTTTAACATAGATGTCAGGATTAATTCCGAGGTAACAAGGATATTTCCTGATAAAAAAATGGTGGAAGTATACAATATTAAAGACAAAACAACCTATACCGAAACTTATGATAAACTAATCCTTTCACCGGGGGCAGAACCCGTTAGACCCCCTATTCCCGGAATTAATTCCGATAGAGTATTTACTTTGAGAAATATACCTGATACCTACAAAATAAAAGATTTTGTTGATTCCATGAGTCCAAAAAGGGCTGTTGTGGTGGGAGCAGGATTTATAGGGCTCGAAGTCGCTGAAAATCTTCACACAAGAGGCATCAAAGTGACTGTGGTTGAATTGGCCGACCACGTTATCGGGCCAATGGATTTAGACATGGCAGCTATTGTCCATCAGCACTTAAAATCGAAGGGAGTAGAACTATATCTTAAAGACGGAGTAAAATCTTTAAGCAGTGCAAATACGTGTGTTGTTACAGAATTAAACAGCGGAAAGTCCCTTAAGGCCGATATGGTAATTTTGGGAGTGGGAGTAAGACCGGAAACCAGGCTTGCGGTTGAGGCAGGACTTAAAATAGGAACTACCGGAGGTATATGGGTGGATGAATATATGCGTACCTCCAATCCAGATATTTATGCAGTAGGTGATGCTGTTGAGGTTACAGACTATATAACCGGAAAACCTTCCCTGATACCCCTTGCTGGGCCTGCAAACAAACAAGGCAGGATAGCGGCTAACAATATCTGCGGATTTGCAGAAAAATATGAAGGCACACAAGGGTCTTCAATTGTCAAGGTTTTTGATATTACTGTGGCAATGACCGGTAGTAGTGAAAAAGTGCTTAAGAGAAATAACATAGAATACGAAAAATCCTTTACTCATTCCGGTTCACATGCAGGATATTATCCCGGTGCAATTCCGATGACAATAAAGCTTTTATTTGGCAAAAAAGACGGAAAAATATTGGGTGCTCAGATAGTAGGGTATGAGGGGGTTGATAAGAGAATAGATATTATAGCTACAGCAATTCGTGCCGGTATGACAGTATATGACCTTGAAAAATTGGAACTGGCCTATGCACCGCCTTATTCTTCAGCTAAGGACCCTGTAAATATTGCAGGTTATACCGCAGCAAATATATTAAAAGGGGATTGTGAAATATTCCATTGGCATGATGTAGAGTTTGTAGACCGCTCAAAGTCGGTATTGCTTGATGTGAGGGATGAAATAGAGTTTTACCTTGGAACCATAGAAGGTTCTGTCAATATACCTTTAAATGAACTTCGGAATCGTCTGGATGAGTTGCCCACGGACAAAGAAATTCTAATTTTCTGTCAGGCCGGTTTAAGAGGGTATATAGCTTATAGAATTTTGAAACAGAAGGGATTTCATGCAAAGAACTTAAGCGGCGGTTACAAAACTTATCGGCTTGCTGTCCAAAAGCAGTCCAATGAGGAGATTTATGAATAGGATAAGATAACCACAAGCGGAGAAAAAAAGGTGGATTGCAACGGTGATGAATGTAAAGCTGAAGTCAATATTGAAGTGGATGCCTGCGGACTTCAGTGCCCGGGACTTATGATGAAGCTAAGCGAAAGCATAAAAACTATGAATTACGGATAAGTACTGCATATAAAAGCTAAAGACCCTTATTTTTCAGGAAGATGTGAAGTCTTGGTGTGAAAAAACAGAAAATAAACTCTTAGGTATAAATTTTGAAAATTCTTGTTATACTGCCTATATTAAGAAAGGAAAGTGAGTTGATGAAGAGGAAGCTGCTTTCATGGGAATAAAGGGTAAAATGTTTTTTTCCTTTTGGGGATTGAACATTTTGAGGAAGAGTGATAAAGTAAACGTGAAAAAAGATTTATTCGGTAATTTGTTTTCATGATGCCGAGAGGCTCTAAAAAGCTTTCCCTTTCAAAAAAATGAATATGAGAGGCATAGGCAGCAGGCTTATAAGAAAAATAATGAAGAAAATGAACATAATATCTTTGAAAGAACTTATTCGATCGGCTATGGCAAACGGAGTAGAGTTTGTGGAATGTAATATGTCCATGGAGGTCATGGGAATAAAAAAGAAGAGCTGATTAGTTTTAGCTGTTTTTTTATTTTTAATTGTGTGTGGAGGGAATAATTGGAATGAAAGATTTTAAAATGTATGAAAGAAAGGCAGATAAACTAAAGGCATTGGCACATCCGCAGAGGTTATGTATTGTTCATGGTCTTATGGAGAATAATTGTAATGTGACTAAGATACAAGAGTGTTTAGGACTTCCGCAATCGACAGTTTCACAGCATCTCGCCAAGTTGAAAGCGGCAGGTATTATTGAAGGAAGCAGAAACGGTCTTGAAATTTGCTACAGTGTTGTGGATGAGGAAATAAAAGAAGTGGTAAAAATATTGACAAAAGAATAAGAATAAGAAAGGAAAGAGGAAATATGGATAAAAGTACAGTATTATCAATGATAGATCATGCAATTTTAAAGCCGGAAGCTACCGACAGTGATCTTGAAAGAGAATGTGCAATTGCTGCAAAATATAATGTGGCATCGGTATGTGTAAAGCCCAGCCATGTCAAATATGCCTCAGAGCTTTTGAAAGATTCTTCCGTTAAAGTGAGTACGGTTATAGGTTTTCCCCATGGAACCACAACTACAAAGTGTAAGGTGGCAGAGGCCCGGGAGGCTATTGAAAACGGTGCCGTTGAACTGGATATGGTTCTGAATATTGGAAAGCTTCTGTCAAGGGATTTTGATTATGTGGAAAAGGATATAAAAAGTGTGGTTGACGAAGCCCATTTTAAAGGTGTTATTGTCAAAGTTATATTGGAGACAGCTCTTTTGGATGAAGAAATGATAGCTGCTGCCTGTAAGATAGCCGAGAAATGCGGTGCTGACTTTGTCAAAACCTCTACGGGATTTAACGGAAGAGGTGCAAGTTTGGCAGATATTGAAATTATGAAAAAGAATGTAAGTGATAAGGTTGGAGTAAAAGCCTCAGGAGGAATAAAGAATTTTGAACAGGCTGTGGCCTTTGTTGAAGCAGGATGCACAAGACTTGGAACTAGTTCTACTGCTAATATAGCCGGTGAGGGCTTGACAACATCAATTAAGGATTCAAATTATTGAGCAGGGGAAGTACGATTTTTTGCTCCAAAATAGAATACTGCAAGTATAACCGGCATAAAAATATCGTATAAAGAATTTATTGTGAGGTGGCCGGTTAATGCAGAGACAGTTGTGTGTTATTATTGCATGTGTTTTTATAATGTCAATTTTTGCAGGATGTTCTGTTTTTCAAAAGATAGGAGACAATGATGAGGTAAGTCCAGCCAGCAGTATAGCATTAAGTGAAGCAGAGGCTCGGCAAATTGCAGATAAATCGCCTATATCTCTGTATTTTGCCAATGAGGAAGGGACTAAGTTAAAACTGGAAATACGCTATGTTCCTATGGATGAACTAAAGAAACCTGTTGAGGAAATTGCATCTTTAATTGTGAAAGAATTAATAAACGGTCCGAGCAAAGGTTCGGCATTAAAGCCTACCATACCTGAGGGAACAAAACTGCGTAGTGTGAAGATAAGCGGTGATGTGGCAACAGTGGATTTTTCAAAGGAGTTTAAGGAAAATCACCCTGGCGGAAAAGCTGCTGAACAGCTGACAATATATTCTGTTGTAAACTCTCTTACTGAGCTCAAGGAAATCAGCCAGGTTAAGTTTAAAATTGAAGGGAAGACTTCAAAGGAGTTTAAAGGTGCTTTTAAGTTTGACAATGCTTTCCCAAGAAGCACTTCACTTATCAGTAAAGAAACAACCAATTTGACTAAGCCCGATACTTCCGAGGAAAGCAAAAAGTCTGAGGAAAGCAAAAAAGATAAGACTGAAAAGGACAATAAGGGCAATAAGGATGCCCAGGCAACAATAAGCGACCAGGACAGTGCTGATGAAATTGAAGTGTTTGAAGAACATGAGCATCCACCGGTGTCGGAAATCATTGATGAAGATGATGAAGAAGGGAAGACTACCTTTTATTTTGAAGATGAGCCGATAGAGGAAGAGTTGGTGGAGTAATAAAGTAATTAATATATGGATGACTTTATTGAGACAAGGAGAAAAATTCTCCTTGTTTTTTTATGTTTTTAATGAATATAGGCGGTGTTTCTTAACTATTGGGCGGTATTTAAAATAAGTTTAAAATTTTAAGAAATATTGCAGGGATTTATGAAGTTTTTACGTCTATAATATTGAAAAGGAAAGGAGGGGAGCGATGGATCCGGATGAAATACTGGTAGAAAAGGCTTTGAAAGGCGATGATGATTCGTTTAGAAGTATTGTTGAAAAGTATCAGGGCCTGGTATATGCAATTTGCTTTAATATAACAGGCCACAGGCAGGAAGCTGAAAATTTGGCCCAGGAAACTTTTATACAAGTGTATCGCTCTCTATCCCGTTATGAGAAAAAAGGTTTAAAATCCTGGATTGGCAAAATTGCAACCAATAAGGCAATAGACTGGAAAAGAAAAAGGCGTATGGAGAATGAGGGGAAAGTGGTGTACCTTGAAGACATTGGTGAGATAAGTACAGAGAGTAATAGTATTCATGAAGAGTTGATAAAGAAGGAAAATGCCAGAAAATTATTGGAATTGTGCAATAATTTGCCGGAGATTTACAGCAGTGTTTTAATTAAATATTATATTCAGTCAAAGTCATATAATGAAATTTCAAAAGAGGACGGGATAAGTATTAAGACTGTAGAATCAAGACTTTATAGGGCTAAGAATGCTATAAGAAAGCAATGGAAGGAAGTGTGAAAATGGGCCACTATAGTGAAGAGAAACTGCTCCTATACAGCGAAGGCTGTGTTGACGAGAGGTTGGAAAAAGATATTGAAGAACATCTGTTGATTTGTGAAGATTGCAGAGACAGATATATACAGATTGTTGAGTGCTACCATATGGATGGAATTGAAAATCAAATTTCATCTCAATTTACAGACAATGTAATGAAGAGGATAAAGACCGATAGCGACAGGAAGAAAGCCGGAAAGAGAAAGAAAGTTACTCCGGAAGTATTTTTGTATTATGTGGCAGCAGCTTGCATAACCATAATGCTTTCTTGTAATGGAATCCTGGATTCTTTGGTTTCCGGATTTTCGGATATGACAACATCTATTGCAAGAACACCGGCAAGAATAGAACAAAGAGTGCCGAACGGCTGGACGGAAAAACTTGCAGAGGATACATCAACATTAATTTCCAAATTAAAACCGCAGATTGTTGAAAAGGAGTGAGTTATTAATGAGAACTAAGAGTAAGTTTACAACATTTATTTTATCTTTTATTCCGGGACTTGGACATATATACCTTGGGTTTAACACCCGGGGAGGAATATTTATGATAGCAGAGATGATTGCGGCTGCCCTGGCTATCTTGATGGAAAATACAGATATATTTGGAGGAGGTAGCTCTACAGCTATTCCCCTTTGTTTAATTCCTGTTGTATGGATAGCATCACTGGTAGACAGTTTGACTTTGGTAGATAAGATTAACGATATTGCAATTTGCAATAGTGAGGAAAAGAAAGATATTTTGCTTGAACAACTTGAGCAGCAAAACAAAAAGACCATAGCAATGGTTTTGTCCATTATTCCCGGTGCGGGGCATATGTTTTTAGGACTACAGCGGCAGGGACTTCAACTTATGGCCATATTTTTCTTGAGCTTTTTCATTACCGATTGGATTAACCTCAGCATATTTATGCCGCTAATACCTATAATCTGGTTTTTCGGATTGTTTGATGCTATGAACAAGGCTGCAGGTAATGATAAACGGGATGATAGTGATGTGTTGTTTGTAAATTGGTTTAGAAACGGAAAACCGCTCGTAAAAAATGCAAATAAGTATCTTGCCTATGCCCTTATAGCAATCGGTTGTTTGCTTTTGGCCGAAAAGATTATATTCCCGGAGCTTGAGAAATTTATCAGATTTAATTTCAGAGAGTATTTTAGAGTAATAATACTTTCGGTGTTATTTATAATCGGTGGAGTTAAAATGCTTATGGGAACGGAAAACGAAGAAACTATGAAGGCTGGTGAAGATGAACTGTGAAGCGGCAATGGAGAGTAGGAACACTGTCAATGGGATTGCTTTTGATCGCCCTTGGCGTAATAATGCTGGTTTCTCAAATTTTAGAGATTTCCTTTATTGAGCATATAATTAAATGGTGGCCCATTATACTTATATTGATCGGACTTGAGATATTGCTATACATTTTTCTTTCAAATCAGGATGCCCCTAAAGTAAAATTTGATGTATTCAGTATCATAATTATTTCAATATTGATGATGGCAAGTGTAGGTGTTTATGCGGTTACTGGAATTATGACATCGGGAGATGGGGTTATTTTGGTAGGGCCAATGTTTGACAGCTATAAAAATGAGTCGAAGTATACAAGGACCTTTGAGTTGGATGCTGTCAGCACTAATCTGATAATTGATAATGTCGTGGGGAACATTAGCATTGCAAAAGGCGATGGAGATAAAATAGAAGTTGAGGCAAATATAACAATAAAGAATAATGATGAAGAGTATGCTGCAGAGATTGCCGATTCCTTAATTACTGTTGCAAAGGAAAAGGAACTAAAAATAAGCTCGAATTCTAAGGAATATTCAAATAAAGGCAAGATTGGAAGTATACAGATAGACTATTCCGTAAAGGTACCCGATTCCGTAAATGTTGAAGTGGAGAACAAATTTGGGGATGTGTCTCTGACAGACCTTGCCCAGTCAGCTAAAGTGAATAATAAAAACGGAAAGATAACAGTTGAGTCCTTAGGCGGGGACCTTATAGTGAACAGTTCCTTTGGAGAGGTTAAAGTACAGGATATAAAGGGAAAAACTCAGGTATATTCAAAGAACGGTGATGTCATTGCAAACAATTGCAACAAAGATATTACCATTGAAAGCTCCTTTGGAGATATTAGGATAGATGGTGTTAAAGGAATTGTTGCAATAACCAATTCAAACGGCCAAACCCAGGGAAACTGGATAAACGGTGATATAAACGTAATAAGTAAATTTGGCGATGTAACCTTAACTGATGTTTCGGGAAATGCCGATGTGGATAATGCCAATGGTGAAGTAAGTATATCCAATGTTGGAGGCTATGTAAAGGTAAGCAATGGATTTGGAAATACAAGGGTATCAAACGCCAACAAGGGCTTGGTTTTAAATAACACTAATGGGGATATAACAGTTGAGGCTAATAAAGTTATAATGCAGGATGTAAATATAAAAAGTAAATTTGGGGATATTCTTTTAAAACTTCCTGCTCCGCAAAACGGTTATTTTGAGGCAAATACCAAATTTGGCGATATAGAGAATGACTTTGGTCTTGAAGTGAATGAAAATATGAGCACCAGTTCAATGAAAGGAACGCTGACAGACGATAAAATAAAGTTTATTTTAAATAGCGAAAATGGAGATATTAAGCTTGAGAAAATAGAAAGATAAAGAGGGACTTCTTTTTACATAAATACTAAGCAATGTCAGTGCCTGATTAAAATCTCTTTTGATGCACTATCCTTTATTTTTAAGGAAAGTGCATTTTTTGTACAACATTGCTATGAAAAAGAATTATATAAAGTTTATGCAGAATATTTTATATGTTACCGGAAATTGAAACAGACAAAACGTTCTATAGAATATCAGATTTTTACCCAATATATAGTTTATAATTTATGATATTTCATGATAAGTTTTATTTGCCAATTAGAGTTAATATAGTATAATATTAGTATTGCTTGTGCATATACATTATAGTATGTATTTAAAGTATGTTTATAAGATACGTCATAAAGATGAAATAGGAAATTAAAAGTAAGTTTATAATTTTGAATTTACTGAAACAATGATAAAAAACTTCTGTGTTTGGCAGAAATAGTTATAAAGTTTGTTGATTGATTAAATTTATTACTTTAAGAAGGAAAAAATGAAACCGAAAAAAGAAAAAAATCCGAAGTTGCTGCAATTGCTAAGAAAAATAGTGACAGTACATATGAAATATTCAATATATCTATCAGTAACTGTTGACTATAGAATTCTTTTTAAACTTACTATGCACGAAACAGTTTTTTTGATAAATACCATAAAGAAGCTCTGACGGGCTTCTTTATTTATTAAACAAACCAATCAAAATGATGGAAAGTATTGAAGAATGAAAATAGTAAAATTGAAATTATTGCAAGGAAATGTTATAATAATATTTGGTTTTGTGTGATATTTCCCATAAATCAAATACTCTCCATGAAAAAATTAAGGGGGGTTATTAAAATATTAAAAAATAGTTGTTTAATTAAATTATTATTAGCTTTAGTATTAATTTTAAATATTACAGCATGCAATAATGGAAAAGATTCTGACAGTTCAAGCATTAAGCCTAGCCCTAGTTCCGTAAAGTTTTGCGATCAAGCTGAAGACTTTCTGATTTGTTTGTCTATTTACGGGGATCTGCAATGTTTTGATATTAACAATCAAAAGATACTATGGAATCAAAAATATTCCATTTATAGTAAGAATATTAGAAGACTCATATTTGATGATAAGCTAATTTTAGCAATCGGAAATGAATTGATACATATAGATCTGAAGAGTGGAAAAACACTTTCAGAGAAATCACTAAAGGGCGGTATTGCTTGGATAATAAAGGACGATAATAAAAGATTCATAGTAGTTGGAACGGAAGAAGATTTGATTTATTGTTTTGATGGGGAGAACAACAGAAAGTTATGGTCTAAAAAAATTGACAACGGTGCATTTATCTCTCCTGTTATATTAGGCAATTCTCTTGTTTTTCAATGGCATTTTAATGGTCCGCATTATGTTCAGGGTGCAATTGAACATAAAATTTACTCTTTAGATATTAATAATGGCAAAAAGAATTGGGAGTATGAATCAAAAGCAAGATTGCTTCCTGGAATTTTTACTTCTCAAAAAGGCATTATATTTAGTGATGTTGAAGGTACAATCACATATATGAAGGCAGAGGATGGAAATATACTTTGGAAATGTGATACAAATGAAAATCAGAGGGATATTTATTTTGATATGGCAGTTTACGGCAATACATTGGCTTTTTTTCACACGGAAGGGAAAGTGTATTTTTTGGATGAAGATACAGGAAATATAGTTTATAAGGATACTATTGGTAAAACTTTTAGTAACGTAAAAATATATGATGAGAATTCAATATATGTGTGCGAGTATAAAGTCATTAGTTCATATAGTTTGAAGGAAAAGAGAACATTGAATTCTTTAGATTTAACTCCATATGTTCATTATGTAGAATTATCTGACAATTCTATTTATGTTAAAGAGCAAGACCGCAAAATACATGCATTGGAAATGGAGAATTTTAAAGAGCAGTGGATTTATGAGGGAAGATTAATTGAATCTGAGTTATTTATTTCAGGCAATTATTTAATCTTTGTTTCCTCAAAAGAAGACAACACAAATGAGTTTGTCATGCTTGACCGGGCTACTGGAAAGGAGGTTAAAGTTATCAGTTAGAGGGTAGTACCCGGTAAGATATAGAGAAGAGCTATCCATTGCAAATGAAAAATGATTTGCGCTTTTTTATAGGGGGAGAAAGAATGCTTTCCTATCCTCATATCCTGAAATGTTATCAACTCAAATCCTATCTCAGTTGACAGGTAAATCTTGAAAAAACTTCAGGATAAATTTCCATTATGCGCGTTTAAGAATAGAAGTGGGATAGTTGCTTTTGGAAATGACTTTTTCTAGCGTTTAGCTCTCATTTGTAGGAGTTAGAGATTCAATTGGAATTTTTGTGGGAAACAGGATTAGTTATATAAAAAATACTTTTAACATTAATGTATTTATATTGAAGTTTAGGGGGTAATGTAAGTGAAAAAAATGCTTGCCATTTTCATGGCTTTAGTTCTTCTTATGCAAATTGCATTTACCAATGTTTGCTTTGCTGCATCAACATCTAATACTATAACAGTCAAAGGACGTTTAACCTACAAATATAAGAATTCTATGTCGGATACTGAAAAAACAGCTCCATTGAAAAATTTTACTGTGATACTGTATGATAAGGATATTTTTAGCAGTGAAAAACTTGGGGAAACAAAAACCGACAGTAACGGTAATTTTGTTTTTAAATCGATTAATACTGATGATGGATGGCTTGGAGGTGGAGTAGATTTATATTTTGTTGTTAAAGCTGAGGATGAATTTTCCTATGTAGTTGAAAGAAGTTTATCTAATAAAGTCTTAGATTATACGTCAGATCAGGTGGACAATGTTACAACGGACTATGATTTCGGAGAAGTTAATATAGGACTGAATGCACCTTTTCATATTGTAAATACTATTCGCAAAGCAGCTGAGGTATGGATGGCGGGTAAACCTGATTTTGACTGTAAACCTCCAAAGGTTAAAGTTGTATGGAAAGATGATTCTTATAGTGGAGGAACACGCTGTGGAAAGGATACTATGTATATACAGTCAATTAAAACTGATACCGACGAGTGGGACCAAACTGTAATTTGGCATGAATACGGACACTTTTTAATGAGCAATTTTGCAGAACAGCCTAAAGGAGCCGGTGGAAGTCATAACGCTATCGGGGTTTATAATAAAGGTTTGGCATATTCAGAAGGATGGGCAACATATTTCGGACAATATGTTGACGGAACTCCCAATTACAGGGATTCCAATGCTAGTGGGGGAATTTATAATGAGATAGAGACACCGAATCCAGATGTTCCGAATGAAGGTAATGAATATGCGAATGCGGCGACTTTATGGGATATAACGGATACGGTTAATGAAAGCCATGACAAATTAAGTGAGAGCTTTACACTTGTACAGAATGTATTTCACGAAAAAGTAGCATCTACAGGTAAATACAATCAAGGTCTTAGTGATTTTTGGACAAATTGGTTTGCCAAGGGGTACGCTAAGGGAAAAGAATATGAAATATGGAGCATTTTTAATCGTCACGGAATGCAGTTTGACAATGAACCGCCAAAGGTATCGTTTAAGAAACTTCCCAGTGAATTAATTACTAAGGACACTGAGGTTGAAGTTAATGCCACAGATAATATCAGGGTTGAAAAAGTGGAATTTTATGTTGACGGAGTATTAAAATCAACTTGTACTGCACCACCGTACAAATTTGTTATAAAAAAGGGAGAATACCCTAAAGGTAAACATATACTTCAAGCAAAGGCATATGATCCGGCAGGTCTTTATCAGACAGCTACAACTGGTGGATTCCAAGAGGCTGATATAGTATCTGATGTAAAAGTGACAAAACCGGTTTATAGCAATTTAACGGGCATGGATTTTTTAACTAATACAATACTGCAGCAAATCAGAGAAGCCTTTGGTGTGGCATATCAGCCGTTTATAGTAGATGATGGTGAAGAAGCAATAGCAGTTACAACAAAACATTGGGATGATATAGGTAGTATTCTTAAAGGAATGGGTAAGAGCTTTATTGAAATAAATGATGCTTCACTGGTGACCTATGACGACATAAAAATCTATGATTCTATTTTCTTGAACTGTAATTCCGGAGCAATCAGCTATGCAGGAAGAGCGGCATCTTCTATTGAAAGATTTGTTAGAGAAGGTGGGACAGTTTATGCCTCGGATCGTGCATATGCTTATATTGATAAAGCTTTTCCCGGGTACATAAAGTTTCCGTATAGTCCGTATATAGGAAGAGCTCAAAAAGTGAATGCAACAATCACGGATAAGGGATTAGCCAGTTATCTTGGGAACGAAAATATTAAAATAAATTACGATTTGAGCGGTTGGGTTGTTATTGAATCGGTAAGTCCCGATGTTACAACTCATGTGACAGGAGATTATTATAACGATTTTGGTATTTTGATAAAGGGAGCACCTTTATTGGTTTCTTTTCCTTATGGAAAGGGAAAGGTTATCTATACTACTTTCCATAATGAAAGGCAAATAACTGACGAAGTGGCAAAGATACTTGAGTATTTGGTTCTTAAAGTTACTCATAACATTCCGGAGAACAATGTAATAGATATAATCAATAAGTTTGATTATTTACCGATGAGTATTATGTTTTCAACACTTAGTCAAGGTGAAGAGTCAGAGATGTACAAGTTTAACTGCAAGCCTGGTTATGACTATCTTTTGACGATGGATAGCTATGGCGGAGATTATGATATAGAATTGTACAAACCGGATGGTACTTTATATTCCATTATACAGAACCCTATGCTATCCAACGGAATATATATTATGAATCCTGAAGCTGGAGAATGGGGATATAAAGTATTGGCAAAAGAGGTATATTTTGATGATGCGGCTTTTGTGGTGGGAATAGGAGAAAGCTTAAGAACACCAAGTATTACAAATCTGGAAGAGTTTACAAATAAACCTTTTGTTGATATAGAAGGTGTAGCACCGGGATATTCGAAAATTGAACTGGTAGTGAAAAATGGGGAGAATTCCGACCGCTACAATACAAGTGTCAATGACAGTGTATTTAATTTTTCCGATGTAATGCTTTATGAAGGAACAAATGAACTTACTGTATGCGGCAGTGTATATCGAGAAAGTGTCATTAATAGTGTTTATGGCAATCCGGACTTAAAAATACGGGAGTATATTATAGAATGCGATTTTACAGAACCCATAATAGAATTTGATTATGAATATGATGAAATTGTATATGTTGATGAGATTGAAATATCAGGCTCGGTGTCTGAGGAATGCAGTGTAATAATTAACGGTCAAGAGGCAGAGTTGGTTTATGGCAAAATAGGCACCAATCCGCATTTTGATTTGACAGTAAATCTTAGTAAAGGTGAAAATGTCTTTACAATAAAGGCTGTTGATAAAGCAGGTAATGAATCAGTAACTACTTTGAGCATTTATAGGGATGAAAATATATCCAATGAAACCAATCCACCTAAAGTTGTAAGTATTAATTTGTCAGAGGAACAGATCGTGTCCGATGATTATGTCATAGAGATCGTTGCTGAAGATGAGAGTGACTATGTTATAAGAGCAGCAATTGATGAAATTGAGGTGGATGCAAAAGATGGAAATAGATTTACATTGGAAAATCAAAAAGAAGGTAAACATCTGTTCAGTTATGCTGTTATTGATAGATGGGACAATATGACAACCGGTGAGGTGACTTTTTACATCTCAAAGGGTAGTTCCACACCTGCGAGTCCCTCAACACCAAAATCCAAATCTACAACTTCGAAAGAAAAAACACCAATACCGACACCTACACCAACATATACACCAACACCAACACCTACACCAACGCCTACAACGGATATACCTGCTACAGAAAAAGAACAAATAAAAGAACCGAACGATGAAATTCCTACTGGGTTTATCTTTAGTGATGCTATAAATCATTGGGCAAAAGACTATATATATAGTCTCCACTCAAAAGGGATAATTAACGGATATCCCGATGGCACAGTTAAGCCGGATAATGAAATTACTCGTGCAGAAGTGGCAGTAATTTTGGCTAAAGCTATAGGAATTGATTTAAAAAATTCTACGAAGGCAGATTTTAAGGATTTTGATGAAATACCTGAGTTTGCAGTTCAGTCAGTGAATGCTTTATATGAAAAAGGAATTTTCATTGGATATGAAGATGGGAGCTTTCGTCCATATAATAAAATAACTAGAGCTGAATTAATTACTGCAGTTTCAAAAGCATATAAAATTGAGCCTGTTGGTTCAACTACAAATGACTTTGCAGATTTTGAAGTAATACCGCAATGGGCATTAGGTTATATTAATGCTGCCGTTGAGAAAGGAATTATTAAAGGTTATCCGGATTTAACTTTCAGACCGCAAAGTAATATCAAGCGCAGTGAAGTATTTGCGGTTATATACAATTGCATATCTTGGTATGATAAACAAAGTAAAAATTAAAAAGAGTAATATTGAGGATTAAAAGGGTAATATAATAAAAAATTATTTATCATTTCAAAAGATTTAAACCTTCCTATACTGAATACTGGATATAATTCTGTAACAGTAAGGAAGGTTTTTTGTTTGATTCAGTACTGAAGGATTTTAGCTAAAGTATTGATAAATAATGTTAAAATACCGATATATATGATATAATAATTTACATGTCGGCATATAATTCCCTGCAGAGAACTGACGGGTTTTATGCAATTTTTTGTTTGAGGTGAGATGAAATGTACTGTGATAATAAAATTTGGATTGCTAAAGGAGAAAATCCCGTTTATCTTCTACCAGACAAGGCCAATAGGCATGGACTTATAGCAGGTGCTACCGGGACGGGCAAAACAGTGACTTTGAAAGTTTTAGCCGAGTCTTTCAGTGATTGTGGTGTTCCTGTTTTCCTTGCCGATGTAAAAGGTGACCTTGCAGGGTTGGCAGTGCAGGGAAGTGAGGATCCCAAAATTCGGGAGAGAGTCGCAGAGCTTGGGATTGAAGGCTTTAAATACAGTGCTTATCCGGTGCGTTTCTGGGATATATACGGCGAATGCGGAATTCCGGTGAGGACTACTGTTTCGGAAATGGGTGCATTAATGCTGGCAAGGCTGCTTGGACTGAATGAGACTCAAACCGGCGTGCTAAGCATAATATTCCGCATTGCAGACGATAAGGGATTATTGCTGATAGATATGAAGGACCTTCGTGCAATGGTACAATATGTGGGTGAACATGCCAAGGAATTTACCCTGGAGTACGGAAGCATTTCAACCCAAAGTGTGGGAGCGATTTTAAGAAGTCTTGTTGCTTTGGAGGATCAGGGAGGAAATCTCTTTTTCGGAGAACCGGACCTTGATGTTAACGACTGGATTCAGACTGCTCCTGACGGACGCGGATATATAAATATACTGCACAGCGTTAAATTGATTCATTCACCGGTGCTTTACTCCACTTTCCTTCTGTGGATGCTTTCAGAATTGTTTGAAACCCTTCCGGAAGTTGGGGATGCTGATAAACCTAAAATTGTATTTTTCTTTGACGAGGCACATTTACTGTTTAAAGATGCACCAAAAGTGCTTCTTCAAAAGATAGAGCAAGTAGTAAGATTGATTCGCTCAAAAGGAGTAGGTATATATTTTGTTACACAGAATCCGTCAGATTTACCCGATGAGATATTAGGACAGTTGGGTAACCGTATCCAGCACGCACTTCGTGCTTTTACCCCTTCCGACCAAAAATATGTTAAGGCTGCAGCACAGACTTTCCGGGCAAATCCTAAATTTAACACGGAAAGTGTTATTTCGGAGCTTTCAATAGGCGAAGCGCTGATTTCATGCCTGGATGAGACCGGAAGTCCGAGTATAGTTGAACGTGCTTTTGTCTTACCACCCCAAAGTCATATTGGCACTATTGATGAGTCAGTAAGAAGACAGATAATTTTGTCTTGTCCCATGAGAGAAAAATATGAGCAGATGATAGATAACGAGTCGGCATATGAAATACTTAAGGATAAAGAGAAAAAGCAGCAGCTTGATATTAATCTGAATAACCAGGGGCAAAAGGAACAGTATAATTCTGCAAGGCGTGTTAACAGCAGCAGTTCTGCCAAAAGGGTGTCTTCCGGCAGAAAGAAAACAGGTAAATCTTTTATTGAAAAGGCTGCCAATTCTGCTGCAAATACAATAGGAAGAGAGATTGGCAGAACTTTAATCCGTGGAATTTTGGGTTCGCTGAGGAAATAGCAGGTATAGGTGCATAGGATGAAAATAAAAAGAATTATTGATATATCCGGTACAATTAGTGATAGAACTACTCTATGGCCTGGAGATGAAGGGGTTACCCTTGACAGGATTCAAAATATCGAAAGTGGAGATTCTTGTAACTTATCGGTTCTGCGTATGGGTACACACACATCCACACATGTGGATGCTCCCCTTCATTTTGTGGCAGGAGGTGCAGATACAGCTTCTGTAAATCTGAATAAGTTTATCGGTTTTGCAAAGGTTTTTAACCTAAGTACGCAAGACTGTATTAAAGCTTCCGATTTGTACCCATTGAATATAAACGTTGGGGATATAGTATTATTTAAGACAAAAAACAGTTTTTTAGATATGAACGGTTTGTTCCATAAGGGGTTTGTATATCTCGATGAATCGGCTGCGAGGTTTCTTGCGGATAAGAAAGTAGCTACTGTGGGTATTGACTACCTGTCTGTGGAAAGTTTTTATGCCGATAATGCTGTAACTCATAAGCTGCTGCTGCAAAATGAAATAGGTATAATTGAAGGCCTGCGGCTTAAAGATGTGCAGGAAGGCGAATACTTTCTATCCTGTGTACCGTTGAAAATAGAAGGTGCAGATGGCTCACCCGTAAGAGCCGTACTTGTGGAATTTGACTGATATGTCTTTGGATATTGGCTTTTGTGTTTTTTGCTTATTTTGGCAGTATAGCTGACTTCACTGGTTATGTGTTATTTGGAAATTGACTGCGCATTACTAAATCCGAGAGTGGTCGTTTGCTCTCCAGTCTGTTTGTATACACAACCAGGAATCCCGATGCTTAACGAGTTTGAAAAATTTTCAATCGAATAAATTCTATTAAATACAATACCAATCGTGTGCATATTTATTTTACACATGCCGATTAACAATATTTGCTATTTAAATATAAAAATTGTTATTAAAAAAAAAATTCCGATATTAATTATTGTTAGGTAATTATTTATCCAAGCAATTAATGGAGGTAACCTTATGATTAATTTTTCCGGTTATAAAGTGACAAAAGAAATTTATAACAGTGAAAATTCGAAAGTTTTTCGGGCAACCAGGGATTCAGACAATATTCCTGTTGTCATAAAACTGTTGAATAGGGAATATCCATCCGCCAAAGAGTTGTCGGCATTCATCAGGGAATATGAAATTATGAATAAGGTTACTGAGGAAGGAATTATAAGAGCCTATGGTTTAGAAAAATACAACAACAGTCTTGCCATAATTATGGAAGATATCGGAGCTGAGTCTGTTGCAAAGGTATTGAAATCATTTAAGGCAGATATTGATCAAAAACTGTCGCTGGCCATTCGGATGACAGAATCTTTGATTCAGCTTCATAAACATAATATTGTACATAAAGATGTCAATCCGAGCAATTTTATTTGGAATATCAATACCAATCGGGTAAAAATAATTGATTTCGGTATTTCTGCCGAGTTAATGCGGGAATCGTCCCAAAGTATCAACTTAAACAAGTTGGAAGGAACCCTTAATTATATATCTCCTGAACAGACCGGCAGAATAAACAGGCCCATAGATTACAGAACCGATTTATATTCTCTCGGTATTACGTTTTATGAATTGTTTACAGGGAAACTGCCTTTTCACGGTGATGACGAACTGGAGCTTATTTACTCCCATATTGCAAAGAAACCGGTTTCACCTATTGAAATAAATCCGGAAATACCTTTTGTTCTCTCGGATATCATAATGAAATTGATGGCCAAAACAGCAGAGGAAAGGTATCAGTCGGCATTCGGATTGATGAAGGACCTTGAACTGTGCAAGCAATTGCTTAGTGAAAAGAGGAGTATTAGCGGATTTATACCCGGACAAAAGGATATTTTCGATAGATTTGAGATTCCTCATAAGCTGTATGGACGCGAAAAAGAAATTGAAACACTGGTCAATGCTTTTGAAAGAACAGCGGACGGTACTTCGGAACTGGTACTGGTCAGTGGATATTCGGGAATAGGAAAGTCCTCACTGATTCACGAGATTCGCAAGTCCATAACAGGCAGAAGGGGGTATTTTATATCTGGTAAATTTGACCAACTTGAGCGAAATATACCTTATTACGGGATAACCCAGGCCTTTAAAGAATTGATAAAACAGTTACTTGCACAACCCCAGCACAGTTTGGATGATTGGAAGGAACGCCTGCTTGTTGCACTGGGGAACAATGCTCAAGTAATTATAGATATTCTCCCGGAACTCGAGCAGATTATCGGCCCTCAGCGCCAGGTGGCAGAGCTAAACCCTCTGGAAGCTCAAAACCGATTTCAGATGACTTTCAGGGAATTTATAAAAGTTTTTGCAAAGCCGGAACATCCTTTGGTAATTTTTCTTGATGACCTCCAATGGAGCGATACGTCAACTCTTGATTTAATCAAGTATATTATTGCAACCGGCAATGTAAATTATATTCTATTTATAGGTGCATACAGGGATAATGAGGTTCAGGAAGGTCATCCGCTGACCCGTATGATAGATGAGCTAATAAACATGCAAGATGTCTCACTTGCCCCTATTCATCAAATATCCTTGAAACCTCTGGACATTTCTTCAATAAATCAATTGATAGCCGACACATTACATTGCAACACCGAAGAAGTCGAGTCTTTGACAAATATTATTTTTCATAAGACCAATGGAAATCCATTTTTCATCAACCGACTTTTGACAAGTTTGTACCTGGAAGGAGCATTCACATTTCTTCCGGAAAAAGGACAATGGGTGTATGACCTTAAAAAAGTGGAAGCTGCCGGAATAAGTGATAACGTGGTTGACTTGCTGGTAAAAGGTCTTGAGTTGCTGCCGGCGGAAACTATGAATATTCTCAAATTGGTTGCCTGCATTGGAAATAAATTTGATTTGAAAACCGTTTCAATAATCAGTGAAAAAACTGTTGCAGAAATCGGTAAAGCTCTGTGGATAGCTATAGAGAAAGAAATTATTCTGCCATTGAACAACAACTATAAATATATAAATACTTTGAAAAATGAGATGAATCCTGTTGATTTGGAAATGCATTTTTGCTTTGCCCACGATCGCATACGTCAGGCTGTGTATTCTCTGTTAACTGAAAATGAAAAGAAGAAAATTCATTTTTGTATAGGACAGGAGTATTTAAAAATCTTTCGGGATACAAAACGGACCGATGAGATTTTTGATATGGTAAACCATTTAAATATCGGCAGGGACTTAATCCGGGAGAGGGATGAACGGATTGAACTGGCAGAATTGAATATAATGGCGGGCAATAAGGCAAAAAAATCCACTGCTTTTACAGTTGCGTTAAGCTATTATGAAACAGCACGGTCATTGTTGTCCGACCAGGAATGGGAACAAATGCGGGATAAGTTCTTTTCCTTACTGTTGGAGCAGGCAACAGCAGCTCTATTGTCATGGGATTTGCCTAAAGCAGACGGAATTTGTGATTATCTGTCGACAATAGCAAAAACCAATTTGGAAAAAGGTGCTGTTTCCAATATTAAAGTCCTGTCACTGGTTTTCCAGGGCAAACTTTTTGAAACAATCGACGAAGCACGAAAAACACTTCATCTTTTTAATATTTCCCTGCCGGAAACGCAAGAAGAGATTAATCAAAAGCTCCAGGAATACCTCAAGAAAATGCAGGAATTTTTAGCCAGAATACCGGTTGAGGAATATGTCAATCTTCCTGTAATGGAGGACCCTGAAAAGCTTATGGCAATGCAACTGATGTATCAGGTGGCACCTCCGGCAATTCAGGCCAATCCTCAATTTTATATGCTCGTAACACTGATTATGTTTGAGATGACCATGACCTATGGGACATCACCATTATCTTGCAAAATGTTTTGCTGATTGCAGTGTTATTGTGGAAGATATGCTTGGTGATTATGATACCGGTTATAAACTGGGCGAAGCTGCTTTTGCACTGATCAAGAAATTAAAAGCAGAATCGCAAAAACCGCCGGTTTGCTTTATGTTTACCTATACTTCATACTGGAAGGTCCATTATCAAGAGGCTCTGGATTATTATGACATGTCCTACCGTACCGGACTGGAAACCGGTGATCTTATGCATGTAACTTATGCTATAGCCCATAAAATGCACCTTTATATGTGGGTGGGTAAAAATTTGTCCGAATGTAGGAAAGAAACCGAAAACACCATTGCTTTTCTCAAACAGACAAAAAGTACGGTGCCTTTGATTTTAGCACAATTCATTTACTATATAATCGAGAAATTTCAGACTTTACCTTCAGAGGATGCTAAAAAGGATTTTGACACAAGGGATAAAGAAATGATTGAGGTACTTGAGAAACTCGGTAATTTGCCTTTTATCGTAAGGTTTTTCCAATACAACACCTATGTAAATATTATTTCCGGCGATATGGAAGAAGCGGAAAAATGGAATATGATGGCAGAGAAGTTTATATTTGCATTTCTTACAGACTATCCGGCAGTCGACCATTATTTATTCCAAGGGTTGATCCTGGTTAATAAATGGAACAAAGTATCGGCAGAAGAACAGATCAAAATTAAAGAAACTCTATGCACAATAAAACAGAAATTGAAAATCTGGGCGGAACATTGTCCTGCAAACTTTGTCCATAAATATTACCTGTTATCTGCCGAAATGGCGAAACTTGAGAACGAACCCCTTGATACTGTTGTTGGTTATTTCAGAAAGGCTATGGATAGTATCGGAAAGAATGATTTTATTCAATTTAAGGCACTCATTAAAGAATTGTACGGTAAATTCTGGCTGGAAAAAGGGGACGAAACAATAGGAAAAGCATATATCCGGGAAGCTCACTATCTATACAAACGATGGGGGGCATTTAGAAAAGTCTCGCTTCTGGAAAGAGAATACTCTTATTATTTTACAGCTGAGGAAAGTACTTACAAAGGTACATTTGTAACAAGGGGGACAACATCATCCTTAAGTGACATCGATATGCGTTCAATTTTGAAATCGTCCCAGGCAATTTCAAGTGAGATTAAGATAGACAAGCTGTTAACTATATTGATAAGTACGATGATCGAAAATGCCGGAGCCGAACGGGGATGTCTATTGCTGCATAACGAAGCTGACGATCAATTTTATATTGAGGCTGTACAGTGTGATAATTCAAGTCAGATAAACGTTACCCATTCCCTTCCGTTTACCGAAAGCAGAGATTTATGCGTAGAAATTGTGCAGTATGTTATACGAACAAAGGAAACAATAGTTATCCATAATGCTTGTAAAGACGAATACTGGCAGAATAATCCGTATGTAGCAAAAAACCGGATTAAATCGGTTTTATGTATCCCGGTTATTTACCAGAATAGGTTAAAGGGTGTGGTTTATCTGGAGAATAACCTTTCGGACAACGTATTTACGTCAGAAAGGTTGGAAACATTAAAAATTCTGTCCTCCCAGGCTTCCATATCCATCGAAAATGCCAGACTTTATGAAAATATGGAAGAGAAAGTCAGAGAGAGGACAATGCAATTGAATGCCGCTAATGAGAAACTGAAGGAGCTGTCACTGCATGACCCGCTGACCAATTTGCATAATAGAAGATATGCTTTTGAGTTTGCAAATGATAAAATTGCCCAATTTATTAAAAACAAGACTGCATTACTGAATAATAAAGAAAAAAGGCAACTGTCGGTGCAAGGGAATGTTATTGGGGTGTTTTTAATCGATATCGACCATTTCAAGGAAGTAAACGATGTCTATGGTCACTCAGCAGGAGATACTGTATTGATTACCATATCAAACATCCTAAAGAGTATGATAAGATCCGAGGACCTCTTGGTACGATGGGGTGGAGAAGAATTCCTGATAATTCTATACAATACAAGACCTGACTATTTGAGTGTTTTCTCGAAAAAAGTTCTTGAAAGGATAAGGGAAACACCGATAGAAATATCTGAGAACCAGGTTATATATAAGACTTGTTCCTTAGGATATGCAGAGATGCCGTTGCTTTTGGACAACCCCGGTCTTTTTAACCTGCAGCAGATGATAAACTTAAGTGACTATGCAATGTACCGTGCCAAAGAAAACGGAAGAAATTGTGCAGCTCACTTTAAGTTGGTTCAGCAGGAAGGAAAGGATGAAGAAATCAAGAATTATCTGGTTAATTTGTCAAGATGTGATAAAGTGAATGAAAAATATTTTAGTATAGAGTTCATAAAAGAGTATTAAATTGACAGGTTCCATGTATTGTTTTTCATGGAACCTGTATTGGTAAGAGATATTTTTTCCTGTCTATACTGTATGCCGCAAAAACAGAAAGTTTAGACTGCTCAGCGGTAAGAGCCGTACAATTGGATTTTGACTGATATATGTTTGGGCTATTAATTAATGTTGGCAACACCCTCCGCATTTGTGAATGTTAGGACAATCAGATGAATCGGAATTTCTGGATTTTATAATATTTATGTTTTTGAATACGGAACTTAATTCGTTGCTTCCGCATTTCGGACACTTAATTAACTTTTCTGTTCTTTCGCTTATTTTGGCCATAATATTAAACTCATGGGAACATTTTTCACATTTTAAATCATAAAATGGCATTAAATCAACTCCTATAATTTAGTACCTCACCAATTCAATTATAAAAGACCCGCCAGGTTTGTACAAGATAGAAATTTATTATCCAAAAAGTTAATAAAAATTAAAAGTAAAAATAGGACCTGGTTTACCGTAAAATTTTATGGACATAGGTCTTGTTAAATGATAAAATAAAATTAAGTTAACTGAATTATCTTTATTAAGTATCAAATCAAAAGAACCTCCTGTATAATTTTGACTTATAATAAGTTTATATTCAAAGTCTTGCAGTTGTTGTAAAAAGTTTTCTTTTTATGATAAGTTCTTTGTTTCAACCGAAATTTTAATAAATTTTGGCTATTTCCCCTTTTATCTTGAAGTCGGTGTACTTAAATAGTAAAATGGAAAATATATATTTACTGTATATTTGTATTTGCACATATTGATTATATGAGGGGAAATAGTATGAGCGAGAAAAAAAGGGTAATGATTATTTTCGGTGGACAGTCAACAGAGCATGAAGTGTCAAGACTTTCAGCTACATCAATAATAAATAATATTGATAAGAACAAATTTGATGTAGTTATGGTGGGAATTACTAAAGAAGGAAGATGGCTTCCTTATAATGGGCCGGTGGATAAGATTGCTTCCGGCGAATGGGAAGAAATAGCCAAAAACGGGCTTATCGAAAGTATGCCTAAGAGTGAAAATATAATAAATGCAATAGTAAGTAGAGGAGCTTCATCGGAAGCGTTGACAAATAGTGATGAAAGAAGAACTGTTGATGTAGTTTTCCCGGTTCTTCACGGATGCAAGGGCGAAGACGGTACAATTCAGGGGCTTTTTGAAATGGCAGGAGTACCCTATGTTGGCTGTGGAGTTCTGGGTTCAGCCCTTGGAATGGATAAGATATTTGCCAAGATCATGTTCGAAAAGGCAGGAATACCTCAGGCGGACTATTTGTATTTTACAAGAAAAGAAATAAAAGAAGATGTTAACAGTGCTGCAAATGCCATAGAGCAAAAGTTTGAATATCCGGTATTTATTAAGCCGTCAAATGCGGGTTCGTCAGTAGGCGTATCAAAAGCTCATAACAGGAAAGAATTAATAGAAGCACTGAATTTGGCAGCTAAATATGACAGGAAAATATTGGTTGAAGAATTTGTCAACGGCAGGGAAGTGGAATGTGCGGTTTTAGGTAATGACAATCCTATTGCATCTACTGTTGGAGAAATTATCCCAAGCAATGAGTTTTATGACTATAATGCCAAGTATATTGACGGAAAGTCCAAAACCGTTATACCTGCTAATCTGCCTGCAGAGACTATATCAAAAATCAGGGAGTATGCTGTAAAAGCTTTTAAGGTATTGGATTGCTCCGGACTTTCAAGGGTGGATTTTTTTGTTCACAGAGAAAGCGGAGAGGTTTACATCAATGAAATAAATACAATGCCGGGATTTACAGATATAAGTATGTATCCAATGTTGTGGGAAGCTTCAGGAATTTCATACAGTGAACTGATTGCAAGGTTGATTGATTTGGCAATTGAAAGGTATAATGATAATATTGCTGTTTTATAGTTATATTCGTTGACAATCGGACCGACATTTGCATTTACTGTAATAGAGCTTATAAAGAGGACAAATTGTTATTTTGGGGACGGTAACTATGGATAACAGACCTATTGGGGTTTTTGATTCGGGAATAGGAGGACTTACAGTCCTTAAAGAAATAAACAGATTATTACCTCAGGAGAGTGTTGTATACTTTGGTGACAGCGGAAGAGCTCCCTACGGAACTAAGTCTAAGGAAACTGTTATCAAATACACTTTTCAGGACATTAGATTTTTACAGAATCAAGATGTTAAAATGATTGTTATTGCATGCAATACTGCAAGTGCATGCAGTTTGGACAGGGTAAAACACAGCTTTGATATCCCTATTGTGGAAGTTGTCGGACCGGGGGCTGCGGCTGCTGCAAGGGCAACGGTTAACAAAAGAGTTGGTGTAATCGGTACCCCGGCAACAATAGCCAGCGGTGTTTATGAAAAGGCTATTATGAAGATTGACAACGAAATAGAAATATTTTCAAAACCTTGTCCCATGTTTGTCCCTCTGGTGGAGGAAGGCTGGTGGGAAAATGACATTGCCTTTAGGATTGCAGAGGAGTATTTAAATCCTTTTAAGGAGTTAGGTATTGATACTTTGGTTTTGGGATGTACCCATTATCCACTATTGCAGAACACAATACAAAAGGTTATGGGGGATAATGTAAAATTGGTAAATTCAGCTTTGGAAGTAGCAAAAGTAGTAAAGGAGGAGATAGAATCAAATAATTGCCAGAGAGATGGAAATATAAGACCAGTATACAGATATTATACCAGTGACAGTGTTGAGAAGTTTGAATCATTAGGGAATTCCATTTTGAACAGTATGATACATTCTGCTGAGAAAGTCGACATTGAAAGGTATTAGCGCTATATACGGAGCATTTGGTTATTGAGTTTCGGTTTAAACTATGTTGCTTTATAGGACTTATAAAATAACAAACTATGCGGCATAATCTTCATAGTGGAAATAATGTACAAATAATAAGCAGAAAAGTATGAAAGGGCAAAGGATAATTTTGTCTATTAAAAAATGGAGGCGAAGTTATATGTATAAAAATGTTATAATTTCCGTAAGAGGGATTCAAACTTCCGCCAACAAAGAAACAAACACACTTGAACTTGTTACTGAGGGGAGATATTATAAGAAAGGAAACGCGTATTATGTAACTTATAAAGAAAGCGAAGTTACAGGAATGGAAGGAACTACAACTACTTTAAAAATTTCTGACGGAGTTGTTACTTTGATGAGATTTGGTGCAGTAAATGCGCAGTTTATTTTTGAAGAAGGTCAGAAACATATATCTTATTACGATACACAATACGGTACATTTACTGTCGGAGTAACTACCCGTATGGTTAAAGTAGATGTCAATGATGAAGGCGGAGAAATCAGGGTTGATTATCAACTTGAAATAGATAATAATAAACAAGGCGGAAATGATTTTCATATGTTTATTAGAGAGGCAGGGCAAGTTAATGACGAATGTAGTAGAAATATTGAAGTGTCAAATTAGTGAAACAGTTAAAAAATCATTGGCGAAAGCTATAGAAAAGGGAGAGTTGCCGGAGTTTGAAGCAGATGAAATAGTTATAGAGACTCCAAGGGAAAAAGAGTATGGGGATTTTTCAACCAATATTGCGATGCAATCTGCAAAGGCAGCAAAAAAAGCTCCAAGGCAGATAGCCGATATAATAATTCAGAATATGGATCTTGGAGGTACATATATCGAAAAGGTTGAAACCGCAGGCCCGGGATTTATTAATTTCTATTTAAATAATTTGTGGCTTTACGATACGTTAAAGACCATACAAACAATGAAAGATAAGTATGGTGAGATAAATATCGGCAAGGGCATGAAGGTTATGGTTGAGTTTGTAAGTGCCAATCCAACCGGACCTCTTCATATGGGAAATGCCAGGGGCGGTGCATTGGGTGATTGCATAGCCAGTGTTCTGTCCAAAGCCGGATATGATGTCACAAGAGAATATTATATTAATGACGCGGGAAATCAGATTGAAAAGTTCGGTATATCTCTGGAGGCCCGTTACATTCAACTTTTAAAGGGCGAAGATGCGGTGGAATTCCCTGAAGATGGATATCATGGCGAAGATATAATCGAACACATGAAGGATTATATTGCAATACATGGGGACAAGCTTTTAAATGTTGACAGTGAGCAAAGAAGAAAAGAGCTTGTTGAGTTTGCTCTTCCCCGGAATATTGAGCGTATCAGAACCGGGCTTGAAAGCTATGGTGTAAAGTTTGACGTATGGTTTTCCGAACAATCTCTGTATGACAGCGGAGAACTTCAGGAAACTTTGGATTTGCTTAAGAATAACGGATACACTTACGAAAAGGATGGGGCTATTTGGTTCAAAGCCACCGAGTTCGGTTTGGAAAAGGACGAGGTAATTGTCAGAAATAACGGTATACCTACGTATTTTGCATCGGATATAGCTTATCACAGGAACAAGTTTTTGAAACGTAAATTTGACTGGGTAATTAATTTGCTTGGGGCAGACCACCATGGCCATGTAGCGAGAATGAAAGCAGCAGTTAAAGCCATAGGTGCCGATCCGGACAAGCTCGATGTTGTGCTGTTCCAATTGGTGCGCCTTTACAGAAACGGTGAAATTACCAGAATGTCAAAGCGTACAGGAAAGTCCATATCGTTGACAGACCTTTTGGAAGAAGTGGGTCGCGATGCAGCAAGATATTTCTTTAACACTAAGGCATCGGGAAGCCATTTGGATTTTGACTTGGACCTTGCAGCCAAGAAATCCGATGAAAACCCCGTATTTTACGTACAGTATGCCCATGCAAGGATTTGCAGCATATTAAGAAGGCTTGAAGAAGAGAATATTAAAATTCCAAATATAGATTCGGTAAATCTCGGCAAGCTTGTGGCAAAAGAGGAAATTGAGCTTATGAAGAAGCTGGCCGAATATCCGGAGGAAATAAGAATAGCGGCCGAAACTCTTGAACCTAGCCGCCTTACAAGGTATGTGCATGATGTTGCAGGCTTGTTCCACAGTTTCTATTATGCTTGTAAGGTAAAGGATGCAGAAGAAGCTTTGAGGGATGCAAGAATTATTCTTGTGGACAGCACAAGGATTGTTATAAAAAATGTTTTGGATTTACTTAGCATAAGTGCACCGGAAAAGATGGAATCAAATAAAAAAGATTGTTGAAATCTTAGGATTTCGACAGCTTTTTTGTGCTTTAAGTCAATAGTTGGGGTGGAGCTTAAATAGAATGGCATATCGATATACTTTACCAGTGAGTAGTTGTTAAATTGCTCGCTGGTTTTATTTTATTGAGTAAACAGGTAACCGCTTTAAGGCTACTATTACGATTATGTTTACATATACTCACAAAATTATGCGTTTGACATTACAGGAAGAATATGATTCCTAAACCTCTCAAAACGCCTTACTCCAAAGGTAAGAGTTGGAGTACACCATAAATGTAACCTTTTTTCATTATTTTTTTACTTGTGCTTCCTTTGTTATCTTTACCGTATTTAATTAATGTATTTTCTAAATCTCTTTTAAAGTCCTTTTCTTTTTTTGAATTTAAAGTTCTGGTCGTAAAACGGCTAGTTTCTAATGATTTGATTTTGTCACTTACAAGCGACGTATATATACTGGGATATAAATATTCACCGTCTTCTTTCGTTATTATATTGTTTATTGGGTCGCTAACTGAAAATGGTGCAATTTCTGAATAGGGGAAATACCTGGAATCTTTTTCTTCTGAATCTATATCTATAATTTTATGTAAAAAAACAATGTATTCATGTCTGTCTAAATATCTATTATACCTTCTTCATACCTATATGATGAACGGCATGCTGAAATAAATGTGATTTCATCACTATCTTTGTATTCGTCGCAGGAAAAGAACAGGTTTTTAATTTTGCCAGTATATTGTTTCTGGCGAATTTTGGAGATATTTCCTTCTCCGATTTCTTTTTCGTCGATACACTCCTTTGAACCTAAAATCTCTATCTCTGCAATTAAATCAGCTGTTGAGAATATTTCTTCTTCTGATGTTGATAGCCAATTAGATCGTGTTACTGTAAATTCACCAGGATTTTCTTGTTTGGGTTCTACCTCTCTAACTGCAAAACCATTCATTGGGTTTAAAATCATTCCATGATGTTGTGAGCAAGCTGTTACTGAACATAACAAACTTACACACATTAGAAAAAATGCTGTTTTTGTTCTCATTTTTTGTCCTCCTTGCAGTTAGTCGCATTATTGCATTTTTTAGACATGGATAAGTATACCGGGATAGTTGTGATAAGTCTGCAACTAACATTAAAATATAGCATAAATGTAATAAAGATGTAAAAAAAGGTAGTATCTCAAAACTGCTTTTAAGCAGAGAGGTATGCCCTCTTTTATTAGGAATAAACAAAAACAGCCGATAGAATTTTGGAATGGTACTTCGATCTCCATTGGTTGTTTGATTTTTGGGTGCACCAAACAACATCAATCCGAACATTGATAATAAATATAAAAATGCTGATTATTTTTGAGCACGAAATTTTTTTATACGATAAAAATCAGGAATTTTATGCCATTTAATTTCAATTTTATTTAGAGTTTGTTTGAAAATTTACAAAATAGAAGTTGCATAAACAGAGAGAATTTTATAAACTTGAATAAATAGGAATAAAATAAAAAATATAAAGAATGTCAAAGAGATATTGGAAAAATGCAAAAAAAAATATAATTCGGTGATTTAATAGTTTTACTATCAGTGTTGATATAAAAATTTTATTTATTATAATATTGTTAGAGATAGTTAGATATTTAACATTGTTATGAAGGAATATTAAATTAATCATTAAGCTGGCAATGTTGACTTTTAATCGGGATAGTATTTATTTTAGTCGATAGCATGCTACAATAATAGGAATAGATCAGTGAATTTTTTAAATTTTGAAGAATATTGAATACAATATATTGTGTTAAAAAAACAGAGGAGGAAGAACATGAAAATTAAATGGTTTGGCCATTCGTGCTTTCTCATTACATCGGATAAAGGAGTAAAAATTGTAACCGATCCGTTTGATGATACTGTTGGCTACAAGATTCCTGAAATTGAAACCGATATAGTAAGTACAAGCCATGACCATTATGATCATAACAATGTGAACATATTTGGAGGCAGTCCTGTGCTTGTAAAAGGCACAGGTAAGATAAACATAAAAGGTATTGATATAACAGGTGTTAAGACTTTTCACGACGAAGAAGGCGGCAGAAAAAGAGGATTAAATACAGTGTTCAAATTTAAAGTGGATGAGTTGGATGTTTGCCACTTAGGTGATTTGGGACATGTACTTACCGATGCACAATTGAAAGAGCTAGGAAAAGTAGATATATTACTGATACCGGTTGGTGGTACATTTACCATTGACCATATAGCGGCCGTGGAGGTTATGAATAGTCTTAAGCCTCAAGTTACAATTCCCATGCACTATAAGACAGAGGACTTGACTTTTCCTCTTCTAGGAGTTGAAGAGTTCTTGGGCTTGGTGGGGGATTATAAGAAAATTGACGGATGTGAAATTGAGATTAACAAAGATAACATTGGAGATTTACCGAAAGTAGTAGTTTTAAATTATAAATAGATTGAGTTTACGGCAGCAGAATTAAAAAATACTTTTATATATTCAATTGATAGTATTTTTTGTATTAATGTTTGTATATACTGATATTAAATTATAAATAGCAAAAATTGCTTGCAACAATGTGAGGTACAAATTTTATCATACAACCAATAAAGAAAAGGGGGAAAAGACTTTGAAAACAATGAAAGCTATGGATGGTAATATGGCGGCTGCTCATGTTGCCTATGCTTTTACTGATGTTGCAGCTATTTATCCAATTACACCGTCTTCAAACATGGCTGAAAATGTTGATGTTTGGAGTGCAAGTGGAAGAAAAAATATTTTTGGACAACAGGTTAGAGTTGTAGAAATGCAGTCTGAAGCTGGTGCTGCGGGAACAGTTCACGGTTCATTGGCAGCGGGTGCTTTGACAACTACTTTTACAGCGTCCCAAGGGCTTTTGCTTATGATTCCCAATATGTATAAAATTGCTGGTGAACTTCTTCCCGGTGTATTCCATGTAAGTGCTCGTACAGTTGCTACCCATGCACTTTCCATTTTCGGAGAGCATTCGGATGTTATGGCATGCCGTCAGACTGGTTTTGCAATGCTGGCATCTGCGAATCCTCAGGAAGTTATGGACTTAGGTGGAATTGCCCATTTGGCAGCAATAAAGGGACGAGTTCCATTCCTTCACTTCTTTGACGGTTTCAGAACATCCCATGAAATTCAGAAAATTGAAGTAATTGAGTATGATGAGTTTGCAAAGCTTGTTGATTACGAAGCAATTAAGGAATTCAGGCAGAGAGCATTAAATCCTGAACATCCTGTTACCAGAGGAACTGCACAAAACCCTGATATATACTTCCAGGCCAGGGAATCATCCAATAAATTCTATAATGCGATTCCCGCAATAGTAGAAAATTATATGGAAGAGATTTACAAACTTACTGGAAGAAAGTACAACCTATTTGACTACTATGGTGCTCCTGATGCAGAAAGAGTAATCGTAGCAATGGGTTCGGTATGTGATACTATAGAAGAAACCATAGATTACTTGACTGGAAAAGGTGAAAAGGTAGGAGTTATTAAGGTTCGTCTGTACAGACCTTTCTCTATTGAGCATTTCTTAAAAGCAATACCTCAGACAGTGAAGAAGATAGCTGTTTTAGACAGGACTAAAGAACCTGGTGCAGCAGGAGAACCTTTATATGAAGATGTTCGTACAGCTTTCTACGACAAAGATGTAAGACCGGTTATTATCGGCGGAAGATATGGTTTGGGTATGAAGGATACAACACCTGAGCAGATAATTGCCGTATTTGACAACCTTAAGAAGGATGAGCCTAAAAACCACTTTACAGTGGGAATAGTAGATGATGTTACATTTACTTCTTTAGAGGTTGGTGAACCGGTAGATATAGTTCCTAAGGGAACTGTAAGCTGTAAGTTCTGGGGATTGGGTTCCGACGGAACTGTTGGTGCAAACAAGAACTCCATTAAGATAATCGGTGACCATACAGATAAGTATGTTCAGGGATATTTCTCCTATGACTCCAAGAAGTCCGGAGGTGTAACAATATCCCACTTGAGATTTGGAGATAAGCCGATTAGATCTTCTTATCTCATTAAAAAAGCGGATTTTGTTGCTTGCCACAATCCTTCTTATATTGGAAAATACGACATTGTAAGTGATTTGAAGGAAAACGGAACATTCCTTTTGAACTGCAGCTGGAAAGGCAAAGAATTGGATGAGAAACTTCCGGCAGATGTAAAAGCTTATATAGCTAAAAACAATATTAACATGTATACTATAGATGCTTTTGATATAGCCGGAAAAATCGGTCTTGGCGGAAGAATTAACGTAATTATGCAGGCTGCATTCTTTAAATTGACCAATATCATTCCTATAGAAGATGCAGTGAAGTACATGAAGGATGCTGCATTAAAGAGCTATGGCAAAAAAGGCGATAAAGTTGTCAGCATGAACTATGAGGCTATAGATGCAGGCGTTGAATCTCTGGTTAAGGTTGAAGTTCCTGAATACTGGAAGGATGCAAAACCTGAAGCTGAACAGAAGAAAGCCGATGTTCCTGACTTTATTAAAAATATAGTTGAGCCTATTAACAGATTGGAAGGCGACAAGCTTCCTGTAAGTGCATTTAAAGGCATTGAAGACGGAACCTTCGAGATGGGAACTTCTGCTTATGAAAAGAGAGCTATTGCCGTTAATGTTCCTGAATGGATTCCGGAAAACTGTATCCAATGTAATCAGTGTTCCTATGTATGTCCACATGCGGCAATAAGACCGTTTGTGCTGGATGAAAATGAGCAGAAAAATGCTCCTGAAAAATTTGCTACACTTAAAGCTATAGGTAAAGAATTGGCTGGATATACTTTCAGAATTCAGGTAAGTCCTTTGGATTGTACCGGATGCGGCAACTGTGCTCAGGTTTGTCCTGCAAAGGTTAAAGCTTTGGAAATGAAGCCTTTGGAAACTCAGATGGATCAGGCAGAGTTGTGGGAATATGCCATGACTTTGATTCCTAAGACTGATTTGATGAGAGCTGATACAGTAAAAGGAAGTCAATTCCAGCAGCCATTGTTGGAGTTCTCCGGTGCTTGTGCAGGATGTGGTGAAACACCTTATGCTAAGCTTATCACACAATTGTTCGGCGACAGAATGATGATAGCTAATGCTACCGGTTGTTCTTCCATATGGGGTGCAAGTGCTCCGGCAACACCGTATACTGTAGACAGGAACGGACGCGGTCCTGCATGGGCAAATTCACTCTTTGAGGATAATGCTGAATTCGGATACGGAATGCATCTTGGAGTTAGCCAAATTCGTGAAAAGATTGCTCAGTTAGCAACCGAGGCATTGGAGCTTAATATATCCGATGAAATTAAAGGATTGCTCAAAGAATGGCTTGACAATAAAAATAACGGAAAGGCAACCAGAGATATAGCCGATAAACTGATTCCTGCCCTTGAAAAATATAAGGCAGAAGATGAAAATGCTAAAGAAGTGTTAAACGGAATATATGAAAGAAAAGATTTCCTTGTTAAGAGGTCTCAGTGGATATTCGGCGGTGACGGCTGGGCATATGACATCGGTTTTGGAGGTCTGGACCATGTTTTGGCTTCCGGTGAGGATGTAAATGTTCTTGTATTTGATACCGAAGTGTACTCCAATACAGGAGGACAATCTTCAAAGGCTACACCTACAGGAGCTATTGCTCAATTCGCTGCCAGTGGTAAGAGGACAAGAAAGAAGGATTTGGGTCTTATTGCAATGTCCTATGGATACGTATATGTTGCACAGGTTGCAATGGGTGCAAACCAGAGCCAGTTAATCAAAGCACTTATTGAAGCTGAAGCTTATCCGGGACCGTCTTTGATAATTGCCTATGCACCGTGTATCAACCATGGTTTGAAAGCCGGTATGGGGTGTGCACAGCTTGAAGCAAAGAAGGCTGTTGAAGCAGGATACTGGCATCTGTATCGCTATAATCCTCTGTTGAAAGAAGAGGGCAAGAATCCGTTCATATTGGATTCAAAAGAGCCGACTGCTTCCTTTAAAGACTTCTTGCTTGGTGAGGTAAGATACGCTTCATTGACAAAAGTGCAGCCTGAAAAGGCAGAGGAGTTGTTTGAACAGGCGGAGAAAGAAGCAAAAGAAAAATACAAGATGTATGAAAGTATGGCAAAAGGCTAATCCATACCTTCTGAACGGGAAATAGACAAATATAACAGAAGTATCGATTGAATTGAGAAGCTGCTGAAACAATATTTCGGCAGCTTCTTTTAATGTAATTATTTTGTAATACGTATTCATTAAAAAATCTAAAGAAATTATCCGATATAGAATTACAAGATATTTTATAATCTGGAGCTCATAAAACAAATCAAGCAGAGGTAATGTTGCTATGAACAAAAAGTATCTGTTCAAAAAATCTATAGTTTTATCTGTAACTCTGATTCTGTTTCTTTCGGTTTTGAGCCCGACCTATGGAAAAGAGACAGTAGAGAAAGTATTTACCGGTATTAATAATGCAAATACAATTTTAAACAATATAGATTACAGGGATGTAAAACAGTCCAATGCATGGTCAAAGGAAGCCATATGTGAAGTCAGTGCTCTGGAGATAATGAAAGGGTATGGTAATCAAACCTTTGGACGCACCAATCCGGTTACAAAGGAACAGGCATTAACTTTAATTTATAATGCAGCAGGAAGAGAAGCGGAAGCGCAGGCTGCGGCACAAACACTTGATGCAAGAAGAGCGGCGGATAACAGGAAAACATATGCTCCGGCCATGTGGTCTGACGGTTATTTGCAACTGGCGGCCAGTGATGGGCTTATAAGTGCAAAAGATCTTGAAGATGCATTGACAGTAGATCAAAGTACTCTTACCGAAGGAAGTTTTTATAGAAATGCTGTGGCACAGAGACAGGATGTGGCTTTTTGGATAGCAATGGTTTTGGAGCTGTCTCCCGTGTATGGTCAGCAAAAGATTTTTAACAGCTACAGCGATTGGTTGCAGGCTGACCCTTATAAAATACCTTATATTGAAGCAGTACTGCAAAACAATATTATGAGCGGATTGGGGAACGGAAGATTCAATCCCGGAGGTAACGTTACCAGAGAGCAGATGGCACAGATAATTCAGAATGCTCTTTCTGTTATCCTGCCTCTAAGAGGTTATGAAAGAAAGCTTGGAACCATTGAAAGTATTGAACCTTCCATCGATTTTACAGAGGGACAGAGTATTGTCAGAAATATATATAACATTAGAAACAGCAATGGAAAAAGGCATCAGATTATTACGGAATTTTTCACGGGCCAACCGCAGCAAGACTATAGAAATGAGCTGAATGGAAGTATAAAAGAAAAGGAAAATACCGATCTGATTGTATATAAAGATGGCTGGCTTGGGAAAAGCAGTATTTTAGAGCCGGGAGACCGAATAGAGTATACGGTGACCTCAGAGGGAAAGGTTGTATTTGTCAAAGTTATATCCAACACATCCGAAACCAAATATTTGGTCGCAAAAGTAAACAGTATAGATAAATCCAATCAAACATTGAATATTTCAAAGGTATTTGACTTGGATTACCCCGACGTTGACCTGGATGATAAAAATTTCTCCTTTGACGGAGCAGGAAAGGATGTCAATGCTACCTTTGTTTACATTTCCGATGTTGAAGTTTTTGTGGATAACATGAAGTCTGCAGTAGATGATATCGAACCCGGTATGGATGTAATTCTTTCCATAACCGACAATATGATAACGGGAATAAAATCGGTAGTGCTTAAGTTAAGGGACCAGGGAGTGGCAAGCGGAATAGTGGAAGACAACAATCCGCATTTAGGTTACATAACGCTTTATAATGAAAACAGGATTAAAGATGAGTCGGAACCGAATATCAAGACCTATAATTACACAAATCCGAAAAATATCAAAATAATGAAGAATCATAAACCGGCAAGTATTGAAGAAATTGAGGGAGGGGATTCGGTTTATATTAAGTTTGATGATGAAGGTAACATAGAATTGATAAGTGCCGTAGACAACTATGTTCAAAAACATGGAAAAGTTCTTTCCAAAAAACCGACATCCCTTGCAATACAATATGATGACGGGACTCAGCAAATATTATCGGCGGGCAAGGATATACCCGTAATTCTGGATAAAAAAATGGTGGACTATGATTCCATAAAAGAAGGAGACAGGGTAAAATTACTGCTTAATATAACCGACAGTTTTACAAAGCTAAAGCAAATAACCATAGAAGGCGATGAGCATTTTATTACTGGCATTTATAAGGGAGTTTTGGATAAGCTTGATGAAATGTCAAACAACCTTATTGTTAAGAACATGGAGGTACTGAAGAACGGGAAATGGCAAAGGGTTGAGCAAAAGGGGTATCTGGCTATCGGATTGGCAGAAGGTAATGAAATATATTATAAAAGCGATAGCATAGATCCGGATTTGATTAACAAGAGACTGAGAGGCAATCAAGCGTATATAGCAGTGGAGAAGGACTATGGTGGAGAGGAAAAGGCTGTTCTGGTATCTATTAAAGACAAGGATGACACTGAGCTTAATGAACTTAATGACAATATTCTGTCAAATACAATGGGCAGTGAAGGCGAACTTGTATTGAAAAACGGAATAAATTCCATTGCCTATAATAAAGGGACCATTATTGTCAAGGATAAAAGACTTGTTACCGGCAGCAGCATTTCTCCTGAAGATACGGCTTATATTATAGCAAACAGAGCCTTTGATAACGGAAAGTACTATGCAAATGTAGTTGAAATAACTCCGGGAAAAGACCAAAATTCAATTGTCATCTACAGAGGCAGAATAGCAAGCATTAATGAAAATAAAGATTTTACAATAAGTGCTTTTTCACAGTTGAATGGGGTTAATTGGGATTTTTATAATACTCCAAAGACCTTCAGGATAACTTATGATACCCGCATAATTGATGACTCCGGAGTAGTTGGCCAACGTAACTTTACCGATTATGGAGAGTCGAGTTTTAAAGGCCTGTCCGTTTATATACTGGCAAAAGGCACTGATGCTTTATTGGTCAATACAGTACCATACGGAAATGTATCGGTTAAAGGTGAAATATATGAAATAATCGGTGAGGAAAAACCATCAGAATTAACTGTTGTAAATGCAAAAGTATACAACCCGACTACTTATATGTGGGAAAACAGCAAGGATATGAGGCTTAGAATTCTGGACAACAGTATAATACTGAAAAATAACAGCATAGCAGAAGCAAAAGATATTGAAAAAGGGGACAAGGTCAGAATAATCAAAAAGGACGACAGCCGAACAGGGGATGCATACATTATATTTGTGGAAAATAACTAAGGATAATCCGGGAATTGGTTGTTACGTATTCTGGGGGGACGAACAATATGTCTAAAATGTTGAAATTTATGTCAATGGTGGTTATTATAGTGTTGGGTGTCTTTAATAATATTGAAGTTTATGCAAGGTATGGCGACAATGGCTTTGAAGGAGGAATTTCATCAGGAGAAGTGGAAGGAAAGACAACCTATGATTATAAAGAAGTGGTATTTTTAACAGGGGAACCCATTGTGTTCAGCGGTACACTGACGGTAAAGAAAACAGCTAAAAAGGACAGTACAACGGGAAAGCAGGTTATAACGTCAACTTATACATACAAGCTTTCCGATGACAAAAATTCCGGAACTCTTACAAAGTCTGTTTCCTATAATACTGTAATTACCGAGAAAGACAATGGACAAAAAATAGAAGAGACAAAATTGAACGGGAAATATTCGGAAGTTATTAATATTGACGGTAAAACCTTCAATTTGAGAAGCTATGATTTTACCAAGACAAATATAACCGATTCGAAGCCGGCAGTTGACTATATGGCTGGAAACCTGTGGGGGAGAAAAACTTACAGTATTGGTGCAGATGAAGGAACCGTTACTGTTGATATTGTCGGTAATTTCTACGGCTATAATCAATATTGGGGTTCTACTGAGACGCAAATACTGGAGTATATGATACAAAGCGAAACTGTCAAAGGCAATATTGTCGATAAATGGGGTGGGACAGCAACGGTAAGGCTTTCGAGCAGTGTTACAAAACAGATAAAATATATTGAAAATGAACCTGAGACTATAAGTTTTGAAGGCGGATTTGTACAGACACAGTACAATAACAGCGTTCTTCAGTACTCTTCAAGCCTTCCCGAATTTGATTCGGAAGGTATATCAACCGATAAACTTACGGAGAAATCCGGCAGTTTAAAACTAGAAAGTTTCCCTGTACAAACCAGGCTGCCGGTTCCGAGTATTAATCACCTTAAAGGGCATTGGGCCGAAAATGATATAAAAGCTCTTTACAGCCTGGAAGTATTTAAGGAGGATTCCCAAAAATTTAATCCTCAGGATGTAATGACGCGGGCAGAATTTGCCGATGCCATTGTGCTTGCATTAAAAGAAGTTCCGCAAGATTCTGTATTGAGTGGAACAAAGACAAGCAAAACCTCCAAAAGCAAAAAAGAGGAACTTCTGTCTCCGTTTATTGATGTGGCTGTGGACAGTAAGTATTTTGAAAATATTAATAACGCATACAAAAGAGGTATGATAAGCGGCCGTGGAAATGGTAGGTTTGCACCGGATGAGTATTTAACTATGGCTGATGCAATAACGATAATTATAAGAGCTCTCGGGCTGGAAGCATTGGCACCTTCAGGCGGTGTAGCAACCACATTTGTGGATGACACTGATATCCCGTCCTATGCCAGAAGTTTTATATATGTGGCGCAAAGGATAGGCCTTATCCAGGGAGATGAAAAGGGATATCTAAAGCCTTGTGAATATCTTACAAAGGCAAGAGCTGCAGTAATAATAAATAAAGTTATAAATTATATGAGGGACGATCTTAAAAAAGATTATAGGGAAAGACTTGTTAACTATTAGTCGAATAGGATAAGAAGGGGATTAATCATGAGTAGAAGATTTGTAAAAACTATTTGCATAATTTTTATATTGTGTTTACTGGCCTCAAACATATCTTTTGCCGCGGAAAATTTATCTGAAAATTATTCGGATATAGATTACCTGAAAAGTGTAATGGATATGATAAAAGACCGGTATAAGGGAAATGTAACCGATGAGCAATTGATTGAGAGCGCAATAAATGGCATGTTCAGCGCCATGGATCAATATACCGAGTTTTTTGACAAAAAAGAAGCAGACAGTTTTTTTAACGAAATAGAAGGTTCTTATGTCGGAATAGGAGTCAGGATATCGTCTCAGACCAATGATATAACTGTTGTAGAAGTGTTCGAGTCTTCTTCAGCAGCAAAGGCAGGAATTATCAAAGGAGATATTATAGTTAAAATCAATGATGTAAGCGTTGAAGGAAAAACCAGTGAAGAGGTTGCAAATCTTATTAGAGGAAAAGCCGGTACGAAAGTTAATCTTGGGATAATGAGGCCGGGACAAAAACAATTGCTTAACATAGAAGTAGAGAGGACAGAAATAAAGATTAATCCTGTAACTTACCGTTTTATCGATGATATTGGCTATATCAAACTTGACATTTTTAATTCAAATTCCGCCATTAATATAATAAAGGCTCTTAAGGAAATGGATAATAACAATATAAGTAAGCTGATATTGGATTTAAGAGACAATCCCGGAGGAGAACTGAGCGAGGTAATCAAAATAGCGGAAAAATTTGTTCCTGAAGGATTGATAACAAAACTGGATTTCAAGTCTGAAGGAATGGAAGATGAAGAATATTATTCCAAAAACAAAAAATTAAAATATAAATTGGTGGTTCTGGTGAATGAATTAAGTGCCAGCGCTTCTGAAATCCTGGCAGGTGCAATACAGGATACCGGAGCGGGAATTTTAGTAGGTACAAAAACCTATGGGAAGGGCAAGGTGCAACACATTTATCCCGTATTGTCACCGGAGGCATATAAGAAATATTCGAAAGAATTGGGAGCTGGCATATTGGATGCATATGATTTGATAAATAAATACAATATTATTCCTTCGGAAGATGAAATAATAGGATGGGCAAAAATTACCACAGGTGAGTATTATACACCAAAAGGACGAATGATAGACGGTATTGGCCTTACGCCCGATTATTATGTTGAAAATACATATATTGTAAATGGAGTGGATATAAGAACTGTTGATACTCTTTCAAAACAGATAAGACTTAATGTAAATGATAAAAGTATTGATGTACTCAATGCAGAGAAAATATTAAAACTTTTAGGTTACAATATTGCAAAGCCGGATATGATCTTTGACAAAGAATCAGCGGCGGCTGTTTATGAATTTCAGAAAGATAACGGTTTTTATCCTTACGGTGTCTTGGATTTTACTACTCAGCAGGCACTAAACGATAAATTGGAGAAAATGATTTTGGAATGTGACAAACAAATGGCCAAAGCTTTGGAACTGCTTAAAAAATAGAATATTATTTTATTAATTTGATTTTCTTTTTAACTTATTTTGTTTTTTGCCATATCTGTTGAGAAAAAGATATTATACAATTAAGTTTTCAAAAGCAGGAAGCTTGAAACACATATTGTATTTATCAAGCTTCCTGCAATATCATATACATAGGAAAAGGAGTACTTTTAAAAGTCTTTCAGCCACTCTAAAGCATCTTCTAAAGTTTTGAAATACTCCGTTACCAATTTATCATTAGCTTGCAAACGATGACGCTGTGCTTGAACCTTCATTGATACAGTTTTTCCAACAACATATGCAATTGCTTTACAACCTTCCGATTCCAAATTCTTATGCAGATCTGCAAAAATTTTTTGGCATTCAGGATCAATTATTGGATCCATTTTATCGCATCCAACAATCCATGCCCATTTGCCATTTGTTTCTTTTATTCTGCGTTTAACTTCATCAATCATCCATAAAATATCTTCTTTAGGTACCTTTCCGAATCCGTCAGTAATGATTATGTTTTTTTTAGGTGAATCGTAAAAAACTACAGCTCTACTTTTACTTTCGTTCATACTTATTACCTCCTTCACGTTTTTATTATTTTAAACAAGATTATTGGTTGAATTTGTGCTTTTGTGAGATACGTCGCTTAATTTTTCAATAATACGGTTCATTTTTTCGGTAATTTCAGATACCATTTCATCTCCTTCAATTGAAGTGACCGATAGTTTGTCTATGGCATTAAGGACATTACTGGTGTATTCGATAACTTCTGTTGAGGTCATATTGAATTCAGAAGCTATGCTATTGATAATTGAAGCATCTTCGCTGTATTTCTCAGCAATATCAAGCATTGAAGAATAATCATTATTAACATTTGTGGATACAAACTCCAACAAACTGTTTGAACAATTGGTAAGGTTGTTTACTGACTCCAATACTACCTTTGTTGCATTTTGGATTTTGGAAACGGTATTTTTGGATTGTTCTGCAAGTTTTTTTATTTCGTTTGCTACTACAGAGAAACCTCTTCCGGCTTCACCGGCTTTTGCGGATTCTATAGCTGCATTTAATGCGAGAAGATTAGTCTGTGAAGCTATTTGTAGAATTGTTTGGGACAAAACATTTATTTGATCTACAACGTCAGCATTTTTAATTGCTTCTTTCAATTTTTCTTTTGTTTCTCCAAGGACTACCAGTGTTTTTTGCTGGGATTTAATAACATTATTCTTTGTGGTCTCGGCACTTTTGCTTATTTCTTCAGAAGTTGCCACTCCCTGTGTAGATCTTTCAGTCAAAGCCTGAGTTTTCTCAACAATGTCCAGTGCACTGCAGGCCATGTTGTGTGAGGAATCTGAAATTTGTTTCATTACAAACCTGAACTTTTCAACAGAATTGGCTAATTCTTTTATATTTTCGACTATATCAGCTGAATCGGCAGAAACTTGCTCCACTGTATTATTGTCTTTAATGCTTCTGTCTTTGATTGTTTGAATATAGTCAGTCAATGCTGCTATTGCTATAGAAATTTCATCAATGCTGTCTTTTGAGGGTATGGAGTTTTTGGAGATGGCTTCAGGATTGTAACTTACAATTAATGAATTTATACGTTTAACCAAATTTTTTAACGGTTCATCAATTGAGTGGTGAAGAATTTTCGAGTATAACACTGAAACAATGATACCTATAAATAGAATTACCGATATGATGAAAAGTTTTATTACCTTATTTATTTGCATACAGCTTATTGTAGCCATAATGCACAGGGGTAGAATTGAAAAACATGAAGAAATCATTATCTTTGTTTTTATTTTAAGATTACTGAACAATACAGTCACAAATAAAGTCACCTCACAATTTAGATTTGGCTATTGCTTGAGTTTTTGGCTATAACTGGTAGTAAAGAGAACTTTATTATATTTATCGGAAAATTGTTGGTAATAATTAAATGAAATTGTATCTTAATTTAAAATAATTTTTTAATTTTTGGAAAAGTCAAAATTTTCGAAAATTAAATAACATTGAAATTTTGTGAAATTAAATGTTATGAGTTATGCAGTTCGCGGCAATGATTAGATGGGAGGTGGTAATGTAAGGTAATATTTTGAGGCTAAAATTTATCCATAAACTTTGTAAACCGCTTAACATCTGTACTAAAACATATGACCAAAATAGCAAAATAAGATTTGTTTAACGTTCTTAAACTATTGTTTATAAAGGTTTTGAGAGGCATACCAGTTTAAATTCTACTTTTTTATTAATGTTTTTAGGGCATAAGATACTATTGACACCGCATTTTTGCAAATATACAATATAACTTGTATGTTTGGTTTATGATATAAATAGAACTTTGCTTATTAAAAAAGTTTTCAGCCGAGGAGAATATCTAACCGGCTGTAACTGTTTTTGGAGGATAGGAAATTATGTCTGTTAAGTACATTTTTGTAACCGGTGGTGTTGTTTCCGGTTTGGGAAAGGGAATAACTGCTGCATCATTAGGAAGATTGCTCAAAGCGAGGGGACTGAGAGTAACTATTCAGAAATTTGACCCTTATATTAATGTTGACCCCGGAACAATGAGTCCATATCAGCATGGAGAAGTGTTTGTAACCGATGACGGAGCTGAAACTGACCTTGACTTGGGTCATTATGAGAGGTTTATCGATGAAAACCTTACCAAAAATAACAATATTACTACCGGAAAAATATACTGGTCAGTAATAAGTAAAGAGCGAAAAGGGGACTATTTGGGAGGAACAGTCCAGGTTATACCGCATATTACCAACGAAATAAAAGAAAGAATTTACAGGGTAGGGAAGACGGATCATACTGATGTAGTAATAACTGAGATTGGCGGTACTGTCGGAGATATTGAAAGTCTTCCTTTTCTTGAGGCAATAAGGCAGGTTTCTACTGAAAAGGGACGGGAAAATGTCATGTATATACATGTTACTCTTGTTCCTTATTTGAGTAAATCTGGAGAACTTAAAACAAAGCCTACTCAGCACAGTGTCAAGGAATTGAGAAGCATAGGTATTCAACCGGATATAATAGTGTGCCGTACCGAAAAGCGTTTAAGTAAGGATCTCAAAGATAAAATTGGACTGTTTTGCAATATCTCTGGAGATTCAGTGATACAAAACCTTGATGCAGAAATACTGTATGAGGTGCCATTAATGCTTGAAGAAGAAGGTCTTGCTGAAAATGTGTGCGCACGTTTAGGGCTTAAATGCGGAACTCCGGATCTGACAGAATGGAGAGAAATGGTCGAAAAGCAGAAAAGTATTACCGAATCTGTCACTATTGCTTTGGTTGGAAAATATGTTGAATTGCACGATGCTTATTTGAGTGTAGTGGAAGCTCTTAAGCATGGCGGGATAGCAAATGATGTTGATGTTAAAATAAAGTGGATAAATTCTGAGAATTTGGATGAAAACAACTTGGAAAGCAATTTGGCTGAATGCGATGGAATTTTGGTTCCGGGAGGTTTTGGAGACAGAGGAATAGAAGGTAAAATACTTGCTGCAAAATTTGCAAGGGAAAACAAAGTACCTTATTTTGGTATATGCTTAGGTATGCAGATGGCTGTTGTGGAATTTGCACGTAATGTGGCAGGTTTGGAAGGTGCCAACAGTTCGGAGTTTAATCCTCAGTCACCGCATCCGGTAATAGATCTTATGCCGGAACAAAAGGATGTCGACGAGATGGGCGGAACTATGAGATTAGGTCTTTATCCGTGTAAAATAAGTAAAGACACAAAAAACTTTGAAATATATAAAAACGAATTAATTTATGAAAGACATAGGCATAGATATGAGTTTAACAATGAATATAGGGAGATTTTGACTTCTAAAGGTCTAATCATATCCGGTTTGTCTCCCAGCGAAAAATTGGTTGAAATTATTGAAATAGCTGATCACCCTTGGTTTATTGGAGTTCAGTTTCATCCTGAGTTTAAATCAAGACCCAACAAACCGCATCCTCTGTTTAAGGATTTTATACGGGCAGCGGTAGAAAAACGCAATACAAAATAGTGTTTATTTCTTGGCAGTAAACCTAAATAATAGTTTTTGTACTAAAATATTTTATGTATAGTATAAATCCTTTCAATCCTGTAAATAATTATACTAAGCAATAAAAGTTACTATTGCTAAAATAATTAAATTAAGGAGTCTATTTGAAATTTATCATTATTTTAAAAGACTCCTTACAGGATGTGGGGGGATTTTGTTATGTTAAAAAGATATAAGAATTCAACAGCTTTAAGTTGGGTATTTAAAGGTATTTTAGCAATAATAACGGTATCTCTGTTGATAACAGGAATAGCTTTTGCTTCCTATTCTGAAAATATCAACAGCGGATTATCTCAAAATCTTTTAAGGCTTCATGTCATAGCTAACAGTGACTCACCTGAAGATCAACAGCTAAAGCGGGATGTACGCGATGTAATCCTTGATTATATGAAAAAAGAATTAAAGGATTTTGAAAATGTAGAGGATGCGAAATTGCAAGTCAGCAAAAATTTGGACAAAATAAAGACTCTTGCAGAGAATGAGATAAGAAGACAGAATAAAGATTACAGTGTTAAGGTAATGTTGGGGAATTTTCCTTTTCCGACAAAAATGTATGGTGATATTGCTTTGCCTGCAGGAAACTACGAAGCACTTAGGATTGTTATTGGAGAAGGGGAAGGGCAAAACTGGTGGTGTGTGATGTTTCCACCGTTATGCTTTGTAGATGCTACCCATGGCACAATACCTGATTCTGTAAAAGAAGAACTGAAAAGTGTTCTTACCAAAGAAGAGTACAGTATAGTGGCATCTGCGGATGTGGAAGATGAAATACCGATTGAGATTAAGTTTAAGATTGTTGAAATTTTTCAAGGTTCCAAAATAAAGGTAACAAGTGCTATTAACAGATTGTTTAGGACAGTTCATGAAAAAATTAGTGCCAGATGACTTTATTTAAAAGACTTTTAAATTTCCTGCATGGATTTTAAATTTCTCATTTGTGATCATTCATTGAATATACGATTTGCCTGAAATTATTCTTTTATGTATTTTATATAAATAAAATTCAGATAATTGCATTACTAAAATATAAAGGCAACTTATGGCGAGAGTGTTCCGGTTTGAAAGATTAACACTTCGTTCGTAAGTTGTTTTTGTTTATTTCGTTTTATAGGGTATTAATTAAAAAATATGATATACTATAAAGTATAAAATGGTTTATTAAATTCATGCTGGTCATTGTGCCTGTTCCGACACAAAATGTTTATTTTATGCGCAAAGAAACATGAACTTGTACTAAAGATGAAGGAAAGTTTCTGAGGTCTGTTGCGGTTTTATTCTAAAATAATCCAATTAACAAAAATAAGAGGTGAATAAAGTGAAAGAAATTATAGCAAACATGAATTTGGAATTTTACTTGACTACTTTATTCCGATTACTTCTTGCCTGTATTCTTGGAGGCTTGATTGGCTATGAAAGGGAAAGCATGAAACGGCCAGCAGGTTTTCGAACTCATATTCTGGTATGTATGGGGTCGGCATTGGTAATGTTAACATCTGAATATATATTTATGAAATATAAAGGTAGTACCAATATGGATCCTGCACGTTTAGGTGCGCAGGTAGTGAGTGGAATAGGTTTTTTGGGTGCAGGAACTATTATAAGGGAAGGTGCTAATGTAAAAGGTCTTACAACAGCTGCAAGCCTTTGGGCTGTATCGTGTGTGGGAATAGCCGCCGGAATTGGTTTTTATGGAGGAGCGGTTGTTGCTGCGCTTGTCATTTATTTGACCTTAATGGTACTGAAAAAACTTGAACACAATTTAGCAAACAGAAAGTATATCAACGTTCTATACATAAAGACCAGTAATCTTCCCGGACAAATTGGGGCTATAGGAAACATTTTGGGCAAAAATAATATAAATATAAATAATATTGAGTTTTTAAACAATGAAGACGATGCTGATGTCCTGATAAAACTTTATGTTAGAATACCTAATGATGCAAAAAAGAAAACAGTAATGGGAGAACTTCAGAAAATTGAGGGTGTCAGCAAAGTTTATGAAGAATAAAGTTATACTGGATAGCCTTGACATAAAAAATAATTGACTTTTCATATTCTTTGACCTATAATTCATTTGTTTGCTATTTATTACAGCCGTCGAAACTAATTAGAATATAAAAAGCGAGAGCGAAATAAAGCAGAATAAGTGATTGCTCAAGTATTATGTAAAGACTTTAAATTTGACTGGAAGAGAGGGATTATGAATTGTCAAGGCTGGACCAGCATAAGACACCGCTGTTTGATGCGGTTAAGAAGTATGTGGATGACAATGTGATACAGTTTCATGTTCCTGCGCACAAAAAGGGAGCAGGACTTAAGGAGTTTCGTGAATATCTCGGTGAACGTGTGTTTCAGATGGATGCTAACGGTATGCAGGACTTGGACTTTGCCAATAACCCGACAGGTGTTATTTATGAATCGGAAAGGCTTTTAGCCCAAGCTTTTGGTGCACAGAATGCCTATTTCTTAGTAGGAGGAACAACTGCTGGGGTTCAGGCCATGATTATGAGTGCCTGCGAACCGGGAGACAAAATTATTATTCCGAGAAATGCGCATAAATCAACTATTGGAGGTATTATACTCAGTGGGGCTATGCCTGTTTATGTTCAACCGGAAATAAACGAACGGCTCGGAATTGCTATGGGAATAACTGAAGAAAGTCTCCGGAAGGCTATCAAGGAAAACCCACATGCAAAAGCGGTATTTTTAATCAACCCCACTTACTATGGAGTTGCGTCGGATTTAAAGTCTCTTGTCAGAATAGCACATAGACATGAAATGGCTGTGTTAGTGGATGAGGCTCATGGAGCACATATGTCTTTCCATGATGATTTCCCTCTGACTGCTATGGAAGTGGGAGCCGATATGAGTGCGGCGAGTATGCATAAAACCGCAGGTTCGTTGACTCAGAGTTCGATTCTTTTGCTTAGAAGCAATATGATATCACCTGAAAAGGTTAAGCAGGTATTGAACTTGACCCATACCACAAGTTCGTCCTATTTGTTAATGTGCAGTCTGGACATTGCAAGAAAACAGTTGGCTACCCAGGGCAGTGAAATGCTTGAGGAAGCTTTAAGACTTGCTCGGATGGCCAGAGAAGAAATAAACAAGATAGAAGGTCTTTATGCTTTCGGCAAAGAACTTATCGGTACTCCGGGGTGTTATGATTTTGACGAAACTAAGCTTGGAATAAATGTGTCCGGCCTTGGTTACACCGGCTATGAAATGGAAGAGAAGCTAAGGAAAGAATATAATATTCAAATTGAGCTTTCCGATATGAATAATATAATGGCCATTATCAGCATTGGTGATACTGAAGAAAATATAGTGGCTCTGATTAATGCTCTAAAGGATATATCTTCGAAAACTGAAGTCAAAGAGTATAGAAAGCCTACAATAATAACACAAAATCCGAAAATGATTGTATCCCCTCGAGATGCTTTTTATAGCCGTAAGAAGTCGGTTCCACTTAAAGAGTCGGTAGGAGAAATTGCAGGAGAAATGATTATGGCTTATCCTCCCGGCATACCCGTTATTTGTATGGGAGAACGCATTACTCAGGATGTAGTTGATTATATTGAAGTTTTGAAGGAACAAAAATGTCAAATGCAAGGTACAGCTGATCCCCACATAAATTCAATTATGGTATTAGGTTCCGATTAAAAAGTATATCCAAAAAACATAATGATTGTTATATAAAAGGCAGATTCCAAAATAAATAAGCGAATCTGCCTTTTTTATTTTGTTTGAAAAGAAATGAAAATTTAAAGTTCCGTGAAAACCTTAAAGGTTGAAATAAGTTGGTCTATTTATGAAGGTTTGTGAATATGAATAAGACTATGGTAATAGCTCAAAAGTAATTGCTAAAGTACTAAAAATAAGTCAATACGATACTTTGGAGGCATGCGAGAAGGAGTGATATGCTATGAGCGGTACAAATACTTTATTAAAAAGCATTAATGACGGAAATACGGTTTATAGGGGGTTAAGTGAAAAAGAGGCAAAAAAGAAATTAGAGAAATACGGGCCTAATATTTTATCGGAAAAAAAGAAAGTGTCGGCATTAAAGATTTTACTTGAGCAATTTAGCGATTTTATGGTGATGATTTTAATTGCATGTACCCTTATATCTGCTTTTATGGGAGAGCTGACAGAAGCCATTACCATAATAGCAATAGTAATTGTTAATGCAGTTTTGGGATTTATTCAGGAGTATCGTACCGAAAAAACTATGAAAGCATTAAAAGAACTGGCAGCACCTGTTGCAAGAGTTGTCAGAGACGATAAACTTGTTGAAATTCCGGCGGAAAATGTTGTACCCGGAGACTTAATAGTGCTTGAAGCAGGAGACAGGGTTCCGGCCGATGCAATTTTGGTAGAAGCTAACGGACTTTTTGTGGATGAATCTCTTCTTACCGGAGAGTCGATACCTGTTGAGAAATCCACTCAATCGGGAGAGAAAAAAACAGAGAGTATTGGAGATAAGTTGAACCATGTGTTTATGGGGACAATTGTAACAAGCGGAAGAGGCAGAGCCTATGTTACTGAAACAGGCATGTCTACTGAGATGGGTAAGATTGCCGATATGATTCAGGAAATAGAAGATGAACAAACCCCTCTTCAAAAAAGGCTTGACCATTTGGGTAAATTCATTGTTTACGGCTGTCTTGCTATTTGTGCCATAGTATCAATAACCGGAATTATCAGAGGCGAAAAAGTATTCACGATGTTTTTATCGGGTATAAGTCTTGCCGTAGCGGCGGTTCCTGAAGGATTGCCTGCAATAGTTACCATATCACTCGCTTTAGGTGTACAAAAAATGCTTAAGAGAAATTCCTTTGTAAGAAAACTTCCGGCTGTTGAAACTTTGGGATGCGCAAGTGTAATATGCTCGGATAAGACCGGAACACTGACAGAAAATAAAATGACAGTGCGCAAGATATACTGCGACGAAAATACCGTTGAAGTCAGCGGTGGTGCTTTTAGCAGCGAAGGGGAGTTTTTTATTGAAGGTAAAAAGATAAATCCGCTAAGCATTGAAAGCCTTAAACTTGCAATGGAAATCGGAAGCTTGTGCAATAATGCTGTTTTAAGGAGAACGGTAAAGGACAGTGGGACCTTTGACAAGGTGAAAAAGTCATTTTCCAACAAGGAAAAGTGGGAATTGAGCGGAGACCCTACAGAAGCTGCTTTGCTTGTTGTAAGTGCGAAAGCAGGGCTTACCCAGGAAAAGCTTAACAGTACTTTTGTAAGAATTGACGAGATTCCCTTTGATTCGGACAGAAAATGTATGACTGTAATTTGCGATACGAAAAAGGGTGAGGTTTTTGCTTTTACCAAGGGTGCACCGGATATAATAATTGAAAAATGCACTAAAATATATTCTTCAAAGGGTATCCGTCCGTTAACCGATGCCGATAAACGTCTGATACAAAGAAAAAACAATGAGCTGGCAAAAGAAGCATTGAGGGTATTGGGGGTTGCCTATAGGAAGCTGAATTCCAGGAATTATGACAGTAAACATATTGAAGAAGACCTTATATTTGTAGGTTTGATAGGTATGATAGACCCACCGAGGAAAGAAGCAATAAATGCTGTCAGAAAGTGTAAACTGGCGGGAATAAAGCCTATTATGATAACCGGTGACCATAAAGTGACAGCCAGTGCCATAGCCAGGGAAATAAATATTGCATCGGAGAAGGATAAAGTAATAACCGGTGCTGAACTTGAAGCAATGGATGACACTCAGCTTCAATCGATAGTGAACGATGTAGCTGTATATGCAAGGGTTTCACCCAGGCACAAGCTGAGAATTGTAAGGGCATTAAAAAAGGCAGGACACATAGTAGCTATGACCGGCGACGGTGTAAATGACGCACCGGCTGTAAAAGAAGCCGATATTGGAGTTGCAATGGGTATAACGGGAACTGATGTTACAAAAGAAGCATCTTCCATGGTGCTTTTGGATGACAACTTTGCGACCATAGTGGCAGCTATTGAAGAGGGAAGAGTAATATATGACAATATACGCAAATTTATAAGATATTTGCTTTCATGCAATATTGGAGAAGTGCTGACAATGTTTTTGGGAACTCTTCTTGGGTTGCCGCTGCCGTTATTGCCGATTCAAATTTTATGGGTAAACCTTGTAACCGATGGACTTCCCGCTATTGCCTTAAGTATTGATCCGCCGGAAAAGGATATAATGATGAGACCTCCCAGAGGTGCAAAAGAAAATATATTCTCCAACGGGCTGTTAAATCTTATACTCTTCAGAGGAGTGCTGATAGGTCTGTGTACTTTAGCAGTGTTTATGAGTATAATGCATTTTACCCAGGATGTTGCTGTGGCAAGAACCGGTGCTTTTGTAACATTGGTGCTGACTCAGCTTATTCATGTGTTTGAGTGCAAGTCGGAGAGAAAGAATATATTTGAAATACCTATTTTTAACAACATACCGCTTGTTTTAGCCGTATTGTGCTCATTAATAATGATTATAGGAGTTATTTATATACCTGTATTTCAGGGAGTATTCAAGACAGTGCCTCTGTCTTATTATGACTGGGTGCTTGTGGCAGGATTTTCAGCTCTTGGTCCGGTTGTTTCAAGCTTTTTTAAAGTAAATAGAAAATATATATAGATTTTAACGGTTTTGAATTTTTAAAATTATGAACAAAAATAAAAAATAAATTCAGGGGGCTGTTGCATTACAGACTAATAATCGTAATGCAATAACCCCTTTTTATTTAAAATTAATATATTTTATCCTTAA